>Ga0207695_10003189_pt1 | contig 23369 bp, 16 predicted proteins | sample KBSC54metaG_FD_184354 | JGI IMG/M metagenome (GOLD analysis project Ga0207695, IMG submission 184354) | Corn rhizosphere microbial communities from Kellogg Biological Station, Michigan, USA - KBS C5-4 metaG (SPAdes) (version 2) | ecosystem: Host-associated > Plants > Roots > Rhizosphere > Soil...
TAGGTCGCCCGCGGAGCGCGTGGAAACGGTGACGGTTCCGCCGCGTTCAGACATGGCGTTCACGGCATTGTTGATGATGTGAGAGAAGACCTGTAGCAGTTGGTTCGAATCAGCCTGGACTCGCGGGAGCGGATTCGCCATCTCGATTGTGGAGGCCACGCGAGCGACTTCCATCTGTGGCTGGCTCAGCTTCAGGCAGGTTTGGAGAATAGCGTTTACATCCACCGGCGTTTTGCTCGAGGGCACCTGCTTTGCAAAACTCAGCAAGCTTGAAACCAGGGATCTTACGCGTTTGGTCTGCTGCGAAATTTTTGCTGCCAGACTGCGCTGTTCGGGTGTGAGCTCAGTCGCCGTAAGCAGCTCCGCATATCCCAGCATCGCTGTCAGCGGGTTGTTCAATTCGTGCGCTGCCCCGCCGACCAACTGCCCCATCGACGCCAATTTCTCTGACTGCACAAGCTGCGCCTGCAGAAGTTGCAATTCCTGGAACGATTGCCGGGACGCACGCAACAGACGAATCAATTCAACATCGAGGAAATGTTGTTTGATGAAGACCATTGCACCCATCACGACCATTGCGCCCAGGGTCAACAGCAATCGAAAGGTGTGGACCCGCGGCGGAGTGTCCGCGTCAAATGCGGAAAACCAGGCGAAGACCGGCAAAGAAAATACCGCAATCATGCCGAGCCGGCCTGCCCAGACACCCCTGGGGAGAGATTTGACGGATAAACTTTCCTCCTCGGGCATATCGAGCGCGAGCAGCCCGGGCACCGTCATCCATGCCATCGAGACGACAAGAGGCAGGTCGTAAAGACTTCCGGAATAATATGTCTGACGTCCAATGGCCCAAATTACCGCGTACGAGCTCGTTGAGTAGAGAAGGCTTGCGCCGAAACAGTGGGCGTAAACGTTCCTCCACGACCCAGAGCTGCGATACCAAAGCATCGCCAATCCGCCAAGCAACGCAACCTTTTCCACCGAATATGAAGTCTGGAGGTTCGCTTGATAGGCCACGGCATTTACATAAGCGAATTGCCAAGGCATTACGGCATACACATAGACGTAGACCCACCACAGCAGAAGCAATGCGAAGTCAAGCGAGCCGGACCGCCAGTCCCTATCCTGCGCGTCAACATTCGGTTGCAGAGCCAGCGCCGCCATCATCGGCACAAAGTGCAGGAACAACAAGGCGTCCCAACTAAAAAGGTCAGGGATTTCGTGTCGACGAATGACTTCAACATAGGTCCAGACGAGCTGGTAAGTGAACCAGCACGCAAGCCCCACTGCCATGAAAGTCCAGAAGAGTCGGGTACGTCCTCGATGGCGGAAGATGTTCGGAACACAAGACAAAACTGCCGAAAGTAGAAGCAGGCTCTGTAAGACGTCACTGACCGCAACCAGGCCAAAGCCGCGGCCAGACAGTAAAGAAGCGGTGATCTGGAGCAATACCAGACACACCAACCCAGCACCCCACGTTTTGACACGCGAAGACATCTACCTGTACCTGCCCCTAGCAATTTTAGGATGATTATGCAGTTCTAAGACATTACTTCGGTAACTATCTTGGTAAGACCCTAGCTACCCCCAGGCCGTCGAGCCGTTCTTTTGCAGTTTCAGGGGTTTCTGCTTGCCACGGATATGTTCCAGCCCATAATATCCACCAAGAACACTGCTTTGGCTGTCATTACCCGAACTTGGCTACCGCGCTTCCGACCCCAGTCACTCTGGCGGAAGGCGCCCTTGAGTCCCGAAGAAAACCTCAGAACCGAGCGCTGGCTTGCGACAGCCAGAGTCTTTCTGGCCCTGTGGGCTCTAATCGCCCTCTGGCTCGATCCGGAAGAAGTGCGCTCACCGTGGGCCTATGCTCTGTTGGGTTTTTATATTGCGCATGCCGCGGCCATTCTGGTCCTGTTGAGGTCGCCGCAGCAGTCCTCATCGCCGTTGCGTTTGATGGTGCATTGTGTCGATGTGCTGTGGCCGGCTTTGATTTCCGCCTATACCGTCGGGCAGAACAATCCTTTCTTCCTATTTTTCGTTTTTGTGCTGGCGGCTGCGGCCTACCGCTGGGGTTTGTGGGAAACCGTAATGACCGCCGTGGCCTCGGTTTCACTTCTCTGGCTCGAGAGTGTGTCATTCAAGGAAGGAACTTTGCGGGCGCTGAATACCTGGGCCACTCACCATCGAATACCCGCCATTCAAGTCAACATCCTTGGCATCGAGCCAAAAGAACTTTTCATGGAATCGGTGTACCTGATCGTGATGGGGCTGCTACTGGGCTACCTGGCAGAGCGTCAGAAAAAGCTGAGCGCGGAGAAGGACATTGCTGCCAAAATGCTGCGCCTCGTTCGCATCGATATTGGCCTTGCCGGTTCGTTGTCGCACATCTTGACTGAATTGGTTCGGCTTTATGGAGCCAAGCGGGTGTTGATAGTTACTCGCGAGAGTGGAAGTCATCGCGTGCATATCGGCGAACTTGAGTCCAACAGCGCGCTTCCTGAACTGCGATGGAGCGATGCAGGCCCTCCAGCTTCCGAGGCGTATCTCAAGGAGAGCCGCGCGGAAACCTGGTATGCAAGCCGCGAAAAAGGTGAAATCCGCGTTAGCGGACTCGATTCCGCAGGCTCACTTTTGCGGGATATCGATGCGGTCGTAGTACGCGGGTTTTCTGAACTGCACCAATTTCAGTCACTGGCCGCGTCGTCTTTCTTGTTCTCTCACGAGCTAACCGGGCGTATATTCTTGTTCGATCCCAATTTCCGTTCGGGCACCGACGAAGAACTTGGATTCTTGCAGGATTTAGTGCGGCAGATTACGCCCGCGGTCTACAATCTTTACCTTTTGCGACGTTTGCGGAGCCGGGCCGGAGCAGCCGAGCGCGCACGGCTGGTGCGCGAGCTTCATGACGGCGCGGTACAGTCGTTGATCGGCGTAGAAATGCAGGTGGACGTATTGCGTCGGCATGCGCCGGAGGCCACGTCCATGACGAACGAGCTGGAGAGGATCCAAGGTTTGCTTCGGGAAGAAGTGTTAAAACTCCGTGAGCTGATGCAGGAAATGAAATCCACGGAAGTGGACGCCCGCCGTCTGGCGGGATTCTTGCGCGACACGGTGCAGAGATTTCAACGCGAGACCGGCATCGCTGCGCAATTTGTTATGGACGGAGACGAGATTGTTTTGCCCTCGGCGGTTTGCCGTGAGCTGGCACGCATCGTTCAAGAAGCGCTGGTAAACGTGCGCAAACACAGCGGCGCCAGGCAGGTGATTGTTCAACTGCTGCAGGAAGAAGGCGGCTGGCAGCTGGTGGTCGAAGATGACGGAACTGGGTTTCCATTCTCCGGGCGAATTTCACAATCGGAACTCGAGGCCTCAGGAAAGGCGCCGGCCATCATCCGGGAGCGTGTGCGCCTCATCCAGGCTGATCTCACGATAGAATCTAAGCCGGGCACGGGTTCGCGAATCGAGGTGTTCGTGCCGCTGGCCCAACCGGTCGAGGTAGGCACCGGGGGCAGGAACTTATTCACATGACCGTCTTGAAGTCTGTCCTGATTTAGTAAAAACATGGTTGGTTTCTTGGGCCCCGTCGTCCCTGTAATAAACCCGACAAGCCGAGATGGATATTCGCAGGTCTCAACCCGTGCGCATTTTGATCGCCGACGATCACCCGATCTTCCGGGATGGTCTGAAGCGCCTTTTGGAATCAGAGGGCGAGTTCAAGGTCATTGGCGAAGCTTGCGATGGAGTCGAAGCCGTCACAATGGCCCGCCAACTCATCCCGGAGATAATGTTGCTCGACTTGGCTATGCCCCGCCGGCAAGGACTGGAGACGCTTCGCGAGTTAGCATCGGATGCCAGATCGGTTCGTGTAATTCTGTTAACGGCCGCCGCCGAAAAAGAGCAGATCGTGGAAGCGCTACAACTGGGAGCACGCGGAGTAGTGCTGAAAGATTCCGCCACTCAGATCTTGCTTAAGAGTATTCGCGCCGTCATGAATGGCGAGTATTGGGTTGGACGGGAAAGCGTCTCAAATCTGGTGCAATATCTAAGGACGCTGGTTACGCCACCCTCAGCATTTCCGCAAAGAAATAAATATCGCCTGACACCCCGCGAACTTGAGATTATCGCAGCTGTGGTTGCCGGCTTTGCCAACAAGGAAATCGCACAATACTTCAAAATCAGCGAAGATACCGTCAAACATCATTTGAGCAATATCTTCGACAAAGTTGGGGTTTCAAGCCGGTTGGAACTGGCCCTCTTCGCGGTAAATCAGTCCCTGCCCTTTAAGCCAATCACCTGACCGTCCAGCATCAGTTAACAGTGCACGACTTTCGGGCTATCAATGCCGCGGGTGGCTTTGCGCGTGTCCACCACCAACTTCGACTCCCGAACGATACGTTCGTAGTCATAGTCGGAATGGTCGGTCACGATGAGCACGCAATCGTACTGACTGAGATTCTCCAACGGCGTGCATTTCATCTGCAGGTCATACTTACGGCCTCGGCCAACGGTCGGGAAATAAGGATCGTTGTAACTCACGTCGGCGCCAGCGTTCTTGAGCAGCTCAATAATGGTTAAAGCGGGGGATTCGCGAAGATCGTCAATATCTTTCTTGTATGCCACTCCGAGGATCAATACTTTGGATCCATTGACTGCCTTCTTTTGCTGGTTCAACGCACGGGCAACAGAATCCAGGACGTGATACGGCATATTGCTATTGATTTCGCCAGCCAGCTCGATGAAACGGGTGTGGAAGTCCCACTCCTTGGCTTTCCACGAAAGATAAAACGGATCGACTGGAATGCAGTGACCGCCCAGGCCGGGCCCCGGATAAAAAGGGTGAAATCCAAACGGCTTGGTTTTTGCAGCTTCGATTACTTCCCAGATATCGATGCCCATTCTCAAGCACAGCAGCTTAAGCTCATTGACGAGCGCGATGTTCACGCAGCGATAGATGTTCTCCAGCAGCTTGGTCATTTCCGCGACTGCGGGCGATGACACAGGAACTGTTCGATTGAAGATTGCGCCGTACATTGCCCCCGCCAGTTCCGAAGCTTTCGGCTCCATCCCCCCAATTACCTTGGGAATGTCGCAACGGGCAACGGTTTGGTTACCGGGATCCTCGCGCTCCGGAGAAAAGGCGACGAAAAATACCTTGTCGTCAGGCTCTCCTTTGCGAGCGGCCTTCAAACCATGCCGGTTACCTCTTTCTAAAATTGGTATCAGCACTTCTTCGGTAGTTCCGGGATAGGTTGTGCTTTCCAAGACGACTAACTGACCCGATTGAAGGTGAGGCGCGAGCGCTTCCGCCGTGCCCGTTATGTAACTAAGATCAGGCTCGTGATATTCGTTGAGCGGAGTGGGGACGCAGATGATGATCGCGTCCATCTGCTCCAGTTCGGTGTAATCAGAGGTTGCCGAAAACCCTTGGCTGCGGGCTTTCTGAATCTCCGGAGCTGGTATCCGAAAGATGTATGAACCACCGGCAGCGATGGTGGAAATTTTCCGTTGATCGATATCGAAACCGGTGACGGGAAATCCCTGTTCACTGTAAAGCAGCGCGAGCGGAAGCCCGACGTATCCCAGCCCAATCACTGCGATCCGCGCCTGGCGTTGCTCAATCTTGTTCTTTAGTTCTGAAAAATGAGTGGCGTTAACAACGAGGTTGTTCATAATTAGTTGAAAGATTCTAGCATCTCCCCTTCGATTGCCTGGCCGGTACAGGTTCGTAAATTTAGTATCGGCTGATGGTGCAAATTTATAGCTATGACTTCAGCTCGGCCAGTTCCTTCCTTACATCATCGGCGCCGCTATACTTCGGATCGATCTTAAGAACGCGCTCCAGGTGTTGGCGGGCTAGTCCTGGTCGCTCAGTCCGGGCGTACGCCAGGCCCAGGTGATAGTGATAAGTCGGGTTATCGCTCTCTTTATTCTTCGCCGCCAGCTTAATGGCTTCCTGGAACATGCCGATCGCAGACTCATACACGCCTTTCTGATAGAAAGCCCATCCCAAGGTGTCCGCGACGTTGGAAGACTCTGGCATGTTGCGCCTTGCAGTTTGCGCCAATTGCAAGGCTTGGTCCACATTGCCGTGGGTCTCGAGCAGCACGTAAGCGAGATTGTTCGACGCTTGCGGATTGTCAGGCTTTAATTGAAGCGCGGTCTGATACGCAGCCTTGGCTTTATCTAACTCATGCCTATGCTCGTAAGCTACGCCAGTGAGAATGTAAAACGCGGGCTCTTTCGGATTTGCGGCGGTCGCCTCGGCATAAGTGCCTAGCGTTTCATCTGGCGCCCCTCTCGCAAGCTGGCTCTGGCCAAGCTTTACGTACGCGTCGACGTTGTTTTTATCCAGCTGTACGGCCTTCTTGAGTGCGATCTCCGCCCCGGCATAATCTTTCTCGGTTAACATCACCGAGCCCAGCAGGTCATAGAAACCGGCATTGTCAGGAGATGTTGAAATGTGAGAGTTGATCGCTGAAATCGCTTTGTCGGCTTGCTTCTGCGAAACGTACACATTCGCCAATCCGCGCAATGCATCAATCGAATTGGGGTCGTGACCGAGAGCCTGCTCATACCAATTGATTGCCTCTGAATTCTTCTGATTAAGAGCGCTCAGATTGCCCATTTCAAGATAACCAGCCGGCGATTGAGGCGCTACTTCGATGGCTTTGTGCGCGTCTAATTCGGCAGCGGGATAGCGTTTGCGCGCCATCAGAGAAATGGAGCGTAGCGCGTAACCGTCTGGAAAAGCTGGCTGGAGCTGGATGATTTCGCTGGAGTACCGCTCGAGACCAGCCATGTCGGATTTCTGAAGGGCGAGTCCAGCCAGGGCACGATCAGCTTCGATCATGTTCGGGCGCAAGCGAAGCGCCTGCTGCCATTCTGTTCCGGCGCGGTCAGGTTCGCCCCGCCGGTTCAGGGCCAAGCCAAGCTGATAATGCGCCACCGCCATGTCCGGATTTCGTGTGACCACGCCTTGCAAAGTTTGAACGGCTTCATTGACCTGACCTCGCTGCAGTTGGATCTCGCCGCGGAAAGTAAGGGCTTCGTCGTCCTTTGCGTTGGACTTCAACGTGGACTCGTTCAGCTGGTCGGCTTCGGCCAAACGGTTTTTTAAAATCAACAACTGAACGTAATTTCTTGAGACTGCCGCGTCCTTGGGATGTTCCTGCTGGAGAGACCCGTACTCTGCCGTCGCCTTATCAAGATCGCCTTCGGCAAAATAGTAGTCCCCCAGCATCCGGTAAGCGACGGAGTCTTTGGGAAAATCCCGTTTGACCTGGCTGAGAAATTGTTCCGTTTCAGCGCGCTTGCCCTCTGACATGTATAGCTTGGCGAGCGAAGCGCGAGCGTTAACGTCTTTAGGATCCGCCGCAATGACCAGTTGCACCTGCTGTTCGGCTTCGGGATAACGACCTCGGGTTTGATAGAAGGCGGCCAATGCCATGTGAGCATTTTCGCCTTGCGCATTCAGATCGATGGCCTTCTTATAGTTTGCTTCTGCGGAATCAAATTGCCCGACTTTGGTCTGGACAAGGGCGAGGTTCAGATATGAGTCGCCACGAGTGGGCGCCAGCGCGATCGCTTTCTGAATTTCCGCAATCGCTTCCGGAAACTTTCGTTCGGCATTCAATAGATTGGCTGCCGCAATGTGACTGTTGGGATCATTTGGCTGCTTTTGAAGGAGGAGGTCGGTATGCTCCTCGGCGGTAGAAATATCTGATGGATTAGCGGTGGAAGCGTAGTCCGCAGCCAGCATGTTCGCCATATCGGCGTGGGCTTTGTAATTGTCCGGCTGCAATTCCAGGGTACGGCCAATTTCCTGATAAGCGTGTTGCCAATCTTGCAGCTTGAGATAGCTCTGAGCCAATTGATAATGTGCGGCCGCGAAGGTGCTATCTACCTGGGTCGCATTGAGAAACTGGATTATGGCCTCCCGATACTTTCCCTCGGCGTAATATCGCTGCCCACTCTCAAAGTACTTCTGCTTTCGTACGTTAGGATCGCGCGAACAGCCAGTCAACACGGCCGCTGACAGACCCAGTACCAGGATCAACCGCAAACAGGCGGAACTTCTCATTACAGACTCCCCAGTCGGCGCTCAGTGCGCCCAATCATGATTTCACTTACTCAAAAAATATGTTGCCGAACGTTGCGTTAACCAATCAGCGCGGGACATAGTTATCAATGACCGGAGAGATATTGTCGGCAAGGGCGAGTAATCGTTCCTGTGCCGAATCAATGCTTTCTCCCGGCATAAATTTAGTCGTAAGTCGAATTAACGAGCCATCAGAACGGCGCATGCGAATCGAGTCCACGACCAGGTAATACTTGGCCCAATACTCGCTAGCGACGGCCCTCTCGTGTGCCCAGTACCAGTACAAAACCAGTTGCCGGTCCTGCCCCAACGCAATCAAGTAGCGGTTCGCCTGGAACGGCGCCTTACCCGACAGGTTCAAAGTGACTCGCTCCGACCGCAGCGGAACCCAACCTGCACCAGGAAGGCAATTCTTGGGCGAGTGAATGGTGTCCCCTGAACGCTGGCTGGGGAAATAGGCTATAAACAAACCGACGGCGGGCGTGTTCGGATCGCGTTTATAGTCGCGAGTCAGGAAATCGCCCGGCCCCAGAACCTCCAGCACATCTTTGCTCAAAGGCAGATCGGTCGACGACCATCCTGCAAACGTTTGTGGGAAGGACTGCAACGGCTGGCGTACAGGAATGATCTCTGATGCATTGCGGGTACGCAGCAGCAAGGCGGTTGCTCCCAACAGCACCAGTACGGTCACGAATCGCCATTTCACGCTGCACGCTCGCGTCTGCCTTGCAGGAACATAAAACCTCGGTGCAGGGCGAACAACATCAGTAGTGAAAACACGAAAACCAGCCATCCCGAGAAAAGGTGGAAAAAGCCTTCGGCCTTTTCCGGGTCCCAGTATTGGACGATCAATCCCGTCCCCACAATTCGCAACCCATTAGCTGCCACCGCAATGGGAATTGACGCCAGCGCCAGAGCGACCCGAACCCACACCCGCCGCTCGACGAGATAGCCATACATAATCGCCAGAGTGGTTAATGACATCAGTGATCGAATCCCGCTACAGGCCTGCGCGACCTCCAAAGGCATGGCTGGGAGGTTAATGATATTGCCCTCTCGAAGAACCGGCACCCCGCAAATTGGCAAGGTTCCGGCCGCGAGCTTCGAGGCCAGTATCTGCAACGGCAAAGTAATCTGACTGAACACGATCGCCGGAATGGGGATCATCAGCACTAGAAAACATAATGGGAACAGGACAGCCCGAAGCATCGGCCATCCGACAAAAAATATGACTGCGCCGCCAATGAGCAGGATAAATGACAGACGCGAAAGGAAGAGTTCAGCGCCGAACGTGCCTACTAGCAGCATCGCCAGAGAGATCACGATGACAGGCAATCCCCACAGCGACGGCTTCGGCTGAATTCCCCACAGGCGTTTGCGATTTTGCCAGACAATGTAGGCTGAAAAGACCGGCACGAAAAATCCGTGCGAGAAATTTGGGTCTGACCACCACTGATGGGCAAGGCGAAGAAGCACCGGAGCATAAAGCCAAACTCCCAGAATCAATAGGGTGACCGTGTACCAACTCGTCAGCCTGGCAATGGGACGGCCAATGATTGGCTCGGGGACTGAAATAGCCTGTGCCAAATCGCTCCTTATAGCTCTAGCTGCCGGGAATGCCCAAACATATTCCAACCCTAAGCTGATTGCAATTGCAGTGCCGAGCCGCTGCCTGCTTCAGGCTCTACTGACCGCAGTGTGAGAGCTTGCGTGAAAAAGCGTTTTAAGCAAAAAGCTAATAAAATGAAGCATTTAAAAGAACTAAAATACAAACTTGAAGTACGCGGTTTTCGTGGCGTGTCTGCCGGAACCTCGCGTTCTGCGGTCAGTTGGAAGCGATAAAAGTCTTCGGTGGGGAAAAAAGGGATAATTACTTTCCACCCAGCTGCAGCATTTCCGCAAACAGTTCACCGGGTGCAGGGACGTTGATTGCGAGTAGCTTGCGCAAAACGGTTCTTCATGCGGTATCGCTAAGTTTCTTGCGCGCGTCGGAAAAATGGGAAAACATTTTCTCTTTTATCCGACTTGATGTAGCTTTACAGAGTTCCCTCTGCCGGGGATGATTTATTCGTAAGTGTCTGAAAACACGCTATTGCGCCGCGAAGGGGGTTTGCAGGGGTTGAATCTAGCTACTGTGGCCCAAGCCGTGCTGTTACCGTCGTGCGGCTATTTCCTTCGTGCGCTGAGCGGTTCGAATCGAAAAGAACCTTTAAGGAGCAGAATCCCAGTTTGTCAGCCTCGGCACCAGACCCCGCGATGGATCGTCCTTTTCTTGATGCGGTGAATCCCACAATGAAAGGGATGGAAGCCTTTATAAGGGAACTGGCACACAATTCCGTGCCGGTGCTCCTAATCGGCGAGCCGGGTACTGGAAAACGGACGATCGCAAAAAGGATTCACAACGGTTCCATCCAACCCGGCAGCGAGTTTCGGATTCTGAGCTGCTCTGGCCTGAGTTCCTCTTCCATGAAGTCAAATTTACAGCTGCAAGGCACCACCCTATATCTGGACGAGGTTGGCGACCTGAGTTCCGAATCGCAGCAGTGTCTGATGGAAGTCCTCTCGATGGCTAGTGACGGCGAGAGAAGCGTGCGGGTGATCGGCGGGAGCGCGCGCGATCTGGAACGCGACGTGCGCAACGGGATCTTTCGAGAGGATTTGTATTACCGCTTGAGCGGCGTCTGTCTGCGCATTCCACCGCTGCGGCAGCGCAAGGAAGACATCCCTGAATTGATGAGTTTTTTTCTGGCTCGCTACTCGGAAGTGTTCCATCGCGCAGTGCCGGAGTTGAGCGCTCCCACCCGGCAACTGTTTCTCGAGTACTCCTGGCCAGGTAACCTCAGAGAACTCGAAGCAGCAGCGCGCGCGATCGTGGCTGTAGGTGATGAATCTGTGGCCATGGGCGGACTGCGATCGACGCTGGTGCGCTCGGATAATGGCACCAATGGAGGACGGGTGTCGCTGAAAGATGTGGCGCGAGCCGCGTCCCGCGAAGCCGAAAAAGAGCTGATTTTGAAAGCATTGACGCGAACTCGCTGGAACCGGCGCCGCGCGGCCCAGGATTTGCAGATCAGCTACAAGGCTCTGCTCTATAAACTTAAGCAGATTGGTTACGGAGAATACGAGGCCTCATGACATTGCTTGACACCGGAGAAGCTGTGAAAGTGGAGAAACAATGAGACGCACAACCGCGATGTGGATTTTCCTCGCCCTCGCGCTGGCAATCTTGCCAGCACTTGCAGTAGGGCAGGACTCAGCACAAGCCAAAGACCCAGCGCCCGCGTCACAGGCCGGACCGACGTACGTCATTGGCCCGGACGACACGCTTTACATTTCGGTTTGGAAAGAGCCGGATCTAACCGAGACGCTACCGGTGCGGGCTGACGGGAAGATTTCCATGCCGCTTTTGAATGATGTTCAAGCAGCCGGACTCACTCCCATGCAGTTGGGCGCCGCACTTACCGACAAGCTAAAGAAGTACGTCTCCGACCCGCACGTGACCATTGTGGTTACGCAGATGAACAGCCAGCGCGTGTACGTAACGGGCGAGGTGCTGCACCCCGGTGCAATGAATCTGACCCCAAACATGACCGTATTGCAGGCACTCTCGAGCGCAGGGTTTACGCAGTTTGCCAACACCAAAGGTATTTACGTTCTTCGCAACGAACACGGCAACGAGACCAAGTTGGCGGTGAACTACAAAAGACTTATCAAGGGCGAAGGCGGACAGAACATTGCCCTGAAGCCTGGAGACACGATTGTTGTCCCATAACCTGGCGATGAAAAGAGCGGCAACCCAATCCGTGCTCACGCTGCTGTTGCTGACGCTATGCGTCTCGAAAACCTGGGCGCAAACTCCCAGTGACCAAAGCGCTGCCGGCGCGCCCCCGGCGGCTACAGGACTCGACACGACCACGCAGATGAGTGAGAACCCTCCGCTTTCCGGTCTCGATCAACCGAGTTTTGAGCCGGGATTTGGGACTCGAAGCTATCTCGCTCCGAAACTAGAAGTGAGCGAGGCAGTTGACTCCAATGGCTTGGGTGATTTTTCCAAAGCCAATGTCACAGAAAGCACTCGGGCCTTGGGATCGCTTGAACTGCAAAAGCTGTGGAAGTTGCACCCGCTCGACGTGGATTACATCGGCGGAGTTGACTGGTACAACGGAGCCAACGGAAGGTTTTATCAGGTACATTCGCTCGCTGCCACCCAGCGTTTTCTGTGGCGCACGGGCCAGTTCGCGGTGCGCGACTCCTTCAGCTATCTGCCGGAGGGCGCATTCGGCTTTGGTTCTTTCGGTGGCGCTGGCGCATTCGGTGCGGGTGGTTTGCCTGGTCTTGGCGGCGGTTCGGGAGCCGGGATCTTCTCCAACAGCTCGTATGGAGTGATCGGAACTCAGGTTTCGAACATGGCTATTGCCGACGTGACCGAGTATTTGAGCCCTCGCAGCGCAATGGTGGTGACGGGAGGCTTTGGCCTCACTGACTTCCTGAGCACTCCGAAAAACTCCTTCTGTCCTGCGAACACAAGCTGCTATTTCAACAGCCAGGAGGCAATAGGACAAGCCGCCTACAACCACCAGATTTCGCGCCACGACCAGATTGCGTTTGTCTATGCCTATCAGCAACTGCACTTTCCGGGCACCTCAGCGGGCAGTCTGAATGTGAATTTGTGGCAACTGGAGTATGGCCATCGCATAAGCGGCAAGTTAGACCTTTTGATTGGCGGCGGACCGGAATTGATCCATCAAAGCCAGCCGCAGGAGGAATTTCTGGGAGTGCCCACAGGACTGCCCTGCGTTACTTCGAACGCGCTGCTCCAGTGCGTCACCGTTAAAAACAGTTTCATCACCGGATCGGCACAAGTGTCACTCCGATACCGGGCATCGGGGCGCACCAATTTTTCGCTCACTTATCTTCGTTTTGTCAGCTCGGGTTCGGGATTTTTCGGCGGAGCCAAGACAGACACTGGCCGTTTGGCCGTGAACCATGCGATGGGCCGTCACTGGAATCTGTTGCTGGATACTGGTTACTCGCGTAATGCGGCCCTGTTGGGAGCGACGTCAGTCGCGGCCGGGGCGGCTACCAGTTACAACTATTGGTATTTCGGTGGAGCGGTGCACCGGCATCTGGGGCGGCACTTGGCGGTATTCGGCAGCTATCAGTACAACGCTTTCGCTTTTGGATCCGGTGGTTGCAGCGCTTCCGCTGCAGGCTGTGGGGCTTCTTACGGACGAAATGTTTTGTTGATCGGACTGAACTGGACACCGCAGCCGATCCGTCTGGATTGATTTTGGGCCAGTTCACGCTGGCAGAATGGGAACAAATATGATTGAGAACCGCGTACTGACCATGGATGACTACGGCGCGATGTTGAGGCGCCGCCTTAAGGTAATCCTGATACCCACTCTTCTGGCGCCACTCGCTGGTTTTCTGATCTCGTACGCTTTTCCGTCCAAATATACCTCCCAAGCGGAGTTCCTAATCGACCAACAAAAGGTCCCTCAGGGTTACGTAGCGCCTGTCATTACTCAAGACCTCTCACAGCGCGTCGCTACATTGGAGCAGAAAGCGCTTGGTTCTGACCGTTTGCGGCCTCTCATTGAAAAACTCAACCAGCAGGGCATATTACGGGGGAGAAATGTTGATGAGGTGATCGACGAGATCCGTGGCGGCATCGCTATTGAGCCGGTGCAGGTGATATCAGTTCCAAGCCCTGAAGTTAAGGGTGGCAACAAGCAATACCAACCACCTCAGTCGAAGAGTCCACAAGTTCCAGGTTTCAATCTCCAATACACCGCAAGTAACCCGCGCGAGGCGCAGGCGATTTGTGCCGGCATAGCCGACATCATGCTGCAAGAAAATTTGCGCGACCGCGAACAAGTGGCCCAGAACACTACCGATTTTCTGTCACGTCAGGTGGACGATGCCAAAAACAATTTGAATGACCTGGACGCTAAGCTGGCTGTTTTCAAAAGACAGTATATGGGCCAGCTTCCGGGTGATGAAGACAGCAATTTGAAGATCCTCTCGGGAATGAATTCGCAGTTAGACGCGACAACCCAGACTCTCAGTCGCGCTCAGCAGGACAAAACTTACAGCGAATCATTGCTGGCCCAGCAGCTATCGGCGTGGAGATCGTCCCAGTCCGCGAGCAGCCCGCAAACTTTGCAACAACAGCTTGCCCTAGCCCAGGCCCAGTTGATCACCTTGCAGGGACGCTATACCGATGACTTTCCTGATGTAGTGAAGACTAAGAAACAGATTGCTGATCTGCAGAAGCAACTGGATCAAATCAACTCGGCTCCTGCAAGCACTTCGGGGACGACAGGAAGCCAGGCCAATGCCGCAGAACCGCCGGAGATTCAGCAACTGCGGATGCAAATCCATCAATTCGACAATGTCATCGCTCAATCTACCCGCGAGCAAAAGAATCTGCAGAGCCAGATCAAGGTTCTCCAGGGCCGGGTGGCGCTCAGTCCAGGCGTAGAAGAACAGTACAAGCAACTGACCCGCGACTACGATACCGCGCAAAAGTTCTATAACGACCTGCTCGATAAAAAGAGCCAGTCGGAGATGCAAACCGCCATGGAACGCGAGCAGCAGGGGGAGCAAATGCGCCTGCAGATCGCAGCTGACTTACCGGATTCACCAAGCTTTCCCAACCGTCTGCTGTTTGCGGCGGGTGGCCTGGGCGGTGGATTGGCACTTGGATTCGGCCTTGGTCTCTTGCTCGAATTGCGCGACAAATCTTTGCGCAACGAGAGTGACGTTATCGCGGCGCTCGATCTTCCGGTGCTTTCGCAGGTTCCATGGGTGGGAAATCCGCCGGAAAGCCAGAATGGCAATGGCGGGGGGACCTTGGGCTTGAAATCGCGTTTCGGTGATCGTGCGGACAGGGTAGGGGTTTAACCGTTCATGTACAAAGAATTTTTTGGGCTGCGGGCCAATCCGTTCAATGTCAATCCTGACCCGCGTTACCTGTTTTTAACACGGCACACGGAGGAAGCGCTGGCTTGCCTCACCTATGGCATTCAGAGCCGCAAGGGTTTCGTGCTGCTGACCGGCGAAGTTGGGACGGGTAAGACCACGCTCATCAACAAGCTTTTGGAATGGTTGCGAGCGCAACAGGTTCCGACGGCATTCGTTTTCAATTCGCGCATGAACGTGCCCCAGTTCCTCGACTACATGATGGCAGATTTCGGACTCCCCTCGGAGACTCTATCCAAAAGCCAGATATTGATGAAGCTGTACAACTGGTTGCTGGAGCGCTACCGCGCGGGCGAGACGGCGGTGCTGATCGTTGACGAAGCGCAGAACCTTCCCGACGAAGTGCTCGAAGAAATTCGCATGATGACCAACCTGGAGACCTTCACCGAGAAGCTTCTGCAAATTGTTCTGGTGGGTCAAACCGAGTTGGAGCAGCGACTGAAGCATCCGAATCTACGCCAGTTGAAACAACGTCTGACACTTCGGGCCAAGACTCATCCCCTCACCCCTGAAGAAAGCCGGGCGTACATTCATCAGCGGCTGCGAATTGCGGGATCGAACGGCCAACAAGTCTTTGATCCTGAGGCCCTGACTGCAATCCATCGTTATTCCGGCGGTATACCGCGGGTGGTGAATTTGCTTTGTGAGCATTGCCTGGTGAGCGCTTTCGTAGATCAGCAGAAGACAGTGAGCGCGGAGGTGGTGGCTGCAGTGGCCCGCGATTTTGACCTCGAGGGCAACCACAACGTCGGACCCGCTTCGCAGGTGGTTCCAGACAAGTTCGACCTGATGGATGCGTTGAAGACAATTTCAAGTCTAACGGAGCGGTTGAAAGAATCGCACCGTGAAGCTATTGAAGCGAGTGAAGTAAGCAAAGAAGGGGAACTATGAGCCGAATTCATGAAGCCTTAAAAAAAGCTGAGCAAGAGCGAGCGACGTCGGAAAGCGTGCCGCAGATCTCGCCTGATCCTGACCCGATCGTACTGGATGCGCGGATCAACTCAGCGGCAACGAGTGCCGGTCTGTTGGCCACGTCGGCTACCGCTCCGGCCCCTGCCATGACAGGCGACGCATTGCTCGATCGGACTCGGCGGACGAACTGGAAGCCGGACCAGAAAACCATGCTTTTCTTCAGTGGCGAGGAGCACCTCTACGGCATGGAAGAATTCCGTACCCTGCGCAGCCGCTTGTATCAGGCGCGCGAAAAACATCCGCTTTCGAAAGTGTTGGTGACCAGTCCACTGCCCAAGGAAGGCAAGTCTTTTGTCACGGCGAATCTGGGTCAGGTATTAGTGCAGCAACAGGGCAGGCGCGTTCTGCTGGTCGATGCCGATCTGCGCAATCCGCACCTGCACTCCACGCTAGGCGCCGAACCGGGCCCTGGGCTTTCCGATTACCTGCGCTCCGAAACAGACGAGTTCTCGATCATTCAGGGTGGCCCCATGGAAAACCTGTTCCTGATACCAGCGGGCAGTCAGAATGAAAATCCGGCGGAGTTAGTAGCGAACGGACGAATGAACACTTTGCTGAATCGCCTGCAGCCGCTGTTTGACTGGATCATTGTGGATTCGCCTCCGGCAGCCGCGGTTTCTGACGCGGCACTTATTGCCAACTATTGCGATGGCGTGCTCATGGTTGTGCGCTCGAATGCGACTCCGTTCGATATCGCGCAAAGAGCGCGGCAGGAATTCGGCGACAACTTGATTGGAGTGGTACTGAACGGGATTAGCACTCTGCCCGCATATTCGCAGTACTACTACAGCGCTTATGGAAAACCGAATAGCCATGGACAGGCCATGAAGATGAAATAGAACTCAGGATTTGTTGAGATAACTAACCGCTAATTGCAGTGCAGCCAGCAGTAGAGAACGGTCGAGATGGTAATCCGCATATTCAACGCGTACTTTCCCAGTCGCACATTGCTGTTGGCTTTCTCAGAAGCCTGCGTCGTAGTGTTTGCTTTTACCGCCTCGTGCGTAGTGCTGATGGGCAGGGACGCCGATATTTTCCTGAATTATGACGGCGGCTTCGCCAATATCGCTCTGATCACGGTCGTGTTCGTTTTATGCATGTATTACGGCGACCTCTATGATTCCCTGATCCTGAGCAACCGGCGTGAGGTGATCATCCGCCTCATCCAGGTTTCCGGGGTTGGCACCCTGGTTATGGCGGTGCTCTACTCTGCGTATCCGAAAGCCAGGCTCGGCGTGAAAAATTTTGAGCTTGGTCTGGTCCTGGTGATGTTTCTGGTGTGGTTCTGGAGAGAACTGTTTCTGTGGATGTTCCGCTCCAAACATCTTTTGGAGCGCGCCGTGCTTCTGGGCGATGGGCCGCTAGCGAGAAAACTGGCGAACGAGATTATCAGTCGGCCGGACCTGGGGCTCCAACTGGTAGGTTACGTGAGCGCTTCGACAGCGCAGGCCCAAAGCAATTTGCCTCATCTGGGAACTCCGGACCAACTTTCAGAGGTAGTACGAAGCCGCGAGGTCCGTCGCGTACTGGTAGCTATGTCAGACCAGCGGGGGAAGCTCCCCATGGACGCGTTGCTCGCCATCAAATCGCAACATGCGCGGGTACAAGACGGTGCGGAGATTTACGAGAAACTCACCGGGAAACTGCCTTTAGAATCGTTGCGCGTGAGTTGGCTTTTGTTCTCGTCCGGTTTGCAGACGTCGCGTTGGGCATCGGCTTGGAAAACGACTTTCTCCTTCATCGTTTCTCTCGCTCTGTTGATTCTGTGCTTGCCCATAATGCTGCTGGTGGCGCTTGCCATTCGGCTCGATTCGCCCGGACCGGCGGTGTTCCTGCAAAAACGGGTGGGTAAAGGCGGCAAGGATTTCACCTTGTATAAGTTTCGTTCGATGTATCACGCGATCGACGAGTGCAAGATTAATCCTCCCGCGGAAGAAGATGATCCTCGAATTACTCGACTGGGACGTTTTCTGCGCAAGAGCCGGCTGGATGAACTGCCGCAGCTCTATAACATTCTGCGCGGGGACATGCATTTCGTTGGACCGCGACCCTTTGTGCCCGACCAGGAACAGGAACTGGTGAAGGCCATCCCACTTTACAACCAACGCTGGAATGTGAAGCCGGGTGCGACGGGATGGGCGCAGATCAATCGCGGTTATTGCGCGACCCTCGCCGATAACACGGAAAAACTGGCCTACGATCTGTTCTACATCAAGAATATGTCGCTCTCTCTCGATCTGCTGATCTTGTTTAAGACAATGAAGATCCTATTGCTCGGACGGGGAGGGCGATGAACCCGGAAACTATCCTGATCGCAAAACTGGTTTTCTGGCTCAGCCTGGGGTTGGTGGTGTATCCCTACGTTTTGTATCCCCTGGTACTCTTTCTGACTTATTCGGTGACCCAAGCGTGGAGAGATTTGCGCTATTTGGGGTCGCCCCGGAACCGCCGTACGGACACGCCGTTAACGTCGGCGCTGCCCGCCGTCAGCATTATTGTTCCGGCATATAACGAAGAAAAAGTTTTGTCGGCGAAGATCGAGAATTTGCGAAATCTGGATTTCCCCCGCGAGCGGGTGCAGATTGTTTTTATCTCCGACGGCTCGGACGATGGCACAAATCATATACTGCAAAATCTTCGTGACGAACATTGCGAGTGCATCCTGCTAAGTGAACGTAAAGGCAAAGCCAATGCGTTGAACCAGGCGGTGGCGCGTGCAACTAACCAGATTTTGGTTTTCTGCGACGCCAGCACCTTGTTCCAACCGGATGCAATCAAGAAACTGGTGCGGCATTTTTCTGATCCCGAGGTCGGCGCCGTGTGTGGAGCGCTGCGATTTCAAGGCAATGCCGACGCGCAGCAAACCGAAGGCGCCTATTGGAAATACGAGAGCGCGTTGCGGATGATGGAGGCGCGGTTGGGCGCAATCCTTAACGCCAGCGGTGCCATCTATGCTTTAAGGCGCGAGTGTTTTTCGCCGATGCCCGAGAGCACGATCCTTGAAGATTTTGTTATTCCTATGCGCGCCCGCAGGCTGGGATTTTCCGTCCTCTACGATCCTGAGGCGATAGCAATCGAATTTCCTGCAAGCACGGTCTCAGGAGAATTTACCCGCCGTGTACGCCTCGCTGTGGGGAGCTTCCGCGCTATGGGAGATTTGGTGCGAGTTCCGTGGCGCGGCTTTACTCCTTTTGCCCTGATTTCGCATAAGCTGCTGCGCTGGTTGGTGCCGTTCTTCGCGATCACCTTGTTTGTGAGCAACGTCGCTATGGTGGACAGCCCGCCTTATCGGGTGGCGCTGGCGGTCCAGGTACTTTTTTATTGCTGGGCCGGCCTTGGCTTCTTTTTTTACCAGCATATGCGCCGGCTGCGTTACGGACTGTTTCCCTATTTTTTGTTTGCTATGCATCTGGCGTTCATCGTTGGTTTTATTCGTTGTCTGGTGGGCTCGGACCGAGCGGTATGGCAAAAGGTTAGTTAGTAATCAAAGCGGGATGGGTTTGATTGCCCGCGCATGGATAAAAATAAATGGCATCGAACACGACAGTCTCGGCTGAAGAGCCGGTATCTCAGATACATGACATCAAAGATTCTCGTGCGGGACATTTTGAACAGCTGTTGCCCATGCTACGGTGCTTGCGCTGCAAGGGAGAGCTTGGCCTTCATGACAATGGCATTCAATGTCGAAGCTGCGCCACCATGTTCCCAATCACTAACGGCGTGCTGCGCTTTGTCGAATCGCAAGGGTACGCAGAGAATTTCGGCTTCGAGTGGGGAAAATACGCACGCACCCAGCTCGATAGTGAGGTATCAAACTTATCGGAGCGGCAGTTCGTTGAGTCGACCGGTTTTAGTCCTGACGAATTAAGAGGCAAGTGGATACTGGACATCGGTTGCGGTATGGGGCGCTTCGCCGAAGTCGCCAGCCGCTGGGGCGCGAATGTTGTGGGCATCGATCTGAGTCTAGCGGCCGATGTCGCCGCGAGGAATCTGCGGCCACGGGAAAACGTTTGGATCTGCCAGGCCAGTGTTTTGAACTTGCCATTCCGTGAACAGAGTTTTGACTACATCTACAGCATTGGCGTCTTGCACCACACCCCCGACTGCGAGCAGTCATTCAGGTGCCTGCCCAAGTTGCTCAAACCTGGTGGAAGCGTGGCCATCTGGCTATACAGCGCGTACATGCGCTGGTACCGCATGAGTGATATTTACCGCAAGTTTACGACCAGGCTTTCGCCGAAATCGCTGCACGCGTTGTGCGTAGCGACAGATCCACTTTATTACGTGCATCGCGGGCTGCGATGGATTCCGGGAATCGGTTCCTTTTTCAGTGGCATGCTCGCCTATGCAGTACCGATCAACATGAACCCGGTTCGCGAGTGGCGTCTGCTTGACACATTCGATTGGTACTCGCCGGTGTATCAGTCAAAGCACACTTACGAAGAAGTCTTTCGTTGGTTTGAAGATTGTGGTCTTGAGGATCTGCACGTTCTGTACCGGCCCATCGCGGTTCGCGGCACAAAGCCACTGCAAAGCCGCGCCACTTAGACGGTCTGCTAGTTATAGCCGGAGGGTTCACCAACCACTATGTGCGGCATTGCCGGAATGATGGGCACAGAACGGGGCCGCGTAGCCGATCCGGCGGTGGTGCGCCGAATGTGCGACGTGATTACCCACCGCGGTCCGGACGATTACGGTGCATACGTGAACGGCCCGGCCGGGCTGGGCATGCGCCGCCTCAGCATCATCGACCTCGCCACCGGGCATCAGCCGATCGCTAATGAAGACGAGACCATCTGGATCGTCTATAACGGCGAAGTTTATAACTTCATTGAGCTGCGCGACGAGTTGCGCGGCCGCGGCCACGTGTTCCGCACCAACACCGATACCGAGGCCATTGTCCATCTCTACGAGGAGTTCGGCAGCGATTGCGTCAAACGCCTGCGCGGCATGTTCGCGTTTGCGATTTACGATTCGCGAAATCGTTCGCTGCTTTTGGCTCGTGATCGGCTCGGCAAAAAGCCGCTGCATTATGCCCTCGACGGGGACTGGCTGATATTCGGCTCCGAAATAAAGTCACTGCTCGAAGCTGCTCCCGGTTTGGCTGAAGGCAATCGCGAGGGCATTCTCAATTATTTTTATTTCGGATACATTCCTGATCCGCAGTCTGCGTTTCGCAACATCCACAAGCTTCCGCCGGGACACCTGCTGGAATATCGCAACGGGCGCGTCGAGGTAAAACAATACTGGGATATTCCCGCCTATGGCACGCGGGAGTCGATCTCGAAAGAAGAGTGTTTGGAGGAATTAGAGCGGCGTTTAGGCGAAGCTGTTCGCATGAGACTGGTCAGCGATGTGCCCCTGGGCGCAATGCTGAGCGGGGGCGTGGATTCGTCGATCGTTGTCGGATTGATGGCTAAGGCCACTTCGCGTCCGGTGAAAACTTTCACCATCGGATTCGACCACAACGAGTTCGATGAAACTCATTATGCGCGCCAAGTCGCAAACCGTTTCGCCACCGAGCATCACGAGTTGATTCTCAAGCCGGATGTTGTCGGCACGCTGGAGAAACTGACTCCGGGGCTGGAAGAACCTTTCGCCGATTCATCGATCCTGCCCACGTACTACGTTTCGCGGCTGGCACGGGAGCATGTGACTGTCGCTCTATCCGGAGATGGCGGCGACGAGTTGTTCGCTGGGTACGATCGCTACACCCGCTTGCTGCGCCGAAGCCAGCTGGATCATGTTCCGCAGTGGCTGGGGCGCTTGTATCGCGAGCAGGTTTTCCATCGGACACCAAGCTTTTACGGACGAAGATTTCTCTTCAATATTTCTCTGCCATTGCGCGACCGCTATATCGACAGCGTCTCGCACTTTCCAGCGTGGGGGCGTGAGCGCGAACTGTTCAGCCATGATTTCCTGTCATGGTCTGATTCAGTGGAATCTCCGCTGAATCTGTTCCGTCGCTATTTCGATGAAGCTCCGGCGAAGGACTTCGTTTCGCGGTTGCTCTATCTGGATACCAAGACTTATCTTCCGTTCGACATTTTGACCAAGGTTGACCGCATGAGCATGGCGACCTCGCTTGAGGTGCGGGTGCCTATGCTGGACCATATTTTTCTGGAGTGGGTCACCAGCCTGCCGGTGTCGCTGAAGCTGCGCAACATGAGCGGCAAATACATTCTGAAAAAGCTGGCGGAAAGAATTGGAGTTCCGTCTGAGGTCCTGCATCGCCCCAAACGCGGCTTTGCCATGCCCCTGGTGCACTGGATGCGGCAGGAACTGAAACGCGACCTGGTGGAGATTTTGCTCGAACCGCGCACTCTGGAGCGCGGCTATTATTCCAGGACGGCGCTTCGGCGACTGGTCGAAGAGCACACCAGCGGCCGCCGCGACCGTTCGCACGAACTCTGGCTGCTGCTGATGCTCGAGTTATGGCATCGTAACTTTCTCGAGGCCCGTGCCGGAAATCAGCTGCAGTCGACCGCAATCTCAGTGCTCAGCGCGACCTGACATGCAAACTGTCTCTTCATCCTTGCCTGCAGATTCCCACGACAGCAAAGAGCTTCCGGCGGCGGAGCCCGCCGACCGCAGGCGGGTCTTCTTCCTGCTTGATTCGCTTGAAATCGGAGGCACGGAAACGCAAGCGGTCGAATTGGCTCTGCGGCTCGATCCTGCCGATTATGCCGTGACCTTGGGATGCCTTCGGATGCGTGGGCCGCTGCTCGCGAAGCTTGAGGGGACAGCTGTTTCAGTAATGGAATGGCACGTGCGCGGAGGCGTGAACTCGCCGAATGGCATGTACCAAATTTTTCGCTTGGCGCGATTTTTGCGGCACAACTGTTTCGATGTCGCACACATGCATGACCTGTGGTCGAACCTGCTGGGAATTCCAGCGGCGCGTCTGGCCCGCGTGCCGGTCGTTATTTCCAGTCGCCGCGATCTGGCACATCTTGCCTGGTATACGCCGCGGCGGCGCAAAATCCTTCGCCACTTGCAATCGCTGTCTTCTGCGGTGCTGGTAAATTCTGGACAAATTCGTGAGCAACTCGTCCGCGAAGATGGTTTCCAGCCGGAATCGATTCGCATAATTCACAATGGTATTGATCTGGACAGGTTCAAAAACATTCGCCCTGAGCGCAATCGCCTGTTTCCCGGCTTTCAGGATTGCAAGCTGGTGGTTAACGTCGCAAATATGCACAGCGATATTAAAGGCCAGCCCTTATTGATCAATGCCGCGCGCGAGGTCTGCGCGAGTTTCCCGCAGGCCAGATTTGTGCTCATCGGCGACGGCACGCGCCGGAAGGCATTTGAG
>Ga0207695_10003191_pt1 | contig 23363 bp, 23 predicted proteins | sample KBSC54metaG_FD_184354 | JGI IMG/M metagenome (GOLD analysis project Ga0207695, IMG submission 184354) | Corn rhizosphere microbial communities from Kellogg Biological Station, Michigan, USA - KBS C5-4 metaG (SPAdes) (version 2) | ecosystem: Host-associated > Plants > Roots > Rhizosphere > Soil...
GTCCCGGAACCTACGTTCCGATCGGCTGCGACCCGGCGTTGTCAGGTCTTGCTTTGTTCTTCTTTTTTCTTGCCTTGCTTCGCTTTAGATCTTAGCAGATCCTCCGCGTTCTTCGCAATTTCAGCTTTGCACTTGATTGCGATTGCTTTGGACCGGGATTTAATGTCCCGTTCCTCGGCGGTTCCCAGACTGTATCGGACTCCGCGCCCGCCGACCAAATCGGCGTCATCAGGGTCCTGATGCATCCGAAGACGCCGACGCGGCACCTGCGTCGCTTCGCTGTCCCGAAGAACGGAACAGAGCGTCGCACTTGCCGTGGAGGTTTATCGCTTCGAATGGTTGCCCGGAGTGATCCCGCGATTGCGTTGATCCTGCCTGCTGGGCAACGTCTACAAACTATACGCGTGGCCGCCGTTCACGTCAACTCGACAGCGAACGGCGGCCATAGCCGCAGGTCAGTCCCCGACTTCGACCGAGCCCAGCGTCCGCTTGCCCCGCCGCAGAACCAGCCAGCGGCCGTGCAGCAGGTCCTCCTTCGTCGGCATCTCGTCCTCGGCCTCGATCTTGCGGTTGTTCACGTACGCGCCGCCCTCGTTGATGGTGCGGCGGCCGGCGCCGCGGCTGGCGACCAGTCCGGTGTCGGCCAGCAGCTGAGCGACCGGCACCAGTTCGGCGACCTTCGTCCCGGGCAGCTCGGCCAGCGCCGCACGCAGCGTGGGCTCGTCGAGTTCGGCCAGGTCGCCCTGCCCGAACAGCGCCTTGGACGCCGCGATCACCTGCGCGGTGGCCTCGGCCCCGTGCACCAGCGTCGTGACCTCCTCGGCGAGCGCCTTCTGCGCGGCCCGCATCTGCGGCTTCTCGGCGGTCAGCCGCTCCAGCTCCTCGATCTCCTCCCGGGAGCGGAAGCTGAAGACCTTCAGGTAGCTGATCACCATCGCGTCTTCGGAGTTCAGGAAGAACTGGTAGAAGGCGTACGGCGTCATAAGGTCCCCGGAGAGCCACACCGTGCCGGACTCGGTCTTGCCGAACTTCGTCCCGTCCGCCTTCAGCAGCAGCGGCGTGGCCAGTGCGTGCACCGAGACGCCCTCGGCCTTGTGGATCAGGTCGACGCCGGCGGTGATGTTGCCCCACTGGTCGCTGCCGCCGGTCTGCAGCGTGCAGCCGTACTGCCGGTAGAGCTCCAGGTAGTCCATGCCCTGCAGGATCTGGTAGCTGAACTCCGTGTAGCTGATACCGGCTTCGGAGTTCAGGCGCGCACTGACCGCGTCCTTGGAGAGCATCTTCCCTACGCGGAAGTGCTTACCGATGTCCCGCAGGAAGTCGATCGCGGACATCGGCGCGGTCCAGTCGAGGTTGTTCACCACGCGCGCGGCGTTGGGCCCCTCGAAGGAGATGAAGCGCGATACCTGCTCGCGGATCTTCCCGACCCACTCCGCGACCGTCTCCTTGCTGTTCAGCGTGCGCTCGGCGTTCGGCTTGGGGTCGCCGATCAGTCCGGTCGAGCCGCCGACCAGGATCAGCGGCGTGTGGCCGGCCTCCTGCAGGCGCCGGGCGGCGATCATCTGGACGAGGTTGCCGAAGTGCAGACTGGGCGCGGTCGGGTCGAAGCCCACATAGAAGGTGACCGGTCCGTCGGCGAACGCTTTACGCAGCGCGTCCTCGTCCGTGGACAGGGCCAGCAGCCCGTGCCACTTCAGGTCATCGACGATGTCGGTCACGGTTATCCCTCGCGGTCATCGCTAGTGGGCGGAAGGTGTTGGGCACCAGCCTGCCGTATCGGACGCCGGTCGTGCGAACGGGTTCAGGACTCAGGACGACGTGGCGGACCGCACTTTGGGCTTGTGCTCCTTGTACGGACTGACCGTCCTGTCCCCCTCGATCCAGAACCGCCAGGGGATCTCCTTGGCCGACGACACCCCGACTCGGGGGCCGGTCGCCACGGTGAAGTCGTCGGACTCCCGCGCCAGAACCGTCAAGGGTCCGCCGTCGCACAGGTCGCGCCCGTTGTCCTCCCGTCCCAGCCCCAACGCCTTGGTGAGCCGCGCCGGCCCGCGAGCCAGGTCCCGATCCGAGGACCCGATGCGCACAGCGCGCGCCAAGTCGACGCCCTCGACAATCTCCCCGGCACGGATCAGAACCGCCGAGCACTCCCCGTCGGGACTACAGACGAAGTTGATGCAGTAGTGCATGCCGTACGTGAAGTACACGTACAGGAACCCCGGAGGCCCGAACATCACTTCGGTGCGCGCAGTCTTCCCCCTATAGCCGTGCGACGCCGGATCCAACGGACCGGCGTATGCCTCGACCTCCGTAATGCGTAGGACGCGACGGCCTTCCCCGCTGTCCCGAACCAGCAGGCACCCGAGAAGGTCCGGTGCGACATCCTCAGAAGGGCGCGAGAAGAACGAGCGCGGCACGACAGGCATGCGAAGAGTCAATCACGCGGCGCCCACAGCGCTTAGCGGAAACCGGACCCCTCAGCTACTGCTCCCCAACCCCGACAACGCAGCAGCGAGTCCGAGGCCGGTCTCCAGGTACGCCACGAACGAGGCGTTGTTCAGCGCCCCGGGCGAACGGTGCTTCCGGATCATCGCTATAGCGTCCGCCGCGGAGTACCCGCTCTGTATGAGCACCTCCGCGACCACCAGTCCGGACCGGTTCATTCCGGCCCAGCACCGTACGAGCACCCGCCGCCCGGCCGCGTAGTCCGACGCCGCCAGGGCCGCGAACTCCTCGACGTCGAGGATCTGCTGGCTGGTCAGCTCGCCGTCCGGCACGCGCAGCACATGGTGTTCCACCCCAGAGGCCGGTCCGTAACCCTCCTTGTAGGTCAGGCTGTAGACGACGTCGAACTCATCGGTCACGATCGCGCGGATAGAGGTCCCGTCGCCGGCGATGTACTCGTGACCACCCATCCATAACCGAGGCGCGACCTGCGACCACGCCGCGCGCGGTATGTCGTCCCGATCGTCGTGTTCTCGTTCTTTGGCACGCACAGCAGCTCCCCCTCCGCCCCACAGATGCCTATCAATATGCCGAATGCGTCGCCAACTAGCTACAGTCGGCGACGCATTCGGCAACGGGTTCCGTCAGCGCTCGGCCCACTCCCGCTGCGCGGCGACGTCCGCGACGAGTGCCTCCAGCTGTTCGGCGACCCGCTTGGGCGCCGTGCCGCCGCGGCCGTCGCGCGAGGCCAGTGACCCCTCGACGCTCAGCACCGTCTTCACATCCGGCGTCAGCAGCTCCGAGATCTCCGCGAGCTGGGCGTCGGTCAGCTCCTCCAGCGTGATGCCGCGCTGCTCGCAGTACCGCACCGAGCTGCCCGCGACCTCGTGCGCGATCCGGAACGGCACGCCCTGCCGCACCAGCCACTCGGCGACATCCGTGGCCAGCGAGAAGCCCTCCGGAGCCAGCGCGGCCATCCGGTCGCCGTGCACCTGCATCGTGGCGATCATCCCGGTGAAGGCCGGCAGCAGCACCTCCAGGGTGTCGACCGAGTCGAACACCGGCTCCTTGTCCTCCTGCAGGTCCCTGTTGTAGGCCAGCGGCAGCGCCTTGAGCGTGGCCATCAGCCCGGTCAGGTTCCCGATCAGGCGGCCGGACTTGCCGCGCGCCAGCTCGGCGATGTCCGGGTTCTTCTTCTGGGGCATGATCGAGGAGCCGGTGGCGAAGGCGTCGTCCAGGGTCACGAAGGAGAACTCCTTCGTGGTCCACAAGATGATCTCCTCGGCGATCCGGGAGACGTCGATCCCGATCATCGCCGTGACGAACGCGAACTCGGCGAAGACGTCCCGCGAGGCGGTGCCGTCGATGGAGTTCGCGGCGCTGGCCGAGAAGCCCAGGTCGGCGGCGACGGCCTCGGGGTCCAGCCCGAGCGTCGAGCCGGCCAGCGCACCGGAGCCGTACGCCGAGACGTCGGCCCGCTTGTCCCAGTCCCGCAGCCGCTCGGCGTCCCGGGACAGCGCCTGGGCATGGGCCAGGATGTGGTGCGCGAACAGCACCGGCTGGGCGTGCTGCAGGTGCGTGCGCCCGGGCATGGCGACATCTCGGTGCGCGGAGGCCTGGGAGATCAGTGCCTGCTCCAGATCGGCGACCAGTGAGGCGATCTGCCGTGCGTGGTCCCGCAGGAACATCCGGCCCAGGGTCGCGATCTGGTCGTTGCGCGAGCGGCCCGCGCGCAGCCGGCCGCCGAGCTCGGGGCCGACCTTCTCGATCAGGCCGCGCTCGAGCGCCGTGTGGCAGTCCTCGTCGGCGACGGTGGCCACGAACGCCCCGGAGACCACGTCGGCCTCCAGCGCGTCGAGCCCGGCCAGCATCGCGGTCAGGTCCTGCTCGCTCAGCAGCCCGGCGCGGTTCAGGACGCGCGCGTGGGCCCGGGAGCCGGCCAGGTCGTACTGGGCCAGCCGCCAGTCGAAGTGGACCGAGGCCGACAGGGCGGCCAGCGCCTCCGACGGTCCGCCGGAGAAGCGGGAGCCCCAAAGCTGCGACTTGGGTGCCGGGTTGCTCATGTTCCTCGCCGTTTCCATTTCCCTAGGTACACACGAATTCAGTTCTCAGCCGCGGCCCTCGGCCACGGGAGCCGGTTGCCGAAAACCGGCTGATGGCCGTCGGCTACCGGAAAGCAGCCAGCGCCCGCCGCCTACCGAAGGCAGCCAACCGTCGCCGGCCACCGAAAGCAGCCGCTGCCCCATAGCTCAGTTCTCCGCCGCGCTCAGCAGCTTCGAGGCCAGCGCCGCGCCGCCGTCCGGATCGCGGCTGATCAGCAGCACGGTGTCGTCCCCGGCGATGCTCCCGAGGATCTCCGGGATCGGCGCCTTGTCGAAGGCGCTGGCCAGGAACTGCGCCGCGCCCGGCGGCGTCCGCACCACCACCAGGTTCGCCGATGCCTCGGCGCTGACCAACAGCTCGCCCAGCAGCCGGTGCAGCCGGTTCTCGAACACCGGCTCCGGCTGCGCCGCCACCGGGGTGCGGTCGCCGCCCTCGGCCGGGATCGCGTACACCAGATTCCCGGCGCCGTCGCGCACCCGGACCGCCCCGAGCTCGTCCAGGTCCCGCGACAGCGTGGCCTGGGTGACCGACAGACCGTCCTCGGACAGAAGCCGGCCGAGCTCCGCCTGGGAGCGGACGGAGTGGCGCTCCAGTAGCAGCGCGATCCGCTGATGGCGCGCCGTACGGGTCTGCGGAACGGTGGCTTCGCTCATGAGGAGGACTCCAACAGGAAAGCAAGCAGGGCCTTCTGCGCGTGGAGCCTGTTCTCAGCCTCGTCCCACACCACGCTTTGGGGGCCGTCGATCACCGAGGCCGCTATCTCATAGCCCCGATACGCCGGAAGGCAGTGAAGGACTATCGCGTCCGGGGCACCGAGCGCCAGCGCCGCTTCGTCGAGCGCGTAGGGCTTGAAGATCTGCGAGCGCGCCGCCTTCTCCTCCTCCTGCCCCATCGAGACCCAGGTGTCGGTGACCAGGACGTCGGCCCCGGAGCAAGCTTCGGCGGGATCGGTGGTGACCAGGACCGAACCGCCGGTGGCGGCGGCGATGCGCTCGGCGTCGGCGACGACGTCGGGCCGCGGCAGGTACTCGGCCGGGCCGCTGACCCGCACGTGCATGCCCGCGGTGGCACCGCCGAGCAGGTAGGAGTTCGCCATGTTGTTGGCGGCGTCGCCCAGGTAGGTCATGGTGAGCCCGGCCAGCTGTCCCTTGTGCTCCAGCACCGTCTGGAGGTCGGCGAGGATCTGGCACGGATGGAAGTCGTCGGTCAGAGCGTTGACGACCGGCACCGAGGACGCCGCGGCCAGCTCCTCGATCCGGCTCTGGCTGAAGGTCCGCCAGACGATCGCCGCGACCTGCCGCTCCAGCACCCGCGCGGTGTCGCCGATCTCCTCGCCCCGGCCGAGCTGGCTGGTGCCGGAGTCGATGACCAGCGGGTAGCCGCCGAGCTGGGCGATCCCGACGCTGAAGGAGACCCGGGTGCGGGTGGAGGGCTTGTCGAAGATGACGGCGACCGCCCGGGGACCGGCCAGCACCTGGTGGTCCAGCGGGGCCTTCTTGAACGTGCGGGCGAGTTCCAGGACCCGCTGCTGTTCGGCGGGGCTCAGATCGTCGTCGCGCAGGAAGTGGCGGACCATGGTCTCAGGCGTCCTTCGGGGTCGCGGCCGCGAGGGCCGTGGCTGTATCGAGGAAGGCGGGCAGGGCGGCCAGGAACTCGTCGGCCTGGGCGGCGGTGAGGATCAGCGGCGGGGCCAGGCGGATGGCGTCGGGGGCCGGGGCGTTGATGATGAAGCCGGCTTCCAGGGCGGCCTTGGCCACGTCCGCGGAGTACGGACCGGTCAGCATGATGGCCAGCAGCAGGCCCTCGCCGCGTACCCCGGCCACGGCCGGATGGCCGAGCTCGGTGATGCCGGCGCTCAGGCGCTCGCCGACGGTGCGGACGTTGGCCAGGATGTCGTCGCGCTCGATGGCGTGCAGGACGGCCAGGCCCGCGGCGCAGGCGACCGGGTTGCCGGCGTAGGTCGAGCCGTGCTGGCCGGGGCCGAGCAGTGCGGCAGCCTCGCCGATCCCGATGCAGGCACCGATCGGCATCCCCCCGCCGAGCCCCTTGGCCAGCGTGACGACGTCCGGGACCACGCCGGTGCCGCTGTGCGCGAACCACGCCCCGGTCCGGCCGATGCCGGTCTGGATCTCGTCGACGATCAGCAGGGCGCCGTGCTTCGCCGTGATGTCCCGGGCCGCCTTCAGGTATCCGGGCGGCGCGGGCACGACGCCCTTCTCACCCTGGATCGGCTCGACGATGAACGCGGCGGTCTGGTCGTCGATCGCGGCTTCCAGCGCTGCGACATCGCCGTAGGGCACGAACGTCACGTCCCCGGGCAGCGGCTCGAACGGCTCGCGGATCGCCGCCTTGCCGGTCAGCGCGAGCGCGCCCATGGTGCGGCCGTGGAAGGAGCCCTCGGTGGAGACCATCTTGGTGCGGCCCGTGCGCCGGGCCACCTTGAACGCGGCCTCGTTGGCCTCGGCGCCGGAGTTGCAGAAGTACACCCGGACGTCGGCGGCGTCGGTGCCGTCGGTGTGCCCGAGCAGTTCGACGAGCCGTTCGGCCAGCACGATCTGCGGCGCGGAGGCGAAGAAGTTGGAGATGTGGCCGAGCGTGGTCAGCTGCGTGGTGACGGCCTGCACGATCAGCGGGTGCGCGTGGCCCAGGGCGTTGACCGCGATGCCGGCCAGCAGGTCCAGGTAGCGGCGTCCGTCGGCGTCCCAGACGTAGGCGCCCTCGCCGCGCACCAGCACCTTCTGCGGTGTGCCGAAGGTGTTCATCAGGGCCCCGCTGTAGCGCTCGGTCCACGCCTGGCCGTAGCCCGGTTCGACGACCGGCAGCCCATCCTCACTGAACAACTCAGCGTCGCCGAGCTGCACATCAGCGGCGAGGTCCGTGCCCTCGGCGAACTGCGCGCTCTGTCCGGGTTCTGAGTTCACTACGGCGTTCATGCCGGCACCACCATCGTTCCGATCCCCTCGTCGGTGAAGACCTCCAGGAGCAGCGCGTGCGGCACCCGGCCGTCCAGCACGTGCGCACGCGGCACTCCCCCGCGCACGGCCCGCAGACACGCCTCCATCTTCGGCACCATCCCGGAGGACAGCGTCGGCAGCAGCTCGGCCAGCTCGTCGGCGGAAAGGCGGCTGATCACCTCATCGGAGGCCGGCCAGTCCGCGAACAGGCCCTCGACGTCGGTGAGGACCACCAGCTTCTCCGCGCCGAGCCCGACGGCCAGCGCCGCGGCGGCGGTGTCGGCGTTGACGTTGTAGACGCCGGGGCCGTCGGCGGCGCGGGCGATGGAGGACACGACCGGGATGCGGCCGTCGTCCAGCAGGGCGTTGATGGCGCCGGGGTTGACGGTCTCGATGTCGCCGACCCGGCCGATGTCCACCTGCTCGCCGTCGACGACCGCGTGCCGCTTGACCGCCTTGAGCGTGTCGGCGTCCTCGCCGGACATCCCGACCGCGAACGGGCCGTGGGTGTTGATCACCCCGACGATGTCCCGCTGCACCTGGCCGGTGAGCACCATGCGGACCACGTCCATGGTCTCGTCGGTGGTGACCCGCAGGCCGCCGGCGAAGCGGTGCTCGATGCCGAGCTTGTTCAGCTGCGCGTTGATCTGCGGGCCGCCGCCGTGCACGACCACCGGCCGGAGCCCGGCGTAGCGCAGGAAGACGATGTCCTTGGCGAACGCCGCCTCCAGTTCCTTGTCGATCATGGCGTTGCCGCCGAACTTCACCACGACGGTCTTGCCGTGCAGGGCCGACAGCCAGGGCAGGGCCTCGGTGAGGATGCCGGCCTTGGCCAGGGCGTCGTGCCGGCGCGCGCCGCTGGCGGCGATTGCTTGCATCGATTGCAGGGTGCTCATGAGGAGTACGCCGAGTTCTCGTGGACGTAGCCGGGCGTCAGGTCGTTGGTCCACACCGTCGCCGAGGAGGCCCCGGCGGACAGGTCGACGGTCACCTTCACCTCGCGCCCGGTGAGGTCGACCAGGTCGCGGTCGTCACCGACGCCGCCGTCGCGGCAGACCCAGACGCCGTTGATGGCCACGGACAGCTGCTCGGGCTCGAAGCTCGCATCGGTGGTGCCCACGGCGGACAGCACCCGGCCCCAGTTCGGGTCGTTGCCGTACATCGCGCACTTGAACAGGTTGCTGCGGGTGACGGCCTTGGCGACGGCGACCGCCTCGTCCTCGGTGGCGGCCCGTACGACCTCCACGGCGATGTCCTTGGTGGCGCCCTCGGCGTCGCCGATGAGCTGGCGCGCCAGGTCCGCGCACACGGAGGTCACCGCGGTCTGGAACTCCTCCGGGTCCGGGACGGTCTCGGAGGCGCCGGAGGCCAGGAGCAGGACCGTGTCGTTCGTCGACATGCAGCCGTCGGAGTCGACCCGGTCGAAGGTGACCTTCGTGGCGGCGCGCAGCACGCCGTCGAGCACGCCGGCGTCGGCCACCGCGTCGGTGGTGATCACGACGAGCATCGTGGCCAGGCCCGGGGCCAGCATCCCGGCGCCCTTGGCCATCCCGCCGACGACGTAGCCGGTGCCCCGGGCCTCGGCGGTCTTCGAGACGGTGTCGGTGGTCATGATCGCGGTCGCGGCGGCCGGTCCGCCGTCGGCGGCGAGCGCCCCGGTGGCGGTCTTCAGCCCGGACAGCAGCGCGTCCATGGGGAGCCGGACGCCGATCAGGCCGGTGGAGCACACGGCGATCTCGGCGGCCGAGGCCTCCAGCAGCGCGGCGGTTTCCTCGGCGGTCTTGTGCGTGTCCTGGAAGCCGGCCGGGCCGGTGCAGGCGTTCGCGCCGCCGGAGTTCAGGACCACCGCCTTGACCTCGCCGCCCTTGAGCACCTGCTCGGACCACACGACCGGGGCGGCCTTGACGCGGTTGGAGGTGAACACGCCGGCCGCGGCGGTCAGCGGGCCGTCGTTGACGACCAGGGCCAGGTCAGCGTTGCCCGAGGCCTTGATCCCGGCGGCGATCCCGGCGGCCCGGAAGCCCTTCGCGGAGGTGACACTCATTGTTCGGCTCCCATGTGTTCTGTTGTGGCGTTCACGGCGCGATCCCGACAGTGCTCAGACCGGCCGTCTCCGGCAGTCCGAGCGCGAGGTTGGCGCACTGCAGGGCGCCGCCCGCGGTGCCCTTGGTGAGGTTGTCGATCGCGCCGATGACGACGGCGCGCCCGGCGGCCTCGTCGAGCGCGACCTGGATCTGCACGTTGTTCGATCCGAGGACCGCGGCGGTGGTCGGCAGCTGGCCCTGCGGCAGGACGGTCACGAACGGCTCGTCGTCGTACGCCTTCAGGTACGCCTCCCGCAGCTGCTCGGCGCCGACGCCCGGCTTGAGCTTCGCGGTGCAGGTGGCCAGGATGCCCCGCGGCATCGGAACAAGCACTGGAGTGAAGGACACCGTCACCGGTTCCCCGGCGATAGCGCCGAGGTTCTGTGCGATCTCCGGCGTGTGCCGGTGCGCGCCGGCGATGTTGTAGGCGGCGGTGTTGCCCATGATCTCCGAGCCGAGCAGGTTCGGCTTCAGGGACTTTCCGGCGCCGGAGGTACCGGTCGCGGCCACGACGACGACGTCGAGCTCGACCAGGCCGGCGGCCACCGCCGGCGCGAGCGCCAGCGAGGAGACGGTCGGGAAGCAGCCCGGGACGGCGACGCGCGTGGTCCCGGCCAGCGCGGCCCGGGCGCCCGGCAGCTCGGGCAGGCCGTAGGGCCAGGTCCCGGCGTGCGCCGAGCCGTAGAACAGCTCCCAGATCTGCGGGTCGGCGAGCCGGTAGTCGGCGCCGCAGTCGACGATCAGCGTGTCGGGCCCCAGTGCCTCGGCGATGGCGGCGGACTGCCCGTGCGGCAGCGCCAGGAAGACGACGTCGTGCCCGGCCAGCGTCTCGGCGGCGGTGTCGGCGACGACACGGTCGGCCAGCGGCGCCAGGTGCGGCTGGTGCTCGCCCAATCGCGTCCCGGCGCTGGCTCCCGCGGTGAGTGCGCCGATCTGGAAGTCGGGGTGTCCGAGCAGGAGCCGGAGCAGCTCCCCGCCCGCGTAGCCGGTCGCCCCGGCCACGGCCGCTGTGAAGGTCATGTGCATGAGAATACGGAATACAGAAACTGTATGCAAAGAGCGTCTCGACTCCCGGGACACTGCCGGTGGGCGTGCGCCGAGGCAGTACTGAGGTCCCGCGAAAGCGAACAAAGATGGCAGAACCAGCCTCGGCAAAGAGGAGGCGGCGCGCGCCGGGAGAGCGCCGATCGGGGGATGCGCTGCGTCTGCCGACGATGAGGGAGCTGCGCGAGGTCTGCCGACGGCGAGGGAGCTGCGCAAGATTTGCCGACGGCGGGGGATACGCACTGCGGGCGCTCACGACGCCGACCAACCAACCCCTGGTCGACTCTCGCGACGCCGACCGATCCCCGATTCGGCACTTGCGACGCCGACCGATCCCCGGTTCGGCCGGCCCCCTCCGACCGGCCGACCCGGCGTCCGCCAGGCGACGCGAAACCGCGGTCTGCCCGCCGCCCCACGGCAGGCAGACCGCGTGTTCGGGTCCCCCGTTGGTTCCTGACATCGATTCTCGGCGGCCGTGCTTGCGTTTGGCTTGCGCGGCGAGTGCGCAGAGCAAGAGCATGAGCGAAGGGGATGCCTCATGATCATCAGAATCTGGCGAGGGTGGACCACGCCGCAGAACGCCGACGCCTATGAGGCGCTGCTGCGCGAGGAGATCACCGGCGAGTCGGTCAACGGCGAGCAGACACCGGGGATGCTCGGGATCGACGTGCTGCGGCACGACCCTGATGCGACGGACGACACATCCGGCTCCGGCCCGGAGGTCGAGTTCAGCACGATCATGTACTTCTTCGACTGGGACTCCGTCCGAGCCTTCGCCGGCGACGAGCCGCACACCGCGGTCGTCCCCGACGCCGACCGGGCCCTGCTGACCCGCTGGGACACGCGGTCCCGGCACTACGACCTGCTGTCGCGCAACGGACAGTGGAAAACCCTTGCGGACGGTTGATCCCGGCGCAAAGATCACGATGTATGACCCAACCCGCTGATCCTCCGAAGGCCCTGGCGCAGGGCGTCTTCCCGCCGGAGACCGTGGACCTGGACGGCTTTCACCTGCGCCGCCCGACCCTGGACGACACCGACGCCCTGCACGACGCGGTCAAGACCAGCTTCGCCGAGCTGAGCCCGTGGATGCCGTGGTGCACCGAGCCGGTGGAGATCGCCTCGCAACGGGAGTTCATCGAGCGCTCGGATGGGAGCTGGAGCGGGCAGACGGCGTTCAACTGGCTGATCGTCGACGCCGGCGGGCACCTCATCGGCACCATCGGCCTGATGGACCGCGTCGGCCCCGGCGGCCTGGAGATCGGCTACTGGCTGCGCTCGGATGCGACCGGCCGCGGCGTGATGACGCGCGCCACCGCGCGCATCACCGACATAGCACTCGCCCTGCCGGGGATAGAGCGCGTCGAAATCCACTGCGACGCCGCGAACGTACGCAGCGCAGCGGTCCCCCGCCGCCTGGGCTACCGCCTGGACCGGGAGGTTCAGGCCGAGCCGACTGCGCCCGGGGAGTCCGGCCTGGGCCAGTACTGGATCACGCCCTGAGAACGACGGTCAGGCCGATCGCATACCTGCCGGCCGGCCTGGCCTAAGCCCCCGCCTCACCCGACATCCGTGTGAACGTCATCCGCCAGTTGCGCACCCACGTCGTCCCGCCGTCGAACGAGAACGACTGCTCCCACTGGGCCCTGTCGGCATCGAACACGTCCCAGTCGTAGCGCACTCCGATCGGCTTGCCGCCGACCGTGTCCGTGCCGTGGAACTCCCCGTGCGTGCCGTCCCAGCGTCCGACGACCGGCGGGTCGAGGTGGCCCGGAGCCCTCGTCGAAGCCCACCAGATGCTCCACCGCCCGGTCTCGGGGTCGAACAGGCGCAGCGACATGCCCTGGAAGCTGCTGCCGTCGGGCATCTTCTCGACGGTGAGGTTGTCGACGTTGCCCAGGACGCCGAGCGTCTGCCGCATCCACTGGACGCCCTCGAACTCCACCCAGTCCGTGCACTCCGGGTCGGCCATCGCGGCCAGTTTGCGGTGCTCGACCTTCCAGGTGCCCGCCAGGAAATCGAAGTCGTGGCGCCCGTCGGCGATCTGGGTCTCGGTCGTGGTCTCGGTCGTGGTCCGGTTCTCGGTCGTGGTCATGAGCCCACTGTGAACCCCCATCCCTGACATCTGCTGTCAGTGGTCTTCGACGAGTTCCTTGCGCTCGCCACCGTCCGCACCCTATCTTCTCGATGTATCGGCCCGATACATCGAGAAGATACAAAGGAGCCCGTGCGATGCGACGGACCAACTACGACACGGAGCAGTACCAGGACTACGCCCGCGGCCGCGCGCTCACGAAAGAGCAGATGGCAGCGTGGATCGGAGCGTTCAGCGACCTGCTTCCCAAGGGACGTCCGCTCCAAGGCTTAGACGTCGGCTCCGGAACTGGCAGGTACGCCCCGGCGCTGGCGAGCGCCTTCGGACCGGTGACCGGGATCGAACCCTCGGATCGCATGCGCGAGGTGGCGCTGTCGCAGTCCCAGCACCCTGACGTCCGCTACCTCGCAGGCTCCGCCGAGGACATCCCGGTGGCCACGGCCAGCGCCGACTACGCCGTCCTGCTCCTGTCCTGGCACCACGTCCAGGACAAGCCCAGGGCGGCACGCGAGCTGGCCCGAGCCGTCCGGCCCGGCGGGCGCCTCATCATCCGCTCCGGCTACGGCGACCAGATGCCCTGGATCTGGTGGCTCGAGCACTTCCCGAACGGCTTCGCCAAGGACGCCGTGCTGTTCCCGCCGCTGCACGAAGTCATCGAGACCTTCACCACCGCCGGCTGGCGCGTGCGGACCTTCGGCCCCTTCACCGAGCCCTCCCCCGGGACCTATGCCGAGATGCTCGAACGGCTGCGGCTGCGCACCCACTCGATCTTCACCCAGTTCACCGACGAGGAGATCGCCACCGGCTTCGAGCGCCTGGAGCGGGCGGTCGCCGCCGACCCCGACGCGCCGGCGCCGGCCGAACCCGCGCCGCTGCTCAGCTTCGAGCGCCGCTGAGCATGCACGAAGCCGGGTCCGCACAATCCCACGGAGCATGAACTAAGCCGGGTCCCCACACCACCGCTGAGCATGCACGAAGCCGGGTCCCCCACACGCGTGGGAAACCCGGCTTCGCCAGCCGTTCTCAGCCCCCTACGACCGCAGCACCGCCCCGGTCCGCGAAGCCGCCAGCGCCACCGCGCTCTCGCGCGCCTCGCTGGCCTCCTCGGCCGTCAGCGTCCGGTCCGCGGCGCGGAACCGCAGCGCGAACGCCAGCGACTTGCGCCCCTCGCCGATGCGCTCGCCGGTGTAGACGTCGAACAGCCGCACCGACTCCAGCAGCGCCCCGGCGCCCTCGCGCAGCGCCGCCTCGACCTCGTGCTCGGCGATGCCCGCGTCCACGACCAGCGCGACGTCCTGCGTGGCGACCGGCATCGAGGAGATGCTCGGCGCCTGCGTCAGCACCTCCTCGGCCGGGATCATCCGGTCCAGCTCCAGCTCCATCGCGGCGGTGCGCGGCGGCAGCCCGAGCTCGGCGACGACCCGCGGGTGCAGCTCCCCGGCGTGCCCGACCAGGCGGCCGTTGACCGCCAGGCGCGCGCAGCGGCCCGGGTGCCAGGGCTCGTGCTGGTCCTGGGTGATCTCCAGCTCGACCCGGCACGCGTCGGCGATGATGCGCGCGGCCTCGATCGCGTCCTGCCATCCCGACGGACGCCCGGCGCCCCACCAGCCGGCCGGCTCGCGCAGCCCGGAGAGCACCACCGCGACCCGCCGCGGCTGCAGCGGCAGCGCGGCGTCCAGCGAAGCGAGCTCCGCATCGGTCGGGCGGCGCTCGACCGTCAGGCGCGGCGCGACGGCGGCGGCGTCCTTGCGCGGCCGGAACACCAGGCCCTGCTCGAACAGCGCCAGGTCCGCCGATCCCCGGCCGACGTTGCGCCGCAGTGCCGCCAGCAGCCCGGGCAGCAGCGTCGTGCGCATCGACGGCTGCTCCTCGGAGATCGGGTTCGCCAGCCGGACGGTGTTGCGCCGCGGGTCGTCCTCGGGCAGCCCGAGCGCGTCCAGGTCGGCCTGGCCCAGGAACGGGTAGGCGATGACCTCGGCGTAGCCGGCCGAGGCCAGCGCGGTGCCGACCCGGCGCCGGATCCGCTGCCGGTGCGTGTAGCCGGTGCCGGCGGCGGCCTTGGGCAGCGTGGAGGGCAGCCGGTCGAAGCCCTCCAGCCGGATCACCTCCTCGGCCAGGTCGTTCGGGTCGCGCAGGTCCGGACGCCAGCTCGGCGGGGTGACGACCAGGCCGTCCTCGCCCGAGGCGACCAGGTCGCAACCGACCTGCCGCAGCCGGTTCTCGGTCTCCGCGCGCGTGTACTCGACCCCTGCCACGCGGCCGGGGTACGTCCACGCCATGGTGATCGGCGCCGGCCGCCTCACCTCGCCGACCACCGTCACGCCGCCGTCCAGCGCCGTGCCGCCGGCCAGCTCGACCAGCAGGTCGACCACGCGCTGCGCCGCGGCGGCGGCCGTGCCCGGATCCGTGCCGCGCTCGAAGCGCTTGGAGGCCTCGGAGAACAGCTTGTGCCGCCGGGCCGTGCGCGCGATCGAGGTGGCCTCGAAGTGCGCGGCCTCGACGACGACCTCGGTGGAGCCGTCGTAGATCTCCGTCGAGGCTCCGCCCATGACGCCGGCCAGGCCGATCGGTCCGGAGTCGTCGGTGATCAGCAGGTCGGAGGCGTCCAGCTGCCGCTTGGCGCCGTCCAGGGTCTCCAGCACCTCGCCGGCGGCCGCGCGCCGCACCACGATCGGCCCGGACAAGCGCTGCCGGTCGTAGGTGTGGATCGGCTGGCCCAGCTCCAGCATCACGTAGTTGGCGATGTCGACGATCACCGAGATCGGCCGCATCCCCGACATCTGCAGCCGGCGCTGCATCCACAGGGGCGAGGGCGCCTTCGGGTCGATGCCGGTCACGGTCCGCGCCACGAACACGTCGCAGCCGACCGGGTCCTCGACGATGACCGGATGCCCGGCCTGGCCCGCCTCCGGCACGTGGAGGGCGGCGGGGTCCTGGAACGGCACGTCGAACCCGGTCGCCGCCTCCCGCGCGATCCCGCGCAGGGACAGCGTGTAACCGCGGTCCGGGGTGACTTCGAACTCGATGACCTCGTCGTCCAGGCCCAGGTAGGCGATCGCGTCCGTGCCGACCGGCGATTCGGCCGGCAGCACGATGATGCCGTCGTGGTCGTCACCCATGCCCAGCTCGCGCGCCGAGCAGATCATGCCGTTGGAGTCCCGGCTGTAGGTCTTGCGCGCGGCGATGCGGAAGTCGCCGGGCAGCACCGCGCCGGGCAGCGCCACGACCACGTGGTCGCCGACGGCGAAGTTGCGGGCGCCGCAGACGATCAGCTGCGGGTCGACGGCCGAACCGGGGCCCTCGGCCGCGGCGGTGACGACGACCTGGCAGTGCCGGATCGGCTTCTTGAACCCGGTCAGCTCCTCGATCGCGGCGACCTTGCCCACGACCAGCGGCCCGGTCAGGCCCTCGCCGGCGCGCTCGATGGTCTCCAGCTTGCCGCCGCCGGTCTGGGTCAGCTTGTCCGCGACCGCGAACGCGGTGGTCCCGTCCGGCAGCGTGACGTAATCCTGCAGCCAGGAGTAGGGGACGTGCATCAGATCTCCATCCCGAACGGGAGCGTGAAGCGCACGTCTCCCTCGATCATGTCCCGCATGTCCTGCACGTTGTTCAGGAACATCAGGCTCCGCTCAAGACCCATCCCGAAGGCGAACCCGCTGTAGCGCTCGGGGTCCACGCCGCACGCGATGAGCACGCGCGGGTTGACCATGCCGCAGCCGCCCCACTCGATCCAGCCCTCCGAGCCGCAGGTGCGGCACGGGTTGTCCGGGTCGCCCACCGAGGCGCCCTTGCAGACGAAGCACTGCAGGTCGACCTCTGCCGAGGGCTCGGTGAACGGGAAGAAGTGGGGACGCAGCCGGGTCACCACGCCGTCGCCGAACATCGCGTTCGCCCAGTGGTCCAGGGTGCCCTTCAGGTCGCCCATCGTCAGGCCCTCGTCAACAGCCAGACCCTCGATCTGGCTGAACACGGGGGTGTGCGTGGCGTCCAGCTCGTCGGTGCGGTACGTGCGGCCCGGCGAGACGGCGTAGACCGGCGCGCCCTGCTCCAGCAGAGTCCGGGCCTGGACCGGCGAGGTGTGGGTGCGCAGCACCAGACCGCTGGTCGCACCCTCCTCCTTGCCCGCGACGAAGAACGTGTCCTGCAAGTCGCGCACCGGGTGGTCCGGCGGGAAGTTCAGCGCGTCGAAGTTGTACCACTCGGCCTCGACCTCGGGACCGTCCACCACCTGGTAGCCCATGGCCACGAAGATGTCCGCGATCCGCTCCTGGATCGTGGTCAGCGGGTGGCGGGCGCCGCGCGGGGCGCGGTCCCAGGGCAGGGTGACGTCCACGGCCTCCTCGACCAGGACCCGGGCGTCGCGCTCGGCCTCCAGCGCCTCCTGGCGTTCGGCCAGCGCGGTCTTCACCGCGCCGCGGGCCTCGCCGATGCGCTTGCCGACCTCGGCGCGGGCGGCCGGCGGCAGCGCGCCGATCTCCCGGTTGGCCAGCGCCAGCGGGGCACGGTCGCCGGCCACGGCGATCTTCACCTGGTGCAGTTCGTCCAGCGACGTCGCGGCGGCGATCGCGGCCAGCGCGTCGGCCCGGTGGCGGGCGACCTCGTCGGGCTTCACCGCCTCGACTTCCACCGGGTCGTACGACTTGTTAGGTGCCGACATGTCTGTTGTTTTCTCCATGGATTAGTGGCCCCGCGAGGTCGGCGGGGTTACTCGCCGAGTCTAGAGGGGTCACGGGACAAACAGAGATTGCGCCCATGCGGGACGCCGGGAAGCCCGCGCGCGGCGGGACCAGCCGTGAAACAGCAGCCCTACGCGACGGGCAAGGTAAATCGGAAGCGCGCGCCGCCCTCGGCGCCGTTCCCGGCGGACACCAGCCCGCCGTGGGCCTCGACGAGCCCCTTCACGATCGACAGGCCAAGGCCGGTCCCGCCCCTGCGGCCACCCCGCCAAAACCGGGTGAAGACGCGGTTGAGCTGGTCCTCCGGGATCCCGGGACCCTCGTCGCTCACCGCAACCGCCACGCTCGACACACCTTCGGTATGGAGACTGTCAGGACGGGGCCGATCCGAACATCCCTGCGGTTCGTGTCGATGCATCGACCCTGCACCCGCAGATGCGTCCGGGCCCAACTCGGCCCGCACCTCAATAGTGACAGTACCTCCGCCGTGCCGCACGGCGTTTTCCAAAAGATTAGCCAGTACTTGACGCAGTTTGTCCGGGTCGGCGGACACCAGCGGCAGCCCGCGCGGAATCCGGGTCCGGAACGTCTCCTCCGGCACCCCCTGCGCCACACAGGCCCGCACCTGATCAGTGATCAGCTCGCGCAGATCGACCGGGACCCGGTGCAGCTCCATGCGCCCGGAATCCAGGCGCGCCACGTCCAGCAGCTCGGCGATCAGCCGGACCACGCGGTCGGCGTCGGCGTCGACGGTCTGCAGCATCATGCGCTTCTGGTCGTCGGTGAACCGGTCCCAGCGCGCGAGCAGGGTCGCGGTGAAGCCCTTGACACTGGTCAGCGGGGAGCGCAGCTCGTGCGCGACGGTCGCGATCAGATCGGACTGGCGGCGCTCGCGGCGGCGCCTGGCCTGCGTGCCGCGCAGCGAGACGACCAGGCCGGTCACCGGCGTCGAGCGGCCGTCGCGGCGCTGGTAGCGCGCGGTGACGAGCAGTTCGGTGCCGGCCTCGGGATCGTCCTGCCCGTCGTGCTCGGGGTCCCGCGGCAGGAACAGCTGCGCCTCGGGATGGCCGGTCCGTATGCTCAGGCCGCCATAGGGATCGGTGAGCCGCCACCAGTCACGGCCGTCGACCGTGCGCAGCGGTAACACCTCGTCGAACGGCCGTCCCAGGGCATCGTCGGCTTTGATCCCGGTGAGCGCCGCGGCTGCCCGGTTGAAGACCCGGATGAGGCCGTCGGTGTCGGCGGCGACGAACCCGTCGGGCAGGTCGTCGGGCACCAGCAGGCCGTCCAGCGCACCGGCGAACAGCTGCATGCCCGATCGCGTCCCGCGCGCCCCGACCGATACGGTCACCTGAGGAGTCCTCCTGCCTGCCCACTCGTCGCACTGTGCGCTTCTCGCGTCACCTTCCGTTGATCCGCCAGACTATCGTTCCGCTCCGACGGATCACCGGCCACGGTGGCGAACCATTCGCCACCCTGACACCTGGCGGACTCGGAGCGGACTCACGCCGGACGCGCCTACCGTTGCGCCCGGGCAGAGGAATATAAGCACACTGCTGCCGCCGTCGCCAGGTTGAGGCTCTCGGCCCGTCCGTGGATCGGCACGCGCACCGCCTCGTCGGCCAGTCCCAGCAGCGCTTCGGGCAGACCCCAGGCCTCGTTGCCGAACATCCAGCATGTGGGCTGCACCAATCGCCCGGCGTCGAGCTCGTCGTCGAGGTCGGCGGCGCCGGTGCCGTCGGCGGCCAGAATGCGCAGGCCCGCCACCCGCAGGGCGTTGACAGCCTCCTCGGCGGTGACGCCCACGGCCACCGGCACATGGAACAGACTGCCGGCCGAAGCGCGCACGGCCTTGGGGTTGTAGACGTCCACCGACTCGGAGGTGACGATCACCAGGTCGGCTCCCGCGGCGTCGGCGCACCGGATCACGGTGCCGGCGTTGCCGGGGTCGCGGACGTGGGCCAGCAGCGCCACCAGCTTCGGGGCGCGCTCGGCCAGGAAGGCCTCAAGTGGGATGTTGAGGAACCGGCAGACGCCGATCAGGCCCTGCGGGGTGACGGTCTCGCTGAGCGACTCCACCAGGTCCGGGGTCGCGATGGTGATCTTCGAGCCCTGAGCCCGGGCCGCGGCGAGGATCTCGTCGTAGCGCTCGGCGGCCTCGCGGGTGGCGAACAGCTCGACCAGCACGCCGTCGAGCTCGGCGGCCTCGCGCACCGCCTGCGGGCCCTCGGCCAGGAACAGCTCCTGCTTGGCCCGGAACGACCGCGAGGCGAGCCGCCGGGCCGCCACCGCGCGGGGTGCGCGCGGATTGGACAGCTCAGGACTCGCCTCGCTCATGCTCACCGTGCCTGTTCTGGCGAAGTGGGGCCGGCAGGCCGCGCCGGGCGCGGCCTGGTCCGCCAGAACCTACGCGGCCGACTTCGGCGCGTTGATGTCGCTGGGCAGCGCCTTCTTGGCCACGTCGACCAGGGCGCGGAAGGCCTCGGCGTCGTTGACGGCCAGCTCGGCCAGCATCTTGCGGTCGACCTCGACGTTCGCCAGGTGCAGGCCCTGGATGAAGCGGTTGTAGGTCATGCCCTCGGCGCGGGCCGCGGCGTTGATGCGCTGGATCCACAGCCGGCGGAAGTCGCCCTTGCGGTCCTTGCGGTCCCGGTAGGCGTAGACGAGGGAGTGGGTGACCTGCTCCTTCGCCTTGCGGTACAGGCGCGAGCGCTGGCCGCGGTAGCCGCTGGCCTGCTCGAGGACGACCCGGCGCTTCTTCTGGGCGTTCACTGCCCGCTTGACGCGTGCCATTGTTCTATCTCCTGCTCAGTAACTAGGTCGGGGGGCGATGCGCCGCGGGCGCCTCAGCGGCCCAGGAGCTTCTTGATGCGCTTGACGTCGGACTTGGCGACCTCGACCTCGCCGGTGAGGCGACGGGTCAGCTCCGAGGACTTGCGCTCGAAGTTGTGGCGCATGCCGGCCTGGCCGCGCATGATCTTGCCCGAGCCGGTCACCTTGAAACGCTTCTTGGAACCGCTGTGGGTCTTCTGCTTCGGCATGACGCCGTTTCTCCTTCACATAGGGCGGATCCGTGGGGACATCCCACACGGATCCGCTCTCGCTCTCGCCCCGGGGCGGCCGCCCCGCGGCTAGCGCGGGGGGCCGTTCTCTCGGGGCCGGTCCGGCCTGACCGTGGTCAGGACTGCTCTTCTCCGGCCTGGTCCGCACCGCTGGCGGCGCCGACCACAGCCTCGGTCTGCTCGACCGACTCGACCGACTCGACCGACTCGATCGACTCGGCGGTCTCGGCCTCGGCCGCAGCGGTCTCGGTCTGGTCGACCGCGCCGCCGGCCTTGCGCTGCTCCTTGGCCGCGCGGGCCTCGGCCATCGCCTCGGTCTTCTTCTTGTGCGGGCCGAGGACCATGATCATGTTGCGGCCGTCCTGCTTCGGCGCGAACTCCACGAAGCCCAACTCGGCGACGTCCTCGGCGAGCTTGCTCAGCAGCCGCCGGCCGAGTTCGGGCCGGGACTGCTCCCGGCCGCGGAACATGATGGTGATCTTGACCTTGTCCCCGGCCTTCAGGAACCGCACCACGTGACCCTTCTTGGTCTCGTAGTCGTGCGGGTCGATCTTCGGGCGGAGCTTCATCTCCTTGATGACCGTGTGCGCCTGGTTCTTGCGCGCCTCACGGGCCTTCAGGGCGGACTCGTACTTGTACTTGCCGTAGTCCATGACCTTGACGACCGGCGGGCGCGCGGTCGCCGCGACCTCGACCAGGTCGAGGTCCTGCTCCTGAGCCAGCCGGAGCGCGTCCTGGATCGACACGATGCCGACCTGCTCACCGTTGGGGCCGACCAGCCGCACTTCGGGAACGCGGATCCGGTCGTTGATACGGGGCTCAGTGCTGATGGGGCCTCCTACGTTTTGGGCTCAATGCCCTGGTCTGTTCGGTGCGCGGCCCCTGCGCGGAAAACGCAAAAGCCCCGCACGACATGCATGCGAGGCTCCACCCAACCGGAACTGACCGACGCCGGGAGCTGGTGAATCGTCCGGGACGACGGCGAACGCCGCCCGCACACCCCTGGCGTGAGGCTGTTTGACCGGAACCCGTCCGCCCGGAGGCGAACCAGGTGGGAGATGGAATCTCCGCTTGCGGATCGAGGCACGCGCGAACATGCCCGATCGGTCGTGACACCGATACTAGCAGCTTCCGCCGGTCGGCCGTGACCACAGGGTCACCGGCGCCGCCGTGCGAAGCTGTACCCGCCCACGAATGATCGCCGCAAGGAGCCGCAGTGACCGACAACACCCCCGAGCCGCAGGACATTCCCGAAGCCGGCGGCACCGCTTCGCCGGCCGAGCAGCGCGACCTGGCGGACGTCCCGGCGGTCGAGGTCATCGGCACCGTGACGGTCCACCTGATGAGCGCGGCGGCGGTGAAGCTGGGCCTGGCCGAGAACGGCGAGGCCGACCTGGACCTGGACGAGGCCCGCAAGCTGATCACCGCCCTGGCCGGCCTGATCACCGCGGCCGCGCCGGAGATCGGTTCCCAGCACGCCGCGCCGCTGCGGGACGGGCTGCGGACGCTGCAGTTGGCGTTCCGGGAGGCTTCGCCGTACCCGGACGAGCCGGGTCAGGGGCCCGGTGAGAAGTTCACTGGTGCGGTGTATGCGCGCGCTTGAGCGGTGCGGTAGCTGAACTCAGCGCGCCAGGTGGTCTCAGTGCGTCAGCTGGAATCGGTGCACGGGCCGGTGTCAGCACACCCGGTTATCAGCGCGCCACGCGGTAGTCGACGAGCAGGTAGCCGGTCGGGGAGACCCGGCTGGCGACGGTTTCGAGCTTGACCGACGGCAGCCCGTCGAGCAGGCGGCGTCCGCTGCCGGTGATCCTCGGCGCGATCACGAGCTTGAGCTCGTCGACCAGATCCGCGGCGAGCAGCGACTGCGCGACCGAGATGCTCGCGTGGACACCGATGTCGCCACCGCTCCCCTGCTTGAGGGCGCGCACCCCCTCGACCAGCCCGCCTTCGAGTACCGAGGCGGCGGCCCAGTCGCCGTCGAGCGGCGTCGAGGTCACGACGTACTTCGCGACACCGTTGATGAACGTCGCGAACGGCTCGATGTCGCTGCCCGGCCAGAACCGCGCCCATTCGGTGTAGCTGCGGCGGCCGAGGATCACCGCGTCCTGCGGCGCGATCACGGCGGCGAGGTTGGCGTCCATCGCGTCGTCCCAGTCGGTGATGAACGCGTCGGGCTCCTCGGCGACCCCGTCGAGGGAGACCAGCTCGTACACGACGACCTTGCGCATGCCGCCCACCTCGTTCCCAGCTCGCAGTGGCACTCTCAGCTCGCAGTGGCCTCGTCGACGGCTTCGCCGGCCTCAGCCTTCTCCAACACGGCCGCGAAAGCCCGCACCGCCGCCGGCTCGACCTCCAGGAACGACGGCCGCCCCAGGTCCACCAGCACGATCTCCGCCCCCTCGGCCTTCGCCGCGGCACAAGCCCGCGGGAACGCCACCGGCATCGGCCGCGCCTCAGGGTTCCACTCGACGAGCGCCTGCACCGAAGTGAACACCGGCATCGCCCGCGTCCCGTCCGGCGCGAGGAGCGTCACCAGCGCCATGTCGCTGTTCTTGTCACGCCGCAGGTTCCGCCCCTGCTCGTCCTGGACTTCCTCGGCCTCCCCGAGCACCGCCACGATCGGCGCCAGCACACGCGCGTTGAGCAGGTAGCCGTAGGCGTGCTCGACGGCAGCCTCGCCCCGACCGTGCGCCTCCAGAACGGCCAGCAGGGCCGGATCCGCGCCTCCGTCGTCGTTCGGGAAGGCGGAGGGGGCCAGCGTGCGTCCTGCGAAGTCGGTCATGGGCTCGACTTTAGTGGCCGCCCAGGAGCTCGGCGGCACGGCGGGTTCGGCGGCCGGATCCGGCGTCTCGGCCTGAGCTACCGCTGGAGCTACCACTGGAGCTTCATCTGGAGCTACA
>Ga0207695_10003194_pt1 | contig 23345 bp, 20 predicted proteins | sample KBSC54metaG_FD_184354 | JGI IMG/M metagenome (GOLD analysis project Ga0207695, IMG submission 184354) | Corn rhizosphere microbial communities from Kellogg Biological Station, Michigan, USA - KBS C5-4 metaG (SPAdes) (version 2) | ecosystem: Host-associated > Plants > Roots > Rhizosphere > Soil...
GCCTTTATCGATTGTGAGCAGGTCTTCCGGCGATCCCGTCATCATTCTTTCGTGCAAACCGAAGATGCGTGCTTCTTCCAGGATGTTGACGCCGTCCAGGATCCCATTGAGCTGCACCGATCCGTAATTGAAGAATACCTGGGTGGATAGCAGGGGGGAGACCACACTCACGTCGGGCCGCAGCTTCAGGTCCAGGATGATGGCGTCTGCATTCTTTAGGTTCAACCGGACTTTTTCCGGCCGGGGATGATGGACGACGATCATTTTTGCCTGGTCGTGGCGGCGGAGCCAGAGGCCGGCAATGGAGGATGCATAGTCTGTGCGGATATCATTGTAAATACGGATATCCGGGATAGAGGAAAGCATGGTATCCTGGATGTATTTATTGACTCCTTTCATAAAGCTTATCATAAAAATGAACAGGGCGATGCCGAAGAGGACGCCCAGCATGGCGATGAAGCTTTGCCGTTTCCGAGCCCATAATTGTGTGCCGGCGATGAGCAGGTTGACGGAGGGTTTCATCGGGTAGTGCTTTTATTTCTTAACAGCACGGAGGTTTTTTCGTCGATGCCGCCCAGGATCTCCACATATTCCAGTGTAGACAGACCTGTGGTTACTGCAGTCTTTTTTTCTTTGCCCTTATCCAGCACCCAGACGCTGTCATCGCTTGCCAGCGCTTCTCTTTGCAATACTCTGGCGTCCGGCTTGCTGGCGATGATGATATTGGCTTCCACCGAGCTATGGATATAGGCCGGGGGCATTTTCCCCTGGAAAACGGCGTCTACGCGGAAGGTCTGATCCGATTCGTTCATGGCGGGAAAAATATGGGTGATCTTTGCCTCAAACACCGAGTCTCCCAACATGTCGGTCTTTAATAAGACCCGCTGGTCTGTCCTGATCCGGCTGATGTCTTCCTGGTCGACGACCAGGCGGATGATACGTCTGCCGCTGTCGCCGATCAATGCCACCACCTCGTTCGCCCGCACGCTTTCTCCGCCCTCCTTGAAGGTCTGCCATACGACACCGTCCCTGTCTGCCATGATAAAATAGTCGTTCAGGTCTTTTTTTGCAGCCTGTACCTGGCTTCTTGCATTGCTGTGGTTAACCTGGAGGTCATGAAGGGTTGAATAATATTTTTCCGACGCGCTCTTTTGCTGGTTGACAGATATCTGGTAGTTGGTGTATGTATTGTCGAGGTTGCTGTGGGTACCGATGCCCTGATCCCATAATGCCTTCCAGCGTTGATAGGTGAGAGAGTCGTTCTTTAGCCTGATCTCCGCATTCTGTAATGATAGCTGGAGGTCGCGCAGCAGGGGTGAGCTGCCAGATAGGTTCAGTTCTGTATTTTGATAATTGTCCAGGGCTGCCTGGTATTTGGCCGCCGCAGCATCATTTTGAACTACGTATAAGACCTGTCCCTTCCGGACTTTGTCACCGTCTTTTACCTGTTTTTTTATGATCGTACTATTGCTCAGGGCGTACAGGTTATATTCATTGTCGGAAACGATCTTGCCCGATGCATATACGGTTTCTATGATGTCTTTTCGCTGCAGGTGAACCTGCTGTGCCTTATTGCAGGAATAGAGTAAGGGTCCGATGAACAAGATGGACAGTAACCGGGGGTTCATAGTATAAAGTTTATGCGATATAATTGGTAATACAGATCTCTCCTATATCCCTGATGGCCTTATATCCTCCCTGTATATCGATGAGGTGATTGAATCCACGCGCTCTCAATATCGAGTTGAAGATCATCGACCGGTAGCCCCCGGCGCAATAGATATAGTATGTCTTATCCCTGTCGAGCCGGTGCATATTGCAATTGATGTAATCCAGGGGTATATTGACAGCATTGAGCACATGTCCTTCAGCAAACTCGGAGGGTTTTCTCACATCAAGTATGTGGATGGGTGCAATGCCCAGGATGATGGCGAATTCTTTTGCTGAAATGCTGTTGATCCTGTCTGTGCGACGGCCGGATGTCTGCCAGGCTTTGATGCCGCCGTCGAGGTAACCGAGGCAGTGGTCGAGACCTACTCTCGCCAGGCGGGTGATGACCTCTTCCTCGCGGCCTTTATCCGTTATGACCAGTATTGGTTGGTTAAGGTTCGGTATCAGCGCTCCGGCCCAGGGGGCAAAGTTGCCGTCGATGGCGATGTTGATGGAGTTTGGTATGAAGTCGCCGGCAAATGTCTTTGCTTCGCGTGTATCCAGGAGGAGCGCCCTGGTTTCATTGGCTATGGCTTCAAAAGCTTCAGGGGTCAATGCTTTTTGTCCCCTCGTCAGCACTTTGTCGAAGGATTCGTAACCCTGTTTGTTCATCATTACGTTCATCGGGAAATAGCCGGGCGGAGGTGTGAGACCGTTTGTGACGGCTGTGATAAAGTCTTCTTTCGACAGATCTTTTTTCAGGGCGTAGTTGTGCCGTTTCTGGTTGCCGAGCGAATCATAGCGCTGGTCTGCCAGATGCTTGCCACATGCGCTGCCGGCGCCATGGCCCGGATAGATGAGAATATCGTTCCTCAACGGCATGATCTTGTTGTGCAGGGAGTCATATAGATGTCCCGCCAGCTTTTCGGGAGTCAGCGCTGCGTCGATCTTCTGCGCGAGGTCCGGTCTGCCGACGTCGCCGATGAACAGGGTGTCTCCTGTGAACAGGGCCCGTTCATGTCCTTTTTCATCTTTTAAAAGATAGCATGCGCTTTCCATTGTATGACCGGGCGTGTGCAGCACTTTGATAGTACAACTGCCCAGTTGCAGCTCTTCTCCGTCGGCAGCGGCTTTGAATTCGAAACTGGCGCGTGCCTGAGGGCCGTATACGATGGTGGCGCCCGTCTTCCGGCTAAGGTCGAGGTGGCCGCTGACAAAGTCGGCGTGGAAATGGGTTTCCAGAATATACTTTATTTTGGCTCCGGATCTGGCTGCCCGCTGCAGGTAGGGCGCCGTTTCCCGCAGGGGGTCGATGACGGCGGCCTCTTTATCGCTTTCAATATAGTAGGCGCCCTGGGCAAGGCATCCTGTATAGATCTGTTCGATAAGCATTGTCTTGCAATTTTATTATTGCAAGCTAGGGATATGACAGGGTTTTGAATATGATGCAGATCAGTGAGTAGAATGAGGGATGTCAATGCCCAACCTTCCAGTACGCCGTACTGCCCGGCTTCCGCTCATCCGTAGCCTTTACCAGCAGCGTATCCCCCGGCTGCAGCTTGCCGAATATCTCCAATCCTTTGTCCGTGCTGATACCCTGACCTACGTCTATCCACTCCGCCTTGTTATCCTTTACCCGGATGACAAACTTCTTTTCCTGGGTTGTGGCTACCGCGGAAGAAGGTACGATCAGCGAGGGGCCTCTGCGCTCCAGCTTTAGCTGTGCGTAGGCAAAGGCTCCAGCTTTCAGCTCCTGGTGGTCGTTGGCTGCCTCGAACTCCCACAGCTCCGTGCGGGTGTTGGGGTCGATGGTTTCGCTTTTGCGGGCGGGTGCCGCATCGAAAGACCGGTTGGGATAAGCGTCTACCCGGAAATGAATGGGCTGGGAGAAGTTGGCGGCTGCGGTGTAGGACTCCGGAACGGCGACCCGCAACCGCAGTTTGCGGTCGTCCTGCAGCGTGAGTAAAGGTACGGTAGTACCGACCAGCGCGCCGGCATCGGCCTTGCGGGCTGTTATGACACCGGGGAATGGAGCGACAATGTAGAGATAGCCGGATACTTCCCTGCTGGCCTGTACCTGTTTACGAGCGGCTTCATAAGCGCTGCTGTCAGTGAGCATCTGATCCTTTGCATGTTCGAGATCTACGGGCGCCACGATACCGGGTGTTTGAGCCTGGGATGCCCTGTAGAGCCGTTGATAGTTGTCCCGGCTGCCGTCCCACCTGGATTTGATGGATTGCAGGGAAGCCTGGACCTCTTCCAGCCGGCTGTTGACCTCCGGCGCTTCGATGATGGCAAGGGTCTGGCCCGTCCTGACACGGGTACCGATGTCTACCTTCATGGCGCGTACAAAACCCTGCACCTTGGCATAGAGGTCTGTACGTTGATAGGGTACCAGCTCGGCCGGCAGCTCTACCGATTTTTTTAGTGTATCGGCTTTTAATATAAAGGCTGCTGCGGTGTCCCGGGGTGTATCGGTGGGCGCAGAAGACCTTTCCTGGTCGTTGCTGCAGGCGACGAGCAAGAGGATGGGCAGGGCCAAAAGGAATTGTTTTTTATGTCGTAGAGGCATCATAATTTTTACTGTTTATATCGTCCGGGTCTAAGGATACATATCGATAAGCTTTTCTGCCGAGGATCCACTGATAGAGATAAGGCAGGAAGAATAAAACGCTCAGCGTGGAGAAGATCAATCCTCCTATGACGGCGATACCCAGGGATGAGGTCTGGTCACCGCCTTCTGTAAAACCGATGGCCATCGGGATCATGCCCACGATCATGGCAACGCTGGTCATGAGTATCGGCCTCAGACGCGCTTCAGCCGCATGCATATGCGGTGCGAGAATGGCCTCCCTTCGTGCCCGTTCCGCCTGGGTGATAAAAAGCACTGCATTGGCGATGGAGACGCCCGTCGCCATGATCGCTCCCATATAGGATTGGATATTGAGAGAGTGGCCCGTGGCATATAATAAAGCCAGCGCGCCTGCTATGACCGCCGGTATCACAGCGAGAATAGCGATAGCCGCGCGGAAAGATTGAAAATAGATGGACATCGTGAGGAAGATGGCTATGATGGCGATGAGCAGACCGAACTGAAGGCTTTGCAGGGTCTGCTGTAGCAGCTCCGGCTGACCGCGTAGTATTATTTTGGCTCCAGTGGGCAGCTTGCCGAGGCTTGCAATGGTTGACCTTACCTGCCCGAAGGCCTTGCCGGCTGCCGCTGCGTGGATATTGGCCGTGATGGTGATATAACGTTGCTGATTGAGCCGGTCATATTCTCCCGGGATAGTCGTGCGTGTCAGGCGGGCGACCTCGTTAAGATAGTGTGTATTGGCGGCGCCGGAGGAGACGGGCACCATTTCCAGGGCGCTTGTGCTGTTCATGCTGTATTCAGGATATTGTACCTGTACCTGGTAGGCTGTGCCCGTTGTCTTGTCGAGCCAATAGCTGGGGGTGATAAACCGGCTGGAGGAAGTGGCCGTTACCGTGCTTTTGGCGATCTGTTCGCCTGATATGCCCAGCTGGCCGGCTTTTACGCGATCGATCTCCAGGCGGATGGCCGGATAATTCAGGGGGGATGCGATCTGTGCATCTCGGAGGTCAGGTATGGCGGAGAGTTTTTGCAATAGTTGCTGCGCGATCTTCTGGCCTTCGGACAGGTTGCGATCCACCACTGCAATTTCAACAGGGTTGGTGTTACCCAGGTTGAGCACCTGTCCCACGATGTCGCCCGGTTCGAAGGACAGCTGCGCTCCCGGCATTTCCTTTGCCACGGCGGCGCGCAGCTGCTCCCGGAAAGATTCGATGGCAATGGCGCCCTGCTTAAGCTTGATCCTCGTAACGGATTCGTGGGGGCCGCTGGTCCATAAATGGATATAGTTGACGGGATAGCTGGAAGGCTGAGTGCCGATGAATGCCGACGTGATCTCTACATTATCCTTTCCGGCGATATGTTCCGTCAGGCTGAGCAGCTTACGGGTGGCGTCTTCGGTCCTTTCAAACCGCGTACCTACGGGCAGGCGTAGACGCACCTGGGTCTGGCCGCTGTCACTGGATGGAAAAAGTTCGGTGCCGATGGTGGAGAACAGCAGGCCGGCGAGACCGATGGAAACGATTAAAAACAAGACGGTGACCTGGGCATAGTTATGTTGGTGTTTTTGACCGGAGCGGGTGTAACGGGCTTTGAGGCGGTCGAAGAGAGTGGAAGCTTTTTGGGAGGTTTGTTCCCGCAGCCACCAGTTGGCGATGACAGGCACGAATGTCTGGGACAGGAGAAAAGAGGCGATCATTGCAAAGCCTACTGCCAGTGATAAAGGCAGGAACATCGCTTTGGTTACCCCCGTCATGAACAGCGCGGGGATGAAGACGGTAAGGATGCTTAAAAGGATGAGGAGTTTTGGTGCTGCAATTTCTTTACAGGCGTCGGCGATGGCTCGCGCTTTGGGCTTGCCCATTTCCTGGTGACGGTGGATATTCTCTATGGTGACCGTGGCTTCGTCCACCAGGATGCCCACCGATAATGCCAGTCCGCCCAGGGTCATGATATTGATGGTTTGACCGGCAAGGTAAAGCACCGTAGCTGCCGCCAGTAAGGCCAATGGGATCGTCAGCACCACGATGAGGGCGCTGCGTCTGTCGCGCAGGAACAGCAGCACCACCAGGCCTGTGAGGATGGCGCCGAGACCGCCTTCGAGCAGCAGGCTTTTTAATGAGTTGATGACATAGCCCGACTGGTCGAATGCGTAGGTCACTTTTATGTCGGGAGGTATGGCTGCCTGCATGTCGGGTAAGGCTGCTTTTACGCGCTGTACCACGTCCCAGGTGGAGGCGTCTGCGCGTTTGGTTACCGGTATATACACCGATCTTTTGCCATTGATCAGCGCATAACTGGTGGTCACGTCCGCGCCCAGGCTGACTGTAGCGATATCCCTGACATAAACCGCGGGGCCGCTGCCTAATTGCAGGGGAGTGTTCTGCAGGTCCTGGAGAGCTTCGATGACGCTGTTCTGGGGTGTGATATAGGTGGTGTCGCCGATGCGGACGTTACCGGCGGGGGTGATGGTATTGAATTTTACCAGGGATTGGACGACCTGGTCGGCTGAAAGGTTGTAGCTGCGCAGCTTGCCCGGGTCTACCGTTATCAATACCGTCTTTTGATTGCCACCGAAGGGGGGAGGGGCTGATACGCCGGGCAGGGTGGAGAACATGGGACGGACCCGGAAGAGTGCAAGGTCCGATATCTCGCCCAGTGAGCGGGTGTCCGAGCTAAAGACCAGCTGGCCGACGGGTACGCTGCCTGCATCAAACCGGGTGATGAAGGGGGGAACAGTTCCCGGAGGCATAAAGGCGCGTGACCGGTTCACATACCCCACCACCTCCGCCATGGCCTGGCTCATGTCCGTGCCTTCGTTGAATTCGATCTTGATAAGGGCCGCGCCCTGGATGCTTTTGGAGTCTACATATTTTACGCCTGTGATATACAGGAAGTGATACTCATAGTAGGAAGTGATAAAACCTTCCATTTGTTCGGGTGATAGTCCTCCATAGGGCTGGGCGACGTATACCGTAGGCAGACCCAGGCGGGGGAAGATATCTATTTTGGAGTTACGGATGGCAAGCCAGGAGAAAAAGACGATGGCCAGGACAGACACCAGTATTGTGATAGGATGGCGAAGAGCTGATTGAATAAGTTTCATGGTTGGCTGACTTGTTCGGTGAAGAGGTTGAGATTACCTGTGACGACTGCCATATTCAATAGAGACCGCCATACCTGGACATAGGCGTTTGCCTGGGCGATCTCCGCCTTTAAAAGATCGTATTGTCCCTGCTCCAGGCGGGTGTAATCGATGAGGCCGCTGTGGTAGCTGACCTGTAGTCCCTTGTAGGCAAACTGCTGGGCCTGGGTTACCGCGGGTGTATGTCCGGCGATCAGCTTGTCCTGCCGGAGATTGCTGCGTACCGTTTCAGCCTGTTTGGAGAGGTCCAGCGACACCTGGTTCAGCTGTGCCTGATCGGCTTTGAGATAGGCGCGGTATTGTTTTTTGGACAGGTTTACCTGGGAAAATTGCAGGATGGGGAAGCTTAGCTGGAAGCCCAACCCATAATTATTATGATCCAATTGCCAGCCGTTGGATTTGTTTACTGTACCGTTGGCGGCTATGCCGGACCCGCGGGAATAAGCGTTGGCCCAGAGGTCGAGATGGGGGCGCCAGGACCGCTCGATCTCTTTTAATGAAGAGGAGGAGAGGTCGAGCTTTGCCTTGTAAATGAGGTATTGTGGATTGGCGGTAAAGGTGATGGAAGTATCAGCGGGTGTCGGTAGCCTGGTGGTTAGCAGTGTGTCTGTTAGTACGATGTTTTCGGGTTGATCCGGCAGGGCTGTGAGTCGTGATAGCTCCACCATCTGCCCCAGGTAAGTCCGCTGGGTGGTGAGAAAGTCGATCTCCGATTGAGCGAGGGCCGCCTGGAACTGGATGGTGTCGATGCCCGGGCGCAGGCCTTCTTTTGCCAGGACCAGGGATTGCTGCATTGCTGAGCGAATACGGTCTGTATTGGCCTGCAGGCTGGTCAGGATCTTTTTTAGATAGAGGATATCAAGGTAGGTTTGTAATACGGCGTATTGCTGACGGAAGAGTGCGTCATTGTATTCGGAACTGGCAAGCTTGTATTGTGCGGCGGCTTTGTCGACGGCTGCCTGTCGCTGGCCGAAGGTCCAGGGTGTCCATTTGAGCAGGGCGGCGAGTGCCGTACCGGGGACTGCATCGTTGATGCTGGATGCCGTGGGGGGACCGGAGATGGGCATGATGAGACCCGGGTAGCTCATGCCCGTGATATTATTGTAGGTGGCATAGTTGGCCTGGTAGCCTACCGTCAGGTCGGGGATCAGGGTGTTGTGGGTCAGGTTGGTATTATAACCCACTGCGGCTGCCCGTTCTTTATAAGCCTGTAGCTGTGGTTGTTGGGTTTGGACAAGGGACAGTGCTTCCCGGATGGAGAGAGCCTTGGGCTGTGAATGTCCCGATATGGTTGCCAGGACCATTGCCAGGCAGCCGGGAACGACCCGCAGGCGGACAAGATATGCACGTATGTACATGTAAGAGAATTGTCTGCAAAATAGGTAGGGTACTTAAGACCGGGTGGTAAAAAAGGCCTTATTAATGGTGATTTTGAAAATGCTGTTTTCTAAAAGCTTCGGGTGTCAGCTGTTCGTGGTTCTTGAAGAATTTTACGAAGTAGGAAGGGTCTTTAAAGCTGAGGCGGTAGGCGATCTCGCTTACATGGTTATCCGTATAAAGGAGGAGGCGGCGTGCTTCGCCCATGATAAACTGGTCTACGACCTCGCTCGCGCTGAGGAATACTGCTTTGCGGCAGGCTGCGTTGAGATTTTGGGGGGTAGTGTTCAGCTGTTCTGCCAGCACCCCGACCTTCCGTTGTACATTCGGTTGAGTGAGCAGGAGGTCGATGAGACGGGCGTAGAGCTGTGTTTGTACGCCGGCGTGAAGAAAAGTATGGCGGCCTTTTTCAAGTAAAAGGGAGATCAGGCTTTTCAGCAGCCCGTCGATGCTATGGTATTCGTAGGGGGAGGGGGAGCCTGCAAGGGATACCAGCAGGGGGAACAGGGCGGCCAGGTCGTCGGCGTTGTCGAGATAGAGGCAGTTGGCGTGCCAGATAAGGTGCAGCAGCTGTTTTAGCGACTCGTCGCGGCTTTGTTGGAGAAAGGTGTTTTTGAGGATGATGACGTAGCCGTCGGGGTCGTTTTTCAGATCCCAATGGTGCACCTGTTCCCGGTTGACAAAGAAGAACACGGGTGGTTTGATCTCGTAGCAGTGTCCGTCGATCCAGTGGTGTCCGTTGCCGCGGGATAGGAATACGATCTCGAAATACTGTTTATGCTTATGGGGAGGGGTGACGAGCACGCCTTTCCGGAAAGCTTCTATTTTGATGTGCTTTTCCGGTCCGATCTTGTTCTTGATTGGTATCTGGTGTTCCAATACAGCCTGTTTACCTGAACTGCAAGTGTAAGGAAATAACGTCAGAAACCAAGTCAGTTGTTTGCGTATAATGTCCGTAGCGTATTTCCAGGGAGCTCAGGTGGGTACCGAATACCCCGTTGGGCGGGGCCAGCCGAATGCCGGCGCCAAAGAAATTGCTGGAAAAGGCGGACAGGGCGTAATTGCTTGTATAGTATGTGTCTGTTTTAAGGTGTTGTGTGTAAGGCGCAAAGTAATCCGCTGCCGTCTGGGTATAGTACCGGTAGAAGGGTGACACCGAGAAAAAGGGTGTTATTTTCACCGGCACTTCCAGGCTGGCTGTATGCGAGCGCACGCCCCAGTTGTCCATATAATAGCGGTAATAGCTGCGCAGGATTATTTTGTCGCCCAGGAAGTAGTTCAGCCGCAAACCGAGGGGCAGCTTGAACCTGTTGGAGGGCAGGCGTTCCACGGCATCGGTCTGGTCGGTAAAGTATACCCTATGGAACGGCAGACCGAGGTAGCCGTGCTGCTGCACTACATCCAGCAGAAGGCTGGCCTGGAGCCGGGTGTTGATGATCTGGGAGAATGACAGGGAGGCTGTATAGGTCTGACGGGGACTGGATCCGTAATGTGGATGATCGTCCTCTCCGCCGCCGCTGGCGCTGGTGGTCGTAGAGTTTGGTTCAAACTCGGATGGGTAGATGAGCTTTACCTGGTCGAAATAGCTGCTGAGCTTTAGTCCGAATTCGCCGTTATGTTTTGTTTTTATCGTACCGCCGGCGCTGACCCCGATGGATTGGTAGTTGAACTCATTTGAATAATAGGCGCCCAGGCTGAGGGAGGTGCCTTTCTTTTCATTTTCCCTTGTCCAGTCCAGGGAGGGATAGATGCGGGTGCCGTTGGTGCGGCTGGAAGCGCCTGTCTTGGATATATATGCCTGGGAGGCGGCCGTGTGCAGGTCGATCCCGAGGCCGGCGGTGAGCGTATTCTTTCGCTGATGGGCGTCCCATCCCACCCATTTCAATTCAAGGCCATTGGCGAGGTCCGTGACCTTTTCCGAGCCGATGCCGCCTTGTACAGCGGAATGGTCACCATTTTGCGTATAGTAGCTGGATACCAGGTTGACCTCGTCAAGGGTCAGTTTCCTGGGTTTGAATGTCGACGTGTCTTTTGTCACCTGGGAAAATGCATGCAGCAGCATCAGGTACATGCCTACCACGGTCAAACAGATCTTTTTCATGAATGTCTTTTACCGGATGAATTAATTGCAGCCGCAGCCGCCACCTGTTTTCCCGCCATTTGCGCCTGCTGCGCCTTCCCGGTAGGATTGGAAATTAAGCTCGTTCTTTTCTACTTTCCGACTGGAAAGGCTCATTTCCGAGTCGTTCAGCTTGTTTTTCTGATATTCTTTTACGGATGAGCAGGCTGTGAATGCTCCGCTGATCAGCAGCGCGACCAGGCACCAGGGGAAAAGCTTTTTTTTCATGTGTATTGCTTGGAAAAATGTAAATGGTTCGAGGTGTATACCTTGTTGTCGTCATCTATCAGGACAGCTTCGATATCCTTCATCTGGTTGATCATGTCGAGCCCAGCCTCTATTCCCATGATCATGACGGGTGTGGCCATGGCGTCTGCGATCTCTGCGTTGGAGCATAAGATGGTGACGCTCTTGATACCTGTTACAGGCAGGCCTGTCCTTGGATTGATCGTATGAGAATATCGCTTGCCGTCGATGATGACGTATTTTTCATAATTACCCGAGGTGGCGAGGGCCATGTCTGTGACACTCAGCCAGGAAAAGATCTCACCGGCGGCGTTGGGGTTGACGATACCGATGGTCCAGGGATTCCCATCCGGCTGATGTCCCCAGGCCGTCAGGTCACCGGATGCATTCACGATGCCGCTGACAACGCCCATCTGTTGCATGACTGCCCTGGCCTTTTCCGCAGCATACCCTTTTCCGATGCCGCCAAAGCCGATGCGCATTCCTTTTTCTTTTAGCAGCACTGTACTTTTTTCGTTATCGAGTATGATATTTCTATAGTTGATGAGCCTGACCATTTGTCTGGCGGTCTCTTTATCGGGCAATTGCTGCAGCGTGGTATCGAAATTCCAGAGCCGCCGGTCCACCGAGCCATAGGTGATATCGAATGCCCCCTGGGTGATGTACGAGATGCGGATGGACCGGTCGATAAGGTCGAAGGTTTCGCGGCTTACGGCAACGGGTGTCAGGCCGGCATGTGCATTGATCAGGCTGGTCTCGCTGTTGTCGTCATAGGTGGTGAGCAATCGTTCTATGCGTTGGATCTCCCTTACGCCGGCCATGATCCTTTCCTCTGCCCATGTCTCGTCTTCAGCTACGACACCGAGCTCGAAACGGTTGCCCATCAATTTCATTACCTTCTTAAACACCTGTTGCTGCATGGAGTGATCCTCCTTTAATGTGTTTTATCTGCATCGATGACCGATTGCAGCCGGGCGGTGAATCCGGCCGGCGTCAATGAGGGGTTGCCCTCCCATTGTTGAATTATTTTTCCATTGGCGTTCAAAAGTAAGGTCAGCGGGAATTTCCCTTGTGGGTTATATTGATCGGCGAGACGATCGTTTTGGTCTTGCTGTTCTTTCGAGAGCTGATGTTTTTTCATTCTGGGGAAGTCGGCGTTCACGAGTACCAGGGTGGTGTCGGCAAAGGTTGTAAATGCGGGAGCGTCAAGCACATCCTTTCGCAGGAGGATACAGGGACCGCACCAATCGCTGCCGGAGAAATTCAGGAGGATGTAGCGGTGCTCTTTCTGTGCCAATTGCATGGCTTCCTGCATGTTGACATGCCATTGCGATGGAAGGAAGGCTGCCAGCCAGAGGGAACAGAGGAATTTAATCATGCGTAGACGTTTGCTGTTTAAACGTTAATTACGGCTGAATGTTTGTTTAGGTTGTGTTAAACCTATTTTTTGTGGAAACGGTAGCCCAGGATGATCTTAAAAATGTCATTGTCCGAGCTTCTCGTAAAACCCAGGCCGTAGCCGATGTTCAGCTCCCAATCGGGAGACCAGTCCAGGTCGAGGGCTGCAAACAATTGATGCTGTTGACTTTGATAGGGGTCGAAATGGTTGAGGGTACCCAGGGCGCCATAGTATTCGAAGCCTGCGGCGATGATCTTTGTCACATTGTAGGCGGCTTTAAGGTTCGGGGAAAAAACATACCCTGCATTTTTATTGATGCCGTGAAAGGATTTGTCGAAGGTAGGGTTGAAGGAGATGTAGAAATTTCCTATTTGTTTGTCGACGATGGGTCTTATTTCCAGGCTCCAGTCGTCTTCGCTGAAATCTCTTTTCTGGTAGCCTGCTTCCAGCGAAAGACTGACACCCACCGGCCATCCCCAGGAGGTGGGCGCCATGACCCGTGGGCGGATATGGCTGCCTACATAGGCAGTGCGATTGTCGTTGCCGATACTGTTGAAGATATAAAAGCCTGTTTCGAACCAGGTAGTCCAGCCGTGGGTGATCTCGATGGTTTCGTGTAATACGTGGTTGGTAGGTAACACCTTGCTTTGGATGGTCCGCGAGCCGTCATTGGTGAAATTGCTGTGCAGCTCCACCATTGTGCTGCCTTTGGCTACAGTGGGAGATGCGTATACCTGTATCTCATAGTCTTCCTGGGCCTTTAGTGACCATGGATCAGCTAATATGATAAGCAGTAAGTACAAAAACGACCTCATAAAGCCGAGCTTTTTATTATAGGCGAGTCGCAATTTCAGCATGAATTCTGGATTTTTTTTGAAGTGTTCGGCGGAAAAGAATAAATTTATTAAAATGCCTGTTCCATGAAACTTTTCGTCTTGCTGCCCGCTGTCCTTTTATTGATGACCTCCGTAGTATATTCCGATCCGCATAAAGAGACAAAAAAGGCGCCCCATCTATATATTTCCCATTATGAAAATGTATTGGGGACATCCCTGGAGCTGAAGGTTTCCGCCGGCTCGCAGACCGACTTCGACCTGGCCCAACAGGCGGTGTTACAGGAGATATCCAGGATGTCCCGCATTCTCAGCGCCTATGATGCCAATAGCGAATTCAGAAGATGGGAGGCGACTTATCGCCAGGCAGTTCCCGTTTCGCGTGAGCTTTTTGAAGTGCTGGACCTTTTTGACCAGTGGCGTATACGCACGGGGGGCGCCCTGGATGCGTCTGCGGAGGTTATCACCAAGGTTTGGAAAAAGGCCGCGGACAAACAAGACCTGCCGGCATCGGAGGAACTGGCCGGAGCCGTTGCCCTGGTGAAACAATCCCATTGGTCGTTGGATGCAGCCAGCCGGACAGCCACTCATTTAAGCAATGTGCCCTTAATGCTCAATACATTTGTAAAAAGCTATATTATACAGCATGCCGCGGATGCAGGCATGGCGGCTGCGCATGTAAATTCCATCACCGTAAATATCGGGGGTGACATGGTGGTTGCCGGCAATGTCAGGGAGACCGTCCTGGTAAGCGATCCGAAAGCGGATGCCGAGAATGACGTACCTATCGATCGTATCCTCGTAAATAATAAAGCCATCGCCACCAGCGGGAATTACCGCCGCGGCGAATATATCAAGGGACAATGGTATTCACATATCGTTGACCCGCGGACCGGTCAGCCCGCGGACAGCATCATCAGCGCCACTGTGGTGGCGCCCAGCGCAACGGATGCCGGTGCGCTTGCAACGGCCTTCAATGTAATGAGCGTTTCAGAAAGCATAAAACTGGCTGGTATGCTGCCCGGTATACAATACCTCATCATCACCAGGGCGGGGCAACAGATCAAAAGCCCCGGATGGGAAGAAATGGAGATAAAGGACGGATCTATGCCGGCGGACAATAATTTTGAATTGCTGGTCAACCTGGAAATAAATCTGCCAAAGCAAGGCGTGGTAAAAAGGCCCTATATAGCCGTGTGGGTGGAAGATGAGCATCATGCCCCCGTACGCACTATTTCTCTCTGGCATGGCAGCGATCGCTATCTGTCGGAGCTGCGGTCCTGGTTCCTGAAATACAAGGCAGCGTATACCACTGATAAGGATTTCAATAGCTCCTTAACCAGTGCAACCAGGTCGGCTGGAAAATATACGGTTAAATGGGATGGTAAAGATGGCCATGGAAATAATGTAAAACCCGGCAAATATATTGTAAAGATCGAGGCAGCCAGGGAGCATGGAACCTACCAGCTGATGAGACAGGAAATTGAATTGAATGATACGCCGCAAACAATAAGCCTTCCGGGGAATATAGAGATCGCATCCGCTACACTTGAATACAGGAAAAAGGCAAATGGGAATTAATCAGGCAATGTCCAAAGGAAGGCTGGCCAGGCTCATACGCTGGTTGCATATTTATATCTCGATGCTGAGCTTTGCGGTCGTATTCTTTTTTGCGGCTACGGGCCTGACGTTAAATCATGCTGATAAGTTCAATGACCGGATACACACTGTCCAGGAAAAAGGCAGGCTGAACCCTGCCTGGGTGAATGTAGCCGACACGTTGAAGATCGCAAAGCTTGAGATAGTGGAGGCCTTGCGTAGGGTGGATAGGATCACTGCCCCTCTTCGGGATTTCAGGATCGATGATGCGCAGATAGGTGTTTCCTTCAAGGGACCAGGGTATGAGGCCGATGCTTTTATTACCAGGGAAACAGGCGAATATGATATCACGATCACAAACGCAGGCTTTATCGGGATTATCAACGATCTGCATAAAGGACGCGATGCAGGAACCGCCGGATCCGTATTCATCGATGTTTCATCGATACTGCTCGTCCTGGTATCCCTGACAGGGTTGTTGCTGCTGCTGTTCCTCCGGCGGAAAAGATCGAGTGGATTATTGGTGGCAGTTTGCGGATTGCTGCTGGCCTGGCTTGTTTATGAAATCTGGATAAAATGAAAATATACGTCGTTCTTCTATTGATGTTTGTTAGTGTACGTCTCAACGCGCAACAATGGAAAGGCGTTGATGGCATATATCAAGCGCCCAATGACAAAGACAGATATGTGCAATTTTCTTCAAGAGAGGGCATGCTCGTCGCCAAGCTGCTTTGGAATAACGCCGAGATCCACTTTTTACCTGATTCTGGTCTTGCATTTACCAGCAAAGAGGCTGAAGGGGACGGTCCGATACACCTTGTATTCCATAAAGACCCAGCGGGAATTGCTGACCAGGTGGATATAGGAAAGCTCGGTATCTGGAAAAGGGCCAATGACTATAAGCCTATCGGAAGAAAGGAAATGCCGCATACGCCGGAGCAGCTAAAACCGTTCGTAGGATTGTACCGGCTGCAAAACGTTGAAAGCAGGTTTATACAATTTACCGTACGGGGGAACCAACTGATACTAAAGCAGACCTGGGACGGGAATGAGATCTTCTTTCTCCCGGAATCTGAATTGTCTTTTTACAGTCCTGTTATTCCCGCATTCCTGTTGGATTTTACAAAAGGTACGGACGGGACTATCACCCAGGTGCTGGCCTTTAAACATGATCTGTGGATAAGAGCTCCAAAGATCAGCATGACAGCGGCGGCGTTAAAAATGTTTGAAGGGAAATATCAGTCCAAAGATGACCCCGACAACCAGATACAAATAAGGGCTGGGGATAATTCCTTAATCATCAAACAGCTTTGGGACGGCAAAGAGATCGTTGTCCAGCCATGGACGGAAACTTATTTTTACAATGATGTTCTATCCTATCCATTGCAGGTCATAAAGGAGAAGGATGGGAGTTTCAAGGGAGTGCAGTTGTTGGACTCAAATATGTTCCAGCGGCTGCCTGGTTGATGGAACTTTATGGACGTTATTCCGAACGCAGGCTCTTCACAGGGTTGGCCCTTGCTGCCCGCATCGCTTTGTAACCTACCGTCAGCCAGGCGATGGCCAGGGAGAGTGTCAAGGCGAGGAGGAAGATATCCCAATTCAGGTCGATATGGTAATAGAACCCTGACAGCCAACGGTGCGCAAAATAAAAACCCAATGGCGCTGCAACCAGGAAAGCTATCAGCGGCAGTATGGTGAATTCACGGGAAAATAGCAGCAGGATATTGCCGATGGATGCCCCCAGCACTTTCCGGACTCCTACTTCTTTTGTTTTTTGCACTGCCATAAAGGATACCAGGCCATAGAGACCCAGACAGGAAATAAAGATAGACAGTACTGCCGACCATCGTACCAGCTCCGACGTAATGTCTTCCGTCAGGTAGAAGTGTGCAATGCTTTCGTCCAGGAATTTGCAATCGTATATATAGCTGGGGTATATGCCTGTAAATTTCTTTTGCACCTGTTCCATCGTACTTTTTATCTGCTGGGGTTCCAACCGGAGGGCGATATAATTATATGCTCCATCGAGAGGGGCCATCACCAGCGGGGATAGTGCGTTGTGAAGGCTTTTGCTGTTGTAATCCCGTATCACGCCTACTACCCGGAACTTCCAATCGGGGCTGTTCAGGGCCATCGTCCTGCCGAGTATTTGGTCGGGGGAATGTAACCCCAGCTTTTTTACCATCGTTTCGTTGACCAGGAGCTCCCGGACGGCTGTATCGCGGTTGTATGGCAGTCTTCCTGCTACCATCCCGATCTGAAAGGTGGCCAGGTAGTCGGTGTCTGCCATCTGGAAGTTTACTTTAAAATCTCCTTTTACGGGACTATTGTCAAAAAAGAATTCATCTTCCACGGTCGCGTTACTGGAAGGAACGTCCATGCACAGGCTGGCGTTTGTGACACCGGGGACATTGGACAGCTGCTGTTTGAGATAACCATATTTTGTACGGTCGGTGCTGTCGCTGGGCAGGTCGATGTAGGCTGTAGCTGCTTTTTCAAAGCCCAAAGGGCGATGGCGGAACAAGTACATCTGCCGGACGACCACCAAGGTGCCGACGATCAGCAATTGCGCGATGACGAACTGGAATACTACCAGTCCCTTTCTCAGCGATACTCCGCCGATGGTGCGGGCGGTAATCTTGCTTTTGATGGCTGCGATGGGATTGAAGCCCGATAATATGATGGCGGGGTAGGACCCGGCCAGTATGACGATGACCGCCCAGATGGTCAGGAGGAATATGATCAGGGAGGGAGTATATAACTGACCCAGGGAAATGGGTTTTCCCATCAGCTGCCGGAGGAAGGGTAGTGCCAGCTGTGCCAGCAGACAACCCAATAGCAGGGAGAACAAAGTGATCAGCGCCGTCTCGAACATGAATTGCCGGAAAAGCTGGCGCCTGTTGCTGCCCAGGACCTTTCTTACGCCCACTTCCCTGGCCCTGTTTACCGATGCTGCGGTAGAGAGATTGATAAAATTGATACAGGCCACAGCCAGGACGAATGCCCCGATCAACCCCAATACCCATAGGATTTGCCGGGACAGGCCATCCCCTTTATAAGTTGAATAGTCGGTGTTGGTGTGCATATCGGTCAGCGGCTGCAGCACCAGCTGTGATTGGGATTGGTTCGTACCTTGTTTTTCATCGTAATATTTCTTTACCAGGGCCGGCAGTCTTGCCTGTAAGCTACCTGCTTCCATCTGCCGGGGCAGCAGCATGTACAGCTGGGAGGAGTTAACGGTGAAATGCCACCGGTCTTTATACTCAAAAGCCTCTTTGTTGAGGACCTTCATGATAGCATAGGACATCCCGATCTTCACCTGCATGTCCGTATTTTCCGGAAGATCTTTGAATACGCCTACGACCTGGAAAGGTATCCGGAATGACCATAGCTGGATCGTCCGGCCCATGGCGTTTTTCCAGCTGCCGAAATATTTATTCGCATAGCTTTCGGTGATCACGGCTGTATGAGGATCTGTCAGCGCTGTGGCGTTGCCGGCCAGCCAGGTGAAATCAAAGATCCGGAACAGTTCGGGGTCTGTGAAGAAAACACCGGGTTCCTTGTACTTCTTCTCTTCAGTCTTGCTACCGTCAGCCGGTGGAATATAGATCTGCGAGGTGGGCCATGATGACCAGACAGCCGCGATATTTTTTACCTCCGGGTATTCTGTCCGCATTACATCCGCGAGTCCCAGGGGCACGCCCTGCTTCCGCCCGGTGATCTCTCCGTTGCTCCAATTCTTATAGTTGGTCACTACCCTGAATACCCTGTCCTTGTTGGATTGCCAGGCGTCGTAGCTTTTTTCATACCGTATCACCAGGAAGGTCAGCAGGCAAACGGCGATGCCTACTGCCAGGCCCAGGATATTCAATGTGGAAAAGACCTTGTTCCGGCGAATGACGCGGATGGCGAGCATAACATAGGATCTCAACATGCGAGAAAGTTTCCTATTTGCCTGCAAAAATCAGAGCGAAATACAAGTGGTTGGTTATCATGGGTGCTGCCTTACGCCTCCACAGGCACCCTGTCCGGAATCGATACAGCGGGCGCCCTCTTTTGTGACAGCTGCGCATTTACGTAATACATCAGCACGATGCAGATAGCAAAGGCGCCGATGGTGACGTAACCCAGCTCATCGTAGTGCATGAGTCTTCCTGCAGCGTCCTGTCCGATGATCCAGCCGCCGACGATGGAAGCGATGCCGCCGCCCAATTGCTGGACGGAAGAGTTGATGCTCATAAAGGCGCCCCGGTCCTTCATGTCCGGTACGCCTGAGACCATCGCCTGTGTCGGTATCAACCGGGACATGACTGCCGTATACATCAGGGTGTTGAGGATCAGCACCAACCATAAAGGTGTTATGGAAAGATGGGTGATGACGATCACCATTACGGTGGCCAACATGGTACCAGCGATGAATACGCGATACTTACCCAATTTGTCGCTCCATTTCCCGATCAATGGACCCGTGAGAAGCCCCGTGCAGCCTGCCACGAAGAATACCAGCGTCAGCATCTCCTCCTGTACGCCTACATTCCGTACCAGGAAGGCGCTGGAGTAGGGCATCATCAGGAAGCCGCCTGTGGAGAGGAACACCGTCGCCAGGAAGGCCACCATATAATTTTTGTTTGTAGCTGTCCGTGCCAGGTGTAACAAGGGTTTTTGGGCGGCCCGTTCTTTCAGATGGGAGGTGATGGGTTTCATCCACCGGATGATGCCTGCATATGTGACCAGGCATAATCCTACGATGATGAGGAAGGGCATGTGCCATCCATAATGGGTGGCAAAGAATATCCCCACCGGTATGCCTGCTGCCTGGCTCGCGGCAAAGGCTGTCTGTACATACCCCATGACGCGTCCCCGTACTTCCAGTGAAAAAAGATCGGCTACGATGGCCATGTTGGTGGAGAACATGACCCCGCCAAAAAGACCCGTGACCATGCGGGCGATGAGCAGCGACGTATAATCCGGGGCGATCCCGCATAGAAAAGTTCCAATGATAAAGCCGGTGTAAAATACCAGCAGCATCTTTTTCCGGTCGAACTTATCGGCAAAGCCGGCTGCAAGTATCCCCGAGATGCCGGCGCTGAAAGCGTATACTGACACCACCCACCCGAATTGAGAGGGACTGATGTGCAGGATGCGGATCAGCAGGGCGCCCAGCGGGGCCATGACCATAAAATCAAGGATGACAGTGAATTGTAGCAACGAGATCAGGACGATCATGAGCACCTGGTATCGTGTAAAGACAGGTTTTTTGGCAGTTGGTGTGTGCATACAAAGGATGAGTTTATTAAATAAGTGAATGTTCGTTTAATTATGGGCAAAAAATTTTATTTGTTGTGGAAGTGTTTCAGGTCTTTGATGCAGGCGATATCGGGGGGGACCGGCTCGTCGTCGCCCGGCTTCAATGCTTTCAGCACCAGGGACAGGGTTTGCATCAGCATTTCGTCTGTCAGCTGGAATGGTTCGCCGGCCAGGTTCATGCCTGCTTTGTGGAATCTGACCAGGTTGTACAGAGGAGCGAACGCTACGGACCAGTATACTTCGAAAGGCATGACAACCAGCTCTTTGTTAAGGATGGCTTTTTTTACGAAGCGATGCATTGTTTCGGAGAAACGCGGGTCCCGTTTGGCGACTGACTTGGACAGCAAAGGTGTAAAAGTGAAGTGCTCCATAAAATGGGCTTCATCCGAGTGCCCGATGACATATTCGGCTCTTCTTTTCCATTGATGGGCCAGTCCTGTGGCAAAATCCATTTCCGGATCGAAGTCCTCCATCACGTAGGCAAAGTATTTATCCAGCTCCCGTTTATGCAATTGGATCAGCAGATCTTCCCTGTCCTTAAAATAAATATAGATGGTTGCAGGGGAGACGCGTGCCACTTTTGCCAGCTTTTGCATACTGAAGCCGTCAAACCCTTCATTGACAAGCATTTTCAGCGCTTCCCTGTAAATCGTCTCTATTTTATTTTCATCCCTTGTCCTCATGTATGCAAATATAACAAGTGTTGACCCCATGATCTGTTGGTTTAGCTTTCATGGAGCAAATATAAATGAATGTTCATTCATTTAAAAATCTTTTTCATATTGACCGTTTGCCACAAAACGCGGGAGCAACCCGTTATTCTCCCTTAATTTTAACCCTCATTTTTAATATGCGTATGACCCCTAAAACAGGCCTGGCTGCCGCCTTACTTTTTCTGGCCTCCTGCAGCGACAAGGATAAAGATGACGTTATCGATGAGGTGGATCGTGCCGGCGCTGTCGAGACAGCCGTCTCTGTACTGCATGCCGACAGCACGCATGATGTGCTGATGACCACGCATAAGGTATGGGTGAACCATCAGGAATTCAAGACAGTCGTACACCTGGACACCATCCCGGCGCTTGGCGTCGAGCATACCACCGCGGAAAATTCGGATGGCGACACAAAGGATGTGAATGTTAAGAAGGATTATGAGATCTATATTACTGTAAAATGAAAAAGACCAAACATATAGAGCTCATATTGATCACCGCTGTATTGGCCGGATGTCACCGTCCCAACAAAGAATGGCAAAATGGGAATAAGGTATATGTGCGCGGCGATAGTACCGCCCCTTATTCCCGTGTCTATCATCATTCCGGGCCAGGGCTCTGGTATTATGCGTTCAGACCGTATGGCTACTGGTACAATGGGTATTACAGCCGGACGGGTTATTATTCCGGGGCTATCAGCGAAGTCAGCAATATCGGCAGCAACGGTCTAAAAAGCAGCGTTATCAGGGGAGGTTTTGGCCACGGGTCATTTTCCGTATCTTCCTGAGAGAGAAAAACAACACTATAAGCACAACCATGGAAAGGATCGCTATCAATCCCCGCAACAATTGGCAGGCGGCAGTAGAAAAGCTAGGCTTTGGATTTCATACCACCAATGTCCCTTACTGGGACGAGAGCGCCTGTTACCGGTGCACCATGGAGGAGATACTTTTTATCGAAAAAGCGACGGCTGAGCTCTGGGACTTATGCCTGGGCGCCGTACAGCATGTGATGGATAATGATCTTTATCACCGTTTTGCCATTCCTTCCGACTTTATCCCTTATATTGAAAGGACCTGGGAGGAGGACCATCCTGCCCTTTACGGCCGGCTTGACCTTGCTTATAAAGATGGTGAGCTGAAACTTCTGGAATTCAACGCTGATACTCCTACCAGCCTTTATGAAGCCGGCATTGTGCAATGGTTCTGGCTGCAGGACTTCGATAAGGGAAAAGATCAGTTCAATAGCATCCACGAAAAGCTTATTTCCTGCTGGCGATACCTGAAGAGCTACCTGTACGCTGCGCCCCTTCATTTCACTTGTGTCAAGCAGTCCCTGGAAGATCTTACCAACACCGAATATATACGTGACTGCGCCATGCAGGCAGGACTGGATACCCGGCTTATTTTCGTGGATGACATCGGCTGGGACCAGGATGCGGAAGTATTCGTGGATATGGAAGAGCAGCCTATCAGGAACATCTTCAAGCTGTACCCCTGGGAATGGATGATCAACGGGGATTTCGGTCCCAATATTATCAAGGACAGGAACAGGACCTATTGGGTAGAGCCCGGGTGGAAAATGATCTTGTCCAACAAAGCCATTCTGCCCATATTATGGCAGCTGTATCCCGATTGTCCTTACCTGCTGCCTGCCTTTTTCGAGGAAGGCCATCTGAACAACTATGTGAAAAAGCCTATTCTTTCCCGTGAAGGGGCAAATATCGACATCGTTCGAGGGGGTAATCGTATCCACCGGACTGAAGGAGAGTATGGCAAAGAAGGATATATCTATCAGCAGCTGTTCGACCTGCCTTCTTTTAGCGGTAATTACCCAGTTCTGGGGAGCTGGATCATCGGCCAGGAGCCTGCCGGGATGGGGATCCGGGAATCCAGGGACCTGGTGACCGACAATCTCAGCCGGTTCGTACCACACTACATCGGCTAGTTGGGATTTTCTCTTTATTTTTAATCCCATGTCTGCAACATCGTCCGCAAAGCTTCGTCCACTGCAGTTGGCTGCTATTATTTTTCTTACGGTTTCCGGTGGACCTTACGGATTGGAAACGCTGTTTGTGTATGTCGGTAACCATGGCGCGCTGCTGCTGCTGCTAGTGACTCCTTTGTTATGGGATGTGCCTACGATCCTTACAGTGCTGGAGCTAAATAGTCTTATGCCTGTCACCGGCGGTTATTACCAGTGGGTAAAACGGGCGCTGGGTATACGCTGGGCTTTTTATGAAGGATGGTGGACATGGCTGTATACTTTTATCGATCTGGCCATTTATCCCGTATTATTTATAGGGTACGCTGCTTTCTTTTTCCCTGATATAGCTGTTTATAAGGTGCCCATTTGCCTGTTGAT
>Ga0207695_10003199_pt1 | contig 23332 bp, 18 predicted proteins | sample KBSC54metaG_FD_184354 | JGI IMG/M metagenome (GOLD analysis project Ga0207695, IMG submission 184354) | Corn rhizosphere microbial communities from Kellogg Biological Station, Michigan, USA - KBS C5-4 metaG (SPAdes) (version 2) | ecosystem: Host-associated > Plants > Roots > Rhizosphere > Soil...
TTGATCCGGGCGGGATCACGCGCCAATACCAGCGCAAGGTTTTCGTAGTCGTCGAGACTTTCTGTAATCAGCTCCGGCATGCCCGCCGCGAACAGAAGGCTGGAAGCCACCCGGCCCGCAAAGGTGTCGCCGCGCAAAGTCACCAGTGGCAGGCCCGCCCACAAAGCTTCGCTGGCCATTGTGTGTGCCGTGCAGGGCGCAGTGTCAAGAAACAGGTCTGCAAGTGCCAACCTAGCGACATGATCAGGCTGTGCCACCTTTGGCGCGAAAATCAAACGGCCTGGATCCACGCTGTGCCGCGCAGCCGCGCGACGCATATTACCCGCGAACAGATCATTCTCATTCAGCATCCACAGCACGCTGTTTTCGACCCGAGATATAAGGCGCATCCATACGGCAAACATGGACGGCGCAATTTTGTAAGCCGAGTTGAACATGCAAAAGACGAAAGCGTCCTCGCGCAGTCCGCAATCGGCGCGGTAGGCCGGAGCGAGCGGTCCGCGCTTGTCGTCGTTGATTTGATAGCTGTTCGGTAACCAAACAACTTTTTCGTCGTAATATTTCAGCTCGTCCGGCTCTATCAATTGGCGATCCGCCAGGATGTAGTCCATGTAAGGAGCGCCCATGGTGCCGGGAAAGCCGAGATAATTGACCTGTATCGGTGCCGGCTTCTGAGCAAATACGCTTGTCCGCTGCAAACCGACATGGCCATTCAAATTGACGAGAATATCGATGTCCGCCGCTTGAATGCGCTGGGCGGCTTCTCGATCGTCAAGATGGCCGATCGGAATGATGTTGGAGATCGCCGCCTCAAAACGCGACCTGATATGGCTACCGTCGCTGGCGCCGTTGTCGAAAGCGAAAATCTCAAATCGTTTGGTGTCGTGATGTTCGAAAAGGCCAATGCTCAGGAACAAGGTTGCGTGGTTGTGAAATTCGCCGGCCACATAGCCGACCCGTATCGGACCGGACCGGCGCGCCTGGCGAACAGCAATCGGCGGCCGGGCGGGATGGCGATCGGCACTGAATAGACGGCAGCAGGCTTGAAGATCGGCGGGCGAATTTGAGAGTGCATGATAGACAAATGGCTCGGTCACGCACCGGCCTGCGTGGATGGCTTCATCCAGAGCAGTTTTTTCACGACTGTAATGTTCCCAATCGCCGCTCGCCATTCTCAGATGCATTAGACGCCCTTGCAGATAGGGCAATTCGGGCTGCAATTGTATGGCCTCTTCGAGTTCTGCAATTGCTGGCCCTAGCTGTCGGCGCCGTTCCAGCAGACCGGCCCGGCCCAAACGCCCGGCCACCATTTTGGGCTGTGCCGCTATAAGCAAGTCGTAGCACGCAAGCGCCTCATCTTCGCGCCCGAGCGATACCAAAATATCTGCGCGGCTGAGCAGGATGTCCGGATTGTCAGGCACCAGTTTCTGGGCGTGGTCAAAATCCGCCAGAGCGGCGGCCGGCTGGTTCATCCCCTTCAAGCAGAGGCCGCGGTTAAACCAAGCGTTCAAATCCTTCGGCCGCAAAGCCAAAACTTGCGTGAAGGCGTTCGCGGCATCGCGGTAGCGACGTAGCGTCTGGAGCGCGAAAGCGCGATTGCTAATGATCTCGGCGTTTCTGCCATCCAGCGCCGCGGCCCGGTCGAAGTCTATAAGCGCTTCTTCGATCCGACCCAGTTTGATCAACACAGTGCCGCGATTATTCCAGCTGCGTGCATGATTGGGCCGAAGCGCCAGCTCTTTGTTAAGCACGAAAAGTGCGTCGTCATGGCGGCCCGCGGCCTTCAGTGCCATGCCATAATTCGCCAGAGTCTCAGGCATATTGGGTTGAGCCTTGAGCGCCTTTTCCATCAACAAAATGGCTTCCCCAACTCTGTTTTGCTGGAGCCGCAGCAATCCCAACAGATGCAGCGTCGGGTAATTACCGGGAAAGCGGTCAAGTGCTTGGATATAAAGCGGCTCGGCCTCGGCATAGCGACCAGCCTGATGCAGGCTCGACGCTTGGCCGATCAGGAGCCGAAGATCCATCATGGATGTACGGCCCCGCCCACTGGCATGACAATTCCTCGCCAGAATGAGCAGCAGAGCCGGCGACTTCTACCAGCCGGGTTGTTGTTCGTCTGGCCGGACGCTCTCGCAAGATGATAAGCTCGAGGAGTGCCGGATCGTTCGTCAGGTCGGGCGATCGGAAACACGGAGAAACGGGATATGAGATTCTCGAGGACCCTTGTAACCATTTGTCTACTTGCCTCCACCGCCGGCGCTCAGGCCGCCATTTGCCTAAAAAGTGCCGATATCGAAAATAGCGACTCTCCCGACGGCAAGGTACTCATTCTGAAAATGAGGAATGGGAAAGTTTGGCATACGGCGCTGCAGCCCGTCTGCCCCGGTGTTCGCTTTTCCGGCTTCAGTTGGAACATCCAGGGCGGCCAGGTATGCGAGAACTCACAAATTCTCAAAGTGCTCCAATCGGGCGAAATATGCGCTATTGGAAAATTCGTGCCGGGAGATCCTCCCAAGCAGAAGTGACCGTTTTTTCGTAGATAATCATTGAGGATACGAAAGCCACCGGTCGGTATCCGCCAATGCCCGTCGCCATGTCGTTGCCAAGCCTTTGGTCCAGGCCGCCAACGCCAGAGCGCCGATGAAAACTCCGCCAGAGCCGACCGGCCTCCCAACTGGCGAGCTGGCCGGCTCTGAAGTCGGGTCTTAGCTTGGCTTCACCCACTCGGTGACGCGCGCATTGGTCGTATCGCCGGAATACATGTTGCCGTGGCTGTCCCACCGAATATAGCCGGTCTCGCCTTCCTGGCCTTCGCCGCGACCCGGGCCATTGCCGATGACACTAAGCACTTTGCCGTCCCGGCTCATATGGAGGTATTGGCCGTCTTGGCCGGTGCCCACCCACAGCTCACCCTTGGAATCAAAGGCGACGTTGCAAGTCAGGTTGCGTGTCTGCACGGTCTTGATGAACTGGCCATTGGCCGTAAAGACCACAAAGCGATACTGCTCGCGATCACCCACCCACACATTGCCATTGCGTGGGTCAACGGCCAGGTCATGAACCTGGTAGAATTTTCCGGGTCCCTCCATATTCCCATACCATTGGTTGATGAAGTTGCCATTCTTGTCGAGATGGATGACGCGCGCCGCACCTGACTGGTTGGCCGGATCCGCAGAGTTATTATCGTTCGGGCTCTCATTGGCGTGACCCTCGCCGATATACATGTCGCCGTTGGCCGCGAATGTGACCGCGACAGGTTGCCAGATCAGCCGCTGACCGATCTTTTCGACCCAGTCGCCCCGATGGCCAAATGTACCCAGGGTGCGCAGAAGTTTTCCATCCGGGCTAATTTGCTGAACGGTCGAGCCATACTCGTCGCATATCCAGACATTGTCGTTGGCGTCGACATTCATGCCGTGCGCCAACTCCAGATGTCCGATGACGCTCTCGCCGATCGAAAGCAAAAGCTTGTGGTCGGGTGAGAATTTGAACAGCTGTGGTTGGCCCGGCTGATTTCGCTCGAGCACCCACAGATTGTCGTGATGGTCGATGACGATCGATACAGCGCCGCCACGCATCTCGGGCGGCAGCTGAATCGGATAGGTGGGCTTATAACCCATATTGCCGTTGGTCTTCCATTCCACGCGGATATATCCGCCGATACCGTCGCGGATGCCGTCGGGATTGGTGAAGTTACCAACGCCCGCGCCGGTGTTGTAAGTGCAGATGGGAGAATGATCGCAGATCGGTATCGAGATCGCGCTTGTGGTCTGCCTGAACTTCGGCCCGGAATACGCCGCCTTGCACTCTTTGGTGACTTCGCCGACATGGCCGTAAAGGCAGCGGAGACCGTCCGCGCCGCTTTTACCCGAGCACCATTTTGCGAGATCGGCGGTGCATACCTCCGGTATGGTGCCTCTGCCGCCCGTACGGCCACCGGCAGGAGCCGCAGCGACTGCGCCACCACCTTGAGCCGCGCCATTGGCGGGTGTTGCCGGCGGTTGATAGATGAACCAGGCCGGTTCACCATTCGCGGCCGGACCGCTTTGCGGTACCTCGTCCTGCGCGAAGGAGATGGCCGCGCTTCCAGCAGCCAACGCCACTGCGAACGCAATAAAGGCGAACTTCATCGGTTTCATCGTTCCAATCCCACCTTAGAGCCCAAATACCTAGATTTTGGCGTCATGCGTGACAACAAATACTGTTCCGAGCGCAACCACAGGAATATTGAAAAGCAAAAAGTAGCGCGGACATGCCATTCCCGAGATTTTCCTTATCTCTTCTTATGAGCGAGGTCCTCACCTAGTAAGAAAAGCGAACCCCTAAACGTATGCTACGGCCCAGATAATCATAAATGGCCGTACCGCCCTGGCCTCCCGTATATGGAGGGGGAACGTTGGTGACGTTATCAATTGCAGCGTACAGATTGAGGTTCTCGTTCAATCTGTATGAGCCGCGCAAATCGAGATACGCGACTGGATGGATGCTGTTCGTGTCTATTTGATCGGCATTATAAACGTTTCCGGCGGTCAGAACACCTGAGGCCGAAACCGAGGCCTGAACGAGACCTGGAAGTCCTTGGTTCCCGTTGGTGTATCGCATTGCGCCCAGGAAGCGGCCCTGGACAGTCGCGGACCATGGACCTTCAATATAGGTCGCCGACAAGTTACCGCGCCATTTGGGAACACCTGTTCCCAAATAGCTGTTGGTGCCTGTGGCACCCGCTTCATCGTAATCAATGCCCAGCGCACTCTGATTGTATTGGCTGGTCATGTTGCCTGTTACCGCCCAGTTCAAAATCCCGTCGAACAGGTCCATCCGATAATTGCCCTGAAAATCCAAACCGGATGTACTGATCGAAGCAGCGTTCAAAGGTCCGACAAAGACCAGCGTGGGTTGCCCGGAAGCATTGGGCTGCGACAGCGCAGAACAATAGACCGGATCGCCGCCGGCAACGCAGCGATTGATGACCGTCTGATAAGGCGTGGAGTAGATGCCCCCATGCAGATTGATCGAATACCAGTCGGCCGAGATGCTGAGCCCGTCTACCCAATGCGGTGTTAAAACGACACCGCCGGATACCGTGACGGCTTTCTCGGGCTGCAGGCTCGGGTTGCCCGCTTGAAGCTGATAGCAGGGATATTGCGCAGTGCCGGGCTGATACACGCATTGCTGCGAAGCAGGTGCGCCCGGTGAAAAGAGTTCCGAGATGATGGGCGCGCGGATATCCAGCGACCATGTGGTGCGCAATTTCAGATCATCATTGACCTGGCTGGTGAGGCCCAGCTTCCAAGTCTGCACCGCACCGCTTGTGGAGTAGTTGGTAAAGCGCCCGGCGGCGTTCAGATCGAGCGACTGAACGAATTGATCTTTGAGGATTGGCGCAGCAACTTCGAGAAAACCTTCCTCCACCGTATATTGGCCCTGGTAAGGCACGAAATTTCCCGCGCCCCAGGCAGTTGTAGCACCACCATTATCGGTACGCGAAGCGATGATGCCGCCTTGCTCGTGGCGGTACTCACCGCCGAACGCGACCGCTATCTTGCCGGCGGGCAAAGACCAGGGAAGAACGCCTTGCATCGAAGCGTGCAGGACATCCTGATTTAAGACAATCAATTCCTGGTTCAATCGCCCGGTAGGCGTTTGGCCGGGGTTGATGTATTGCCAGGCCGCGCGAGAGGCCGTGCCCTCGCCGATCACGTTAAGCGGCGCGCAGCCGGCCGCAGCCGGATTGCCTTGAAGGATGGCACGGCACTGAATACTGCCGATGGGAAGGCCAGAAGCGCCGACATTGGCCGCCGTCACCGTGACCGCATCAGTTGCAAATGCAAGATTTGCGTTCAGCGGGTCATTACGCACGATCTGGCGCTCTCTCACTCCGCTATGCTGGACATAGGCGTTCCAAGACCAATCGTCACCGATTGCCCCTTCCAGGGTAAAGACTCCGCGCACCATTTGGCGGCTGTTCGTAACGCATACCTGGCCGATCGTTTGGCAAAGTGCCCCGTATGACATTTGATTATTGGTGAAGCCGGCGGTGCCGAAGCCGCTATTGTTCAAATTCGAAGTACCCACAGTGACAGACTGGTTGGGGTGACTTGTGGCAGCAGAAGTCCCCGCAGGATAGGTGAGGGTTCCGAATTGCGACGCAATGCTGGCTGGCAGGTACGGGTTATCCGCGTAGATCGTAAAAGACTTTTGTTGAAGCGTGGCGGTATTTTTTTCCGAGTTCGTCCCGTAGTTCAGCTGTATGGAAGCCTGGATATCGGGTGTTATTTTGTAGCTTGCATAGGCAAACAGAGTACCTTGATGGTACGGCACAGCGATCAAGCCGTATGCACTCGCGCTATTGAATTGGTTGTTGGTGCACCCGTTGTAGCAGGTGCTGCTGTAGACGGTACCGTAGTTGAAGGAAGACGGCGTGCCTCCGGGACCGAAGGCTGTACCTTTCAACGCATTGGCAGCCAGCGTTCCCCCGGGGCCTGCAGCGGTGTTGGCGGAAATCAACCCGCCCGTCGTGTATTGGGCATTACCGGAATTGAGGACATGAATATAAATCGGCAGGCCGTTACCTGGCCGCGCCGCGGGATTTTGTACGATCGCTTGGCCCTGATTGTAGGGCTCTTGGCCAGTGAACACGGAATCGGGGCTACTGGTGTAGCTCCCGCTGACGATCAGGTGGCCCTTGCCTCCCGCGAAATCGGTGCCCCAACTGGCTTCCGCCTTCGCCTGACGATGCTGGAAAGTGGTCGTGTCTCCGGCCTGGATATCACCTTTGAAACCCGTGAAAGATTTGTTGATGATGAGGTTGACGACACCGGCGACAGCATCAGACCCATAAGTCGCCGACGCGCCGCCCGTCACAACGTCAACGCGTTGAATTAGGCTGGTGGGTATCGTGCTCAGATCCACGCCACCGCCAAACAAGTTGGAAGAAACGACACGCTGACCGTCGAAAAGTATCAGGGTTCGTTGAATTCCCAGGTTCCGCAGGTTGATCGTATCCAGACCCGCATCACCTTGAGCTGCATTGTTGGCACCCACGCCATTGTTCGGCGATGCGGAAGCGCCCACCGAGGGCAGTTCGCGGATCACGTCCCCGATGTCAGTTTTGGAATCGCGTTCCAACTGCTCCACGCCCACGACCGTTACCGGCGTGGGGGCCTGGTATCCTTGGATTGTAATGAGCGAGCCCGTCACGACGACGGTCTCGGGCGCCGCAGCGGTACCAGTCGCATCTTGCGAATAGGCGGGAGTGGCCGCCAGAATGGCGGCGGCAGAACCGCCGATCAAAAAACCATGCAATAAATTGCTCATAGGCATCCTGTTTGCGCTGAGGCCTACGTCTACTGATTTGCGGGGCTGGCATTTCGGCCTTACGTCCCTGACAAGTTAGCAGCGCTGCCAATTCCTCCGGTCGCAGCGCCATCTTTTTTTGCCTCTTTTGGGCATTTAGCAGCGCTGCCATTTTTGCATTTAGCAGCGCTGCCAATCCTAGTCAATCCGAAATTGGTCTGGGTGCCTCAGGTGGTCATGCCTTCGCACAACTCAAAGCCGAGATCGATAACCTGGGCGGGGCCGCCGGAAAGCAGCAGTTTCGCCCCGACCTGGCCCACCGCAAGCCGTGGAGCTCGTATGGTGGAAAGAGGATGAGGCATCAACTGTCCCTCGTCCGATCCGTTATGGCCCAGTATCGCCAGCTGTTCGGGCACCGCGATTCCCTTGGAAAGGCAATGGAAGTATCCGCCAATGGCCATGTCGTCGTTTGCGAAATAGACCACGTCTAATTGCGCCTCTCGATTCAACAATCGCATCAATCCATCGCGACCAGCCTTGATCGACGCGAGGCCGGGCGTGATTTGCTCGGCCGCCAGCGTCATGCCTGCGTCGACCAATGCGGCTTTGAAGCCCTGGTAGCGCTTGCCCGCGCGCGTGGACTGATTACCAACATATCCTATGCGTCGGAAATCGCGTTTGACCAGATACTGGCCCGCAGCATAGCCCGCTGCGCGATTGGAAAAACCCACCACAATATCAATGCCTTCTCCGTCTATGTCACCAAGCTCGACCACGCGGGTGCGCGATGCCCGAAGCATGCTGCGGGTCCGGTCAGTATGCTCCAGGCCGGTTACAAGAATGCCCGCGGGACGCCAGCTAAGGAGGGATTCAACGAGCTTTTCTTCTCTAACGGCGTCATATTCGGTGACGCTGATCACAGACTGAAAGCCCGCACCTTCAAGAACAGAATTGGCGCCTAACAGAAGGTCAGGGAAAAATGTCGTGGTGACAGCCGGGATGATGATCCCCACCAGACGTGAACCGGTGGAGGCCAAGGTGCCGGCGATACGATTGGGGACATAGTTCAATTTGCTTGCTGCGCTCAGCACGCGGGTCCGAACGTCTTCCGAGAAAGAGCCCTGGTTGCGCAGTACTCGCGACGCGGTGCTCTCACCCACTTTCGCGGCTCTTGCGACATCAGCGAGTGTCGCAGGCCCGTCAGAAGATTTCGATGGGGGGGGCGCCATCATTTTCATCCAGTTGTGTCCGTGCTACAACGGAAGGGCCGCTATTTTCTTATTCTAAACCGCTGCCGGGGGCAGCTGGCCTCTCCGTCTCATCGAATCCGATGGGGGTTCTATAGACCTTCTTCCCTTGTTCGCCAATCCTATCGCGCCCTGTTCGATCTATCCCGCGCCAGGGACAGGATGCCGCCCCCGCCCTCAGCGCGAAGACCGTGAGTGCCCAAGTGGCACAAAGCTGCAAGGAACAGGTCAGCTGAGGCCGGCTAATTCAGTCAGAGCCTGAAGGATTAACCTCGCCATCTTATCTGTACCGGTGTTTGTCATATTTGGCTGCATTATATCCGCTGTTCGATAGCCTCCATCCAGCGTCCTCTCGACGGCTTGGCTCAATAGAGCTGCGTCCTTCTCGCGCCCAAAAGTATATTTCAGGCACATCGCGAAGGACAGGATCGTCGCGATCGGGTTGGCCACGTCCTGGCCCGCTATATCCGGCGCGCTGCCATGGATAGGTTCATACAGACCGCGCTTCTTAGCGCCAACCGAGGAGCCTAACGAGGCGCTGGGCAGCATACCGATCGATCCGGTCAGCTGCGCCGCTTCATCTGAGAGAACGTCTCCAAACAAGTTGTCCGTGACAATCACGTCAAATTGTTTGGGGTTGCGAACCAGTTGCATCGCGCAGCTGTCCGCAAGCATGTGGTTGAGCTCTACGTCGGGATAATACTTGGCATGGAGAGCGCTTACCGTTTGACGCCAGAGGAGTCCCGTCAACATTACGTTCGACTTTTCGACGGACGTCACGTGTCCGCGTCGCAACCTGGCGAGATCGAAAGCCATTCGGGCAACACGCTCGATTTCCCCGGTTGTGTAAACTTGAGTATCGATAGCGCGGATTTGGCCATCGGGAAGCGCGATCCGCTCCTTGGGCGTTCCGAAATAAACACCGCCCATCAATTCCCGGACGATCAGAATATCGAGTCCAGATACAACTTCCGGCTTGAGGGTAGAGGCGTCTTGAAGCGCCTTGAAACACAGCGCAGGCCTCAGATTCGCAAAGACATTCATTTCCTTGCGAAGCCGAAGCAGACCTCTTTCCGGCTTCAGCTCGAATGCCAGATTGTCCCACTGTGGACCGCCCACCGCTCCGAGCAGAACGGCATCGGCATTTTTTGCTTTTTCGATGGTCTCATCCGGATCAGGGCGGCCGGCTTTTTCATAAGCAACCCCACCGATCAACGCATCTTCAACTTCAAAGTCGAACGCTCTGTGCGTCCGGAACCAATGCATGATCTGCCTTGTGGCATCGATGATCTCAGGCCCGATGCCGTCGCCGGGCAAAAGTAAGATCTTATTCACGTCCACGCTCCAATTTTAAGCCAGCGATTATACACACGCGCCTTCGCCGCAGTTAGCACATGTATGACGGCGATATAGTAGAGGCGCCAGTTTCGCATAGCCGCGGCGTCCTACGTTCGCCCTTTGCAGGTACCGGGATTCGCTCACCACCTTAGGCTATGTTTGCGTTTTAGGTGCATGAAGCGGTCGGGAAATATCGATGCAGCAGAAAAGAATGCCACCCAATATGGCGAAACTTGCAAGACCGAAAAATGCCATCTCCCAACCAAAAGCGGTGACGATGTAGCCCATCAGGACTGCGTAAACGCCGCCGCCGATATTACCGAACATGCTCATGACCGCGGATAGCGATCCCGCGTAGCTGCCGCCAATGTCGAGCGTGACAGCCCAGGAATTTCCAACCGTCAATTCGATAGCGAACAAAGAGAGCGAGAAAAACATGATGCTGATGATCGGGTCAGACACCAATACGGCCACCGGAATGGTTAAGCCGGCGATGAAGAAGCCTGTCGCAGCCACCGTGCGGCGCGCAAAAGTGATTCTGCCGGTCCGCTTTAGCAGCAAATCCGAAAACCAACCGCCACAGATGTCGCCCACGACGGCCGCCGCAAGCGGGAGACTAGCATAGACGCCCATTTGCTGAAGATTTAGGCCGCGGGCCGCGCTAAGATATTTGGGAAACCACGTGATAAATATGATCACGATAACGCCATAGCAAAAATACATGGCGGATAAGATCCAAGTTCGTCGGCTACCCAGAATGAGGCCCCAGGGGATCTGCCGTGACCCTTGCGGCTGCCCCAGTGCCGACTCAATGAGAGTTCGTTCCTTTTCATTGACACCGGTGTGGTCGGCCGGCGTGTCGCGGTAATACCAGAACCAGATCGCAGCCCAAATCAAACCTGGAATCGCAAACACCAGGAAGGGCAATCGCCACCCGTAACGCGCAATCAGGAACGTCGCGATTACCGGCGTGATTGCGCCGCCGAAGCGAGACCCCGCATGTGTCACACCTTGGGCGAAGCCCCGTTCAGCGGGCAATATCCAACGTGAAAGCGAACGCGTTGCGATGGGAAATGCCCCCGCTTCACCCATTCCGAAAAGGAACAAGACGACCGCGAGCGATACCACCGACCATGTGAGCGTGGTGAAGGCCGTGAATGCGGACCACCAAATCACCACGCCCGTCAAAGCGAAGCGAGGCCCGAAGCGATCGCCGAGCCAACCACCTGGAATTTGGAAAAGCGCATAAGCGAATTGGTAAGACGCCAATACCCATCCCAGCGTCTGCAGGGAGAAACCGAACTCTTTCTGGATCGAAGGCGCGGCGGCAGACAAAAGCGTCCGGTCAAGATACGTTATGAAGTAGGCCCCAACCGTCAATGACAGCACGACATAGCGGACACGCGTAGGTGCCTGCGGATTGGTTCGTGATGTCATCTTCCCCCCATCTAAGAATTCTTATTAGTGACGCGCGAGGTGCTTCGACTTCCAGATATCGTCGGAGGAAGGCCGCAATAAATAATCGATCGCCTCAGCAGCTGCTTTCGGATTGGATGCCCGCGTCAGGATGGCGATATCGCAGTCGATATGGGCGCCGAACAGGGGCGGCACCGGCCCGACACTGGAAACCTTGGGGTTGCCATCGATTTCATCGGCAAGCTGCAACGCCATGTCAGCCCCGCTGTTTCCAGCGGCCAGCGCGGAAATGCCGTTTCCACGATCTATCAGCACCACATGCACATTCTTGAATTCCGGCCGCAGCATCATTGATTGTATGATCCAGGCCATCATCGTTCCACCCGCGGGGTTGGAGTAAGCGACTCCCTTGGCCCCATTTAGAACTGCGGCAAATTTTTCCGGTGTCGATATGTCGGGATGGGGGACCCCTGCAGGTACGGCGAGCGCGATTTCCACGCGACCGATTTTCTTGCGACTTCCCGCCAGAATTCCGTTGTCGTGTTCAAGCTGATCCATGAGGTCGCTGGGCAACGCGACGATATCAGCAGCAGGAGCACCTTCCCTGGCCTCCTGGAGCATCTTATCCATTGCGGTCATTTTGAGAGCGAGGGTTTGCCCAGTGTCTTTGCCATAGGTGGCCGCCAGGTCGCGCATTCCTGCTGCTGCCACCACCGGAGGGACGAGTACAGTCACTTCTGCGGCTTGGGCCACAGGCACGAAGGACGCTGCAATAGCGGCAGCCAACCATATCGATCGCATTAGCTTCCTCCTCGGCAATTGTTATTGGCAGGTTGGCGCGGATCCGCGCCGGCGCCAACCTGCGGCAGACAAGCAATGTCAGGGGGCCGGAACGGCCAGCGGTTTTCCAGTCTCTTTGATCAGGACTGCAACCAATTGCGCGGGTTCAGTCTTGCTGGGATTCCATACCTTATGGATCTGGTTGGCTGGATTGTACGTGCCCTGCCCGACATTCAATGTGAATCCTTTCTTTCCGTCAGGCTGGTAAGACACGGAGCCCTTCAGAATATAGTTGAATTCATATCCGGGATGCAGATGACGCGGTGCCGCCATTCCTGGGGGGATGTCCGTTATGTACATCACTCCATCATAACCCTTCAGTCCGTCGAGAGCCGTGTTGAGGATTTCTTTTCTCGTGATCTCTGGTTTCGACGGCGATTGCGCGTAGGCAGCCCACCCACCTATGCCCAAAACCATTGCCAGACACACGCCGGTCGCAGCCTTGGTTATCAATCTCACGGCATTCCTCCCTTTTTTGCCAGGCGCTACACACGCGTTACAAGGGTGAACCTTCCAAGACTCTCAGTGTTTTTCCAGCAATGAGCCAAAGCCCGGGAATTGATCGCGAATTCCCATCTTTCGCAGGGCGGTCCAATAGATGGCGGTACCCACTGAGAATACGGGCAGGCCCAGCCAACGTTCGGCTTCGTCGGCGATGTGCGCGAAACGCAGGTTCGTGCCCAGCTGAACGATCGCGTCCGGCTTGGCTTCGGCCAATCTCTTGACCGCGGGTATCAAAGTATCGGCCCGCTGCGATCCCACATGAATAATGCTCTTGCACTTGAGCCCTTCGGTCGCCACCACCTCGTACCCTCTTTCGGTGAAATACCGGACAGCGTTCTGATCTATGACCGGATAATAGGGCGTGAGCAGTGCGATCTTTTTGGCGCCCACTGCCTCGAACGCGCGCTCCGCTGCTTCTGCCCCCACCGTCACATCGCAACCGGCCCGTTCACGCAATTCCTTGCGCAGCGCCATGCTACCCTCAACTCCACCCATGAAGCTTTCGGACGACATGCCCATAATGAGATGGTCCATTTGCGCTTGAACCAGCCCATCCACGGCATTTGCGACATTGCTGCGGGTATGCGCCATGATGAGTCGCCAATCGTCATCACTGCGGACTTTCTGGTTTGGGACATAATAGCGATTGACGATGTTGATTACGCCCAGCGGCGCCATCTCATGGAATTCGTTTTCGACGATAGTATTGGGCGCCGGGGTCAGAACACCGAACTTGGCGCGCCAGCCCATCGCATCAGGGAATTTCTCACTGTCGAGATTTAGGCCCCCAATCGCATCCGCGCCGGTAACATGTTGTGGCAGCGCTTCCATATTTTCTTTCGTTTCCATCTGGTCCTGGCTCGCTTAACAATTTCGGGATTTGGCCTATTCCGGGAGATATCTAGGAAATAAGGAGGTTGTCAAGGGATCCGGCTCGGGAAGACTGGCAGCGCATCCAACTTCCGTACATGCAATCCGCTACTGGACGAAATACCGCACTTTATAAATATCGGAACGCTTTTTGGCGGGAATGGGCGGCGGCGGGCGGCAAAGCACTGCCAATGCAATCCAATTGAGCCTTCCACTACCCTTCGCGCGATACGCTCTTAACTATTGATGCTCTCGCTGGCACCAATTCTTGCATCCTCCAATATCCGGCACGCCCTGCTTTTGTTGAATATTCCGCAGGAACAAAATCGTTGGAGGGAAGCTGCCGCATCCTCAGGGGACCGCCGACCCTCCTTGACGAAGTCGATCATCTTTTTTGCGAAGGAATGTGAAATCATTCCATGGCCGCACATGGTTGACAGCATCACAGCGTGCTGGCCCGGTAATTTGTCACCCATGCTGCCAAAGCCCAGGGAGTAATTCATGCTGTGACGGACCAGCCCAGCATACTCGCAGCAACGCGATGCATTTGCCAGAGAAGTGGATACATTCACACTAATTCCCAGATCCTCGTCCTTGATGCGTTTTATGAATGCCTGGGCAGCCGGAAGATTGTCGAACACGACCGACATCGTCGTGGATTTTGTCATGGTCCGCAGAACCTGCTGGAAATCCGGCTTGTTGCGTTTGAACCAATGAGCGAAGAAGTTTTTGAAGCGCGTAGACCGGAGCGCGCCGCCATTACGGGCATCACCCATATTGCAAGGGCCGTATTCAACAGCAATTTGGAGAAAGCGTCTTAAGACCGGGAGCGCATCCTCTTGGCCCGATTTTCCGAGCGCCGGAAGGGCGAACACGATAATATCGTCCGAAAAACTCTCGGCGCTGCCGAAACGGTGCAACGTGTTGGTCATGCGTCGCTCAACGCCTCAGGCTTCGCACCCATTTTGGGCTGTGCTTCAAACATCGAGAAGGGGCGCAGATTTATGCGGCCCAGGCCCAAATTCGTTTTCGCACGCATGGGGTCATATCCCAAACGGTTCAGAATCGGCATAACGATCTGGTCTTCGCCATTTTCATCGCATCTCACAGCAACGCCCAATATTACCGTTGTGCTAATACGCCGCTCCACGTCCTGCACGATACGAATGACTTCTTCCAGCCGATGGACCGGAATACCGATCTCCAAAATTGCTGAAAGGACTTTCTCGTCCAGAATGTCTTCGCGGATATCGCCTGCCGCGACATTGGACATCAGCGTGGCGACAGGATTGTTTTCTTCAAACGTCACATTGGCGCGCGCAAGGGCGCGGCTCATCTCCTGTATCTCGCGAAAGCGAGCCCCTACGCCGGGTCGACCGAATTCGATCGTGACCCCGACTTCGCCAATCTTGATCCTGTTTGTCAGCTCATTGGTCTTTACTTCCTCAGTGCCCCGCCCCAGCACGCCGGTCGATTCATGAGGAACCCGAGGATCGGAAAAGGCACGGCGCACAACGCGCGGCCAAACCAGTTCGTCAGGCTCGAACGCCGAAGTGGGGCAGATGTCCGGCTCCGGCTCAAACCTGAGCGCAAGTAAGCTGAAGATCTTTCGGGCCAACCTCGCAACGCCCGGTGGCAGGTTTTCTGCGCTGAGACCGTTATAGCATGCGTAGCATTCCACACATTCGTCACGATTGATGGTCGACCGCCCGGTTCGCGGATTGACGAAGATCGCGCCCATCGGACAAACATAAGTGCAGTTGCCGCAGCCGATGCATTTGTCCTGATTGATCTTCATTCGTCGTGTTCCTACGCGAATGGTTGCGGCCCCATCCGTAGCTTAACTTCGCATCGGCCGGATTGGAATATCCACAACACTACCGTGTTCAACGCACGCTTACTTCTCGGTTTACGTCGCCAACCCAGTTCCGCCGAAGTTGCAGATACATTTGGGAAATCGCCTACCGCACGCGATCGTTGATTTTGGCCAAGCCAGCCCGGGCGCAGACCTCATCCTTGTCGCCCGCAGGTGCTCCCGACGCCGCGATCGCGCCAATGATGTCGGCACCCGCGCTTATCGTGAGCCCGCCCGGTCGCGGCACTCCCAAGGAAGGATCAGCCGTCAACAAGGCATTGAAGCTCCCGTCGGCTTTCGCCTTGGCTGCCGCCTCACCACTGCTCATCTTGGTTTTGAGGCTGATCACGGCTTTGCCCATCGCAATCCGCTGAGTGATGGCAGCGGCGCCATCGCCGGAAATCAAGGCTATCGGAACGCCCTCGGAATCGATCACCACGGCAGTTACGTTGTATCCATTGGCATGGCATGTCGCGATGGTTGTCTCGGCGGCTTCTATCGCCAACGCAGTCGGTATGCCCCGGCCGCGCTGCGGGCGAGGAGCAGCCGCTTCCGCCGCTGTCGGATTGGGAAGAACGGTTTGGGCAACTGACTGCTCAACGAGCAAAAGGCTTGCAACAGACGCAACTACGAAAAGTTTTTTCATGTGTCTTTCGGGCGATAAGGTCGGCCCAAATATCAGACAGAACCTGTGGGACATCCCCTATGCCAAATGGTCACAGCTATCCACCAGATGGATAGAAACAACCCAACCGAGCTGTCGCCGAGTATTTCCACCTGCCCCGATAGATGGTTCTTCAGCATTCCCACCCAATTATCCGGTAATCGGCTGGCCCGGCGCGGCCTGGTCTCCAAATCCTTCCCAGAAGGCTTGAGACAGCACCAGAGCGCCGATTCGAAACCATCCTACCAGGAGATCCATCGGAGAGGATTCGAACCCGTCTCTCGCAAAGCACAAATCAGTCTCTGCGACTGGCTCCCTGAAGGCCGGTAGAAGTTTTGGTTAGAGCTGAGACAAAGCGCTACGAGTCCCAAATTTAAGGGCTCATATGCGAACGCCGCATTAACTCGCCTACTTACGGAACAGAATTAAATACAGTCATTTAGTTGCTGGTGGCCGTACAAAGCGACGGCCTTCCCTGGCCCGCGCCGTCGAATTGCAGCCCAGGCCAGCACAACGTCTGAGACACCGCAGCACCTACATCCTGTAGCGAATGCCAACCGAGAATGTCTTGTCGAATTCCTCGATATTCGTGTTGAACAACAGCGCATTCACCGACCCGCGACCAGCATGGTCCTTGTAGAAGCTGTTGATGATGTTTGTGCCATCCAGCGTCACGGTGAGCTTGTCGTTGACCGCATAGTTGAACGAGAAATCCAGATTCTCTCGCGGTGAGGCATATTCAAACTGAGGCTGGACGCCGCCTGTGAAGGTGCCAACCGTATAGGAACTGCGCCAAGTATAGGAAAGCCGGAAAGAGTAAGGTCCCTGTTCATAAATGCCGGCCGTATTGATTCCCCATTTCGAGAGATTGTTGAAAACACCGTCGATATAGGTGCCGTTCACGTCCCAGCCAAAGCCGCTCCAGAAGCCCGGCAAGAAGTCCAGGAACTGCGAATATCCGACCTCTGCTCCGTCGATTGCAGCATTTTGCACATTGGCGGGGGCGGTAAGATTGTAGGTCTGGCCATCGACCACAATGATGTTGCCCACATTCTCGATATAGCCCGTGACATCACGATGGAATAAGGCACCACTGAGATGGTTGGCGGTGCCCCAATAATATTCGAGACCCACGTCGTAATTCTTGGATTTCTCCGGTGCGAGATTCGCATTGCCGCTGCTGGCCGTGCCCAGCAAAACCGCATTCGCAGCGTTGAGCGTCAGACCAGGATTGAGCTGCGCAAAGGTGGGACGAGTCACCGTCTTGCTGGCCCCCAGACGCAAAAACAGGCCGTCGTCCAGTGTGACACGAACATTTATGCTCGGCAGGAAATCAAAGTCGTTCTTGGTGGAAGTGACTGGCGTGATGACGAGTCCGGTCGCCGGCGTGTAGGAACTGCTGTTGGCGTGTTCGGTCAAAGCCGTTTCGATCACGCGAGCGCCAAAATCGCCATCCACCGGAAAGCCGAACGCATCGAACGCATAATTGGTCTTGGCATAGCCGGCGTGGCTGACTTCGGACACGCCGAAATAGTTGGTGGGCAAGAAGTCCTGTACGCCGGAATAGCCGAACAGATTTCGCATCTTCTCGGTATTATCGTGCAGCCATTGCGGGCTCACATTCACCCAACTGGTGATGCCATACTTTCCCTCGAAGAAGCTACCATGTGTGGTCCTGTAGGCATCAGGTCCCAAAGATGCCACGCTGATGCCGCCGGCTTGGGTCGGCGTGGTCTGAGCATTGAAGGACGTGCAGGCAGGGGAAGCGATGGCGGCAACGATGTATTTGTTTTGGGCAAGGCTGGGATTGGGTTTGAGGCCCGCGCAGCCCAAGCCGCCACCGGCGGTTGCGTTGTTTTGCGCGGTACGATCCGCAAAGCGATAGCCGAACACAAAGGATTTCAGGAAATCGTTATTCTCGAAATCATACTCGCCATCGGCCCGCCAATCCCATTCGCTGCCGCGCGCGACCGAGAGAGTATCGTACCACTGGTCGAGGTACATATTGGCTGGATTGTTCTGGGGATTTCCCGGCTGAAGCACATAGGATCCACCGGTACCGTTGTTGGAGGTAATCTGCAGACCATCGGTACCGTAATTATATTCGTCATCGGGGATATAAGCGATGGTCTGGGCATGACTCGTTGTGACGTCGAGCTCGGTTTTCAAAACGAAATTGTCGGTCACACTCCAACTCGCGCCGGAAGCGACCTGGACAGTATTCTCTTTTGACCAACGGGCCTGCATGGAGGTGATGCTGTTGCAGCTGCTTACCATCTGTTTGGCGATGTTGGTGCCCGAATAAACAGAGGTGTTCGCCGGATCGTTGCAGACGCCGGGTTCCAACACATCAACGTCGGTGTCGTTTTCTTGACGAAGCCTGCTATAGAAGAGTTCCGCAAAGGCCTCGACCCTTTGAACCGGTCGCCATTGTAATGACACGTTTGCCGAGCCGCGCTCGATCAGGCCCGACTGCACATATTCCCGATCGATATTGGGCAGTGCGGCATAGCCTTGGCGCACACCGGTATTGAGTGACATGTTGCTCCGGGGGCATGCCGAACCATTCAAGCACACTGGGGCCGGACCGCTGCCCGCCCCGGCGATCGGCCCGGCGGTCAACAAAGTCCACTGGCTGAGCAGATTATGGTCTTCCTGGTTGTGGACACTCTTGAAGGATACGTCCACCAGCGCGCCGATTTCACCGATGCCGGTGTGCCAACGGTCGCTGATCAAGACGCTGGCCTGTGGATCGACATGTCCGGCCAGAGTCGTGTTGATGGCCTGGGCTCCACCCGCGACTTCTAATCCATCGAAATCGAAAGGACGATGAAGGCGCACATCGATGAGGCCGGCGATACCCCCTTCAATGTCGGAGGCGGACGATGTCTTGTGCACATCAACCCGGGCCAGCAGTTCTGAAGGAAAGTCCGGCAACGACACAAAGCGGCCGGTGCTGCTGAAGATTTCACGGCCATTGAGCAGAGTGGTAATATCCGGCAAGCCACGAATCAACACTTGGCTGGGCTCGACATTGTTGCGGATGATGGAAATACCGCTCACATGCTGCAACGACTCAACTACGGTGCTGTCGGGCAACTTACCGATATCCTGGGCGACGATTGAATCCACGATCTGGGAGGATTGACGTTTAATGTCGAGTGCTCCCGCCACTGATGCGCGGGCGCCTGTCACGATCACCGTTTCGACGTTTGCGGCCGAATCTTTTGTGGGGGATGATGCGGATTGCGCCTGAGCAACAATTCTTTGGGAACTTGGCCCTCCGGATTGCGTCTGGCCGGGTTGGATCTGCCCCCCATTTCCGTTTGCGGAGGAAGAGGATTGCAACTCGCCACTCGACGCCTGAACGGTTTGAGCCTGAACCTCGAATTGCGCAGCGCTGATCGTGAGAGCGAACGCAGAAACCCCGTATTTCAACCACGCGCGCGATTTCATGATATTTGTTCCCCTTTCAGTTTGACCCGGCTCTGTTCGCAATTCCGGTCGCGCCACTCAAACTTGTTTGCCGTCTTTTGGCTGCGCTGCCAAAATAGCTGTACCGTGCACGAGTTTTGCGCTTATCCGCTTGATGGTTATGTGGACGGATTTTAATTATGCGATGTTCGGACGTGCGCGTGATCGAGAACTAGCGCGAACCATTCGCCTCCCGCATATTTCGAGCGAACGGCCGCAGGGCGTGCATAAATCACTGCCATTTCGGGAATTATGAAGAGCTGCGGTTGTCTGCGATGCGACTAGCCCTGCCTATGCGTCAACCCGGTGGTTACGCGCAGAGCCGTGCAAAAATCCTCCGCAACATTTAAGGGACTGCCCTCACTCAATCATTTCACTTCTCGCACTGCGGCATCACCCTCCATGTCCGCAAATCGGAAAAGTTGTCATTGAACCCTGTGTCCGTACACGAGCCGCCGGAGCCGGGATGCATTTCCGCGCGCAACAGTCGATATGGACGAAGAAATGCCGGTTTGATTGGAATGCCAAGGTCGGACCCGCCGGTTTTGTGAGCGTGCGAGACGCCCTGATCGATGAAGAGGGGTGCCTCGATGTAAGCGCTTTAGGCTTCATTCCTCTCGCCCATGCAAAAGCTACCACCGCCTCACGCGAGGCGAATTGATGCGTTATCTGGCCGAATTGCCATGGAATCCCGACGCAATCCTCCGCAATGGAACATTGCATTGGACGGAAGATGGTTCCGGCAATTTCCTCGTGAGCGCCAATCTGAATATGGTGAGTGCAGGGGTTAAACTTCATTTGGATGAGAACAAGCGGATTACTGAAGTATCGGCACCCGACCGCCCTCGGGAGGGCAACGGAAAATTCGTCCCTACGCCTTGGCTCGGACGGTTCTTTGACTATGAACGCCGGCAGGGGCGTTTGATTCCGACGCGGGCAGAAGTAGCGTGGATCGTAGAAGGCGTTGAAACGATCTGTTGGAAAGCTCGGATTGAAGACTGGCGCACCGGATAATTCCTACAGCATGCACCCCCGAACCCAATTTGATCCAGACTACACCTGATCGGAGCTCTTCGGTAAGCGGCTGTGGCCAATGTCAGCTTTCCGTCCAACACTGTCGCACTGCGACATGCCCGCCGACGTCATCTTTCAGTCCAAAGCAGACGTTGATCACCTTCAAAGGCGATACCAGGTAAAATTTGTGCCTTTGATTGCGCTGATCTAAAGCCTGAACACTCTGTGGAATGGAACTTCGGACCCTGGCGCGGCTTTACAGAACATGATGATAGAGGAACTCAAAAAGCGCGCCGAGGCCGCAACCGGCCTTGCTCGACCTACGAAAAGTCAGGTGCGGGCGCTGCTAGTTGACCGCAAGGCCAATACCTATCGGTTCAAAGATGATGGCCTTACGCCGAACCACCCAGCATGGCCTCTGATCCATTATCGCGGCGCGATACGGCCGGCGGACCCGTTCGACGTAGCGGCGATTTTTGAGGTCTTGTTCGGCAGCCATGGTTGGCGAGATAGCTGGCGCGACGGCGTCTTCGATTTCTTGCATTATCATTCTTCAACCCATGAGGTTCTTGGCATCGCGCGCGGCTCGGTCAAAGTCCGATTTGGCGGCGCGAAGGGACGGAATATTCAACTCAAGGTTGGCGACGTCGTTATTCAACCCGCAGGCACTGGCCACCAACGCGTTGAAGCTTCACGGGACCTGCTGGTCGTAGGCGCATATCCGGCCAAGAGCGACTATGACGAATGCCACCCCACCAAAGCCGATCATGACCGGGCTCTACAGGCGATAAGGAGGGTCAAGCCGCCTCGTGCCGATCCAGTGTACGGCGCGGCGGGGCCGTTAAAAACGCTTTGGCGTTAATTTCCTATATCCGACCAGGCAGCGAGACAGTCTCCCGCATTTTGAGTTCCCACTTCGGAAAGAACATGTGTTTCTCAAAGGTAGCCAATATCCCTAAGGGATTGTGCGGGTCTGTCCCGCCCTTCTCCGGCAACTTGCGCGCTTCTGCGCGACAAGCCTCATGATACAGGATCCTGACGAGCGTCAGCCTGCGGGAATTGAATATCAGGCGGCCCGCACAACTTCCGGACCGCTCTGCGCTACCATGAGCCGCCGATAGATCTTGCAATATTCTCGCGCCATTGCGGCGGCGCTAAAGCGTTCTTCGAAACGCGCGCGGATCAGGGGGCGCGGTAGTCCGTCCACGCGGCCCAGCGCTTCGACCGCCTCATCCACCGTGTCCACAACAAAACCGGTCAGTCCGTCTTCCAGCACTTCGGGCACCGAGCCGTGGTGGAAAGCGACGACCGGCGTGCCGCACGCCATGGCCTCAATCATCACCAGGCCGAACGGCTCGGGCCAACGGATCGGGAACAGCAGCGCCCTGGCATTGCCCAGGAACTCCTGCTTCAGGCCGTCATCGATTTCGCCTACAAATTCAACATGCGGACTCCTGGCCAGGACCGGCCCCACCACCTGCTCAAAATAATCCCGGTCGACCGGATCGACCTTGGCCGCTATGCGCAGCCGCATGCCCGCGCGCCGCGCGATCTCGATCGCATCAAGCGGATTCTTTTCGGGGCAGATTCGGCCTAGGAAGGCCAGATAGCCGCCCTCGCCTGCACCCGGACGGAACAAAGTCTGTGGCAAGCCATGATAGACCGTGCCCATCCAGTTCACCGGCGGCACCGGCAAGCGCTGATGGTTGGAAATCGAAACCAGTGGCATTGCGGGAAAGGCGCGGTAAATATCTGGCAACTCCGGCAAGTCCTGGCGGCCGTGCAAGGTGGTCAAGGTCTTGTCCGCCATGTTCCGGAAGATCGGATAATGGAAAAAGTCGATATGGAAATGAAGAACATCGAACTCCGTCATTCGCCGGGCGACTTGATCCAGCATAATCAAATTGTACGGGACGGAGTTTTGAATCCCCTCCAGGCGCAGCGCCCGCGGACAGACCGCGTGCAGCTGCGCGCTGGTCTTGGAATCGCCACTGGCGAATAGCGTGACGTCATGGCCTTGAGCGGCCAGCTCTTCGGTCAGCCAGGAGACCACCCGTTCGGTGCCGCCATAGAGGCGGGGCGGTACGCTTTCGATCAGTGGCGCGATTTGTGCGATTTTCAAGGACGTTAACCCTCTGCGACGTCGCAATCCTTAACGGAATTGGTCAACCTTCGGTTCCTGGCCTTGTCGGTACGCAACTGCTCCGTGCGTGGAAAATCGCGCGCTTAAACGGGCAGAATGCGGCTGCGCTTTCCCTGTTCGGCAACGAGCCTCACGGGATTGCCCTTCAACCAGAGACGGTCCACTTCGATCGCGCGCCAGCCTTTGGGCAGCATCACCGTATGGCGCGGCCAGGCCTCGGCATCGTCCCATCCTGGCTGAAGGCCGGGGAAGCCATACAGAAGGCTGGTGAGAAAGCCGCCCATATTAGCGAAGAAGGGGCCAGCCTGGGGCTGCTCGGGAAATTTGTCCGGCCGGTATTCCAGGATCTGGCAGAAGCGTCCGGCGGCGAAGCGGGCATAGCCTTCCTCCAACAACTTGAGCGATAGCGCACGCTCGCCTGCCCGCGCCGCCCACACGCCATAAAGGGCCGACAGCATGGGGCTGCCGATATAGTCCTTCGCCCGGGGTAGGTAGAAATCCAATGTCGCTCGCGCCACATCGCCGGTGAGATTTCCCAATGGAAAGATGCCCATCAGGGGCGACGGCGTGGCGCCTTTTTCTTCATTGACGCGATAATCGTCGTGGCTAACCAGAACGCCGTCGCGTAAAGGCAGCTTGAGATGCGTCGCTATCTGACGCCACTGATT
>Ga0207695_10003200_pt1 | contig 23328 bp, 20 predicted proteins | sample KBSC54metaG_FD_184354 | JGI IMG/M metagenome (GOLD analysis project Ga0207695, IMG submission 184354) | Corn rhizosphere microbial communities from Kellogg Biological Station, Michigan, USA - KBS C5-4 metaG (SPAdes) (version 2) | ecosystem: Host-associated > Plants > Roots > Rhizosphere > Soil...
CCGGCACCGATATCGCCAACAATCCCGATGTGCTGGCGGCGGAAGCGACCTTGCGCAATGCCATAATCGCACAGGGCCATTACCGCATCGTGGCGCCGGTGGATGGCGTGGTGGCGCAGCGCACCGTGCAGGTGGGCCAGCAAGTGGCGGCCGGCACGCCGCTGCTCGCCGTGGTGCCGCTGTCCTCGGTCTGGGTGGACGCCAACTTCAAGGAAGTGCAGCTGCAAGACATGCGCGTGGGTCAGCCGGTGACCGTCACCGCCGACATTTATGGCGGCAAGGTCACCTATCACGGCAAGGTCGAAGGCATGGGTGCCGGGTCTGGCAGCGCCTTCGCGCTCTTGCCGCCGCAGAATGCCAGCGGCAATTGGATCAAGATCGTGCAGCGCGTGCCGGTGCGCATCGCGCTCGATCCCCAGGAGCTGGTCGATCATCCGCTGCGTGTGGGACTTTCCGTCACCGCCAGCGTCTCGATCAAGGATACATCCGGCCCCCAGATAACCGAGCGGGTTGGGCAGGGCAGCACCAGCGCCGATCTGGGTGACGACGCCAATGCCAAAGCCGATGCGATCATTGCGAAAATTTTGACGGAGAATGGCGCGACCCAGGTTTCCGCAAAGGCCGGCAAATGAGCGCCGCCGCACCCACGGCCGGCGCAGCGCCTCAAGCGCCCGCGGTCCCGATGGTGGCGGCGACCGAACCGCCGCCCATGACGGGCGCGCCGCTGGCGATCACGGCGCTGGCGCTGGCGCTCGGCACCTTCATGCAGGTGCTGGATTCCACCATCGCCAATGTTTCATTGCCCACCATCGCCGGCAATCTGGGCGTCAGCCCGAACCAGGGCACCTGGGTGATCACCAGCTTCGCCGTCGCCAATGGCATCGGCGTGCCGCTCACCGGCTGGCTGATGGGCCGCTATGGCGTGGTCAAGACCTTCGTCGTCTCCGTCATCCTGTTTACGGTCGCGTCTTTCCTGTGCGGCGTGGCTTGGAGCCTGTCGTCGCTGATCTTCTTCCGTATCCTGCAGGGCGGCACGTCAGGCCCCATGATTCCGGGTTCGCAGGCGCTGCTGATTTCGATCTTTCCGGCCGCCAAGCGGGCCACGGCGCTGGGCATTTGGTCGATCACCACGCTGGTGGCGCCGATCTGCGGCCCCATCCTGGGCGGCTATATCTCGGACAATTATCATTGGGGCTGGATATTCCTCATTAACGTGCCGGTCGGCCTCCTGGTGACTGTGCTGACCTGGCGCGCGCTGAAATCGCGCGAGACGCCCACTCGCAAGCTGCCGATCGATACGGTTGGGCTCGGTCTTCTGATCGTCTGGGTGGGCGCGCTGCAGATCATGCTGGACAGCGGCAAGGATGCCGACTGGTTTTCCTCCACCACCATCGTGGTCGAGGCCATCATCACGGGCGTCTTCTTCATCGCCTTCCTGATCTGGGAACTGACCGAAGCGCACCCCATCGTGGATCTGTCGCTGTTCAAGAACCGCAATTTCGCCTTGGGGTGTCTCGCCTTCTGTCTGGGCTATGCCATCTTTTTTGCCAACAATCTGCTGATGCCATTATGGCTGCAGACCCAGATCGGCTACACCGCCACCTGGGCCGGCCTGGTGGCGGCGCCCACCGGCGCTATCGCGGTGCTGCTGACCCCATTGAGCGCCCGGATGATGGCCAAGATCGATGCCCGCATCATCGCCACCGTGGCTTTCATCGCTTTCGGCGCTTCTTATTTGATGCGCGCCGGTCTGACCGCCGATGCCAGCTTCTTCGCTTTCGTGCTGCCGCTTCTGATCCAGGGCATCGCCATGGCGACCTTTTTCTTGGCCATGATCACCATTCTGCTGGACGGTGTGCCACCGCCGCGCATTCCCTTGGCATCGGGCCTGTCGAACTTTGTGCGCATCACCGCCGGCGGCTTTGCAGCCTCTATGGTCACCACCATCTGGGATCGTCGCGAAGCCTTCCATCAGGCTCGCATGGCCGATCTCACCACCGCTTATAGCCCTGCTTTCAACCAGGCACTCGCCGGTTTGCATCGGCTGGGCTTTCCTGATCTGGGCGCCAAAGCGTCCATCGTGCGGGTGATGACTGGGCAGGCCTATCTCCTCAGCGCCGACGATATTTTCTGGGTGTCAGGCTGGGTTTCTTTTCTCTTGATCGGCATGGTCTGGCTTTGCCGCAAAGCGAAGTCCGGCGGCGGCGCGCCTGTTGCGGCCGATTGACAGCCGCAACAGGCTTCTTTTGATGCCCCCATCTGTCTTCCTCAGGACAAGCCTTCGGAAGACATCTTCCCCCGTCATGGGCTTCGCCCAACGTGGGAAGAAAGCCGGTGTTTCGCTTCGACGTCCCTTTTCACTCCAATTGACTCGAATCACTGGTTTCGCGCAACTCGGGCATGGGCCGGGATTCTTTGATTCGTCGTCTCAAGTGCAGTGCCAGCCGTCATGCCACGGATGGCGGCCTGGCCGTGCTGTTCGGGATCGCGCTGGCAGTCGGCGCGCCGGCTGCCTTGTCCGGGCTGGGAAAATTCATTGACGCGATTACCCCCAGCATCGCGGCACAGGCATCGGATAAAGTCGCGCCCGTAAGCGGCCGCACGTTACCGGTCAGCAGGTTGGCGCCACCATCACGGGCGCTCGTCCCGATTACAAATCGCCCCGCGACCACCTCGATCACGGTCCGTGAGTCTGCTTCGCCGGTCATCGCCATCTGCATCGACGATCTGGGAGCTGACCCCGCTTCCACCCTGCGGGCGATGGCACTGCCCAAGGATGTGACCTTGGCTTTCCTGCCTTTCGCCAACGCCACGCCGGCCTTGGCGGTCGATGCCGAACGCCAAGGCCATGAGGTTCTGGCGCATGTGCCGATGGAAGCGATCAGCGCCACCAATCCCGGCCCCATGACCTTGAAAGTGGGCGCGCCCGACATTGCCGAGAAGCTGGCTTGGTCGCTGGCGCGGGTGCCGGGCCTTTCCGGCGTCAACAATCATGAAGGCAGCAAATTTTCCACCGACACCGCATCGCTGACGCCGGTGGCGGAAATGCTGGCGGCGCGGCATCTGTTCTTTTTCGACTCTCGCACCATCGCCGGCTCGCAGATCGTGCCGGTGGCGCACAAATTCGGCGTCGAAAGCGCGGGCCGCGATGTTTTCCTGGACAATGTCGTGACCGAGGACGCCATCAAGGCGCAACTGGATCAGCTTGCCGCCAAGGCCCGCAAATCCGGTATCGCTATCGCTATCGGCCATCCGCATGGCGCCACCTTGCGCGTGCTGGCCAAATGGCTGGCGGAGGATCGCGGCTTGCATCTGGTGCCGGTATCCGAAGCGATCCGGCTCAGGACCGAGCGCAACATGCTGCTGGCGGCGGAATAGCGCGCGTCACGCGTCTTTCGTCATTGGCCTTTCTTGGCCGCCGAGGCGAAGCGCACCGCTTCTTCCGCCGCCGCCATCAAGGCGCGGGCCTTGTTGACCGTCTCCTGATATTCCGCTTCCGGCTCGCTGTCCGCCACCACGCCGCCGCCCGCCTGGACATACATCATGCCGTCTTTGACGAAGGCCGTGCGCAGCACGATGCAGGTGTCCATCGAGCCGTCGGCGGCGAAATAGCCCACCGCGCCACCATAGGGCCCGCGCTTTTCCTTTTCGAATTCGTCGATGATCTGCATGGCGCGGATCTTGGGCGCGCCCGACAAAGTGCCGGCGGGCAGCCCCGCCGCCAGCGCGTCGACAGCATCCAGGTCGGGGCGGATATCGCCTTCCACATTCGACACCAGATGCATCACGTGGCTGTAGCGCTCGATGAAGAAACTGCCCGTGACCTTGACGGCGCCAATCTTGGCCACCCGGCCGACATCGTTGCGGCCCAGATCGAGCAGCATCAGATGCTCGGCGCGCTCCTTGGGATCGGCCATCAATTCTTCCGCCAACGCGGTGTCCTTCTCCTGCGTCGCGCCCCGCGGCCGCGTGCCGGCGATGGGACGGATGGTGACTTTTCCGTCGCGCAGCCGCACCAGGATTTCCGGGCTCGAACCCACAATCGAGAATCCGGGGAAGGAGAGGTGGTAGAGAAAAGGCGAAGGATTGAGGCGGCGAAGCGCGCGATAGAGCGAGAAGGGCGGCAGCGCGAAAGGCCGGCGGAAACGCTGGCTGGGCACGACCTGGAAAACGTCGCCGGCGCGGATGTAATCCTTGGCCCGCGCCACCACGGAGAAATATTCCTCCTTGGTCATGTTGGATTCGATTTTCGCCTCGGGCGGCAGGTTCGCGGGCGCTTCGACATTGGCGGGCAGGGGGCGATCCAAAGCCGCCATCGCCTCCTCGATGCGTTCCGACGCACGCGCATAAGCGGCGCACGGATCGACGCCGTCGTCGGGGAATACCGGCGTCACCACCACGATCTCGTCCTTGATGGTATCGAAGATGGCGATGATGGTGGGCCGAACCAGAATGGCGTCGGGAAGGCCCAACCGGTCCGGCGGCATGTTGGGCAAATGCTCGATCTGCCGCACCATGTCATAGCCTAGATAGCCGAACAGACCGCTGGCCATGGGCGGAAGGCCGGCCGGAAGATCCATCCGCGTTGCCGCGATCAGGGCCCGCAGCGAGTCCAGCGGCTTGGCGCTTTCCGGCGCGAAGACATCGCCCGATAGAGCGCGGGTGTTGATTTCCGCTTTGCCGCCTTGGCAACGCCATATCAAGTCGGGCTTGAGTCCGATGATGGAATAGCGGCCCCTGGTTTCGCCGCCCTGCACGCTTTCCAGCAGAAAGGCGTTATCCCGGCCTTCGCCCAGCTTCAGGAACGCGGAAACCGGCGTCTCCAGATCGGCGACCAGGCGGCGGAACAGGGCTTGCGGTTTCTTCGCGGCATAGAGGCGCGCGAAGCTCTCGAAATCGGGGCTTACAGACATGGAATGGCGGACATGCGTTGGCGTTTACGAGCCGGCGCTGCCGGTCGCCTGCTGCAGCAATTTCTGATTGACCTTCACGCCTTGCCGAAGCCGCGCCGCGTTGGCGAACGAGATGGTGAAGTCCGCCGCCGCTTGCTCCGACAATTGTTGGCGCAGCGCCAAGGCAGCCTCCCCCGGAGCCGGCGGATGAGCGATGCCGGTGAGGCGGGCGATGATGTAATTGCCGCCCGTTCCCTGCGGCGCTTCGACCACAGCGCCGGGTGCGGCCTGGAACAATTCCGTCACCAGCGTGGTGGAGAACGTCGTGTCGTTGGTATTGCGGGCAAGCGACGGACTTTGCTGCACCGGCACTTTCAGGCCCTTGGCGATACCGGCAAGATTGCCATCCTTCTGCGCTTGCGCCGCCAGGGTCGCGGCTTTGGCGGCCACCGCCTTGGCTTTTTCTTCTGCCGTCCAGCCGGCCAGCGCGTCGGCGCGCACCTGATCCAGGGGCTTGAGCTTGGCGGGAGTCACGCCGCCCACTTTGACAGCGTAATAAGCGCCGCTGGCTTTGCCCGGGAAGGGATCATTGTCCTCGCCCACTTCGGCGGCGAAGGCGCTGGTCAGGAATTCCGGATCGGTGGGGAGTTCCGCCACTTTTTCGCCGCTGGGCGATAAACCATTCTTATCCACCGCGACGATGCGCCCGGTCTTCATGCCCACTTTTTTGGCGGCGGCGGCGAGGTCGGCGCCACCCGAGCGCGCATCTTCATAAGCATTGACGATATCGGTGACCTTGGCGCCGGCCAGCTGTAGCGCCAGTTGCTGGCGAATCTGCTCTTTGGAATCGTCCAGGGTGCGCGAAATGCCGGGCGTGATCTTGGTGACACGCAACAGCACGTAACCGTTCAGCGCACCTTTGACCGGCTGGCTGACGTCGTTGACGGGCAACGCAAAAACCGCGTCGGCGCGGGGCTGATCGGCCATGTCGGTCTTGGCCAAGGTGCCGATGGAAAGGTTTTCCGGCTTGATCTTGCGTTCCGCCGCGATGGCTTCGAAGCTCGTGCCCTTGGCGATGCGGTCGCGCGCCGCCGCGGCGTCGGCCTCGCTGGCGAATTCGATCTGCTGAACGTCGCGCTTCTCTGGCACATTGTAATTGGCTTCGTGAGCCTTGAATTCGTCGGCGATCATCTTGTCGGTCACGGTCACCTGACCGGTCACGTCCTGGGGCGTGATCGCCGCATATTCGACCTCCCGATATTCCGGGGTCGAGAAGCGGTCGGCATGCGCTTTGACATAGGCCTCCAGCGTGGCGTCGGGTGGCGGCGCGATCTCGCCCACGGAATCCGGCGAAACGATCACGAAGTCGGCGGCACGCCTTTCTCCCAAATACGTCGCAAGGCCGTTGGAATAATTTTCCGGAATGGCGAAGCCCGCTTGCAGCGCGGTCGTGAGTTGCGCGCGTGTTTGATCGGTACGTTCGGCCTGGAGGAATTCCTGTTCCGAATAGCCGGCATTGCCGATGATCTGCAGGAACACGTTGTGGTCGAAATCGCCTGTGGCGCCCTTGAAAGCGGGCAGCGCCCGGATCTGCCCGGCGAGTTCGGCATCGCTGACCGAGAGATCCAAGCGCTTGGCGTCGTTATCGAGCGCGACCTGGCTGATCTGCTGCTGCAGGAGCTGCTGATCCACCCCCATCTTCGCGGCCAGTTCGGGCGTCAGATTGGGCTCGTTGCGCAGGGTGTTGCGATAAAGGCGGGAAAATTCCTGGGTCGAGATTTCCGTCGAACCCACCGTGGCCAGTGACGTCGCGGTCTGGCCGGTAAAGACATCGGCAATACCCCAGACCATGAAGCTGAGCGCCAAGCCGCCCATCAGCAAAGTGGCGACCCAGGACTTGGAGAGCTGGTGCATCCACTGAATCATGAAGCTTTCCCACGGGTTTTCGAAAATAGCGGCGGATGATAGGGAGGGGGGCGAGCCAGGGCAAGCGGCCGAGCCCGCGGCCAAATCTTTCCGGAGGGACATGGACTTGCGGCAATTGGTGGCAGGAAATTGGAAAATGAACGGCCTCTCGGCTGATCTGGCGGAGCTGACCCTTTTGCGTCAGGGCCTTGGCGCGGAGACCGCTTGTGAGGTTCTGGTCTGCCCGCCCGCCAGTCTGATTGCCCGGGCGGTGTCTGTGGTGGAAGGCGCCTTTGCACTGGGCGGTCAGGATTGTCACGCGCACGCGTCGGGCGCTTTCACAGGCGATATCTCTGCCGAGATGCTGAAGGACACCGGCGCATCCCATGTGATCGTGGGCCATTCGGAACGGCGCCAATATCATGGCGAGACGGACGAATTGGTGGCCGCCAAGGCGCAAGCCGCATGGCGCGCGGGTCTCACGGCCGTCATTTGTGTGGGCGAAACCGAAGCCGAGCGCGACCGCGGCCATGCCAAACCCATCTGCCATGGACAGATCAAAGGCAGCGTACCCAAAACGGCAAATGCCATGAACACGGCGATCGCTTACGAGCCGGTCTGGGCCATCGGTACCGGCAAGACGCCCAGCGATGACGACATCGCCGCCATGCATGCCCATTTGCGTGACTGCCTCATCGCGCAGCTGGGCGAAGTGGGAAAAGGCATGCGCATCCTCTATGGCGGTTCTGTGAAGCCGTCCAACGCGGCTGCGATTTTGTCGCTGGACAATGTAAACGGCGCGCTGGTGGGTGGGGCGAGCCTCAAAGCGCGGGATTTTCTGGCCATTATCGGCGCCGCCCGCGCCTATTAACCAGGAATTTCGACCCTTCTTTAATAAGCGTTGCCCATCCTGCCGTATAAACAAGGGTGGGTGGGATGACGCGTCTGGCTTACGACAGCGTCGAAGCATTGGTTTACGATCCGGTCTCGGCAAACCGCACCGCGACGCGTGCGGCCATGCTGTCGCTGGGCTTTCGCCGCACTGAAACCGTTTCAAGCCTCGAAGCCATGATCGAGGTGATTCAAAGACAGCCGCCGGATCTGGTGCTGGCCGATACGCAAGGCGCGGCCGATGAATTGTGTGGCGCCATTCAGCAGCTGCGCCAGGGTGCGGCCGGCTATAATCCCTTCATCGTGATCATCGTGACCGCTTGGGAGAAGAGCTCCGCCTTGATCAGCAAGGTGGTGAATTCCGGCGCCGATGATCTTCTGCTGAGGCCGTTTTCGACTGCGCTTTTGGGCGCGCGCATCGAAGCGCATATCGAGCGCCGCAAGGGCTTTGTCATCACCACCGACTATGTGGGACCGGATCGTCGCCGCGACGCCAGCCGTTCGGGCGACAGCGAGCTGTTCGATCCGCCCAATTCGCTCAAGATGAAGGCCAAGGACAAGATGCCCGCCGACATTGTCGCCAAGAAGCTGGATGCGGAACTGCAGGTGGCGCGCGAAAAGCTGTCGGTGGAGAAGCTGCGCCGCGATTCCTTCCAGATCTGCATCCTGTGGCGCCTGTTGCAGGAGCACGATGCCAGGTCGCCGCAACAGGCCGCCGATCTGATGAAGCTCGGCAATCTCGCCCACGCGGTGGAGCGGCGCGCTTCCACCACGTCCAATGAAAAGGCCGTGGAATGGTGCGTGTCCATTCAGGCCGCCGCCGAGGGCCTCAAACTGGAAGTCGATCGCAATGCCTCCATGCACCTGCTGGGACATGCGGCGCTCAGCCTGCATCAATTGATCTGCCCGGAAAAATCGCCCGCCGACCAGTTGAACGAGATCGACGCCACCGTGGCGATCATCCGCGCCCGCAGCCAAGCAACGGCGCTGGCGTCCTGATTTTCCCCCTTTTGGGCGGCAAAACCCGCCTTCTTCCCATTTGCCCCGCTTTGTTCTAAAGAGCCCGGCCTTGTCCGGGGCTGGGCGGCACCCGATATCCCGCCCATAAGCCCCGGTTGAACCTGGAAGAGCCTGATGCAAACCCTGCTTGTCTTTGCGGAACTGGTGATCGCGGTGGCGCTGATCATCTTTGTGCTGCTGCAGCGCTCGGAGGGTGGCGCGCTGGGCATGGGCGGCGGGGGCGGCGGAATGGGCGGGCTGTTCAGCCCGCGCGGCGCGGCCGATACGCTGACCCGCACCACTGCGATCCTTGCGGCTTTGTTCTTCCTCACCTGTGTCGGCCTCAACCTCCTGGCGCTACGTGGCCGCGACGAGAAATCGATTCTCGAAGCACCCGTCACCAGCCAGGGTCCGGCGGCCGCGCCCAAGCCGAAGGCGCCGGTGAATGTGCCCGTGCCGGCTGGCCCCCAAGTCCCGAAACCGCAGTAACGGTGCGGTTTTCCGCGCTGAAACTTCTCATTCGCCTGCGGCAAAATTTTTCCAAATTTTCTGCTTGAGGCGGCCACGTCTTTTCGACATGTTGGCCTCCCATGGCCCGGTTAATCTTCATCACCGGCGGCGTGGTCTCTTCCCTCGGAAAAGGTCTGGCGTCCGCCGCCCTCGGCGCGTTGCTTCAAGCGCGCGGTTACAAAGTCCGTCTGCGCAAACTCGATCCCTATCTCAATGTCGATCCGGGCACGATGAGCCCGTTTCAGCATGGCGAAGTCTACGTCACCGACGATGGGGCGGAGACCGATCTGGATCTGGGCCATTATGAACGCTTCACCGGCGTCTCGGCGCTCAAATCCGACAATGTCACTTCCGGCCGCATCTACAGCCAGGTGATCGAGAAGGAACGCAAGGGCGGTTATCTGGGCCGCACCGTGCAGGTAATCCCGCACGTCACCGACATGATCAAGGAATTCGTGCTGGCCGACACCGACGGGCTGGATTTCCTCCTGGTCGAGATCGGTGGCACGGTGGGCGATATCGAAGGCCTGCCTTTCTTCGAAGCCATCCGCCAACTGCACAATGATCTGGGGCGCGGCCAGACCGCGTTCATTCATCTCACCCTGGTGCCCTATATCGAAGCGGCGGGTGAGTTGAAGACCAAGCCCACGCAGCACAGTGTCAAGGAATTGCGGGCTATCGGCATCCAGCCCGACATTCTTCTGTGCCGCGCTTCGCACCCCATTCCCGACGAGGAACGCCGCAAGATCGGCCTGTTCTGCAATCTGCCGGCGGACCGGGTGATTCCGGCGCTGGACCTGGACACGATCTATCGCGTGCCCATCGCCTATCACCAGGTAGGCCTCGACACCCAGCTTTTGAAAGTCTTCGGCCTGGAGAATGCGCCGGCGCCCGATCTGTCGCGCTGGCAAGCCGTGGTGGAGCGGGTGAAGAATCCCGAAGGCGATGTTCGCATCGCCGTGGTCGGAAAATATATGCAGGTCAAGGACAGCTATAAATCGCTCAGCGAGGCGCTGGCGCATGGCGGGCTTGCCAACAATGTGCGCGTCCATCTGGATTGGATCGACAGCGAAGTATTCGAGCGCGATGACGCTGCCGCTTTCCTGGAGAATGTGAGCGGCATCCTGGTACCCGGCGGGTTTGGCGAACGCGGCACCGAAGGCAAGATCGAGGCGGTGAAGTTTGCCCGCGAGCGGAAGGTGCCGTTCTTCGGCATCTGCTATGGCCTTCACATGGCGGTGATCGAGGCGGCCCGCGATCTGGCCGGCCTGGAAGGCGCGGGCACCACCGAGATCGGTCATCCCAAGCATCCGGTGATCGGCCTGATGACCGAATGGACCAAGGGCAATGAGAAGGAAACCCGCGTCGCCGATGGCGATCTGGGCGGCACCATGCGGCTTGGCGCTTATCCCGCTGTGCTGACGCCCGGTTCAAAAGTTGCGGAAGTCTATGGCGCCACCGAGATCAGCGAACGCCATCGCCATCGCTATGAAGTGAATGTGGACTACGCCAAACAGCTCGCCGAGCATGGCATGGAAGTGTCGGGCTGGTCGCCGGACGGTTTGCTGCCGGAGATCATGGAAATCCCCAACCATCCCTGGTTTATCGGGGTGCAGTTCCATCCGGAACTGAAGTCGCGGCCGCTGGAGCCGCATCCCTTGTTCACCGGCTTCATCGCCGCGGCGGTGCAGAAGAGCCGACTGGTCTAACGAGAGCTTTAGGGACGGCCTGGGCTCGGGATATAGCCCGGCGGATGTGCCACGGCACGCCCTGACGGTGTCAGAGTGGGTTGCGGCGGCGGCGCAGTCTGGATCTGCGACTGAAGCAAATTGCTGCGCGCCGTATTGGCTTCATTCTGGATCGTCTGATTATGCTGTTGCTGCAATTGCTGTGTGGTCGGCGGCAAAGTTTGCGCCAGCGCGGGTGTGAATGCTACGGCCGCCAGGCAAAACGCAAGAGATATGCTTTTCATCATCGCATTATAGCAGATGGGGACCATACCGCCTCCCTTAAAGAGGCGACCGGTCAGCCGGGCAGCGCAACGGCGCCTTCCCGCTCCAGTTCCGCCCGAAGGGCCAGGGCCCGTACGCGCAGAAGTTCCCGTCGCGCCACCAATCCCACCAATTTGCCGCTCTCCCGTGCCACCACCGGAACCCGGCTGGCGCCCGTTTCCGCCATGCGGTCCGCCAGGGCGCCGGTCAGTTCGTCGGCGAAGGCGGTCACCATCTCATGGTCCACATCGCCCAGGGTTTCACCGGCTGCCCAGCCTTCGCGCGTCCAACGCAAAACATCGGCGCGGGACACCATGGCGACGGCGCGGCCATTGTCATCCACCACAGGATAGCTCTTGTGCCGGTCACCGCTGGCGAAGAAGCGGGCGGCCTCCGCCACCGACATGGACGCTGGCAGCGTATCGACAGGCTTGGCCATGATGTCGCCCACCCGCATCACGTCGAAGGGATCGACGGAATATTCGCGGGTGAGATGCAGGCCGCGTCGCGCAATACGCTCGGTCAGGATCGAGCGGCGCATCGCCAGCACCGTGAAGCCGAAACCGGCCACCGATGCGGCGAACAATTGTGGCAGCAGATGCGGATTGCCGGTCAGTTCGACGGCAAACAAAGTCGCAGTCAACGGCGCGCGCATGGTGCCGCCCAGAATGGCGGTCATGCCCAAAAGCGCCCAGAAACCGGAATCGCCGAAAGGCATGAGATGGGATTCCAGAGAACCCAAGGCGCCACCCAATATCAGCAAGGGCGCCAGCACGCCGCCGGATGCGCCTGACGACAGCGCCACAATCCAGATCAGCGCCTTGTCCCAAAGCAGCGTGGCTGCCGCATGCAAATCAAGACTGCCTGCCAACAAGGCGGTGATATTGTTGTAGCCCACGCTCAGCACCGCCGGATCGATCACGCCGCCGATGCCCACCACGATGCCGCCCAAGACCGGCCACCACATCCAATGGATGGGAAGCCGGCGAAACAGATCTTCGACGCCATACAGCAGAAGCGTGAGGATGGCGGATTGTGCACCCGCGATCAGCCCGGCTAGGACGCACAGACCAAGGCCCCACCACGGCATGGAAATCATCGTGGCATAGGGAAAAAGCGGACCGCTGCCGATCAGCAAGGGGCGCCAGGCAAAGGCCACCATGGCGGCAACGGTGACGGGAATAAAGCTGCGGGGCTTCCATTCGAACAGCAGCAGTTCGACCGCCAGCAGCACTGCGGCGATTGGTGTGCCGAACACGGCGGTCATGCCGGCCGCGGCGCCTGCCACCAACAGGCTTTTGCGTTCCGCCGCGCTGAGATGAAAAAGCTGCGCGAACAAGGAACCCAACGCGCCGCCGGTCATGATGATGGGACCTTCGGCGCCGAACGGACCGCCGGTGCCGATCGAAATGGCCGACGAGAGCGGTTTGAGCAGCGCCACCTTGAGTTCGATGCGGCTGCGCCCGATCAGGATCGCTTCGATGGCTTCGGGGATGCCATGACCACGGATTTTCTCAGAACCGTAACGTGCCATCAGCCCGATAATGAGGCTGCCTGCCACGGGAATGGCAATGCTCCAGAGCGGCAGGTGATCCGGCAGCGTGACACTTGCGACGCTCAACCGTCCAAAATAGGCGAGATTGGTGAAGAGCGCGATCAACTTCAGCAGAATCCAGGCCGCGGCAGCGCCCATGGTGCCGGTGATCGCGGCCATGGCCGCCAATTGCAGCATGCGGGGGGTGGCGGTGAAATCGCGCAGATGTTCGGAACTGTTCAATTCGGATTGCATGACGGCCGTTGCGTTGGAGGGAGCGGGGGATTTATATCGCACTGCGATATAAATCAATCGACACCATGGCAAAGCAGGCAAGACTGACGCTCAAGGATTACCAGGCGCTGGCAGGCATCCGCCGCGGCATGCGGCAATTCCTGGAGTTCAGTGCCGGTGCGGCCGGGGCTGCCGGGCTGACGCCGGCGCAACATCAAGCGCTGCTTGCGATAAAAGGCATGCAGGGTCCGGTGACGGTGGGTAGTTTGGCAGAATGGCTGGGGGTTCGTCCCCACAGCGCCGTGGGGTTGGTGAACCGGCTGGTGACCCTCAAGCTGGTGGCGCGGGTTGCGGACCCTGCGGATCGGCGCCGCATGCGTCTGAGGCTGACCAAGCGGGCGGAGGCCAAGCTGGCAGCTCTATCGCAGATTCATCGCGCAGAACTGCGCCGCTTCTCGTCGGTGCTGGCGCCGTTGCTGGCCGCGCTGCATTAAGTTTTGCTTAACCGTCGCAGTCCATTCGTAGCGATTCGGTAAGTATATGACTTCTATCGTCGCTCGCCATGGGCCGGAGCGCGCAGATTTTCCTGAGACTATCGATGATGGCGGGCGCTTTGGCGCTCTTGATTTTCTCTATTCGCGCCGCCACCGCCCAGAATGCTTCGCCGCCACCGGGCGCCCAGACTGACTCTTATGGCCTGGTGCCGGTTCAGAACGCGCCGCCGGACAACATGCCCTACGGCATCAAGCCGATCCCCGGTTACACACCGCCCGCGCCTCCAGCTGCAGCGGCAACACCGCAGGTCACGCCGCCCGATGCGCTCCGTGGCAGCGTCACCGACATGCCGGCAATCCCCGCGCGCGAGACGCCAAGCTACAACGATCAAGACAATTACGGCACGGTGCCGCTGCGCGAGCCGATGCCGATTTCCGCGCCGCGCTCCGGTGCCCCCGAAAATTACGGCGCAGTGCCGCTCAGGCCGGCACAGACTGAGCCGCTGCAGCCGCCGTTGCGCGCCAGCACCGCTTCCGGCGATCAGGGCGAGCTGCCTTACAATCCCTATGCGGCCCAACCGATCGCCTACCAACCCGATGCCTCTCAAGGTTCCGCCTACCGGCTCGGGCCAGGCGACAAGATCCGCTTGACCGTGTTCGGCGAGACCGATCTTTCCGGCGAATATCAGGTGGACGGCTCGGGCATGGTGCGGCTGCCCTTGATCGGCACCATGCAGGCTTCGGGCGCGACCGCGCCGGCGCTGGAGCAGAATGTCGCCGCGGCGCTGGAGGCGGGCTACATCAAAGCGCCGCGCGTCAATGTCGAAATCACGCTTTACCGGCCTTTCTACATCATCGGCGCGGTCAATCGGCCGGGTCAATATCCTTATGTCGATCATATGAGCGCGTTGAACGCCGTGGCCGTGGCGGGTGGCTTCACCGACCAGGCGATCCAGAGCACGATCTATGTTCGTCATGAAGGCAGCGCTACGGAGCAAGCGATCCAGACCGGTCAACTTGCCCATATCGAACCGGGCGATGTGGTGCGGGTAAAGACCAGCCCCTTCTGGGAAGCCATGAATCTGTTCTCGCCGGTCGCCGGACCCGCCGCCATCGCCGCCGCCGCCTGGCATTAGCAGCGATCCTCTCGACTTTGCGCTTCCGGCGCACCTCCCCTAAAATAGGGGAATGAACACCAACCCTCTCATCCATCCCAACGAGATCGTCAAACTGAAGTCGGTCGAGATCGGCAATGCGCTGAAGCTCGCCATCATCGCCGGCCCTTGCCAACTGGAAAGCCGGGCGCATGCCTTCGACATGGCCGGCGCGCTGAAGGAAATCTGTCAGAAGATGGATGTCGGGCTGATCTATAAAACCAGCTTCGACAAAGCCAATCGCACCAGCGCCACCTCGGCGCGCGGGCTGGGCCTCGAGAAGGCGCTGCCCATTTTCGCCGACATCCGCGACAAGTTCGACCTTCCCGTTCTCACCGATGTGCATGAGCGCGACCAATGCGCGGCGGTGGCGCAGGCGGTGGACGTATTGCAGATCCCCGCTTTTCTTTCACGCCAGACCGATCTTCTGGTGGCCGCCGCCCATACCGGCAAAGCCGTCAATGTGAAAAAGGGTCAGTTCCTGGCGCCGCAGGATATGAAGAATGTGATCGCCAAGATCACCGGTGCCGGCAATCCCAATGTGCTGGCCACCGAACGCGGCGTGAGCTTCGGTTACAACACGCTGGTCAGCGACATGCGGGCGCTGCCCATCATGGCAGCGTTTGGCGCCCCGGTGGTGTTCGATGCGACCCATTCGGTGCAGCAGCCGGGCGGGCAGGGCGACAAGTCCGGCGGCGACCGCGCCATGGTGCCTTATCTTGCCCGCGCCGCCGTGGCGGTGGGGGTAGCGGCGGTGTTCATGGAAGTGCACCAGGACCCGGACCATGCGCCATCAGATGGGCCCAACATGGTCAAGCTGAAGGATTTCCCCGCGCTGCTGGAGCAGCTGGTAGAAATCGATGCCGTCGTGAAACGCAAGAGTTAGCGGAGCATCGGCCAGGGAAAGTGCGGCGGCGGCGTGAAAACACAATGACGTCCGCGGTTTCCCGCGGGCCGTGCGACCATCAAACAGCAGTTGCAGCCATCCAGCTGACCACGATGCCCCAGATCGACAGGATCAGGAGCGCCAAGCTCGCCAGCGAGGAGATCGCGAACCCCGGTCCGCGCTTGTTCGCTTCTTTCATATAGCCGTTGGCGTAGAGCACACGGCCAAGGCACCAGACCAGGCCCAGCGCCGGCGGAAGCCAGCCCAGCGCATGAAAATAGAGCGTGGCGACCCAGAGCAGGGGCAGGAAGATCACCACTTGCTCCACGGTATTGCCGTGCACGCGCAAGGCTCGCTCCACATCGGGATGGCCGATCATGGCGGGCGGAAAGATCTTATGCTTGCCGCGGGTACGGCCCACGATGGTCATGGCGTAGTAAAGCACCATGACGGCGAGCACGGTGACAGCGGCACTCATGATGGTGGCAGGCGCGGCAAGCATGGTCCCCCCGATCCAGATAGTAAACCCTCGCCCGATTCGGGCGCAGGAGCGCAACCAGGAAAAGTGTGTGCGATTTTCCGTCCGGTTGCGCGACCAACAAAAAAACCCGCGCCGACACCGGCGCGGAGGCTACGCTAGCAGACTGGCAGTTTTATTGCGCGGGCGTGTTCGGCATCCTCGAACGGCCGGTTTTAACCCTTGGTTGCGCCCGCAGACGGGAACGGGTGGCGAATCCCGCCAACTTCCCGTAAAGACGGCTCAATTTTTGAAAAGGACCGTCCATGACTGCCATCCTCGACATCACCGGCCGCGAGATCCTGGATTCCCGCGGCAACCCCACCGTCGAAGTGGATGTGCGGCTGGAAGACGGCAGCTTCGGCCGGGCCGCCGTGCCCTCAGGCGCCTCGACCGGTGCGCACGAAGCGATGGAGCTGCGTGACGGCGGCAAGCGCTATGGCGGCAAAGGCGTGGAAAAGGCCGTAGCCGCCGTCAATGGCGAACTGTTCGACGTGCTGTGTGGCATGGAAGCCGAAGAGCAGCGGCGCATCGACAAGGCGATGATCGCGCTGGATGGCACGCCCAATAAGGCGCGGCTGGGCGCCAACGCCATTCTGGGCGTGTCGCTGGCGGTGGCCAAGGCGGCGGCGATGGCCTCGGGGCTGCCGCTCTATCGTTATGTCGGCGGCGCCAAGGCGGAACTGCTGCCGGTGCCGATGATGAACATCGTCAATGGCGGCGTCCATGCCGACAATCCCATCGACTTCCAGGAATTCATGATCATGCCGGTGGGCGCCGCGAATTTCCGCGACGCGCTGCGCATGGGCGCGGAAATCTTCCATACCCTGAAAAAGTCGCTGCACGATGCCGGCCTCAACACCAATGTGGGCGATGAAGGCGGCTTCGCGCCCAATTTGAAAAGTCCGGACGAGGCCCTGGGCTACATCTCCAAGGCGGTGGAGAAGGCGGGCTACAAATTGGGCGATGATGTGTTCTTCGCGCTCGATCCTGCCTCGACCGAATTCTTCAAGGACGGAAAATATGTCCTGGAAGGTGAAGGCAAGACGCTGTCGCCGGATGAGATGGTCAAGGTCTATGCCGATCTTTGCGCCCGTTACCCCATCATCTCCATCGAAGACGGCATGGCCGAAGATGACTGGACGGGCTGGAAAGCCTTGACCGACGTCGTCGGCAAAAAGGTGCAGCTGGTGGGCGACGATCTCTTCGTCACCAATGTGAAGCGGCTGAAGCAGGGCATCGACAAGGCTACCGCCAACGCCATCCTGATCAAGGTCAACCAGATCGGCACCTTGAGCGAGACGCTGGACGCCATCGAGATGGCGCACAAGGCTGGCTACCGCGCCGTGATGAGCCACCGCTCGGGCGAGACCGAGGATTCCACCATCGCGGATCTGGCGGTCGCCACCAATTGCGGGCAGATCAAGACGGGTTCGCTCGCCCGCTCCGACCGGCTGGCGAAATACAATCAACTGCTGCGGATCGAGGAGCAGTTGGGCGACGCCGCGCTCTATGCTGGACGTTCAATCCTCAAGGCCTGAGTTCCGTTAAATCTCTGGCTTGTTTACGCTTTTTCGCTTGACTGGCCGAATCAGTGTGTGATTCGTTGCGTGGATGCGAATCAAGCGCTCCGTCACCCGTTTTTTCATGGCGTTGATCCTGCCGGCCCTCACCATTGCGGTGGTGGGCTATTTCGGCAGCTATGCCATCTGGGGCGAGCGCGGGCTGCTCACGCTGGAAGACACCGAGGCGCATCTGGGCATGCAGCAGGAGAAGCTGGTCCAGGTTTCGTCGGAGCATGACCGCCTGGCGCACCGCATCCAGCTGATGGAAGACGGCCATGCCGACCCCGATCTGGTCGAGGAACTGGCGCGGGGCCGGTTGATGGACGGCGCCCCCAACCAGGTCGCAGTTCCCCGCACCGCCGCGCATTGATCGGTTATTTGGCCACTTATTTTCCCTGGCGCGCCTTGTAGAAGGCGAGATCGGATTCCGCGGCGATATAACCGAAGCCTGCCCAGCCCGCCGTGTCGTCGACAATCGTGTTCATGCGCGCAAAGGCGCCGGCCTTGTCGCCGCTGATCAGGTGATAATTGGCGACGCCATAGGCCACCGCGACGCCGGCGGGATCCTTGGCGCCGTCTTTCATGGCTTCGGCCTCGGTGATCTCGCCTTTGTCCAACCTAAGCGCCCGCCAATAGGTCTCGTTTTCGATCAACTCGGGCTTTTCCGGCACGGTCTTAAGGAATTCGGCCGCTCGTCTGTCGTCGCCCATGCGGCGCAGGATCTGGTAGTACCAATAGTCGGCCGAGATGCGCCGGTCATCATTGTCGGCCAGTTTGACTTCCTCGCCATAGACGCGCAGCGCCTTTTTCCAGTCATGCTTGAGATAATAGGCAAGCCCCAGATGGTAGCGGATGTTGCTGCCGAGCGTGGTGAGCGGAATGTTGCGGGCATTGGGGGCGCCGTCGGGCTCGATCTCGTCCTTCTTGTTTGCGATCAAGGCATAGGCCTTTTCGAAATCGGCGACCGCGCGATCGAACTGACGGGTGGTGATGTAGCGGTGGCCGCGGTGACGCAGGATGCGCGCGTCCGTGGGGAATTTCTTTGCGCCTTCGCTGAAGATGCGAATGGCCTCTTGAAAATCTCCGGCATAGGCGGCGCGGCGGCCATACCAGATCAGCTTGTCGGCATTGCCGGGATCGGCCTCATAGTCCTTCTTGGCGGCTTGGTATTTGGCCAGGGTCTCGGGCGAGGGCGCCGGCGTGGTGAGCGCCTGGCCAAACAGAGAGGTCGCCTGCGGCGTATCGGCAGCTTGCGCCGCGGCATAGGCTCCGCCGGCCGCCAGAAGCAGTGTCATAAACATCATCAGCCGCAGCGTCATGCTTTCCCCTTGCGTGTGGACGGTGCCAACCAGCCAAAGCGAGTTTCGGGAAAATTGCAATCGGGGATGAAATGCGCGCTTCCAATAACCAAATCTCTTTAGCGAACACTGTTCGTAAGTGTGCAGCGCAACAATATTATAAACACTTGCTAATGATCCGGGACCTCTGCCAAAACGCAAACCTTGCCCGCAGACCCTCTCCATAAAGAGCGCCCCGCCGCATGAGCGACCCCGCGAAACGCCCCGAAAAACAAGAAAAAACCACGCCAAACACTGCTCGCAGCAATTCCGAACATCTCAAGAAGCTCTATTCCGACATGTTGTTGATCCGCCGCTTTGAAGAGCGGGCGGGCCAGCTTTACGGCATGGGGCTGATCGGCGGCTTCTGCCATCTCTATATCGGCCAGGAAGCCGTGGTGGTGGGCATGCAAGCCAATGTCGGCGGCAACGACCAGATCATCACCGCCTATCGCGATCACGGCCACATGCTGGCGTCCGGGATGGACCCCAAAGGCGTCATGGCCGAACTGACCGGCCGCTCCACCGGCTATTCCAAGGGCAAGGGCGGCTCGATGCATATGTTCAGCCAGGAGAAGAAATTCTATGGCGGCCACGGCATTGTCGGAGCTCAGGTGCCACTGGGCACTGGCCTGGCCTTCGCCAACAAATATCGCGGCAATGACGGCGTCTGCCTGACCTATTTCGGCGACGGCGCCGCCAACCAGGGCCAGGTCTATGAAAGCTTCAACATGGCTGAGTTGTGGAAGCTGCCCGTGGTCTACATCATCGAGAACAATCAATACGCCATGGGCACCAGCGTGGCGCGTTCCAGCGCGGTGACCGATTTCTCCAAGCGCGGCGTTTCCTTCAACATCCCGGGCGTGCAGGTGGACGGCATGGATGTCGAAGCAGTGCAGGCCGCCGGCGCGGAAGCCATGGCGCATTGCCGGAGCGGCAAAGGCCCCATCATTCTGGAGATGAAGACCTACCGCTATCGCGGCCATTCCATGTCGGATCCAGCCAAATACCGCACGCGCGAGGAAGTCACCGAAGTGCGCGAGAAGCGCGACCCCATCGACCATTTCGGTGCCAAGCTGGTTCAAGGCGGTGTCGTCACCGAGGACGATCTCAAGATGATCGACAAGGATGTCCGCGCCGTCGTCACGGTGGCGGCGGAATTCGCCACCGAAAGCCCGGAGCCGGGTGTCAACGAACTCTACACGGATGTGCTCGCCTGATGTCCACGCAAATCCTGATGCCCGCCCTGTCGCCCACCATGGAAGAGGGCAAGCTTGCCCGCTGGCTGGTGAAGGAAGGCGATACCGTCAAGTCCGGCGACATTCTCGCCGAGATCGAAACCGACAAGGCCACGATGGAGTTCGAAGCGGTTGATGAAGGCCGCATCGGCAAGATCCTCGTTCCCGAAGGCAGCGAAGGCGTGAAAGTGAATTCGCCTATTGCCGTGCTGCTCGCCGATGGGGAAGACGCATCCGCCGCCGCCGCAGCGGCGCCCGCGCCGAAAAAAGCGGAAGCTGTACCTGCAGCAGTCAAACCCGCACCGGCGCGCGAGGACCACAAAGCGGTCGCCGACAAGGCCAATGCTGGCTTCCAGGCACCGGTGATTGCCGCACCCACCGATCCGGATCTGCCGGCCGATGTGGAAATGGTGACCGTGACGGTGCGCGATGCCTTGCGCGATGCCATGGCGGAAGAGATGCGCCGCGACGATCTGGTGTTCCTGATGGGTGAGGAAGTCGCCCAGTATCAAGGCGCTTACAAGATTTCACAGGGTCTTCTGGATGAATTCGGTGAAAGGCGGGTGATCGACACCCCGATCACCGAACATGGCTTTGCCGGTCTGGGCGTCGGCGCGGCCTTCGACGGCCTGAAGCCGATCGTGGAATTCATGACCTGGAATTTCGCCATGCAGGCGATGGACCAGATCATCAACTCCGCCGCCAAGACCCGCTATATGTCGGGCGGCCAGATGGCCAGCCCCATCGTGTTCCGCGGGCCTAATGGCGCCGCCGCCCGGGTCGGCGCCCAGCACAGCCAGGACTATTCCGCTTGGTACGCCTCGGTGCCGGGCGTGAAAGTGATTGCGCCTTACACCGCCGCCGACGCTAAGGGTCTGCTCAAGGCCGCCATCCGCGATCCCAATCCGGTGATCTTTCTGGAAAATGAAATCGTCTATGGCCGCTCCTTTCCGGTGCCCAAGATCGATGATTTTGTGCTCCCCATCGGCAAGGCCCGCATCGCGCGGTCGGGCAAGGACGTCACCATCGTTACCTACTCCATCTCGGTCGGCACCGCGGAAGAGGCGGCGCAGAAGCTGGCGGAAGAGGGTATCGATGCGGAAATCATCGATTTGCGCACCTTGCGCCCGCTGGACATCGAGACGGTGCTGGAGTCCGTGAAGAAGACCAACCGCATCGTCACGGTGGAACAAGCCTGGCCGGTCTGCTCCATCGGCTCGGAAGTCTGCTCGCGGGTGGCGCTGGATGCGTTCGATTATCTCGACGCACCGCCCACCAAAGTCACCGGCAAGGACGTGCCGATGCCATACGCCTCCAATCTGGAGAAGCTGGCGCTACCCACCGTCGATGACGTGATCGCGGCCGTCAAAGCCGTTTGCTACAAGGATTGATCCGGTGGCAACGAACATCCTGATGCCCGCTCTGTCGCCCACCATGGAAGAGGGCAAGCTTGCCCGCTGGCTGGTGAAGGAAGGCGACACCGTCAAATCCGGCGACATTCTCGCCGAAATCGAAACCGACAAGGCCACGATGGAGTTCGAAGCGGTCGATGAAGGCCGCATCGGCAAGATCCTGGTGCCCGAAGGCAGCGAAGGGGTGAAGGTCAACGCACCCATCGCCGTGCTGTTGGGCGAAGGCGAGAAGCCCGGCGAGGTCGACATCTCCGCCGCCATGAAGGACATCGGCGCTGCGGTGAAGGCCGAAGCGCCGAAGAAGGCGGAAGTTCCCAAGCCGGAAGCGCCGAAAGCCGAGCCAGCGAAAGCGGAAGCTCCGAAAATCGAGGCGCCTAAGCCTGCGCCTGCTCCGGCGGTGGCGAGCCAGGGCGGCAATCGCATCTTCGCGTCGCCGCTGGCGCGCCGCATCGCCGCCGGCAAAGGCATCGATCTTGCCGCGCTCGCGGGTACCGGACCGCGCGGACGCATCGTCAAGGCGGATGTGGAGAATGCCAAGCCGGGCGCCAAGCCCGCTGGGGCGGCGGCGCCGAAAGGCGAAGCGGTGGGCGCCGGCATGGCGGTGGCGCCACTGCCTGACGCTAGGCTGTTCTACAAGGCGGGTGAATACGAAGAAATTCCCCATGACTCGATGCGCAAGGCGATCGCCAAACGCCTGACATCGGCCAAGGCGCTCATCCCGCACTATTATATGTCGATCGATTGCGATCTCACGGCGCTGATGGCGACACGTGAAGCTTTGAACGCGGCGGCGGGCCCCTCTTCAACAGACAAAAAAGTTGCCGCCTACAAGCTCTCGGTCAACGACTTCGTGGTGAAGGCCTCAGCCATGGCGCTGATGAAGCATCCCGATGTCAATGCCAGCTGGACGGACACTGCGATCCTGCGCCACAAGCACGCCGATGTTGGCATTGCGGTCGCCATTCCCTCGGGCCTGATCACACCCATCGTGTTCGCAGCCGAGACCAAGGGGCTGGCCGCGATCTCGAACGAGGTCAAGGAATTGGCCGCCAAGGCCAAGGACAAGAAGCTCAAGCCGCAGGAATATGAAGGCGGCGGCTTCTCGGTCTCCAACCTCGGCATGTTCGGGGTCAAGAATTTCACCTCCATCATCAACCCGCCGCAGTCTTGCATCATCGCGGTCGGCGCGGGCGAGGAACGGGCGGTGGTGCGCGATGGCAAGATCGAAATCGCCACCATGATGACGATCACCATGTCCTGCGATCATCGGGTGGTGGACGGCGCCACGGGTGCCAAATTCCTCCAGACCCTGAAGCGCTTTATCGAGGAACCGGCCTCGATGCTGCTGTGAGCGGCGAACGGGAATATTGCAATGGCTGAATCGTTTGATGTGATCGTCGTTGGCGGCGGTCCGGGCGGCTATGTCTGTGCCATCCGTGCTGCGCAATTGGGTTTGAAGACGGCGGTGGTGGAACGCGACCGGTTGGGCGGCATCTGCCTCAACTGGGGCTGTATTCCGACCAAGGCGCTGCTGCGCTCCTCGGAAATCTGGCATTTGATGCACCGGCTGAACGAGTTCGGATTCAGCGCCGACAATTTCAAATTCGATATCGAGAAGATCGTGGCCCGCAGCCGCGCGGTGGCGCAGCAATTGTCGACCGGCGTCGGCTTCCTGATGAAGAAGCACAAGATCGCCGTGATCGTGGGTGAGGCAAAACTGGCCGGCAAGGGCAAGCTCTCCGTCACCAAGGACGGCAAGGCCAGCGAAT
>Ga0207695_10003202_pt1 | contig 23318 bp, 19 predicted proteins | sample KBSC54metaG_FD_184354 | JGI IMG/M metagenome (GOLD analysis project Ga0207695, IMG submission 184354) | Corn rhizosphere microbial communities from Kellogg Biological Station, Michigan, USA - KBS C5-4 metaG (SPAdes) (version 2) | ecosystem: Host-associated > Plants > Roots > Rhizosphere > Soil...
GACGAAGGCGGCGCCGTCGGCGCTCGGCGAGATGGCGATGCGGCTGACGGCATGGCGTTGGCGGGTCGCTTCGTCGACGCTGTCGTCATCGGATACGGCGACTATCGGCATGCGCGCCAGATGACGCTGGTCGAGCGCGCGCGGGTAACTGTCCTGCGTCGCTGCACCGATGGCGATGATTTCATTGCGGAGCTGAGCGCGCGCAGCGACGGCGCGTGCGTGGCTTTGCACCGCCCACGCATCCTGTTGCTCGCGCGTGATGCCGGCGTGCAATGCATGGCGTGCAGCTGCCAGCAGCATGCCGGGGTCGCGCGCCGGATCGGGCGCGAAGGCGGGGCTGTCGTAGGCGATTGCCGCTGCGCCGGGATGGCGCGGACGGTGTTGGCGGATCGGTGCGCGGCTCCATGCTTCGACGCCGCCGGCGATGACGACGTCAGCGTTGCCGGCGGCAAGCATGCCGTGGGCAAGTGAGATGGCGTCGAGTCCGGCGCAGCATTGGCTGTCCACTGACAAAGCCGGAATGCGGTCGGCCAAGCCTGCTGCCAGAGCCAACATGCGCGCCGGGTTGCCGCCTGCGCCCATGGCGTTGCCGGCGATCACGGCATCGATGGCGGTCACGGGAATGCCGAAGCGCTGCAGGATGCCTTGCACGACGGGCGCGGCGATCTCATGCGATTGCAACTGCGACAGCGCGCCGCCGAGCGGTGTCACCGCGCTGCGGCCCCAGCCGAGGATTACCGCGTCACTCATAGTGCTTGCAGCGTCGGCATGGCCGGATCGCCGAGCCGTTGCACCAGCTGTTGGTGATCGCTTTTGCCGCTGGGCGTCAGCGGCCAGTCGCTGCAGGCGTAGAAGCGGCGCGGGATCTTGTAGGGTTCGAGACGCTCGCGGCACCACGCGCTCAGCGTTTCGGGGCTGACGTCTCCGGTCAGTTTCAGCAGCGCGGCAACCTGCACGCCGCGTACCGCGTCCGCGATCCCTTGCACGGAGGCGGCCGCCACAGCGGGATGCGAGACCAGCACGCTTTCGACTTCTTCCGGGAAAAGGTTCTTGCCTTGCGCCAGCAGCATGCGTTGCTGGCGACCCAGCAGATGCAGGCGGCCTTGTTCGTCGAGATGGCCGACGTCGCGCACCGACAGCCAGTCGCCGTCGCGTAGCAGCGCCGGTTGTTCGTCGTTGTCCCTGAGCGTGACGTAGTCGGTAAACACCATCGGGCTGCGTACGTAAATCAATCCCGGCGCATCGGGACTTGTTGCATCGATGCGTACGTCGACATTGCTGAATGGCCGTCCGACGACATGGTCGGGCAGGCCGGCGTCGCTGTCGGTCCAGGCGATGAAACTGGTTTCCGAGGCGCCGTAGAACTCGATGATGCGCGCCTGCGGAAACAGTTGCTGCAGTTCCGGCGTGCGTGCACGGTTCCACGGCGCGCCGCCGATCATGAGCAGCTGCACGCCGGGCATTGCCGGCAACTTGCGCCGCTGCGCCAGTTCCAGCATCAGGATCAGCTGGCTGGGCACCGCTACCATCGCGCCTGCATCGCCGCAGGCCAGCGTGTCGAGTGCGGTGCCCGGCGCGAAGCGCGACTGCAGGCGCACGCCGGCGCCGCTCCATAATCCGAGCAGTGCGCCGAACAGGAAAGTCGAATGCGACAGCCGACCCGGCACCAGCATGGTGGCGGCAGCGCCGGCGCCGAAGCTTTCCAGGCAGATGTCGAAGCTGCTGGTCCACGAGCCGTGGCTGCGGCGGAAGCCTTTGGGCAAGCCGCTGCTGCCGGAAGTGAAACCGATGTAGAACGGCGAGGAGGAAGTTGCTTCGGCGAGTGCAGTTTCAGCGCCGATGCCGGCGGCCACGCGCGCCAGGATTTGCTCGCGCACCACGGGCGGCCAGTCTGGATCGCCGACGGCGGCGGTGCGGCCGGCGGCGAGGATGGCGAGGAAGCCGAGCAGTTGCGCGCCCGCGTTCGGAACGTCGTCAACCCAGCAGACCACGGAAGGATGGGATTGCCGCAACGCCGCCGCACGCACAGCGACTTGCTGCTTCAATGCCGCGAAATCAAGACGAGTGATGCCGTCGTCGATCGCCACCGCGTGCGGCGTGGTTTCCGCCCAATGCGCCAGCGGCGCGTGGACGGTGTCGAACCGAGGCATCAGTCTCGGTCCAGGCGCCAGGACGGCATGCCGCGCACGACGCTTTGCACGAGTACGGCGCAGGCTGCGCACTTGACCAGATCGCCAGGGATGAAGGCCAGCACCGCCAGTGTCGCCTGTGTGGCGCTCAGGTGCGCCGCCAGCATCAGGCCGAGGATGCCGAAGAAATACATCACCACGATGCCGCCGATCAGCGACGACAGGAAGGCGACGATCAGCAAGCCCTTGCCCTTGGCTTCAGGCATGCGCTTCATGAACTGGCGCATGGACACGCCGCACACCACCGCACCGATCAGCCAGCCTAGCAGGAAACCTGCCGACGGCGCCACGAACACGGCGACGCCGCCACGGCCGCCCGACAACAGCGGCAAGCCAAGCGCCACCGCGACCAGGAACAGGCCGACGGTGTAGAACGCGCGCTTCGGTCCCAGCAGGCAACCGACCAGCATGATGCCCAGCGATTGCAGCGTGATCGGCACGCCGAAGGGCAAGTCGATTTTCGGGATCAGGCCGAACACGGCGATCACGGCGGCGAACAGGGCGATGTAGGAAAGCGAACGGGTAGAGGTCATGGTTCCGGTAGTAGTCGTCATCGATGGATCTCGTTCAAGGGGGAAATAGTGTCAGCCGCCCAGTCGCGCGGCGAGTGCATCGGCCACGCGTTCGGCGGTTTGCAGCGCGCGTATGGCCAGCGGCGCCAGCAGGCGCAGGCCGCCGCTACGGCCTGTGCGGGCGCGATGGGCGTCGTCCAGGCGCTGCCATTGAGCATAAAAATTCTCGGCGAAGCGCAGCGTCAATCCGATCGCCAGCGCAATGCGTTCGACCGGCAAGCCGAAACGGCGCAGCGGCGACAGGATGGTCTCCAGCACCGTCAGCAAGTCGTCGAAACGGGTCGTGATGGACAGCATCAGCGCCAGCATCGCGGCGGCCATGATGCGCAGGGCGCTGACCAGGCCGATGGCGGGATGACCCATCGCCCAGTGGAAACCAGCGATCAGCGCCGACGCAATCAGCAGGCCGCGCAGCATGCGCCACTGGCGCCAGCCGGCCGGACCGAGCGAGGCGAACAGCGCCAGCACGATTGCGGCGGCTATGGCAATGCCGCGCACGTCGGCAGTCAGCATCAGCACGGTGCCGCCGAGCGACAGCGCGACCAGTTTGAGCCAGGCCGGTACGCCGTGCAGCCAGGTACGCCGGGTGGAATAAAGGCTGCGCATCAGGTCGCGTCAGCCTGTGCCGCGTGATGCAGGACCTCGACGGCGGAGTGCAGGGCGGCGCGTTCGCGCACGTCCTGCGCATAGGCCGCGCAGATGTCGCGGCCGGGACCGTCGCCACGCAGTCGGCCCTTGTCCAGCCACAGCACGCGCTCGAAATCCTGCACGTGACCCAGCAGATGCGTCGACAGGATGATCTGCTGGCTGGTGGCGGCGACCTGTGCCGACAGGCGCAACTGGCTGGGCAGGTCGAGTGCGGAATAAGGTTCATCCAGCAGCAGCGTGGCCGGCGTGGTGATCTGCAGCGCCATGAGACAAACCTGCTGGCGCTGGCCCTGGCTCAGTTCGCCGACGGCGCGATCGGCCCAGTCGGGCAGGCCGCGCGCGACCAGGAACGCACGCGCCTGTTGCCGCGCCTGCTGTTTGCCGATACCGGCTGCGGTCAGGCTGAAGGCCAGCTCTTCGGCTACCGTCGGGAAAATGATCTGGTCGTCGGGATTCTGGAACATCATGCCCACTTGCTGCGGCAGCTTGCGGCGCTCGCCGGCATCGTCGGTGCGGCAGCCGTGCACACTCACGCGCCCGCTCTGCGGCTGGTCCAGTCCGCAGATCAGGCGGAACAGGCTGCTCTTGCCGGCGCCGTTGTCGCCGACCAGGCCGATGCGCTGCTCGGTCAGGTGCAGGTCGATCTGTTCCAGCACGACGCGGTCGCCGCGCGAAAGCGTGACCGATTCCAGCCGGATGCCCGGCGTTGCTGCGCCGGCAGGGGGCAATGTTTTCAGAGTCATAGAAGATGATCGGCTATCTCGCCGTAGGGCCGCCATTATATGACAGTGAGGAGCGAGGGCCGCTTAGCTTGCTTGCAGGAAATGAGGCCCCCGCCGGCATCAGGGGCGCGGCGTCGCCTCGAATTTTTCGAAAGCCTCGTGGATGACGGCTTCCAGTTGCGCGTTGTCCCAGGGCTTGACGAGGAATTTATAGATGGCGCCCTGGTTGATCGCCTGCGTGACCGCATCCAGGCTGGCCTGCCCGGTCAGCATGATGCGCACGGTGTCGGGAAACATGTACCTGACTTTTTCCAGCAGCTCCGTGCCCGGCATGTCCGGCATCTGCTGATCCGTCAGGATCACGCCGATGTGATGGCGGGACAGGATGTCGAAGGCGTCGGCGACCTTGCTGGCGGTGAAAATCTGATAGCCGGAACGGCCCAATACTCGTTTCAGCGCGGACAGGATATTCACTTCATCGTCGACGATCAGCAGAGAACGCGCATACGGCAGGCGACGGATGGCGTCAAGCGGCAAGGAAACGTCGCGCGCGAGAAAAGACGTGCATTCTTCGGCCGACATCGCTGCGCTGAAATAATAGCCTTGGATCTTGTCGCAGCCTTCCGCATGCAACATTTTGAGTTGGTTGATGGTCTCCACGCCTTCCGCCACCACTTCAAGCCGCAGGCTCTTCGCCAGGGCGATGACGGCGCGGCAGATCGCCAGGTCGTGAGGATCGTCGACCAGGTCGCGCACGAAGGATTTGTCGATCTTGAGGCGACCAACCGGGAAGCGTTTCAAGTAACCAAGATTCGAGTATCCGGTGCCGAAATCATCGATCGACAGCGTCACGCCGAGTTTGCGCAGGTGGACCATGATCGCAATGCTCTTTTCCGGATCGTTCATCGACACGCTTTCGGTCAGTTCCAGTTCAAGGTGCCGGGCGTCGAGCCGGGATTCCTCGAGTACGTGCCCGACCAGCACGCGGAGGCTTTTTTCATTGAATTGCATCGCCGACAGGTTCACTGCCATGGTCACTGGCGGCAGGCCCTTGTCTTGCCATTGCTTGCATTGACGGCAGGCGGCACGCAGCACCCATTCGCCCAGTGCAAGGATGGTTTCCGACTCCTCGGCCAGTGCGATGAATTCTGCGGGCAACAGCAGGCCCCGTTCCGGATGGCGCCAACGCACCAGCGCTTCGAATCCGGTAATTTTTCCATTCTTCAACGAGACCTGAGGCTGGTAGTGCAAGACCAGTTCGTCGCGCTGCACAGCCTGGCGTAGCTGGTTGGCCAGGACGTGACGCGCGGCGATTTCCTGATTGAAGCTGCGCGTATAGAACTGGGTATGCTCGTACACATTGCTTTGCGCACGATGCAGGGCCACCTCGGAAAAATGGAAAAGCGATTCCGCGGAATGGGTGTCGTCGGGATAAAGCGCAATACCGATCTTCGGTTGAAGGCGGATATCCTCCTGGCCGGGAATTGAATAGGGCATTTCCAGCGTGTGCAAGAGGTGCTGCACGACCGTGTCGATGTCTTCCTGTTTCACCTGCTCGATCAGCACGGCGAAAACGCGATCTGCATATTGAGCGATGGTGGTCGGTCCCGGTGGTTTCCATGCCTGCAACCGTCCGGCAATGGCGATGGCCAGCGCGACGCCGGCCTGGGCGCCGAAGGCATCACGCAGACGCGTGAATCCGTTCAACTCCACCAGGATATGCACCACCGAACCTGCATGCGGATCGTGGCGCAATGCCGCCTGTTCGAGGCGATCGCACAAGACCGCTCGATTCGGCAATCCCGAGACCTGGTCGAAATGGGTGAGGCGATAGACTCTTTCCTCTGCTTCCTGCCATTGCGTAATGTCAATGCCGCTCAGGATGAAGATCGTCTTGAAGTAGCTGTTCTCCAGGACGCTGAGTGAACATAGCAGCGTCCTGATTTGTCCGTTCCTGGTCAACCATTGATTCTGGAACTGCAATGGAAAGCTCGCGCGGTCGGCGCTCAAATAACGATCTCTCTCACTCTGCGCTTGCGCCGGAGGCAAGAAAATATCCCAGAAGCAGAGTCCCTGGATGTCGTCGCTTGCGTAACCGGTGGCTTTTTCACCGGCGTGGTTAAAACGCAATATGCGGCCTTGCGCATCCAGCATTATCCCTACCGCGCCGGCGCTGTCGAAGACCGTCGACAACAGTTTGCTTTCCGCCAACAGGATCTCTTCGGTCCTGCGGCGGATCGCGCGTTCATGGGATTCCTGCAGCGCCCGCCGCACCGAGGATGGCAAACGGGCAATGTTGTTCTTCAATACATAGTCATAAGCGCCTTCCCGCAATGCCTGGATGGCAAATTCTTCGCCGATCGTGCCGGAAACAAAAATGAAGGGGATGTGAGGGAATTGTTCGCGGGTAATTTTGAGCGCCGCCAGACCGTCGAAAGACGGCAGGGAAAAATCACACAGGATCACGTCTGCCGGGGTCTGCAGCGCATTCAGGAAATCGGCCTCGGTGTCCACGCGCAGCAGGGAAGGCGCGAGGCCGGCCCGGCGCAATTCCTGCTGGACCAGATCGGCGTCGTCGATGACGTCTTCGACAAAAATAATCCGAAGGCTCTCTTCCGAGTATGACGGATGTTCTGACAGGGCTGCTTTGTACATGGTGCCTATGGAAGAAGAGTAAGCCAATGAGCAACGCGCGACGCTTCAAGAGCAACCAGTGTGGTAGGTTTGTGAAGCTATGTTATTCCGATAGGAAGTGAAAGACAATGCGGAAAAGAATTGAATTGCCGTGTGGTAGTTTTGCTGATAATAATGTGAACTATCGACGTAAGTATCGTTGAGCAAGGGAAATCCAAAGTCGAGAAAAAAAGAAAGTATTAAGTTCGACTCCGGCATCACCGCTGTGCCTGTTAAGACTGTTGACGGATGTTCGCAGGGCCTTCGCATATTTCTCATGACACAACAATTCGAAACGTTTGAGTCGAGTCCCTTGTCGTCGGTCGACCGGGTGGCGGACGTCGCGCCGGTGAATATCGCGCAGCGATTTGAATACCTGATCGCCAACACACCTGCAATTATCTATAGCAGTGTTCCGTCGGGCGATTTCAAGATGACCTTCGTCAGCGAAAATGCCGCGCGCGTGCTCGGCTACGATCCGAAGGAGATGGTTGACGATCCCAATTTCTGGTTCGATCACATCCATCCGGATGACGCGCCGGCAATCTTTTCCAGCCTCGCCATGTTGTTCGTGGAAGGCGAGCGCGCCTATGAATATCGCTTTCTTACCAAGGACAAGCGGTATTTGTGGATGCACGACAGCTTGCGCCTGATACGCGACGAGAATAATCACCCAGTCGAGGTCATCGGTTCGCTGACCAACATCACGGAACGCAAATTGATGGAGGAGGCCTTGCAGCGCACCGGCGAGGAGCAGCGCAGCCTCATCAACAAGTTGAAGGAAGCACAAGAGCAACTGCTGCAGTCCGAGAAAATGGCATCCATCGGCCAGCTGGCCGCCGGCGTCGCGCACGAAATCAACAATCCGGTCGGATTTGTCAGTTCCAACATGAAATCGCTGCAAACCTATGTCGACCAGCTGCTGGAAGTCATCGTGCGGCAGGAGGCATTGCTGTCCGATGACAGTCTGAGCGAGACCTTGCGGCAGCAAGCGCGGCAATTGAGCGCTACCGCCGATCTTGCTTACCTCAAAGGGGACGTGGTCGAGCTGATATCAGAATCGCTGGACGGCCTCAAACGGGTCAAGGACATCGTTCAGTCGCTCAAGGATTTTTCCCATGTGGGGGAAAGCGACTGGCAAATGGTGGACATCCGGAAAGGCCTGGAGAGCACCATCACGATTGCCAACAACGAGTTGAAATACAAGACCGTGATTGAACGGCAATACGGCGACCTGCCCTTGATCAGAGGACTCGCGTCACAGCTGAATCAGGTGTTCATGAATTTGTTGGTCAATGCCGCGCATTCGATCGCCGAGCGCGGCACCATCAGCATTCGCACGGAATGCAAAGAGGGTTGGGTCTACATCCAGGTAGCGGACACCGGATGCGGTATTCCGCCAGAAAATCTGTCGCGCATCTTCGAGCCGTTCTTCACGACCAAGCCGGTCGGTAGCGGTACTGGACTCGGCCTGTCGCTGTCTTACGGGATCGTGCAAAAGCACGGAGGGCGCATCGACGTTCAGAGCGAGATTGGTGTCGGCACGCGTTTTACCGTGTGTTTGCCGGCTACACAGATCAAGGAAGAAATCCAGCAGGCCGCTGGTTGAAATACCAACGCATATAGTCAAGAGGATCTTGTATGTCGAATATCGCTATCGCCGCTACTGATACGAATACCGAAAATGCGCTGCCGCCGCCGGTGATCCTGCTGGTCGACGACGAGGCCAGCATTTTGTCAGCCCTCAAGCGCGTGCTGCGGCCCAAGGGATATACATTGATCACCGCAGAGAGCGGCGCCGAGGGTTTGCGTTTGCTGGAAGAACATCCGGTGGACCTGATCGTCTCCGACATGCGCATGCCGGAGATGAACGGCGCCCAGTTTCTTGGTAAGGCCAAGGAGCGTTTTCCTGGCGTGATGCGGATATTGCTGACGGGTTATTCCGAGATTACGGCCACGATTTCAGCCATCAACGATGGCGGCATCTATCACTATTTGCAGAAGCCGTGGGATGAGCAAGATCTGCTGCTGACTATACAGCGAGCGCTGGAACAGCAACATTTGAAAAAAGAAGCAGAGCGGCTCAACGAACTCGTGCGCAGGCAGAATGAAGAACTGCAGACGTTCAATGCCCGACTGGAAAAGCAGGTCCAGGCGCGGACCGAAGAAATTCGCCAGACCGTGATGTTCCTGGAAAACAGCCAGGCTGAGATCAAGCTCAATTTTCTGACGATGCTGAAGGTCTTCTCGAATATGATCGAACTTCGTTCAGGCATGCTCGGCGGACAATCGGATCGTGTCAGCGCGCTGGCGCGCAAGCTCGGAAAGAGACTCAAACTGCACGACGTGCAGTTGCAGGACCTGTCGATCGCCGGGCTGCTGCATGCGATCGGAAAGATCGGCCTGCCCGACGAGCTGATCCGCAAGCCGCTGGAAAAGATGTCCGGCGACGAATCGCGCAACTTCATGGCGCATCCGGTGAAGGGACACATGGTGTTGACGCCGGTGAGCGCCTTCGACGAGGTCGGCCACCTGATCCTGCATCAATATGAGCGTTACGACGGGCGTGGCACTCCCGAAGGCATGAGCGGCGAGGCCATCCCTCTCGGCTCGCGCATACTGGCGGTCGCGCGCGACTTCGAGGCGCTGCGTTCCGGCGCGATTGCCACGTCGCCGCTGCCGCTCGACAAAGCCGTCCAGCTCATCAAATCGCAAAGCGGCCACCGTTACGATCCGGAGGTGGTGCTGAATTTTATTGCATTGGTTGAGGAGGGCGATTCCGCGGTGGCCGAACGTGCGCGCGATATCAAGTCGCGCGACCTCGAAGTCGGCATGCAACTGGCGCAGGACCTGCGCACCAAGGACGGCGTCCTGCTCATTGTGCGAGACTCGACCATCACCGCCAACAACGTCATGCAGATTCGCAAGTTCGAGCAGCTCGACGGATCGTCGCTGGAGATATCGGTCAAGATCCAGGATAACGCGGCTTAGCCTCTCAGTTCAATCATCCGGAGATCAACATCATGCTGGAGCTTACAGTTGCTGAACGATCGCCGCGGACCTTGTTGTTGGTAGACGATGAGATCAACATCCTGTCGGCGTTGAAGCGCTTGCTGCGCCAGGACAAATACGACATCGTCACTGCCAACAACGGCCAAGAAGCGCTGGAGGCGCTCAAAAGCGGACCGGTGGACGTGATCGTGACCGACCAGCGCATGCCCGGCATGACCGGAGTGGAGTTTCTGCGCCTGGCGAAAGAGTCGTATCCCGATACGGTACGGATTGTGTTGAGCGGCTATACGGAATTGCAGTCGGTCACCGATGCTGTCAATGAAGGCGCCGTCTATAAATTCCTGACCAAGCCATGGGATGACGGCCAACTGCGTGGTCATGTGGCCGAAGCGTTCAAGCGCAAGGAAATGGCGGACGAAAATCTCCGACTGCAACAGCAACTGCAAATGGCCAACCTGGCGCTGGAAGAAACCAATCGGGAGCTCGACAAACTGTTGAAGCTGCAGGAGGAACGCATCGAGACCGATGAGGTCAGCTTGATGGTCATCCACGAAATCCTTGAGCACCTGCCCACGCCGATATTGGGTATGGATGATGAGAAGAATATTGTCTTCGTCAATGCTGCGGCGCAATCGCTGTTCGGCAAGTCGATGCTGCTGCTCGGCATGAAAATGGAGGATGCGACTCCCGCTCTGGGGCCGGCATGGGATCTCAATTGCGCGGAAATCGACATCGACAGCCGGGCCCATAAAGTACTGACCCATCCGATGGGGCGTAACTCGCGATCGCGAGGAAAAATGATGATTCTGATCAAAAAAACCGATGGCTGACAGCATGGCTTCCACCACAATTTTTCTCGAAATCGCTCTTGAAGAGGCCACCCCGGCGATGACGCTGGCGCAGGCCGTATTCGACGACGCAGGCGTCTGCCTCATGGCTTCCGGCAGCGTGCTGACCGACAAGTCCATCCAGGCGTTGAAGAAGCGAGGAATTCACGCAGTGCAGATCGCGGCGCCGGTCAGCGACAAGAAAAAAGACGCCATGCTCGCAGCTTCATTGGCCAGGCTGGACGAGTTGTTCATGCATAGCAAAGACAGTTTGCCGAACCGGAAATTGTTCGAGAGCCTTTGTCTTTACCGGCGGGAGACGATCTCATGAGTGGATTGACCGAGCAGGATATCGCCGGCGCCGTCTTGCGCCTGCCTGCCTTGCCGAACATCGTCTTGGAACTGATCCATGCGCTTGACGACAAGGATGTAGACACGCATACCCTGGCACAGAAAATTTCTTACGACCAGACGCTGACGGCAAAAGTGCTGCGATTGGCGAATTCCTCGTTCTACGGAATGCAGAGCAAAATCGGATCGATACCACATGCCATCACGGTATTGGGTTTCAATAGCGTACGCTCGCTGGTGTTGGCGGCAGCCATGGTCGACACGTTTGCAGACCATGCAAGCGGAGACCTGGATCACGCCAATTTCTGGAAACATGCCATCGGCACCGCATTGTGCGCCAAGGTGATTGCCGCGCATCGCGGCGCGAATCAGGACCAGTCTTTCATCGCCGGCCTGCTGCACAACATCGGCAGGCTGGTATTGGCGACTTGTTCTCCGCAGCGCTATCGGGACGTGTTGCAACGATGCGCACAGCGTAACGAGGATTTGTTGACGGCGGAGATCCACGTATTTGGCATCGATCACAAAACGGCCGGCAAGGCAGTGCTGGAATACTGGAAATTTCCTGCCGCGATCGTCGGGACGCTGTCCTCCGGGCAGGATGAATCGCCGGCGCAAGGCGATTCGGCAGCGATCGCAGCTGTTGCCGACGCGATTGCCTACGCCCTTGACCTGAGCGGCGGCCAATATGACCGCGTGCCGTCAATCACCACCGCCGATTGGGACAGGCTGGCATTGAAAGAGTCCGTCCTGCTGGAAATTTTCGCGATAACGGAAACGCAATTTGAAGAGGCGTGCGCGATTCTCGGGGCAACGGGGAACGTGTGACCAGCCGATTTTATTCATTTCAAGGAAGATGCCGTGTCAATCGTTCCATCCCCGCAAGCCTTGCTTGAACCGCAAATATCCGAGTTTTTCGACGGATGCCCGGTCCCTGCATTTGCCATTGACAGCCACCACGTCATTACCCATTGGAACAAGGCGTGCGAACATGTATTGGGCGTGCAGGCATCGCAGATGGTCGGCACCAGAAATCAATGGAAGCCGTTTTACCTCTACGAACGCCCGGTGCTGGCCGATCTCATCGTGGCCGGCTCTCTCGAGAACGTCGTCGGCGTCTACTATCACGACGACGACAAGTTTCGCAGTTCGGTGGTGATCCCGGGTGCGGTCGAAGCGGAGCGATTTTTTCCGCATCTGGGTGAGTCCGGGCGTTGGTTGTATTTTTCGGCGGCGCCGCTGCGGGCGCCGTCCGGACAGATCGTCGGCGCCATCGAGGTGCTGCAGGACATCAGCGCCCAGAAGACGGCGGAGCTGGACTTGCGGCGCATGCATCAGGAACTCGAAATGCTGGTCGTCAAGCGCACACACGAACTTGCCACCACCAATGCAAAGATGGAAGAAGACATCTTGCGGCGGACGGCTGCCGAAGCGGAGTTGGTTCGGCGCAACGCGGAGCTCACCGAACTCAATCGCAAGTTGTCCATGACGCAGGAGCAACTGATGCAATCTGAAAAGCTGGCGTCGATCGGCCAGCTTGCCGCCGGCGTCGCGCATGAAATCAACAATCCGATCGGCTACATCTTTTCCAATTTCAGCACCCTCGAAACCTATATCGGCTCGTTGCTGAAAATGCTCGGCGCCTATGAAGCGCAGGAACGCGACCGCAGTTCCGAGTCTGCCGCCCGGGAGCTGGCGGCGGTGCGCGACGAGATCGAGATCGAGTTCCTCAAGGAAGACATCCCCGCGTTGATGAGCGAATCCCGCGAAGGCATCACCCGCGTGCGCAAGATCGTGCAGGATCTCAAGGATTTTTCGCGCGCCGACACCGCGCTGGAATGGCAATGGGCAAATTTGCATCAAGGGATCGATTCCACGCTGAATATCGTCAACAATGAAATCAAATACAAAGCCGATGTGATCAAGAATTACGGCCCGTTGCCCGACGTGGAATGCCTGCCGAGCCAGATCAATCAGGTGGTCATGAACTTGGTCGTGAATGCGGCGCACGCCATCGACGGCGCACGGGGCGCGATCACCATCACCACCAGGGTCGTTGACGCCGATGTGGAGATAGAGATCGCCGACAACGGCTCCGGCATTACGCCGGAGAACCTGTCGCGGATCTTCGATCCGTTTTTCACCACCAAGCCGGTCGGGCAGGGGACAGGGCTGGGATTGTCGTTGGCCTACGGCGTCATGCAAAAGCACCGGGGCAGTATCAATGTGACGAGCGCCCTTGGCGTCGGGACGACGTTTACACTGAGATTTCCCGTCCGCCACGACGGCGGCGACGAGCAGGGAACATGAGGAATCCGGGGAGATACGACTTTCGAATTACCTGATGTTGAGGGGCATGGCGACAAGATCGTCGGGCGCGCAGGATGAAAAAAGCCGGGACTGCTCCCGGCTTTTCTCGTCCTGCGGCGTCATTTCTGCCGGTTCAATTCTTGAGCGCGGCTTCCACTGCCAATGCGATTGACAGCAGGCGGTGGTCATTGCCGCCCGGCGCGGCCAGGCTCAGGCCCACCGGCGCATTGCCGCGTGCATGGCAAGGCAGCGACACGGCGCAGCCGTCGAGGAAATTGATCATGGTGGGATTGCGCAGGATCAGGCCGTTGGCGGCGTAGTAGGCATCGTCGCTGGCTTGCAGGTGGGCGATCTTCGGTGCGACGATGGGCACGGTCGGCATGATCATCGCGTCGAAGCCGGCCAGTTGCCGTTCCACCGCAACGATCCAGCGACGGCGGCTGTGGATGACGTCGAGCAGGTCGGCGGCGCCCATGTCCTTGCCGCGCTTGATGCGCGACACCACGCGCTGGTCGTAGGCTGCTTCGCGCTCGGTGATCAGCTTGCGATGCCAGGCCCAGGCTTCGGCCGCGGTGAAGCCGCCCTTGGCGTTGATCGAGGCCAGCTCGCTGAACGCGTCGATCTTGCTTTCGACGATCACCGCACCCGCTGCGGACAACCGCGACAGCGCCGTTTGCAGGGCCGACGCAACTTGTTCGTCGATGCCGTCCAGCACGACGTTGGTGGGCATCAGCAGGCGCAGGCCGCGCAGCGGATGCGCGACCGGTGCGACGAACTGTTCGCCGGCCAGCACCGCATCCATCTTGGCGCAGCACATCACCGTCGGCGCCATCGCGCCGATCGAGTCGAGGTACTCGGACAGCGGCAGCACCCCTTGCATGGAAACGCGGCGTGCGGTCGGCTTGAAACCGGTGAGGCCGCACAGCGCCGCGGGAATGCGGATCGAGCCGCCGGTATCGGAACCGACCCCGGCCACCGCCATGCCGTCGGTCACCGAAATCGCCGCACCGGACGATGAACCGCCCGGAATGCGACCACCATCGATGTCGCGCTGCCACGGATTGCGCGGCGTGCCGTAGTGCGGATTGATGCCCAGGCCGGAATAGGCGAATTCGGTCATGTTGGTGCGGCCGACGATCACCGCGCCGGCGGCGATCAGGCGTTGCACCACCACGGCGTTTTCGGTTGCCGCCGGATAGCCGCGCAAGGCGACCGAACCGGCCAGCGTGGTTTCGCCGGCGACGTCGAACAAGTCCTTGATGGAGACCGGCAGGCCGTCAATGGGCGAGCGCGTCAGGCCCGCTGCACGCAACGTGTCGGAGGCGCTGGCGGAAGCGCGTGCGCTGTCGGCGTAGAGCCGGGTGAAGACGCGCGCGCCTTCGCCGTCGGCTGCGGCGGCGAGGTCGAGGGCGCGTTCAGTCAGTTCAAGCGAGCTGCTGCGGCCGCTGCGCAAGTCTTCGCTGTGTTGGTGCAGGCTGGGGATCATGGCGTCAGGTATAAAAGTGATCAGGCTACTTCGGCAAGGATTTCCGATTCATAGGAGTGGCGCAGCGAACGCTGGCGACGCGGGTCGAACAACTCCATCGTGAACGACGTCGCCGGACGGATGCCGCCGATGGCGCCGACCGTACCGCAGGTCATGCCGCTGCCTTCTGGCAGGACGTCCTTGCCGCCCGTGAAACCGGCGATCAGGTCTTGCGGCGTGCGCAGGCTGGCCAGCGTGCCTTCCTGGTACAGCACGTCCTTGCCGTCTTCCTTGATCCAGGAACGGATCACCAGCTCGTCCCAATACGCCGCGACGTCGGCGAGTTTCCAGGCGGCGGCGGCCACGGGTTTGATGCAGGCTTGCTTGGAGAACGCCACGCTGTGGGCTTCCAGCTTGCGGTCGGTATGGTCGGAGGCGATGCTGACGTACAGTTCGCCGCCGGCATTGAAGACGAAGGTCTCGACTTCGCCCGACGATTCGGCGCCGAGCACCTGCACCGTCGCCGATTGCGTGAGCTGGTTGCTGGCCACGCGATAATACAGCGGCACCGCGCTCGGACGCGGAATGCCCAGGGCCGCCAGTTCTTCGATGTGATGCTCGATGGCGGCCCGGTCGCGACCGGCCCAGCCGGCGATGATCAGGTTGTCGATGTCGACATTGAGGGTTGCTGCGTCGGTATGGAAAGAGAGTTTCATAAGGCTGCTTCAGGTACGTGAATAAAGGGTGCGCCGCCGGGGCAGAAATGCAGGAACAGAATGGCGGCGCAGGGACAACTCGGAAATACTTAAGCCTGGGATTTCTTGACGAAGACGACGACGAGGAAGCTCGCCAGGAATTCCAGCGCGGCGACGAAATACAGGCCCGACGACAGCGAACCGGTGCTGGTCTTCAGCGCGCCGATCATGTAAGGCGCGACGAAGCCGGCCAGGTTGCCGATCGAGTTGATCAGCGCGATGCCGCCTGCAGCTGCGGTGCCGGCCAGGAATGCCGCCGGGATCGACCAGAACACCGGGAAGGCTGCGAGGATGCCGATGGCGGCGAGCGTCAGCGCGCACAGCGCCATGACGGCGTTACCCAGGGTGAGGCCGGTCAGGATCAGGCCGACGCTGGCGATCAGCGTGGCGACGGCGCTATGCATGCGGCGCTCGCCGGTCTTGTCGGAGTGGATGCCGTTCCAGATCATGGCCAATGTACCGGCGATGAACGGGATGGCGGAGATCAGGCCGATCTGCAGGTTGCCCTTGACGCCGATCTCCTTGATGATCGATGGCGTCCAGAAGGCGATGGTGGCATTGCCGCTGACCACGCAGAAATAGACGGCGGCGCACAGCCACACGCGGTAGTTGCTACAGGCGTCCTTGAACGACAGGTGCTTGCTGGCGGAGGTGTTTTCGGCGACCAGCGCCTGGGTGACGGCTTGCTGTTCGGCGACCGAGAGCCACTTGGCGTTGGCTGGTTTCTCCGGCAGGTAGAGCAGCACGAAGACGCCGGCGATCAGCGACGGAATGCCTTCCAGGATGAACAGCCATTGCCAGTTGGCGAGATGGCCGACGCCTTCCATCTGACTCATGATGGTGCCTGCAATCGGACCGCCGACGGCGCCGGCAATCGCGAACGAGGTCATGAACAAGCCGTTCACGCGAGCGCGGCGCTGGGCCGGGAACCAGTAGGTCAGGTACAGCACGACGCCGGGGAAGAAGCCGGCTTCGAACACGCCCAGCAGGAAACGCAGCACATAGAACGAGGTCGGCGTGGTGACATACGCCATCGCCATCGAGGCCAGGCCCCACAGGATGGTGATGCGCGCCAGCGTCTTGCGCGCGCCGATTTTTTCCAGCAGCAGGTTGCTCGGTACTTCGAACAGGAAGTAGCCGATGAAGAAGATGCCGGCGCCGAGGCCGTAGATTGCTTCCGAGAATTGCAGGTCCTGCAGCATCTGCAGCTTGGCGAAGCCGACGTTGACACGGTCGATCCAGGCCAGCACGAACAGGAAGACCAGGAAGGGGATCAATCGCCAGGCGATTTTTTTATAGGTGGCTTCCATGTCCACCGCGCCGGGCGTGTAGATGGAAGTCCCGGTCGGGGATGTTGCCGATGTCGAGGTCATGCTTGCCTTCTCCTGCTTTTGAGATTGATTGAGCGGTCGCTTCATTCTCACAGCACGAGAACAGTCAGGACAGGGAAGTTGTCTCGGTGAAATCGTAGCTGGAAAATGCCTGGCGGAAATCTGTCGCTTGGTTTGCGCCGGCATTTGCATGCGGCGCCATGAACGATCTTGTGATCTTGTGTGAATTCAGTATGCGTAGCGAGGCCGGCGCTGTCCAACAAGAAATTGTTGGCGGACATGATTGGAAAATCTTATGAGCAAAAATGGGTGGGCCGTTGCGCTCTTGTGGTGCTGCGACGCAAAACGCGCGCAGGCCTTGCCGGGGCTGGCTTGGGGATGACTGCTACTGCGCCTGCGATGGCAGCCGTGCGATCTCGTGTCCCCAATTGAGTGCGAAGTCGGCGGCAGTTTCCTGGGCGATGCGGGCTACGGTTTCGGTCAGCGGGTTCTCATTATCGGAACGGAAACAGGCCAGCATCACCAGCGCCGGGAACTCGACGTCGACCCGCAGCGTGTGCAGGATTTCTTCGTTGAGCTCGCGCTGGATAATCGCCGGCGGCACCGCCGCCACGCCGAAACCGTCGGTCACCAGCCGGATCATGGTGGCGACCGAGGCGATGCAGTTGACATGCAGCGCGCCGCGTTCGCTACCGGAAAACAGACGCTCGATCACCGCGTGCGGGCCCGAGTTGCGCGCGAAGCTGATGATGGGGAAGGTGGCCAGGTCGGACAGGCTCAGCGTTTCGCTGCCGATGTTGAGCTTGGGACTGCCGACCCAGCGCATCGGGAATTCGCACAGGTTGATGTTGGTGATATGGGTGCCGACGACGGGCTCGGCCTGCAGCACGATGTCGAGGTTGCCCTTGCTGAATTGCTCGCGCAGGTGGATGGTGGTATCGCTGGCGATCTCGATCTGCAGGCGCGGGAACATCTTGTGCACCCGTCCGAGGAAATCAGGGAACCAGCTGTGCACGATCGATTCGATCACGCCGATGCGGATCACGCCCGCATAGACTTGCTTGTCGGACATGTCGTCCTTCATCTCGCGCATTAGCTTGACCATGCGCTCGGCATACACCAGCGCCTTGCTGCCGTCGGTGGTCAGCGTCACTTCGCGTGCGCCGCGGTCGAACAGGCGCACGCCGAAATCCTGCTCCAGCGTGGCGATGCGGCTCGACACCGCGGCTTGCGTGGTGTGCAGGCGCTCAGCGGTCAGGCGGAAATTTTTCAGCTTGGCGAGCCAGACGAAGGTTTCGAGAAAGCGGATGTTCATGGCCGTCATTCTCTCAAAGCGGCAGCTATTAAGCCAGCAGGCGTTTTCGGTGTCGCCAGCGGCGCTGGCGGCGAAGCGATAGAATCCTCGCAGACTATTTCCGCAGCCAGCCTGCCGCCCGCAAAGAGGATTTCCATGCCAGTCACCGCCATCGATCATATCCAGCTCGCCATGCCCGTCGGCGGCGAAGACGCCGCCCGGCGCTTCTTCGGCGGCATCCTCGGCATGCCGGAGTTGCCCAAGCCGGCTGCCCTGCAGGCGCGCGGCGGCCTGTGGTTCCAGTGCGGGGTGCTGCAGCTGCATCTCGGTGTGGACAAGGATTTCCAGCCGGCGCTGAATGCGCATCCCGGTCTGATCGTCGATACGCTGGCGCCGATGATCGCGACGCTTAAAGAAGGCGGCTTCCCGGTGCAGGACGACGCGCCGATTCCCGGTTTCATCCGGATCTACACCGCCGACCCGTTCGGCAACCTGATCGAATTGCGCGAAGTCGTGCCGCGCTGAAGCCTGTTGCGGCTTCGCCTCATCGCACCCCGCAAATAATTTCCTCTTGTTCTTGCCTGGACGGCCGTCGTTCTGCTTCACTGCAGCATGATGGCCTCGCATCGCCGTGTTTTCAGGCTGGCGGACGCATGCCCGTTTTCGATGTCGCGAGCGTGGACGTGGGTCGGAGTCCGTCCTGTCGTCAGGACGCCGCTTTGGTGCAATGCACCCGGATTTGCCCGAATTTTCTCGCTATCGCAGTGCAGGGGCGCGCGCTAAAGGTGCAAGGATTTTTACTTTCATTTTTGAAAGGATATTTTCTTTACTTTTGAAAATAATGAAAATATATTTACATTTTTTGCAGCTTTCCGAATTCAGGCCGACGTCACATGTACAACTCAAAGACCACATCCTTGCAGGGCGGCGGCGCCGTGGCGCGCGTGTTGGGCAAGTTGTATCCGAATTTGTCGAAGGCGCATCGCAAGACCGCCGATTACGTGCTGGCCAACACTTTCCGTGCCGCCACCATGACCATCGACGAGCTGTCGGAAGCTGCCGGGATTTCGCTGGCGACCGCCAACCGCTTTGCCCATGCGCTCGGTTTCGAGGGCTATGCACCGTTCCGCAATGCGCTGGTGGCCGACTTCGCCTCGTCCCTGGCGCCGGTGGAAAAGATGCGCCACGAAGTGCAGAAGAGCGCGACCAGCGTGGAAATTATTTCCGCCGCGCTCAGCAACGACATCCGCAACATCGAAGCCACGCGCCAAAGCCTGGTGCCCGAGCATTGCGACCAGGCCGTCGAGATGATCCTGAAAGCCGAACGCATCTTCGTGATCGGCTTCGGCGCCAGCGCTTTCCTGGCCGGCATCATGGTGCATGCGCTGGAGCCGTTCTGCCGCACCGTGCTGTCGGGCGTGCATCCGGGCGGCCCGTCGCAGACCGGACGCCAATTCTTCAAGCTGGACGAGCGCGACGTCGTCATCGCCATGGCTTACCCGCGCTACGCCACCGACACGGTGCGCCTGGCGCGCCGGGCGGTCGAGAAGGGCGCCAAGCTGATCGCCTTCACCGACCTGCCGCATTCGCCGCTGGTGCCGCTGGCCGACGTGACGATTTATTCGCAGACCGAGCGGCAGCTGTCGCCCACCTCGGATGCCGCCGCGCTGGTGCTGATCCAGGCGATGTGCGACGCGGTGGCGCATCGCGCCAAGCGCTCGGTGCAGGCGGCGTCCGAAATGACCGAATTCGTATTGCCATGGTTGTACCAGGCCGAGCAGCATGAGCCGGTGCGCGTGGCGAAAAAAGCCGCCGCCGCTGTCACCGCAGCCAACGGCAGGCCCGCAACAAGGAACAGGAAATCATGAACACCCCAGTCATCGCCATCCACGGCGGCGCCGGCACCATCACGCGCAGCGCGCTGAGCGCGGCCGACGAAGCCAACTACCATCGCGAACTCCATACGATCCTGAAGTCCGCGCAGGCAGTGCTGACCGCCGGCGGCTCGGCGCTCGACGCCGTCAGCGTAGCGGTGCGCCTGCTGGAAGACTGCCCGCTGTTCAACGCCGGCAAGGGCGCGGTCTACACCCGCGCGGGCACGCATGAACTTGACGCCGCGATCATGGACGGCGCCACGCTCAGGGCGGGCGCCGTCGCCAACATCACCTGCGTGCGCAACCCGGTGCTGGCGGCGCGCGCCGTGATGGAAAAGAGTGCGCATGTCTTGCTGGCCGGCTGCGGCGCCGACGCCTTCGCGCGCCAGCAGGGCCTGGACATCGTCGATCCGACTTATTTCCACACCGACGCGCGTCACCAGCAATGGCTGCGCGTGCGCGAGCAGAGCGGCATGATGCTGGACCACGATGCGGCGGCATTCACGTTCAAGGAGTCGGCGCACGGGTCTGCGCCGGTCGATCCGATCGATCCGGACAATAAATTCGGCACTGTCGGCGCGGTGGCGCTCGATATGCATGGCGACGTCGCTGCGGCGACCTCGACCGGCGGCATCACCAACAAGCAGGTCGGCCGCGTCGGCGACACGCCGCTGATCGGCGCGGGCTGCTATGCGGCCAATGCGACGGCGGCGATTTCCGCCACCGGCACCGGCGAAGTATTCATGCGCACCGTTGCCGCCTACGACGTCGCGGCGCGCATGGCCTATGCCGGCGCAAGCTTGCAGGAAGCCATGGAACAGGTGGTCATGCAGGTCTTGCCGGCTTATGAAGGACGCGGCGGCCTGATCGCCGTCGATGCACAAGGCAACCTGGAACTGTCGTTCAACACCGAAGGCATGTATCGCGGTTATGCCCGTGGCGGCGACACGCCGGTCACGGCAATCTATAAATAAGCAGTAGCGAAGGACGCAACGAAATGGCCATGCACGATCAACAATCGCCGATCTCTGACATCGCAGGCGGCGCAGGCAGCGCACAGCGCGTGCTGACCGTCGACAATCTCGGCGTCACCTTCACCGGTTCCGAACGCACGGTGGAAGCGGTGCGCGGTCTGTCCTTCCACGTCGACAAGGGCGAGACGCTTGCCATCGTCGGCGAGTCGGGTTCCGGCAAGTCGGTGTCCTCATTGGCCATCATGCGGCTGATCGAACATGGCGGCGGGCGCATTGTCTCCGGCGGCATGCAGTTCCAGCGCCGCAACAGCGGCACGCTGGACCTGGTCAAGGCGCCGCAATCGACCATGCGCAGCATCCGCGGCGCCGAGATCGCGATGATCTTCCAGGAACCGATGACTTCGCTCAATCCAGTCTTCACGGTGGGTGAGCAGATTGCCGAGTCGATCCGCCTGCATCAGCGCAAGAGCCATTCGGCTGCGAGCGCGGAAGCATTGCGCATGCTGGAGATGGTGCGCATCCCGGAAGCCAGGCGCGTGCTCGGCCGCCATCCGCACCAACTCTCGGGCGGCATGCGCCAGCGCGTGATGATCGCGATGGCCTTGTCATGCAAGCCCTCACTGCTGATCGCCGACGAGCCGACCACGGCGCTGGACGTGACCATCCAGGCGCAGATCCTGCAACTGATCCGCTCGCTGCAGGAAGAAATGCAGATGGCCGTCGTCTTCATCACCCACGACATGGGCGTGGTGGCGGAGATCGCCGATCGCGTGGTCGTCATGTGCCGTGGCGAGAAGGTCGAAGAGAACGATGTGCGCAGCATTTTCGCCGCCCCCGCGCATCCCTATACGCAAAGCCTGCTGGCCGCGGTGCCGCGCCTGGGCGCCATGACCGGCACCGACACACCGTCGCGCTTTGGCATCGCGCCGAGCGCCGAAGCCAAGCCGGACGCCATCGCCGAAGAACTGCAGGCGGCGTCGGAAATCGCGCAGCAGCGCCAGCCTATCCTCAAGGTCACCGACCTGACCACGCGCTTTGACGTCAAGAGCGGCATCTTCGGTCGCGTGAAGCAGCGCGTCCATGCGGTCGAGCGCGTCAGCTTCGATCTGTATGCCGGCGAGACGCTCGCCATCGTCGGCGAATCCGGCTGCGGCAAATCGACCACCGGCCGCTCGCTGTTGCGCCTGGTCGAGATCAGCGGCGGCAAGGTCGAATTCGGCGGCCGCAACCTGGCGGAATTGCCGCGTTCGGAATTGCGCGAACTGCGTCGCGACATCCAGTTCATTTTCCAGGATCCGTTCGCTTCGCTCGATCCGCGCCTGACGGTCGGTTATTCCATCATGGAGCCGATGCTGGTGCACGGCATGAAAGAGGGCGCACAGGAGCGCGTCGATGCGCTGCTCACCCGTGTCGGCCTGCTGCCGGAACATGCCCAGCGCTATCCGCACGAATTCTCCGGCGGCCAACGCCAACGCATCTGCATCGCGCGCGCCCTGGCGCTGAATCCGAAGATCGTCATCGCCGACGAATCGGTGTCGGCGCTGGATGTCTCGATCCAGGCGCAGATCGTCAACCTGATGCTGGACCTGCAGGCCGAGCTCGGCATCTCGTTCATCTTCATCTCGCACGACATGGCGGTGGTGGAGCGGATCAGCCACCGCGTCGCCGTGATGTACCTGGGCCAGATCGTCGAGATCGGTCCGCGCCGCGCCATCTTTGAAAATCCTCAGCATCCTTACACGCGCAAGCTCATGGCCGCCGTGCCGGTGGCCGATCCGGAGCTGCGCCACCTGAAGAAAGGTTTGCAAAATGATGAGATTCCAAGCCCCATTCGCGCCATCGGAGACGATCCGCTGGTCGAACCTTTGAAGCAAGTCGGCCCCGGCCATTTTGTTGCTGCACATCGCATTTCCGCTGCTTTTTAGTTTGTTGTCGCTTCATTCATCACTTAGATCACTTAGAAACTCAGGAGCTTAACCATGACTACCCAAACTTCCCGTCGCGGCACAACTGTCCTCCGATGGATGGCACTCGGCGCCATCGGCACCACGCTGCAATTCGCCGCCGTGCACGCCTGGGCTGCCAAGAGCGTCACGCTCGCGGTCGCCTCGACCTTCACCACGATGGATCCGTACGACGCCAACGACACGCTGTCGCTGGCCGTGACCAAGTCCTTCTATCAAGGCCTGTTCGCATTCGACAAGGACCTCAAGCTGGTCAACGTGCTGGCTGAAGGCTACCTGGTCAGCAAGGACGGCCTGGAGTACACCATCCGCCTGCGCCAGGGCGTGAAGTTCCATGACGGCACCGTGTTCAAGGCC
>Ga0207695_10003204_pt1 | contig 23317 bp, 16 predicted proteins | sample KBSC54metaG_FD_184354 | JGI IMG/M metagenome (GOLD analysis project Ga0207695, IMG submission 184354) | Corn rhizosphere microbial communities from Kellogg Biological Station, Michigan, USA - KBS C5-4 metaG (SPAdes) (version 2) | ecosystem: Host-associated > Plants > Roots > Rhizosphere > Soil...
CGGGCAGCGGGATGACCCAGCCGCGTGTCAGCACCGACCAGGTTTGTGGGTTCTGCCGCGCCTTGACCTTGCAGTGCGGGCACAACGTTCGCACCAGCCGTTGCGCGACGATGCCCGCAAGCGTCGACTGGATCAGGTAATGCGGCACGCCGAGATCGAGCAGGCGCGTGATCGCGGATGGCGCGTCGTTGGTGTGCAGCGTCGAGAGAACGAGATGCCCGGTCAGCGATGCCTGCACCGCCATCTGCGCAGTTTCGAGATCGCGGATTTCGCCGACCATGATGATGTCGGGGTCTTGCCGCAACAACGTGCGCACGCCGGCCGCGAAATCGAAATCGATCGCGGGTTGCACCTGCGACTGGTTGAATTCCGGCGACACCATCTCGATCGGATCTTCGACGGTGCACACGTTGAGTTCCGGCCGCGCCAGATGCTTCAGCGTGGAATACAGCGTGGTGGTCTTGCCCGATCCGGTCGGGCCCGTCACCAGCACGATGCCGTGCGGGCGCTCCACCATTTCCCGCCAGGTCTTTTCTTCTTCGGACGAAAATCCGAGCTGCGCGAATTGCTTGACCACAATGTCAGGATCGAAGATGCGCATCACGATCTTCTCGCCGAACGCGGTCGGCATCGAGGAGATGCGCAGTTCCACCTCGCGGCCGCCGGCCGAACGGGTCTTGATGCGGCCGTCCTGCGGGCGGCGTTTTTCCGCGACGTCGAGCCGCGCGAGGATCTTGATGCGCGCGGTCACCGCGGTCATTACCGCGGGTGGCAATTCGAACACCTTGTGCAGGATGCCGTCGATGCGGAAACGCAGTTGCGCGGCTTCGCGGCGCGGTTCGAGGTGGATGTCCGAGGCGCGCTGCTCGAACGCGTATTGCAAAAGCCAATCCACGATGTGGACGACGTGCCGATCGTCGGCGCCGATCTCGCCGGACTTGCCGAGTTCCAGCAACTGCTCGAAATTCAGGATAGCCGAGCCGTCCATCGAATCCTGCTTGGCTTCGCGCGCCTTGGCGATCGAGCGCTGCACGCCGTAGAACTCCATCAGGTAACGATGGACGTCCAACGGATTGGCGACCACGCGTTTCACTTCGCGCCTGAGCATCTGCGAAAGATCCGCGGCCCAGTGCATGTCGAACGGTTCGGCACTCGCAAAGACGACCGCACCGCGTTCGACTGCGACCGGCAGGATGCGGTGGCGCTGCGCGTAGGCCTGGCTCACGGCCTGCGTCACCGCTGCCACGTCGATCTTCATCGGATCGATCTTGAGGTACGGCAACCCGGCCTTTTCGGCCATCCATACGGTCAACGATTCCACCGTCAACGGCTTGCCGGGATCGGTGCGGTTCTCGGGTTTGGCGCTGGCGATCAGGACCAGCGGGTGCAGTTCCACCGCGCCGCGTCCCGCGCGGCTGGTCGTGCGGATGCGTTTGGCATCTTCGGTGGCCAGCAGGCCGTCGGCGATCAACGCCGCCAGCACTTCGGCCAATTCCAGCCGTCCGTGCCGCCCGATCACCGAGGTCGAATTCGGATTTGCCGCCATCGCCTGCCCCGCTGCCAAAAAGACCCTCGATCCGCGAGAAGCGCTCGGGATTTCGGCCCTCGCAGCTATACTAACGCGCTTTGCGCCGCGCCCCCGAACCGATGGCAGCACCCACTTTCCAGGACGTGATCCAGACCCTGAACCGCTATTGGGCAGAGCAGGGTTGCGTGCTGCTGCAGCCACTGGATCTGGAAGTCGGCGCGGGCACGTTTCATCCGGCTACGTTCCTGCGCGCACTCGGACCCGAGCCATGGGCGGCAGCGTACGTGCAGCCGTGTCGTCGCCCCACCGACGGCCGCTACGGGGAAAATCCCAACCGCCTGCAGCAGTACTACCAATATCAAGTGGTGCTGAAGCCGAACCCCGATGACGTGGTGGAACGCTACTTCGGTTCGCTGCGCGCGCTCGGCATCGATCCCTTGGTGCACGACCTGCGGCTGGTCGAGGACAACTGGGAATCGCCGACGCTGGGCGCGTGGGGCCTCGGCTGGGAAGTGTGGTTGAACGGGATGGAAGTCACCCAGTTCACCTATTTCCAGCAGGCCGGCGGCCTCGAATGCAGACCCGTCACGGCCGAAATCACCTACGGCCTCGAACGCCTCGCGATGTATCTGCAGAACGTCGACAGCGTGTTCGATCTGGTGTGGACCACCGCGCCGCACGGCGTGGTGACCTACGGCGACGTGTTCCATCGCAACGAAGTGGAACAGAGCGCCTACAACTTCGAATACGCCGATACGAAAGAACTGTTCCACCGCTTCGACGCCTGCGAAGCCGAGGCCAACAGGCTGGTCGAACTCCGCCTGACGCTGCCTGCCTACGAGCAGGTGATGAAGGCCAGCCACGCCTTCAACCTGCTGGATGCACGTCGCGCGATTTCGGTGACCGAACGCCAGCGCTACATCCTGCGTGTGCGTGCGCTCGCGCAGGCCGTCGCGAAAGCCTGGACCGCGCCGCGCGAAGCGCCAGCGGAGGCCGCGCATGGCTGAGCGCTCGCTGCTGATCGAGATTGGCGTCGAGGAGTTGCCCATCCACGCGGTGGACGATCTGGCGCGCGCGTTCACGCAAGGCGTGTGCGACGGCTTGTCGAAGCGCGGCATCGCCGCCGATGTCGAACACGCGCAGCCATTCGCGACACCGCGGCGCCTCGCGGTGCTGGTTCCGGGCGTCGCCTTCACCCAGCCCGAGCAGCGCAACGAAAGCTTCGGACCGTACGTCAACATCGCGCTGGACGCGAACGGCCAACCTACGAAAGCCTTGCTCGGTTTCGCCAACAAGGTCGGCGTGGAGTGGACGCGACTCGAACGCGCGACCGACGCCAAAGGCGAACGCTTCGTGCATCGCCATGTTGCGCCGGGCCGCACTACCGCCGAACTCGCGCCGGAAATCGTGCGCGAATCCACCGCCGCACTTCCGATCCCGAAGCCGATGCGCTGGGGCGATCACGATTTCGCGTTCGTGCGTCCTGTGCATTGGCTGGTGATGTTGCATGGCGACCAAGTGATCGCGGGTGAACTGTTCGACGTGAAAAGCGGCCGGCAGTCGCACGGCCACCGCTTCATGCACCCGGTTCCGGTGCATCTGGCCGATGCCGACAGCTATGTCGATGCCATGCGCGCGGCCAATGTCCTGGCCGATCCGGACGAACGACGTCAGCGAATCCGCGATGAAGTCGCGCGAGTGGCGCCTGCCGGTTGCACGCCGCACCTCGACGGGGCGCTGCTCGATGAATTGGCCAATCTCAACGAATGGCCTGTCGCGATCGCCTGCACATTCGACCGCGATTTTCTGGCGGTGCCGCACGCAGCGCTGGTCACCACCATGCGCGCGAACCAGAAATTCGTGCCCGTGTTCGATGCCGGCGGCAACCTGACCGAGCACTTCATCGGCATCGCGAACATCGAATCGAAGGACCCGGCACAGATCCGCCACGGCTACGAACGCGTGATCCGCCCGCGTTTCGCCGATGCCAAGTATTTCTTTGACGAAGACCTGAAGACACCGCTGGCTTCTTACCAGCAAGGTCTGCGTGACGTCACATACCAGAAAGCCCTCGGCAGCCTGTGGGACAAGACCGTACGCGTGGCGGAACTCGCCAGCGCGATCGCAGAGCGCCTGTTCGCGCAAGGCATCGACGTCGACGCGGCGCAAGTCGCGCACGCCGCCGGTTTGTCGCGCTGCGATCTGTTGACCCGGATGGTCGGCGAGTTCCCGGAACTGCAGGGCGTGATGGGCCGCCACTACGCGGCCGCGCAAGGTGAGGCCATCGAAGTCGCGAATGCGCTGGATGAGTTCTATCGGCCGCGCCATGCCGCTGATGGCATTGCCGCAGGCACATTGGCGCAATGCGTATCGCTGGCGGACAAACTGGACACGCTGGCGAGTATCTTCGCGGTCGGCATGAAGCCGACCGGCAACAAGGATCCCTTCGCGTTGCGACGTGCGGCACTCGGTTTGGCACGCACACTCATCGAGGGTGGACTCGATCTCGATCTCGCAGTGCTTCTGAAAGACGCACTGGCGGAAATTCCCGATTCGGCGCTGCTCCCCTCTGCCTCCGAGAGAGGGGCCGGGAGTGAGGGTACGAAACTCGCGCACGCATCTGAACCCGCACCCGCCCCTTCGGGTTCGCGCTTCGCGCGCGTTCGCTCCGCTCCGCCTCTCCCGAAGGGAGAGGGGAAAAGCAATGCAACACGACGCGCCGAGGTCCGCGCGGAACTGCATGCTTTCATCCTCGATCGCCTGCGCAGCTACTACGCGGAAAAAGGTTTCGCGCCCCAACAGTTCGAAGCCGTGGCAGCGGTACAGCCTGCCAGCCTCGTCGATTTTGATCGCCGCCTGCGGGCGGTCGCGTCCTTCGCGCAACAACCCGAGGCGGAGAAGCTCGCCGCCGCCAACAAGCGCGTGGCCAACATCCTGCGCAAGGAAGGCATCGACGCGCTAGCCGCCGCACAACGGGAACTGGATGCAGCGCTGTTGCACGAGCCTGCCGAGCAGGCCCTTGCGCATGCGCTGGATGCCGCCCGCACGGACAACGCACCGCGTCTCGAACGTATCGTGGCGGAGCGCGACTACGCCGGTGCGCTCTCCCGCCTCGCGCAGTTGCAGGCGCCGGTCGATGCATTTTTCGACGGCGTGATGGTAATGGCCGAAGACCCTGCGCTGCGCGCGAACCGCGTCGCATTGCTGGCGCGGATCAAGGCGCGTTTCGACGCCGTCGCCGATATCGCATTGTTGTAATGACAGCCGTCGCGACCGGCCGTAACCTCGCTTCCAATCCTTTGTGGCGCCGTGCCGTTCCTGGGGAAGGCACGCAGCCGAGAGCCGAACGATGAGTCGGTCCCCGGAACAGCGTTGGATGCGTGCACGGCAATATCTGGCGCAGGGCCAGATGGCGCCGGCGAAGGCGCAACTCGATGCACTGCTGGCGCAAGTCCCCGGACAAGTGTGGACAAACCTCACCGCCGCCAACGTCGCCTTGCGGGAGGATCGGATTCGCCATGCGGTGCGGTGCGCGTTGGATGCAGTCGCCATGGCGCCGGAGGATCCGGGATTGCTGTGCGACGTGGTGCAGGTGCTCTTGGACGTTGGCGAAGTGACTGCCGCCCGCGAGTGCCTCACGAGGCCGGCACTCGCCCAGGCAACCGAGGCATCCTGGTTGTTGCGGCTTTCGGATTTCCGCCAGCGCCTGGACGAAAATGCCCAGTCGCTGGCTTTGATCGAGCGCGCGATTGCGGCGGGTGCAAGCAGCCCGGAGATCCGCTTTCACCATGGGGTGCAGCTTTATTTCAACGGCCGTATCGCCGAAGCCGAGCCCGAGCTGGAGGCCAGCGTTCGACAGGAACCAACCGGCGGACGCGCAGCGCTTGCACTTTCAAGGCTGCGAAAACAAACGGAAGACCACAATCATCTCGCGCTGCTGGCTTCCGGCCTCGCGCGGGTCACCCAGGGCACGCGCGACCACGCTGCCCTCGAATTCGCAAATTACAAGGAACTGGAGGATCTGGGACGCAACGAAGACGCATGGAGCGCGCTGCTGCATGGCAATGCGATCATGCGGAGGCGCAACCCTTGCGATACCGATGCCGAGCGCCTGTACCTCGAGCGCCTTGCCGAAATCTGCGACGAGCACTTCGTGCAGCCACGCGAAGCCACGCCGGACGGCCCGCAACCGATCTTCGTAATCGGTATGGCGCGTTCCGGAACAACGGTCCTCGAGCGGATGCTCGGGAATCACCCGGACGTGACCAGCGCCGGCGAACTGGTGGACTTCGACAAACAACTGCACTACGCGGCCGATACCTGCAATACACAAAGCCAGACATTCCTCGACCGGCTGCCGGCGTTGGATCTTGCGGAAATCGGGCGCCGCTACCTCGCGCAGACGCAATGGCGCGCAATGGGCAGATCCTGCTTCACCGACAAGCAGCCTCCCAACTGGCTGCTGGCGGGACTGATTCATGCCGCATTACCGCAGGCGCGGCTGCTGCACCTGGTGCGTGATCCGATGGATCTTTGCTTTTCCAACTGGCGCGCGTTCTTTGGCGACACCTACGCATACAGTTACGACATGGCGGGGCTCGCCGCTTACCATCGGGCCTACCTGCGAACCATGACACACTGGCACCAGGTGATGCCGGGAACGATCCTGGATGTTTCGTATTCCGACCTTGTACGCGCACCCGAGACCGTCATGCGCAAGGTGTTCGCGCATTGTGGACTGGAGTGGCATTCCAGCTGTCTGGACATGCGCGCGAATCCGGCACCGGTGGCAACGTTGAGCGCCGCCCAAGTACGCGCGCCTTTGCACGCGCGCGCCTTCGGTGAATGGCGGCGCTATGCGGAGCAGCTGGAACCGCTGCAATGCGACCTGGAAATGGCATGAGTGAACTCGACCCAACTGCGCTTCGGCCGCTCGAACGCCAGTGGCAGCGCGCGCAGCGCTACATTGCCGACGAACAGTTCACCGCCGCGCGGGCCAGCCTGGAAGGGCTGCTCGCACGTGCGCCGGGCGACATTCATGCACGCCTGCTGCTTTCGAGTGTTTGCCTCGAACTCGGCCGTCTGCGTGACGCCTGCGAGCAATTGGTGCTGGCGTCGCAGTCCCTTCCGGACGATCTTGCCGCGATCCATCGGGTCGCGTACTGCCTCCACCAGGTGGGTGAAACCGCGGCGATGCGACACTGCCTCGATCATCCGGCGATTGCCCGTTCGCGCGACGGCAACATGCTGATGGCGCTGGCGCACATGCAGCAGATCCTTGGAGCCCACGAATCCGCGCTCGCGCTCATGGATCGTGCACTCGCCTTGGGCGTCGACAATCCGGATGTGCGCTATTTCCGGAGCTTGCAGCTGCAATTCCATGGCAGGATGGGCGAGGCGGAAGCCGAGCTCGAATCCTGTCTGCGGATGGGCCCGACATACGGTCGCGCCTCCCTGGCATTGGCGCGCATGCGCAGGCAGTCGCCCGAAAGCAATCACCTCGCGGCCATCGCGTCCAGACTCGACCGCGTCGCGCAAGGCAGCGAACATCACGCCGCGCTCGAGTTCGCCCGCTTCAAGGAATTGGATGACCTGGATCGACGCGCGGAGGCCTGGCAGGCGCTGACGCGCGGCAATGCGATCATGCGCACACGTGTTCCGCACGACAGCGAACGTGAACAACGCCAGTTCGACACGATCATGAACCTGTGCGACCGGGCTTTCGCCGGGAACGTCCGGGACGGCATCGACGGCGATGGCCACCCGGGCGATGGCCCGCAGCCGATCTTCATCGTCGGCATGCCGCGCTCGGGGACCACGTTGCTGGAACGCATCCTCGGAAATCACTCGCAGGTCGCAAGTCCGGGGGAGTTGCCGGACTTTCCCAAACAGTTGCGCTGGGCCGCCGATGCGCACGGTGCGGCATTGATCGACGAAGACCTGCTGGCGCGCATCAGGAATGTCGACTGGGGGCTGCTCGGAAAAAGGTATCTTCAACAAAGCCGGTGGCGGGCGCATGGCAAGCCGTACTACATCGACAAGCTGCCTCCCAATTTCACGCTGGCCGGCTTCATCCATCGTGCGTTGCCGCAAGCACGAATCCTGCACATGCAGCGCGATCCGATGGACGTGTGCTTTTCAAACTGGAAGGCACTGTTCGGCGATTCCTACGCCTACAGCTACGATCTGCATTCACTCGCCATGCATCACCGGAACTACCAGCGGTTGATGGCACATTGGCAATCGGTGATTCCGCGCGCAATCCTCGATCTGGATTACGCGCGGCTCGTCGCGGATCCGGATGCTGTCACCCGGCAAGTACTGGCATTTTGCGGATTGCCTTTCGAGTCCGGCTGCAGTGACATCGCCCGCAACCGCAATCCGGTGTCCACTCTCAGCAGTCCACAGGTGCGCCAGTCGATCCATGGCCGCGCCTTGGGCGAATGGCATCGCTACGAAGCGCACTTGCAGCCGCTGTTTTCCAGCGTCAGCGCCGGCAACGGGTGACGTCCGAAACGTGCGGTCCGGTGAGTACCACGGGAACGCCGCGGGACAAGTTGCTGCGTGGCTGGATATCGCTTGCCGAGGGCTGCGAACGCCGTCGCTCTTGTATCGAACCTGCCGTCAGATCGATCCTCAGTCAGTCGATCTGAGGCGGGCTGGTGTCATGCGCGGCTCGCGCAGCCATTTCGCGTCCTGAAAAAAAGGGGGCCGGCATGCGCCGGCCCCTTGAAGCTTTCCCGCCTTGCGTTATTACTTGCCACCGAAGTGGATATTGACGTCCAACCAGATGGCGCGACCCCAAGGGGTGTAGTTGAACTGGTTGTAGTACGGCCAGCCGACCCACGTCTGATCCTGCGGAGGCATCTTGTCGAAGATGTTCTGGACGATCAGCTTGGTGGAGATGTCCGGCGTCACGTTGTACGTCACCGAGCCGTTGTAGACGGTCCAAGGCCCGACCACACCAGCCTGCGAGTACTGTCCGCCACCACCCTCCCATCCGTACACCTGTGCGGCGTAGTTCGGCGTGGAACCATAGCGCTGAGCCTGCAGCGTGGTGCTCCATTTGCCGACGTCCCAGGTGACACTTGCATTGGCGATGGTCTTGAATTCGCTGGACCAACGCGGTTCGTGCAGAAGGTCATGATCCGGATCGCCCGGATACTGCTGGTACGTGTGGTTCATCGTCACGTTGTAGCGGGCACCGAAGGTGAAGTCGCCCCACTTGCCTGCATCGACCTTCCAGTCTCCCGACGCGACGACACCGGACACCCGTTCATGCGACACATTGATGGGTCCGACAATGATGTCCGTGATGTTTTCGGAAAACTGCGGATTCGCATTCGGCGCGGTGCGTACCACGCGGTTGAGGGCGTCAACGCATGTCGGCGACGATGCATCGAGCTGGCCGAGCCGGCAATCCGCCTCGTTTTGCAGCAATCCGCCGACACTGAGGGGGCTGACCTCGTCGTTGATCCGGATGTTGTAGTAGTCGGCCTTCAGGGTCAGGTTGTTGGTCGGCGACCACACCAGACCATACCCCCACGATTTGGCGGTGATCGATTTGAGGTCGTGATTGCCCTGCTGGGTGCCCTTGTACTGGTAGGAGTACCACGTGCAGTCCGGCAACGCCGCATTGGGCTCGTACTTCTCGCATTTGTAGTAGTCGGTCGTGCTGCTGTAGAACCCGCTCGGTCCCTGGAAGACATAGGCCATGTCGGGCGCACGGAACGCGGTCGCGTAGTTGGCGCGCAGCAGCAGGGTATCGAACGGCCGGAACTCAAGACCCAACTTGTAAGTTGCCTTGCTGTCCGATCCTGCATTCTGGTTCTTGTAATGGTCGTAACGGCCAGAGATGTCCGCGGTCAGCATGCTGAAAATCGGCAGACGCATCTCTAAAGCCGCGGCGTAATTGTCACGCTTGCCGTTGCCGGAAGTGCCGGTGTACCCCCAGAAGTCGCCCGCCGCCAGCCGAGGATCGATCGGGTTGTCCCAGTACTGGTTGCCGACCTGGAGAACGCCAGCGAGTCCTACCGAACCTCCCGGCAGTTCGAACAGATCCGAATTGGTGACCTGCAGGTTGGCGTTTTGCGTATAGGTGTGGGACGTCGCGCGGACGTAGTCCGAGAATCCCTGGTACTCGTCGGGGGTCAACGGCTGCCAGAATGCTGCATCATCGGGTGCATAGATGCTGTAGCCGTAGTAGGTGCCGAGCAACGGGCCGAGGAACTTGTTCCTGAAGAAGGCGTCGACCTTGTCCGTCAGCGGATGCATCCACCTGTCGTAGGATTTGTAGTCGGAACGCGCGACGTAACCATCGTAGGCCCAGTTGGACTGCCCGAAGTTGCCGCGAATACCGATATTGCCGGCATACATGCGGGACAACTGATAGTTGGAGTTTTTCAGCAATCCGCCGATTTCCTCCGGCGCGAAGATTCGTTCGTAGAATTCGAAGCGGCCGGTGTTGGCGTTGATGATGTAATTGCCTACATCAGGCGCCCACCAGTTGTAGTTGGGGCCCGCGTACCAGTTCTGCTGCTGCACGGAGTACAACATGTGCCCGTACAGTTCGGTGTTGGGACTCAAGTCGTAGCTGAAGGTGACGTAACCCGATCCGTCGCGCTTCTTGTTGAGGAGCGTGGCATAGCCCGGTGCGATGTAACTGCCGCAGTAGTGGCCATCATCGCGATTCGGGCGATAGCTGAGCTGCGTGGTGCCGTTGAACAGGCCGGACATCGCCGAGCAGCCGACGCCGGGCGCGTCGGTATTGGGATTGATGTAGTGGTTGCCGGCATCGAAATACCAGTGGACGCCCACCGTGAACGGATTGCGGCTGGTGGGGTTGGGGGCGTTCAGCGTGGACGAGGTCAGATCCCGGTTGAAGCCGAAAATGGGGTGCTGGTCGTCAAGCTGGATCGCGTACATCAGGTGCAGCTTGTCGGTGTTGACGCCACCCGAGAACGCCAGGCGCTGGTTCTGTCCACCCCCTTGTGAATAGCCACCCGCGCGATAGTTCAGGTTGTAGCCTTCCATCCGCTTCTTCAGGATGATGTTGACCACGCCCGCGATGGCCGACGACCCGTAAATGGACGACTGGTTGCCCGGCAGGATGTCGATGTGGTCCACCATCGACATCGGAATGTTGGAGAGGTCGGTGAAGTTGGCCGAGCCGTTGTAGAGCAACGGGTAGTCCGCCATCGGACGACCGTCGATCAGGAACAGGGTGAAATCAGGAGACAAGCCGAGGAGACTGATGGTCTGCGCGCCGGGCGTGAACCCCTGGGAAAACTGACTGTCCTGGACCGCGCCGGTGGAGAGGGGCTGCGCACGAAGCGCCTCATATACGTTCGAGTAGCCCTTCTTGATCATGTCTTGCGAACTGATCGTGATGACCGGGTTGGCGGTCTCGATCTGCGACTGCGGAATCAGCGAACCCGTTACCGTGATGGTATTGAGGGTTTTGGCCTTTTTTTCCTGGTCCTGCTGAGAATTCGAATCATTCGATTGCGCGGTGGTCGATTGATCCTGCGCCTGCTGCGGTGACGTGCTGTCCTGTGCGTACGCCGTGCCCGCAACGAACAGGCTGGCGCAAATGGCTGAAGCCAAAAGCTTGCGATTCATCAGGAGTACTCCCCGTGGTGCTGTGATCTGTTGGTTGACGCCCGCTCCCTCACGCGTCGAGGAAAGGCGGGCGAAAGTTTCGTATCCGGGAAACGCTTGATTCCCGTTCAAGCAAAGCGGGTGTTAACGCGTAGTTCACATTAGCCGCAAAGTGGCGAAGTTGCAACGCGGGTGAAAGTTCACTGAAAGATTGAACATTGTGTCAAATCTGCTTCCCCAGCCGGGGCCTTGGCCGGCACTCTCCCAGGCAGGAGCGGCCTCACACAACAACGACATGCCCTCACCCGGGGTGAACGCCCTTGCACGATGCCTTTCGTCGCGCGGCGGCCCGCGGTAATATGAAAGTTCTGGCCCGCATCCATGCGTGGCCGTGTGCCGCAGCGCACCGCACTCGATGCGCGCCGATCCATCACGAGGAATTCCCCCCATGCGAAAGCTTGTTGTTGCGTCATTGCTGGCTGCCCCCCTGCTGCTGGCAGGTTGCGGCGGTTCCAGTGAGTCAGGCGGCAGTTCGTCGGCCGCCGCGTCGGCATCTGCCGGAATGCCAGCGTCCTCGGCCACCGCGGTGAGCGGTACCGTCACGGTGCAAAATCCACCGTCGGCGATCACGCCCGAGGCCAGACTCGAGCTTTCGCTGGTGGACGTCACCCAACAACCAAGCGTCACCGTCAACAAGCAGGATTTCAGTCCGCCCACGTTTCCGCAGACATTCCGCATTCCATTTTCGTCGTCTGCCATCAACCCGAACGATTTGTACGTCCTGCAGGCCACCATGCAGGACAACGGCCGCACCTACTCGACCAAGTTGCAGCAGCCGGTGCTGACCCACGGCCAGCCTGCCAACGTCGACCTGACGCTGGTGGCCGAGCCGACGCCGGCGGAAAAGATGCTGGCCGATTTCGAGAACGCCAAGCGCCAGACCGGCGGCATGAAAGTGAAGTCCGGCACCTCCAGCAAGATCGGCGAGTCGCATAGCTGGCAGGTATTCAGCGACGTCCACGGCGTCGAATTCGTCATTGAGCAGGTCAACCAGGCCGACAAGGGCTTCACCAAGACCCAGTACGCCTATCGCAACGCCCTGCCGTGGGTGGTGGTGCAGGAACAGATGCCCAAGCCCGATGCGCCGCCGACGTCGACTGCGAAAGTCGGTTGGGACGACAACGGCGTGCTGGTCCTGAATCAGCAGACCGGCGGCAAGGGCGACAAGGTTTCCGATGACGAAGCCAAGTCGCTGCACAAGCAGGCCGAGGCCGAATACAAGAAGTTTGCCAAGAACCACTGAGCACCGCGATCCACCGAATAAAAAGCCGCGCGTCGCAGGACGCGCGGCTTTTTTGTTTCATGCAACGGCGCGAATCAGAACCGGAGTTTGGCGCCGATGTTGACGCTGTTGACGCGCTGGCTGGAATCGGAGAAGCGACCGTCGTAGCCGATCCAGCCCGAAAAGCTGGGCGTGAAGTCGGCGGCAAGGCCCACGCCCGCGCTGCCCCAGTTGCTGTCCGGCACGAAGCCCGGCAACGCGAACGTGCCCGGCATTCCGACCAGACCCGCCGTGACGTCGCGCGGATCGGCATCGCTGTCGTGGTTCCATGCGACGCGCGCATAAGGATGCAACGTCGCGCCGCCGGCCTGCAGGTTCGCGGCGAGCTGCCAACCCAGCGTGCCGATCAGCGCGTGACGATCCTGCCTGCCGAACGTCATCGCCGTGGCGTCGTTGCCGTTTTCGTTGTAACCATCCACGTGGATGTGCTGCCACGCGATGTCGGCGAAGGGTCCCGTGCGCCAAGCGCCGAAATCCACCCACCAGCCTCCGGTCAGCGCGAATGCCGTATGCGAGCCCGACGTATCGCCGTCTTCGTAGCGCACGGTCGGGCCGATCGGGATGTTGCGGTGCACGTTGCTGTAACCCAGATGCCCGAAGCTGCCGATCGCGCCGAAGTACGCGTCCTGCCAACCCCACATCACGTAACCCGTGGCCAGCAGATCCTGCAACTTGAAGCCGCCGGCGTCGCCCGCGAATTCGTCCTTCTGCTGGCCGATGGTGAAAGCCATGCCCGCGGTCAGCGCATCGGATGGATGGATATCCGCGCCGACGCTGAGCGTGTTGACGTCGTTGCTGCTCTTGGGCGAATTCACCTGCGCGTCGAGGCGCTGGCGTGCGTAATCGTAGTTGGCCCACACCCGCAAGCCATTGCCGGGCGCGCTCGCGAGGCTGGTGGTGGCCTGGCCCTGCACCGAACGATTGAGGCTGTGGTTGATCTGCAGCGGCGCCTCGCCCAGCAATGAAATCTCGCCCGGCGCGGTGATGATCGATTCCGCGTACTGCGCCAGCAGCGCATGCGTGGCGGCTGTGGGATGCACGCCGTCGGCGAAGAGATAGGTGCTCTCGGTGCCCGGCTGATAGGTGACGGTGGCCCCCGGCGTGCCGGCGGGCAGACATTCGAATGAACTGCCATCGCCGCCGGTGCACGCGGGCTGGGTGACGTTGGTGAATCCGTAGCGCGCCGGGTCGGCCACGATCTCGTTGACCAGCGCGAACGTATTCACCGGAATGATGTTGACGCCGGCGCTCGCCAGTCCCGCGTTCAACGTGTTGTTGTAGACCAGCGAAAGCCCGGTGAGCTGTCCGGCGGCCGTCGGGCCTTGTGCGAGGCCGGATGGCGTCAAGCCGATGTTCGGCAGGTTGAACACCATCACGTAGCGTGCACCCGCATCGCCGAGTTGCTTGATCATGCCGAGTTCGGTCGCCGCAGCCTGCTGCAGGTAGGCCTGGATCTGGGTCTGGTCCATCAGCGAGGACACGCCCGCACCCGCCGTCACCTGCGCCACCACTTGTTGCGTAACGATGGGCGTGATCTGCGCCGTGAAAGCGGCAATCGCCGTCGGATCATTCGGGATCACGTTGGCCGCGATCGCCTGCTGCACCTGCGCCGCAATCGTCTGCTGGATCAACTGCTGCGCGGTAGCGGCCGCCGCACCGGACGTCGCGGCATAGAACACATCGTTGGCGCCACCCCACACCGCGTACAGCGTGTCCGGATCGGCCTTGTTGCCGGTGGCCTGCAGATACATGCCGAGCTGGGTCGGCAGGAGCGGTACGCTCGAGGGCGTGCCCGGCGAATTGTTGAGGATCCCGGCGCCGCCAAAGGCGAAATCGGTACCCTGCATCAGCGCCGGGGTGAGCGGTGTTCCGAAGTAATCCGCAATGTGCTCGACCGCGACTTCGCCCGGGTTGGTGGTGAAACGCATCAGGAAAGGCAACTGCGGGCACGCGCCCTGACTGATGCAGGACAAGTCAAGGTTCCCGTCGTCGCTCAAGCTGTCCCCGAAAACCACCATGTTGTCGAACAGACCCGCGTGCACGGACGGCTGTGCGGCGGTCGGTGCGGATTGCGCGAACGCGGCGGAACTGGCAAGCGCCAGCGCCACGGCGCAGGCGAGATGACGCGGATGGAACATGGCGGAAAACTCCGAGTGCCAAACGGCGGACGCGCCAAGCCTAATACAGACGTTTGTTTTGTTCCATCCGCGGGCGTATGGGTGAGACGCCTTGACTGCCATCCGCCGAGGACGGATCGCGCGGCGGTGCACGCCCGGACAGGAATGGCTGGGCCGGCGCCACCCACCAGGAATGGTTACCGACCAGGTGTTGTCCGACGGCCAACATCCATGGCATCGGACAGATCAGCGGCGCAAAAATCCTATCGGCCCAACGGGTGGAGAGCGACGCCGCGATCGCGACGCCGGCCGCCACGCACAGTACCAATGCCGCCCACGCCGGAAGCGCCTGCGCCAACCATGCAAAGGCACCGACCGCAACGAGGCCAAGCACCAAGAAGCCGTGCACCAGATAAGCGGTGAGGCTGCGCCGTCCGAAACCGGCATGCCGCGCGCGGCGCGGCACCAGCGCCAGCACCGACAGCGCGCAAAGGGCCGAGGCGCTCAGCAGCGCAAGTCTCGTGACTGCGCCCGCAAGCGGCGCGATCTGCAAGGACGCATAGCCCATCGACGCATACAACCATTCCGGATCAAGCCCCCGCAGAAACCATGCACCGACTGCTGCAGCAAAAAGGATCAGCACCGCGGTGAACCTGCGCGCCGGCGCCGCGCCCAATTGCTGCAACCGCCGCGCGCCGATGCGGTGGCCGAGCAGGAACAACGGGAAGAACACCAGCGTGCGCGACAACGAGAACGGATAGTCGATCCATGGTGCCATCCCTGCCGCCAGCGCGATGATCACCGCCAGCGGCAACGCAAACTTCAGGCGCGCAAACAGCGGCAACAACACCCGCCAGCATGCGAGACTCAGCAGATACCACAGCAACCAGTACGGCGTGAGATAGCCTTGCGACCAGTCACCGGAGCCGGACAGCCACGCATCCCACGCGGGATAGAGTGTCTGGAACACCACGTACGGCAGCAACACGCAGGTCGCCAGTGCGAATGCGCGGCGACGCGTCAGGTCTGCTTTCGAAACCGCGCCGGAAACCAGCACGAACGCCGGCATATGGAACAGGTAGATCCAGCGGTAAAGCGCCGCCGCGAAAGGGCCGGAATCGGCCAGTTGTTCCAGCAGATGTCCGATCACCACCAGCGCGATCAACACGAAGCGCGCGTGGTCGAGCGCGGGATAGCGTTCGGGTTGCCGCGAGGTCCACGACGTGCGCGCAGCGGGTTTGCGCAGGGCACGTTGCCCAGCGCGACGAAGCGGCCGATAAAGGGTTCGCGTCCAGTTGACGGCAGATTCGCCGATCATCCGCAGGATGTTTCCTCCGACATTGGCGGCACGTGGATACGTGCCGGTCGTCCGGCATTCCCCCTACTCGATGCCTGGATTGCGCGCGGCGTCACCACAGCCGGCACGCGAAAGCGATGGGGACATGATGACGCCGTGCGCGTTAACACGATCGGAACGCCGCGCGGAAAGCCCTCGACGAACGGCTGCGCCGCAAGCCTTCGCCCGCTTACACTTGCGCGACTTTGGCCTGAAGCGCAGCGCCCATGCACGATTTTTTCCGCGTTGTCATCCTCGGCATCATCGAGGGCATCACCGAATTCCTGCCGATTTCCTCGACCGGACACTTGCTGATCGCCGAGCACTGGCTGGGCGCGCGCTCGGATTTGTTCAACGTCGGCATCCAGGCCGGCGCGATACTGGCGATCACGCTGGTGTACTGGCAACGCATCTGGCAGTTGCTGACGCGGTGGCGAGATGCAGGCACGCGCGACTACCTGTTCAAGCTGATCGTGGCATTCGTGATTACCGGCGCGTTGGGGTTCATCGCAGAAAAACTCGGTTTCGATTTGCCCAAGACGGTGGCGCCAATTGCTTGGGGCTTGATCTTCGGCAGCTTCTGGATGCTTGGTGCGGAGTGGTATGCCGCGCGCCAATCCGACCGTACGAACGTGACCTGGACGGTGGCGATCATGGTTGGCATTGCGCAAATCATCGCGGGGATCTTTCCGGGCGTATCGCGTTCGGGCGCAAGCATTTTCGCGGCGATGGTGTTCGGCACATCCAATCGTGCGGCGGCCACAGAGTTCGCATTCCTCGTCGGCATTCCCACGATGTATGCGGCGACCGGCTACCTATTGTTGAAAGCTCTGCAAGGTGGCGGCGCGGCGCACGAGGACTGGAGCGCGCTTGTTGTCGGCTTCGTGGTGTCGCTGATCGTCGCGTTCATCGCTGTGAAGTGGTTGCTGCACTACATCCGCTCGCACCGCTTCACGCCATTTTCGATTTACCGCATCGCGCTGGGCGCGGCGTTGCTGATCGCGATTTATTCCGGCTGGCTGCCGAACATCGCGTGAAGGCTCGTCATGGTTTCGCGATCGGTTTACCCGTCGCGATCCCAGCCTTGATGTCGCCGTCGAGGCGCCCGACGTCGTTGTAACCGGGCTGCCGCAGTGTCATCGCTGCAAGCGTCGAGCGCTCGGCCAACGCGCGATCCAGGATCACGGGCGGTTCGGATCGAACGCAGGCTTGTGCAGGGACGATGTGGGATCGGCGTGGAACTCCAGCATGCCGCGGAATGCGTGCACGGTACCCGGAATCACGTCACCCGCGCGGTCAGTCCGTCGGCGGCGGCGCCACCTTCGCCGCCTGATTGAAATCTCCGATGCCGCCCACCAGCAACGCAATCGCTTCGCGCTCGGCCTCGGTGAGATCGGGGTGCCAGGAATCCAGGATCATCACCGCGCGCACCTTGTCGCTGCGGTTCCAGGCTTCGTGTTCGAAGGTGTCGTCGAACGTGACGCAGCATCCTTCCTGCCACGCGTGTTCGACGCCACCCACGCTGATCGCGCAATCCTCCGGAATGATCAGCGGCAGATGGGTGACAAGGCGCGAATTGGTGACGCCGTGGTGCTTCAGGATGTGCGAGCCGGGGGTCAGGATCGAGAACAACACTTCGGGCGCATGGTCGCGGATGTGCACCAGCGGCAACGAATCCAGGATTTCGGTGGTGAGCGGGCAGCGCTGCGCGTTCTGCCGGAATACCTCGCCGTGACGATGGAAGAAGAACGAATTCCACTGCGCCTCGCCACGGGTACCATCGAGCAGGCTCTGTGCCTTCAGCAGCTTGTTGTCGTTGGTGCCAAGGAACGGTTCCACGCCAATGGGTTGGTCAAGCACGCCGCGCAACTCCTCGCGGATCGTGTCGGTGTGCTTCTCGAGTTCCGCATGCCACGGAAACCGTTCGCGCGGGTAGTACGGCGTCGCGGTGAGTCCCGGCACGTAAAAGAATTTGCAGTACTGACGTGGATCGGGGTAATTCGCGGGGCGGTCGCCAAGGTAGATTTCCAGGCCCTGCTCGATACGCGTCAGCGACGTAGCGCCATATTTGTCGCGCAACGGTTGCAACAGATCCATGAAGATGCGCTTGCGCTGCACGTCCAGGAAGGCGATCGCATGTTTCACGGCCGGGCGCAATCCCGGCGGCGTGGTCATGTCATTGCGCCACTTGCCACGGCTCTGCGCCGTCGAAACCGCACCGAAGTACGCGGCGGTGGCATCGTCGATCCGGCCGAGTTGTTCCAACGCCGCGCCGCGATGCAGGCGTGCCGCAAAGTGCATGGGCTCCAATCCCAGCGCGCGGTCAAAGGCGTCCAGCGCCTCGCCACCGTGGTGCTGCGCCAGATGCACGATGCCGAGGTTTTTCCAGATTTCGGGTTCGGTGGGATTGACGCGGGCGGCGTGTTCCAGGTCCTGCCCCGCCGAGGCGAACTCGCCACGCGACAACGCGCACATCGCCACGAAGTTCAGCGCCTCGGGTGTATCCGGCGCGGTTTTCAGGATGTCGCGGTAAAGCGCTTCCGCGTCGGCGATGCGATGTTGCGCCGCATGCGCGCGCGCCTGATTGATGCGCGCTTCGTCGGCTTGTTTGGCCCGGATATTCATCCCGCGTAGTTTGCCGCGTTCGCGCTAGTCGCGCTTGACCCAGCGCAAAACAGTGCAGCAGATTCCGCGGAGGTTCTCCTAACGCTCCACCATCCTCGCGAACCACTGCCACCCCGGCAGCCATTCGGTGATCAATTTGAGACACGTCAGCATCGGCACCGCCAGCAGCGCGCCGGGAATGCCCCACATCCAGCCCCAGATCAGCAGCCACACCAGGATCGCCAGCGGCGAAAGACGCATGCGCCGGCCCATGATCATGGGCGTGATCACGTTGCCTTCCAGCGCGGCCAATACCGCAAAGCACGCTGCGGGTGCCAGCGCGTGCAGCGGATCGTTGAAGTTCAGCAGGCCCACCGCCAGCAGCAGCAGCGTGTTGGTGACCGCACCCACATAAGGCATGTAGTTGAGCAGCGTCACCAGTCCGCCCCACAACAGCGGGTCCGGCATGTTCAGCGACCACAGGATCGCGGCGGTGATGAGGCCCAGCGCGATGTTGATCAAGGTGACGGTGAGGAGATACCGGGAAAACTCCTCCTGGATGCCGCGGATCAGGCCCAGCGCGACCCGTCGGTAACTGAATCCGGGCATCGCGGTTACCAGATGTGCGGCGACGTTGCGACCGTAGCTCAGGAAGAAGAACACCAGCAACGCGACAGTGAGCACGGCGACCGCGATGCTCGGCGCCGATTGCACCAGTTTGTCCACGGAAAACCCGCCGGGCGGCGGCGCATGGCTTGTCGGCTGCGGCCCGACGCCGATGCCAGCGAGCGATTGCGACGCGGCATGGCTTACGCGGGTGATGGGCCGCGTCAGGCGTTTCACCTTGTAGCCGACGTCGCGCATGGCGGTCGGCGCATCCTTCAACCAGGCCGCGGCCGGCGCACTCAGGGCGATCACGCTGCCCGTCAGCGCGGCGGCCAACGCAATCATCACCAGCAGGCTGCCCACCGGGCGTGGCACGTAGATGCGGTGCAGACCTGCCACGATCGGATTAAGACCGAGCGCGATGAACCCGGCAAGCACCAATGGAATGAACAGCGAGCGCGCCATCACCAGCGTTGTGGCGATCGCCAGCAACATCAGGATCAGCAGCGGTAAGCGCAGCGAACGGAGCCGCCGCACCCGCCGCCTTCCGAGCGCGCTGACATGACGCCGCGGCCGGATCGTCTGCAGCCGCCCCGGCGGCACGGGCCGCTGGCCCGGGACGTCGATGCTTCCTGAAAATCTCGATGGCGGCATGGCGGACCCCCTTCGCCACATCAATACGGATGGTTCAGACGTTGAGGTATTGTCGCACCAGACGCCAGGCAGGCCCGCTGGCCACGCGCACGCCGGCCCGGACCAGTCCGCCGCCGACCCGCAATTGCGCCAGCACGAAACCGAGGCCCGCCGCGCCGGCCAGCGTCGGCAACGGATGCGCCTGGTAAACATCGACGACGTCATTCATCGACGCACGCAGGTCGCCGCGCGCGGCACGTACGCGCGCCAGCGCCTGCCGGCGTTTGGCCAGTGCTCGCGTGTACTTCATTGCGCCGCGTCCTGTTCCGGCACGGACGAGGCCCGCTGAAAACGCGCGAAGTCTTGCCGCAAACCGTGTTGCAGCGCCGAGTATTCCGCGCGGGTGCGCGGGAAAGTCGCCTGGAAGATGGCGCGCCGTATGGCCATCCAGATGCCCGCCACCAGCAGCAGGTGCATCACGACCAGAATCCCCAGCGCAATACCGACCGAGTGCGTCGCCACGGCCAGTGCCCAGCCGATCAGCGCCACCACGCATACCCACAGCGCCACGGCAAACGCGACCAACGCGACGCCGGAAAGGACGATCAGACTGATGCTCGCGCCGAATACCTGCGCCTCGGCCTTCAACAGCGCCAACAGTGCCGAAGCCGTGCGCTGCAGGGAGGTGAACAGTGCGGCGCCGGCGTTCAGCACCGTACCGGCCGAAGCCTCCGCGGCAGCCTGTTCCGCCTTGGATTCAGTCGACTCCGGGCGTTCTTCGGTTTCGACGTTCATCCCTGCATGCCCGCCGGGAAACTCTTGGCCGCGTCAGCGACGCGGACCCAGCAACCGACCGAGCAACCAACCGGCCGCCAGTGCGATCGCCACCGATTGCACCGGCTTCTCGCGCACGAAATCGCGCACGTTGCCGAGCGCGTCGTCCGCGCGGTCGCGGGCTCGGGAAGCCAGATCGGCGCCGCGGTCGCGCCATTCGCCCGCCTTGTCGGCGGCGCGTTCGGCGCCGCGCGCGCTGGCGTCGGTGGCACGGTGCAGGCCCGATTCGATGTGATCTGCGGCGGCGTCGAATTTTTCCTTCGCGCCGCTGACGGCGCTGGATGTGCCTTCCTTGACACGCGTCGCGGTGCGCTCGATGCGCTCGTGCGGGTTACCGTTGCGTCCTGCTTCACTGCTGATGTCGTTGGCCATGATGATCCTCTCCTTGATGGTGCGCCCAACGGCGCGATGAAAACCATTTTTTGCCCCGCCTTCGACATGGACGGTGGAATCGGACCATACAGCGAGCGTCGTGACGGTATGGCGAAAATCGCGAAACGCCCGCCGGCCCGTTCAGAGTTCAGTCGACCACGGCCGGGTTCAGGCTGTAGGTACCCACCCACTCGGCCTGGCCCAGAATATGACCGCGCAGCGCCTGCTGCAGTTCCGGCCAGCCGAACTGATACGGCAGGTCGAGACGCGCCACGTCCAGCGCGTGCAGGCGAAAGTGGTAGTGGTGCAACAACGTGTCGTTCCAGGGTGGGCAGGGACCGTCGTAACCCAGGTACTCGCCGGCCATGTCGGGATCGGACGCAAACCATTCGCTGTAGCCATTGCGTCCCTGTCGTGAGCCCGCGGGACCGTCAGGCTGTCGTTTGCCGCGTGGCGTGATGCCGTCGCTGCACGCGCCGGCCGCGATCGCGGTGCAGGTGGCGGGAATGTCGATCATCAGCCAGTGCGCGAAATCCACGCGCGGCAGGTCGGCCGGTACACTGCGGCCGTCCTTGTTGACGTCGTCACCCTTGCTGGGCACGTCGGTATCGATGCAGGCCAGCGCGAACGATTGCGTGCCCTCCGGAGCATCCCTCCATGCAAGCTGCGGATTGCGGTTGCCGGCCAGCACGCACACCTCGCCATTGTCGCCGGGCTTGCCGAACGCAAATTCGGCGGGAATGCGCGCCTGGTTGTCGAAACTGTCGCTGCGGATCTGCATTTCGAGAATGGATTCGGAAGTGGATTGAAGTGGCTCTGGAGTGTGCTTCGTCCGAAGCGGCTGTTGGTGAAAAGTCAGGCCCCGGATGGCCGTTCTGTGTCAGGGATCGCGATTTTCGTGACGAGACGAGTTGCCACGCGATGTGGGGTTCATGGACGAACGCACAAACGTAATCCGATAAATCACGCCATTGTCGTCGTCGGAAACCAGCAGGCTGCCATCCCGCATCGGCTGCACGTCGGCGGGGCGACCCAAGGCTGTCTGTCCATCGAGGAAGCCGGTCAGGAACGGTTCGGAACCACCGACCTTGCCGTCCTTGCCCACATGCGCCACTACCACGCGGTAGCCCGACTTGCGTGAACGATTCCACGAGCCATGCTCGGCGATGAAGACCGCATCGTGGTACGCGGCGGGAAACATCTGCCCGACATAGAACCGCATGCCGAGTGACGCCACGTGCGCCCCGAGACGCAGTGCCGGCTGCGCGAATTCGCTGCAGGAATGGCCCTTGCCGAACTCCGGATCGAGCACGTTGCCCGCGTGGCACCAGGGGTAACCGAAGTTCTCGCCCAGCTTGTCGACGCGGTTCAGGGTGTCATCGGGCACGTCGTCACCCATCAGGTCGCGACCGTTGTTGGTGAACCACAACGTGTGGGTACCCGGCTGCCAGTCGAAGCCGACCGTATTGCGGATGCCGGTGGCGACGGTTTGCCAGTCGCTGCCATCCGGATTCATGCGAATGATCTTCGCGAAGTCCGGTCCGGGGTTGCAGATGTTGCAGGGCGCGCCAATCGGCACGTACAGCTTGCCGTCCGGCCCGAACGCGATGAATTTCCAGCCATGGTGGGTTTTGGTCGGCAGCTTGTCGGTGACGACGATGGGTTTCGGCGGATCGGCGAGGTGTTTTTCAATGTCGGGGTACTTCAGGATCCTGCTGACCGCCGACACGTACAGCGCGCCGTCATGGAACGCGACACCCACCGGCATTTCCAGATCCTTCGCGATCACGTACACGTGTTCGGCGCGACCGTCTTTCATCCCGGTCAGCGCGTACACGTCGCCCTTCTGCGAGCCCACGAACACGGTATCGCGCGCGCCCAGCGCCATCTCGCGCGCGTTCGGCACCTGGTCGCTGTAGAGGGAAACGTGGAAACCCGCCGGAACCTTCAGGCTTTGCAGCGGCGGTGTCGCGAGTCCGGCCGACGGGACGGCTGTCAAGGCGACGGCGGCAAGCGCGGCGGCAAAACGCTGCAATGCACTCATCACGACCCCTCCCGTTGCGTGAATGGTCGAGCGTATCGGCCGATGTGTTATCAGAACGAGAATGCCGGGACGAAGCGGCCGTGGGGGAAATCAAACGGGCGAACGCCTCCCGGCCAGGCGCTTCCGGGGCAACACCGCACCCGGAAACACACTCTACGGCGTGGTGACCGGCTGCGGATCGTCGAGTGTCGCGAACGCTTCGGAGAACACTTCGCGGTAATGACTGGAATGTCCGGGCACGAAACTGACCGGCAGGCCGCCACGGCCCTTGCGGGCACCGCGCGTCATCGGGCCCGGCTGC
>Ga0207695_10003209_pt1 | contig 23300 bp, 24 predicted proteins | sample KBSC54metaG_FD_184354 | JGI IMG/M metagenome (GOLD analysis project Ga0207695, IMG submission 184354) | Corn rhizosphere microbial communities from Kellogg Biological Station, Michigan, USA - KBS C5-4 metaG (SPAdes) (version 2) | ecosystem: Host-associated > Plants > Roots > Rhizosphere > Soil...
TCCATGTGAGCGCAACCACCGCCGCGCCGGCGCCACCGTTCATGTCAGCGCGAGGCGCCCTGCGCCACCGTTCACGCCAACCCTTTCGATCCCGATGGCCTTCAGGTCGTCTTCCTGCCCCTCGGACCCCGGGACTGAATCAACTCCTCCTGAAGCCGCCGCAACCGGCGATAGCTCTCGTAGCGGCGCGCAGACATCGCTCCTGACTCGGCCGCCGCACGCACCGCGCATGCGGGCTCGCGCATGTGGCGGCAATCGTGGAAGCGGCATCCCGGTGCCAGTCGAGCGACTTCGATGAACCCCAGGTGCGCAGCGTCGAGCATGTCGATCGCGGGAGCAAAGTCACGCACGCCGGGAGAGTCGATCAGGTGGCCGCCGCGCGGCAGGTCAAAGAGGCGCGAGGCCGTGGTCGTATGTCTGCCTTCCTCTTCGCGGACCAGATCGCCCACTTCGACATTGGCGTGCGGGACCAAGCGGTGGACCAGCGACGATTTGCCGACCCCCGATTGCCCGACGAGCGTGGCGACCTTGCCTGAACAAAGGTCCAACAGCGCGCCGATGCCATCGTCCGAGCGTGCGGAGCACTCGGCGCAGTCATATCCGGCTGCGTGGAACGCATCCAGCTCTGCTCGCAGCTCCGGGGTAACCCCCAGCTCGCGCTTGTTGACGACGAGAATCGCCGGGATGCCCCCCGACAACGCGGCGGAAAGATAGCGATCGACGACGAACAGGTCCGGCACGGGAGTCGGCGCAATCACGATCATCAGCAACGATAGATTCGCGACGACAGGCTCGGAACCTCCGCGCGCGTTCGAGCGATACAAGGAGCTGCTGCGGGGAAGTACCTCCAGGACATGCGTCTCGGCGCTGCCGGCTCGCGCGCCCTCGGCTTGCGTGCCCCGCGCCGCGGCGCCACCGGCGGGCGCGCCGCCATCCATCCGGCAACGCACTCTGTCGCCGCAGACGACGGACAGTCCGCGCCCGAACGGCCGTGCCTTGAGCTCCTCGCCCGTAAGGGTCCGGACCAGGAGATGGCGGCCGAAGGCGGCGGTGACGAGGGCGTCGAAGGTCTCTTGCACGAGGCCTACAGTACAGGTCTGCTAAACTGCCCTCCACCCCCGCCAATGGCCGACGCATGAGCGCCGATAACCTGATTTGGATCGATCTGGAAATGACCGGGCTGCGGCCGGACACGGACGTGATCATCGAGATCGCCACCATCGTGACCGACAAGGAGCTCAACATCGTCTCGGAAGGGCCGGTGATGGCAATCCACCAGCCCGAGGAGCTGCTGGCGGGCATGGATGAGTGGAATCAGCGACAGCATTCCTCATCGGGCCTGCTCACTCGAGTGCGTGCGAGCCGGATCGGCATGTCCGAGGCGGAGGCCCGCACGCTGGAGTTTCTCGGGCATCTGGTGCCCGCGGGCGTCTCCCCCATGTGCGGCAACAGCATCTGTCAGGACCGACGATTCCTGGCCCGCCACATGCCGCAGTTGGAGCGCTTCTTCCACTACCGCAACCTGGACGTCAGCACCCTGAAGGAGCTGGCGCGCAGGTGGGCTCCCGCGGTCGCGGACAGCTTCCAGAAGAAGGGCACGCATCTGGCGCACGAGGACATCACTGAATCGATTCGCGAGTTGCGCCACTACCGGGCGCGATTGTTGGCTCCAGCGTTCTCGGGCTCGTGATGAGCGCGCCGCGCGACTCAATGCCCACGTTCGCGGATGTGGTCGCCGCATCCGATCGGATAAGTGCGCACGTCCTCCACACTCCGGTGATGCGCTCGGACGCGTTTGACGCGCGCACCGGTCGTCGGGTGTTCTTCAAGTGCGAGAATCTGCAGCGTGGTGGCGCGTTCAAGTACCGCGGCGCAATGAATGCTGTGTTGACGCTCGCCGCCGAGGGGCGGGTGAGTGCCGTCGCCACCCACTCCTCCGGAAACCACGGAACAGCACTTGCGCTCGCGGCAAAGGCGTGTGGGATGAAGGCCCACGTCGTCGTGCCGCGGGGCTCGGCGCGGCCCAAGGTCGCAGCGATAGAGCGCGCCGGCGCAGAGGTCATCGTCTGCGAGCCGACGTTCGAGGCCCGTGAGGCCGCTCTCGCGGAGCTGGCTGCGCGCGTGGAGGCCAACATCGTCCACCCGTTCGATGACGGCCGGGTCATTGCCGGTCAGGGAACGGCCGCACTGGAGTTCCTGTGCGACGAGCCGGAGCTCGAGGTCCTCAGCACACCCGTAGGAGGAGGCGGTCTCATCGGCGGGACGGCGCTCACCGCGAAGTCGATTGCCCGCGGCTGCGCGGTCGTGGGCGCCGAGCCTGAGCAGGCCGATGACACGTTCCGTTCGTTTCGCTCGGGCTCGCGGCAATCGGTCAAGGCGCCGCAGACCATTGCCGATGGTTTGCGGGCCACCCTCGGTGCGCTCAATTTCGAGCTGCTGCGCCGCTATGTGGACGATGTCGTGGTCGTCAGCGAGCAGCAGATCATCGATGCCATGCGCATCGTGCTGCAGGATTTCAAGCTGCTGATCGAGCCATCCTCGGCCGTGCCCGTGGCGGCTGCGCTTGCGGGAAAGCTGGGACGCGAAGGTCAGCGCATCGGCATCGTCGTCACCGGCGGCAATGTCGACCTCGACCAGTGTCCGTTCCTGCGGGGTGAGCAGGCGAGATGACTCGTGGGGATGCCGCTTCCGCAGATGTGACCCACCGGGGCGGATGTCACTGTGGAGCGGTTGCTTTCGAGGTGGACGCTCCTGCTGACCTCACGGCTCTGGAGTGCAATTGCTCGATCTGCCGCATGACCGGGTTCGTGCACCTCATCGTGCCACGGTCGCGGTTTCGCCTGGTGCGCGGGGAACGAGAGCTCACCGATTACCGCTTCAACACGGGTACCGCCCGGCATCTGTTCTGCCGCCGCTGCGGCGTCAAGTCGTTCTATGTGCCGCGCTCCAACCCCGACGGCTATAGCGTCAACGTCCGCTGCCTCGATCGGGCGAGCATCGCGAGCCTCACCGTGCAGCCCTTCGATGACAGCGACCGCGAGGCCTCCGACGCCAAGGTGCGCGATCTGTCGCGGGACTCAATCGGCAGGAAGCCCGACATGGGCCAGCCGATTTGAAACGCCGGCGTGAGCCGGCGGCCCGGCAGGGGCGAGGCCCATGGATGGGCCGAGCAGTAGTCCGATGTCTGCCGGCTCTTGCCCGCGACCTTCCGGTGCGGGACCTCGATGGCAAGGGTCGCCTGCAGGGCTTTACTAAGCAGGCGCGGTGGCGAGAAACAGCCAGGTTTCGACCACCGTGTCCGGATTGAGCGAGATGCTCTCGATGCCCTGCTCGACGAGCCAGCGTGCCAGGTCGGGATGGTCGGAGGGTCCCTGACCGCAGATGCCGACGTATTTACCGCGCTTGCGACAGGCCGCAATGGCCATCGCCAGCAGGCGCTTCACGGCCGGATCGCGCTCATCGAAAGCTTTGGCGACGATCGCCGAATCGCGGTCCAGCCCCAGCGTGAGCTGCGTCATGTCGTTGGACCCGATCGACATGCCATCAAAATGCTCCAGATACTCCTCGGCGAGCAGCGCATTGGTGGGCAACTCGCACATCATGATGACCTTCAGATCGTTCGTGCCGCGCTTCAGGCCATTGTCGGCCAGCAGCTGTACGACCTGAGTCGCTTCCTGCACGGTGCGCACGAAGGGCACCATGACCTGCACGTTCGTCAGGCCCATCTCCTCGCGCACTCGCCGCAGCGCGCGGCACTCGAGCTCGAAGCAGGGACGGAACGTCTCATCGACGTAGCGTGAGGCGCCGCGAAAGCCGAGCATCGGATTCTCTTCGGAGGGCTCGTAGCGTTCCCCGCCGATCAGGTTGGCGTACTCGTTCGATTTGAAATCCGACAGCCGTACGATGACCGGCTCAGGCGCGAATGCGGCCGCGATCTGTGCGATACCCTCTGACAGCTTCTCGACGTAGAACCCGACGGGGTCGGCGTAGCCGGCCATCTGCGTACGGATCTGGTCCTGCAGCTCGCCGTCCAGGCTGTCGAACTCCAGCAGCGCGCGCGGATGCACGCCGATCATGCGATTGATGATGAATTCCAGCCGCGCCAATCCCACTCCAGCGTTGGGGATGCCCGCGAAGTCGAACGCCCGGTCGGGATTGCCGACGTTCATCATGATCTTCACGGGGATCTTCGGCAGGGAGTCCAGCTCGATCTGCTTGCGCTCGAACTCCAGCAGTCCCTTGTAGACGTAGCCCGTGTCGCCCTCGGCACAGGACACCGTGATTTCCTGGCCCTCGGCGATCGTATGCGTCGCATCGCCGCAGCCGACGACCGCGGGAATACCGAGCTCGCGTGCGATGATCGCGGCGTGGCAAGTCCTGCCGCCGCGGTTGGTCACTATGGCGGAGGCTCGCTTCATGACCGGCTCCCAGTCCGGGTCCGTCATGTCCGCCACCAGCACATCCCCGTTTTGCACCCGGGCCATTTCCGACACCCTGCGGATGATGCGCGCAGGACCTGAGCCGATGCGTTGCCCGATGCTGCGGCCGCTGGCGACCACGGCCGAGCGGGATTTCAGCGAGAAGCGCTGGATCGTGCGACCCGCGCGGCTTTGTACCGTCTCCGGTCGCGCCTGCAGAATGTAGATCTCACCGGTAGAGCCGTCCTTGCCCCACTCGATGTCCATCGGCTGACCGTAGTGCTGCTCGATGATCAGCGCCTGCCGGGCGAGCGTCAGGATGTCCGCATCGCTCAGCGAGAACTGCATTCTCGCCGCCTTCGGCACTTCGACGGTGGCGACGCGCTCCTTCGAGCCCGCGGGCGCGTATACCATCTTGATGGCTTTGCCTCCCAGGTTGCGGCGCAGGATCGCGTGTTTCCCCTGACGCACCGAGCGCTTGTACACGTAGAACTCGTCGGGATTGACGGCACCCTGTACCACCGTCTCGCCGAGCCCGTAGGAGGAGGTGATGAACACGACCTCTCTGAAACCGGAGTCGGTATCCAGAGTGAACATCACACCGCTGGCGCCGAGATCGCTGCGTACCATGTGCTGCACGCCTGCCGACAAAGCAACTGCGGCGTGATCGAACCCCTGGTGGACGCGATACGCGATCGCGCGATCGTTGAACAGAGAAGCAAACACCTCGTGCATCGCTGTCAGGACGTTGGCCTCTCCGCGTACGTTGAGAAACGTTTCCTGCTGACCGGCGAACGAAGCTTCCGGAAGATCCTCAGCGGTGGCGGAAGACCGCACCGCGACTGCGATCTCACCGCCGTCGCTCATGGCGCGCAGCTGCTCGCACACGGCCTGATGAAAATCCTTCTGGAGCGGAGTCGATAGAATCCACTCGCGAATGCGCGCCCCGGTGGCCGCGAGCTTCTCGACATCATCGACGTCGAGGTTCGCCAGCTCCTTGCGGATGCGCTCGTCCAGGCCGCCCTGTGCGAGAAATTCGCGGTAGGCGTGCGCGGTCGTCGCGAACCCGCCCGGGACACGAACGCCTGCCTGAGCAAGGGAGCCGATCATCTCCCCGAGGGAGGAATTCTTGCCGCCGACTGTATCGACGTCGTGACGGCCCAGGCGCTCAAACGGGACTACGTAGTCGTTCACTGAAGGTCCTCAACTCGCTGAAGGGAGCGTGGATGAGCTTGCTCCGGGACTCACGGAGTGAAACACTGCGGGCATCGCCAGTCGCGCAGGACTGAAGGGCGCAGTGAGCCGTCGAACCGTTTTCTTCGTGTCGGACCAGACAGGGGTGACTGCGGAGACGATGGGTCACAGCCTCATGACACAGTTCGAGGGCCTGCAATTCCGCCCTGTGACTTTGCCATTTGTGTCGAGCGTTGACAAGGCGCACGAGGCCGTGCGCCGCATCAATCGCGCGAGCGAGGAAGAGGGCGTTCGCCCGATCATCTTCAGCACCCTGGTGCAGGACGAGTTGCGCGACATCGTGATGACGGCCAACGGGCTGTTTCTGGACTTCTTCGCCGCGTTCGTCGGTCCCCTGGAACGCGAGCTCAACACCCGCTCGACACATCGCGCCGGGCGTGCGCACGGCATGGCGGATCTCGCCGCCTACACCGCGCGCATCAATGCGACCAACTTCGCTCTTGCGAACGATGACGGCGTCGGCCACGACTACGAGCACGCCGATGTGATCCTGGTCGGCGTGTCGCGCTCCGGAAAGACTCCGACGTGCCTGTACATGGCGTTGCAATACGGCGTATTTGCGGCGAATTATCCGCTGACGGAAGAGGATCTGGAGGCCGGCAAGATCCCCGAGCGCCTGCAGGCCTTCCGTCGCAAGCTTTATGCCTTGACGATCGCGCCGGAGAGATTGCAGCAGATCCGTAACGAGCGGCGGCCCGAGAGCCGCTACTCCTCGCGGCAGCAGGTGCAGTACGAGACGCGCGCCGCACAGGCGCTGTTCACGCGCTACGCCATTCCATCCCTCGACACGACGGAGTGCTCGATCGAGGAGATCGCCAGCCGCATCCTCAACACCACCGGAATCGAGCGCCGCCTGCGCCCTTGAATTTTGCGTTTCCGGCTCTATCTGGCACGTTTCGTGCGTTGGTTCGCAGTTGCCGTGGTCAGCAAAAAAACCGCACACGAATGGCTTGCGTGTCGGACAGTGTGGGTTATAGTCGGGCCAGATGCTCACTGAAGCTGAACTCAACGACTCTCTGGCGCTCGTCTCGTGGCGGGCGCGGCCGCGCACCTTCGTCGCCTTGATGGGGCTGTACGAGAGCAACTACGTGCGCATGAAATGGCTGGCCCATCCTCCCGGGATGACGCGCGTGCCGGGCCTCGTGAGCGACTTGCGCACGCTCGAGGGAACTCACCGTTCCAGCGTTGCCGGCGACTGTGATCTCGTTCTCAGCGTGACGGAGCGCACTCCGTACACGAGCACGGTGAATCTCACGTACCTGTTTCAGCAGGATGCGGAAACTGTGCAATATCCGGACATGCGTGTGCGGATTTACCACGATGCCCATCTCGCCGAAGCCCGGGAGTGGGCCGGCACCCACGGCCAGCCTGTCCTGAAGGCGCTGCGTATCCAGGCGGAGCGTGAACTGGATCAGCGCTGGGCTCGCAATGTGATGTTAAACAAGTGGCTGGAATACTGTGTGGAGCGCGGGCATCGCTTCTCATCCGCCACGAGGGTCGTCGCGGCCAAGTGAGAGCAGATCGCGGGCTTCCGCCCCATCTCTGGCTCAATGGCTCATGAAGTCGCTGCGACAGCTCGGATTCGTCAAACTACCCTTTCGTAAGGAAGCGCCTCCCGAAGAGGATGGGCGCGTTCTCGCCCTGTTCCGCAATCGCGCCGAGCTGAAGAAGGCCTACGGCGAGCTGCAGGAAGAGATCTACCGTCTCAAGGACCGCATCAAGCAGCAGGAAGGCGCCACGCAGCGCGTGCAGGAGATGCTGGGCGCGCTGGAGGCGCGCCTGGGCGTTCCGGAGTCCGCTTATCCCGCCCTCGTGTTCTATCAACTGCGCCGCCTGTGGCAAACGGGTCGCGAGATCATCGAGCAGTTCGTCCAGGATCTCTCGCGCCAGCAGGACGAGCGCGAGCGGCGCCAACACGTCGCCGAGCACAACCGCCGGCAGTTTGCCCAGCGTCAGGCTTTGGACTCGCAGCTCAACGAGGCGCGCGTGCACGCCGAGCAGGTCGCGAGCGATCTGACGAGCATGCAGGCGGAGCGGGCGCGCCTGAAGAGGTTCTGGCACTACTTCAAGCGTCGAGCCCTCGAGCATCGGATCACCGCCGGCATCGCCGCCGGTGCGCATGCGCAGGAGGCTCTGGCCGCGGCAGGCGAGGCCGTACGGGCGCTCGAGAACGAGACCATCCCCGAGTTTGCCGGACTGTCATTGGAGGCGCGACGCGCCATCAACCTGGCGGCGGTCGCCCTGGCGGAAGTGTTGTGCATCCGGCTCGCGAGCACCCATCTCGTGCAGCTCGCGAAAGAGGCCACTGCCCGGCGTGAGGTTGCCGATGAATACGGCACGCCGCGCGAATGCGTCGCTCTGATGGCGCAGGTCGAGAACGCCTACGCTTTGATCGAGTCGCGCAACAATATCGCGCAGGAGATCAAGGCGCGCTCGGATCGCCTCAAGCAGGTCGCGCGCTATCGCAACGCTCCGGATACAACTCCGACGGCGGATTCGATCGCGCTATCGGAAGGGGATGTGCTCGCTGCCGGCGGCGTGGGGGGCGATGCCGCACGTGTTCCCAACGTGCTGGCCGACGATACCTGGGACCTTTTCAGAATACTTTTGCGCTAGGCGAACGGCCACTCAGCCCCGGCGCGCGGTCTTCTGCGCCGGCTGCCCGTGCGCCCCCAGCACCATGTCCGCCATGATCTGCGTCGCCTGGCTGAGCACGACCTGGTCCGGACCGTCGGCGTCCTTGGTGTCCTTGTCGGCCTTGTCGAGATCCTCGACGCTCTTCAGCGGCGGCAGGTTCTTGGCGGCGCGGCGGCTGTTCTCCAGGTCCAGGCGCTCCTTGTCCTCGCGGGTACGCTCTTCCTGGCGCGTCTTCAGGTTCAGGGATACGGACTTCTGCTCGCGCTCCTGGTCGACCTGGGCAATGTCGGACACCAGCCAGCGGTAGTCCGGATCGCGCTGCGCGCGAACGTCTTCGTCCGAGGCGAGCGTTGCGATCGGAATGGGGATCGCGGCGTTGGAGCTCGCCTGGAAGGGGACGCCAGCGATGCGGTCCCAAGGCAAGGCGGCCTCCAGCGCGCTCTCTCCGACTTCCTTCATGTCGATGAGCGAGGGGAGCGTGACGTCCGGTTCGACGCCATGATGCTGCGTGCTCTCACCGGTAACCCGGTAGAACTTGCCGATCGTGACGGTGAGCTGGCCGCTCGTGGGACGCTGCGACCACCGGTCCAGCGGCACGAGGTTCTGCACGGTTCCCTTGCCGAACGTGCGTTGTCCCAGGATCAATCCGCGGTGATAGTCCTGGATTGCCCCGGCGAAGATCTCGGACGCCGAGGCGCTGAAGCGGTCCACCAGCACGGCCAGGGGGCCGTCGTAGGCCGCCGCCGGCTCCGGATCGTCGAGGACCTCCAGGCGGCCGGTGGTGTCCTTGAGCTGCACGACCGGACCATGATCGATGAACAACCCCGTCAGAGCGGTGGCTTCCGGCAGATAGCCGCCGCCGTCGCCACGCAGGTCCAGGACCAGTCCGTCGATGTTCTGCGCCTTCAGCTCGTTGACGAGCCGCAACACATCGCGGGTGGTGCTGCGGTAGTTCTGGTCACCGGCGCTCTGCGCAGCGATGTCCTGGTAGAAACCCGGCACGGTGATGACGCCGATCTTGAGAGTGCGTCCGTTGCGCACGATGGACTTCAGCTCTTTGTGCGCTGCCTGGTTCTCCAGGGTGACCTTGTTGCGCACGAACGGCAGCATCTTCTCAGCCGAGCCCGGCGCCGCACCGGCCGGCAACACCTGCAGACGCACGGTGGTTCCGGCCTTGCCGCGGATGAGCTGCACCACATCGTCCAGGCGCCAGCCGACGACATCGGTCACGGAGCCGTCCTTGCCCTGGGCCACGCCCGTGATCCGGTCCTTGGGGTTGAGCGTGCCGGCGACCGCGGCAGGGCCGCCCTCGATGACTTTCTGGATGGTCACGTAATCGTCGACCTGTTCCAGGGAGGCCCCGATGCCCTCGTAGTTGAGGCTCATCTGGATGCGGTACTCCTCGGAATTGTGCGGCGAGAAGTAGCTGGAGTGCGGGTCGAAGGTGCGCGCGTACGCGTTCATCAGGTTCTCGAACACATCTTCCGAGGTGATCTGGTCGAGACGCTTCAGGATACGGTCGTAGCGCTTGGTCAGGGTGTCGGCGACTTCCGGCCAGGTCTTGCTGGTGAGCATCAGGGAGAGCGCCTCGTTCTTCACGCGCTTCCTCCACAGCTCGTTCATCTCCGCCTCGGTGCTGGGCCAGGCGGCGTGCTGGCGGTCGAAGTCGAAGCTCTCGTTCAGCGTCCAGTCGGGCTGGTTCTTCAGGAGGCTGAGCGCGTACTTGACCCGCTCGTGGTTGCGCTGCTGGAAGCGCGCGAAAATGACGAACGCCGGATCGATCTCCCCGGTGTGGATCATGTCATCGAACTGCAGGCGGTACTTCTGGAAGTCCGCGATGTCGCTGGCGAGGAAGTAGCTGCGCTGGCTGTCGAGGAAGTCCAGGTAGCGCTGGAATACCTGCTCGGACAACTTGTCATCGATCGGCATCCGGCTGTAGTGCGCCTCCTCCAGGATCCTGCCGACCTTGCGCGCAGTCGCGCGTTGCGCGTCGCTCGGGGCGATCGCCCCGGCAGGAAGGATCGAAGGACTCGCCGGCGCCTGCACTGAGCCCGCCAGCGCGAGCACCAGGATCGTCAGCACGGAGGTGGCTATCCAGCCGGAGGACCGGCGCAGGTTCTTAGACATCGTGTCGCAGCTCGCAGGTTCGGTACACTTTGGAGTCAAGGCTAGAGGGTGCAGTTCACCTTTAGCAAGTGCGAATACCGAATCCGTTCACGATTACCCGACGAAATTAAATCATGCGGCGCTCACTGCGCTCCTGGCGATCCTCACGGGCTCGGCCGTTGCACTGGCTTCCGGACTCATCCTGACCTGGATCACGACGTTGTTCCTGACCGCCGCGGAATCGCGGTTTGCACCGGAGCAGGCGACGCTCCTGAAGGCCGTGGCGGTTTTTACATTGTTTTCTGCCGCCTCGGCCGGGTCCCTGCTGGGGGACATCAAGCGCAGCCGGTGGCGTTTCCATGCCTATGCCGCCACGCTCGCGATGTTCGGCATTACCGTATGGATGTACTGGCCCACCCGATGACGATGGGGCCCATGGGGCGCTCATGAGCCCTCCCGCTGTCCTGCAGCTCCAATGATCGCCGACCGCGCCTGGGGCCCCAGAGCGCCTCGGGCGCAGTCTTTCGAGGCTTACCGGAGCCTTACAGCCTCAGGGGCGCTTGGGCTTGCCGTGCCACACGTCCGGGAGGCGCGTGTTCACCGTGTCATACGGGTTGTAGCCACGGCTCGAACCCTTAGCCCGCCGCGGCGCCTCGGAAGGGACCGGGGTTGGGGGCTGAGGTTCGGTCGGCGCGGGTTCAGAGGCCTGAGGGGCGCGTCGCGACGGGCCCCAGGCGGGTCGCTCGGGGTTCTTCATCCCTATCTTCTCGCTTGTTCTTATTGGAGTTCTGGTCGGATCGACAGCGAGAACTATGTCACGCTTACGCTCAGGACGGTGAGAACTGCGTCACACTCCGTGTCCGTTGGCGGGCCTGGGGGAGCGGCGCCAGAGCGCCAGGAACAGGCGGATCAGCACCAGCAACACCGCCGGCCCGAGAGCCACGATCCAGAAAACGACATAACCGTGCGCCAGCCCGGCGAAGAAATCGGCGATCAGGGCGAACGGGGTGTTGTGAAGCTCAGTCCCGCGGCTGTACGGGCCGAGCACGCGGCTGCCGACGAGCCAGGTGAGGACGGGGACCACGAGGAGTCCGACCACGAGGGCGAGACCGAAGTAGGTCAGCTCACGGCGTGCGCTTGACTGCGCAGCAAATGAGCGACGGGCGCGTGCCAGCGGTTCCAGCAGACAGGTTCTCCTCAGCGCGCACCCAGCGCGGACCTCGCAGGCGGGCATAATAGCGCCGCCATGAAGAAAATCAGAGCAGCAGTCGTCGGAGTCGGCTATCTGGGTCGCTTCCACGCACAGAAGTATGCGCAGATTCCCGGCTGCGAGCTGGTCGCCGTCGTCGACTCCCGACAGGAGGTCCGCGACAGCGTCGCGACCGAAGTCGCAGCACGCAGCGTCGGTGACTACCACGAGTTGCTCGGGGCGGTGGACGCTGTGAGTGTCGTGACCCCCACGCCAGGGCACTTTGCTATTGCGCGCGACTTCCTGAGTGCCGGAGCCCACGTGCTCGTGGAGAAGCCGATCACGGAGACCGCGCCGGAGGCGCGCGAGCTGATCGAGCTCGCAGCGCGGCAAGGGCGCGTGCTTCAGGTGGGGCACCTGGAGCGCTTCAATTCCGCAATCCTGGCCGCCGAGCCGCATCTGCGCAGCCCCCGCTTCATCGAGTGTCACCGGCTGGCTCCCTACAAGGAGCGCGGGACCGACGTGAACGTGGTGCTCGATCTGATGATCCACGACATCGATATCGTGCAGACCATCGTGGGCGCGCCCATCACGACCATCGATGCGGTGGGCACGCCGGTGTTCTCCGACGAGATCGACATTGCCAACGCGCGTATCCGCTTCGCCAACGGCTGTGTTGCGAACGCCACCGCCAGCCGCGTCAGCTTCAAGACCGAACGCAAGATGCGCATCTTCGAGGACGATGCCTATCTGTCACTGGATCTGCAGCAGAAGATCCTGACATTGATCCGCAAGCGGCCCGCGGGGCAGACTGCCGGCCAGCTTCCCGTGTCCATCGAGGAGCAGAGTCTCGAGCCCGGAGATGCCCTCAAGGCGGAGATCGAGTCGTTTCTGGAATGCATCCGGACAGGCCGCCCACCCGTGGTCAGCGGCGAGGCGGGCCGGGAGGCTCTGGAGACCGCGATGCGCATTACCGAGCAGGTTCAGGCGAGTCTGGCGCACCGGGGAGCGGACGGCACGGGCTATCTACGCGCTGGAGACACGAAGCATGCTTGAGGCTCAGTGGGTTGCGGACCTGCGCGCCATAGTGGGCGAGCAGGGGCTCGTCATGGGAGAGAAGCTCCGCGAGCGCAAGTACGATCCGTTCGCGGGCGACATCCGCTCGCAACTCCTGGTGCGCCCGAACAGCACCGCGCAGGTGTCGGAAGTGATGCGTCTGTGTTACAGCCGCAATCAAGTGGTGATCCCGCATGGAGGACTGACCGGTCTGGTCTACGGAACGAGCGCACGAGAGTCGGACATCATTCTGTCGATGGAAGCGCTGACTCGCATCGAGAACCTCGACGCCGCCGGACGTACGATGCGCGTGCAGGCGGGCGTCACGCTGCAACGAACTCAGGAGGAGGCCGAGCGCGCGGGCCTGATGTTCCCGCTGGATCTCGGCGGCCGCGCCACGGCCACGATTGGCGGCAACATCTCGACGAACGCCGGCGGCATGCGGGTGGTGCGCTACGGGATGATGCGCAATCTCGTGCTGGGTATCGAAGCGGTGCTGGCGGACGGCACGGTGCTCTCATCCTTGAATCGCATGCTCAAGAACAACTCGGGGTACGACCTCAAGCAGCTCTTCATCGGCACGGAAGGGACTCTTGGGCTCGTCACCCGTGCCGATCTGCGTCTAGTCCCCGCTCCTCAGAGTCACGGCACGGCGTTCGTGGCCTGCCCCGACTTCGAATCCCTGATCCGGCTGCTGGGAATCGTCGACAGCGGGCTGGGCGGGCAGTTGAGCGCGTTCGAAGCGATGTGGCCCGAGTACTACGAACTGACCACGCGCCCGCCCGCCGCGAACGCAGCCCTGCTGCCCCACGGCCACGGGGTGTATGCGTTGATCGAATCGCTCGGCGCGGACCAGGCCTCTGACGACGAGCGCCTGGAGCAGGCGCTTGCACGTGCGCTGGAAGAGGGGGCGATCGTCGATGCCGTGATCGCCAAGTCCGACACGGAACGGCGCGCGATGTGGGCGCCGCGGGAGGACGTCTTCCAGACGCGCCGCGACGGGCCGACCCACAACTTCGACATCAGCGTGCCGATCCCGGAAATGCCGGCGTATCTGCAGAAGATCCGTACCGGACTCGAGCGCGCCGTGCCGGGAATCCGCATGTGGGTGTTCGGCCACATCGCCGATGGCAACCTGCACGTGGCGGTCTGCGCGGGGGATCGGCATGAGCAGACCTTCGATGAGGTCGAGCGGTGTGTGTACGAGCCTCTGCGCGAGTTCGGCGGCGCAATCTCGGCGGAGCACGGCATCGGACTGGAGCGCAAGTCGCATCTGGGAATCTCGCGCAGTCCGGCGGAGATTGCGGTGATGCGGGCGCTGAAGAAAGCCCTGGACCCGCGCGGGATTCTCAACCCCGGCAAGGTGTTCGATGTCCAGGGACCCTGAGCACTTCAAGCGTGGGCCGCGGCCGGTGACCGTCGCGGCGCTGCAGATGGCCTGCGGCTGGGATGCGGACGCCAACATCGCCAACGCCGAGCAGCTGGTGCGCGCCGCCGCCTCTCGGGGAGCGCAGATCATCCTGCTGCCGGAGCTGTTCGAGACGCCTTACTTCTGCATCGAGCAGGACGTACGGCACCTGAACCTCGCTCGCAGCGTCTCTGAGAACCGCGCCGTGCGGCACTTCAGTGCCATCGCGCGTGAGCTGTCCGTCGTGCTCCCCATCAGCTTCTTCGAGCATGCGGGGCCTGCCTTCTTCAACTCGATCGCCATCCTGGATGCCGACGGCAGCCACCTCGGGACCTATCGCAAGTCGCATATCCCCAACGGACCCGGCTACCAGGAGAAGAACTATTTCAGCCCCGGGGATACGGGGTTCAAGGTCTGGCCGACGCGCTTCGGCCGAATCGGCGTCGGCATCTGCTGGGACCAGTGGTTTCCGGAGACCGCGCGCTCCATGGCGTTGCTGGGCGCGGAGCTGTTCCTCTTTCCGACGGCGATCGGCACCGAGCCGCCTCCGGCGCTGGCGGTGAACTCCCGGGAGCATTGGCAGCGCACCCAACAGGGCCACGCGGCCGCCAACCTCACTCCTCTGGTGGCTGCCAATCGCTATGGCTTGGAGCGCTCGTTGCAGGATCCCCAGGGGCTTTATATCCGCTTCTACGGCTCATCGTTCATTGCCGATGCCACGGGAGCGAAGCTGGTCGAGGCTCCCGAGGAGGGGGATGCCGTGCTGACGGCCACCTTCGACCTGGAGGAGATTGCGCAGCTGCGCAACAATTGGTTCGTGTTCCGCGATCGGCGTCCGGATCTCTACGGCGTGCTCACTTCTCTGGATGGCTCGTCGTCCGGCTGATCCACGCGCTCGCCTCGCGCAGCTCCTGGACGAAGCGGTTGTACTCGGCACGCCTCTGTGCGTCATCGGGAATGCGCAGCAGGAAAGACGGATGGATGGTCACCCAGATGTGCGTCGAGGCATTCAGGCGCATCGGTGCCGCGCGCACCTGCGACACCGTCACGGGATGTCCCAGCAGGGCGCGGGCGGCCGTGCCCCCGAGTGCGATCACGAGCTTGGGCGAGACGAGCCGCAACTCCTCATCCAGCCACCAGTGGCAGGCCTCGATCTCGGTTGCGCTCGGCTTGATGTGCAGGCGCCGCTTGCCGCGAGGCTCGAACTTGAAGTGCTTGACGGAGTTGCTGACGTAGACCGTGTGTCTCTCGAGGCCCGCGTCGTGCAACGCGCGCGTGAGCACGGCGCCGGCGGGACCCACGAACGGATGGCCCTGCAGATCCTCCGAATCTCCGGGTGCCTCGCCGACGAACATCAGTGCCGCAGGCGCCGGACCCTCGCCGGGGACGCCGTGCGTAGCGGCCTTCCACAGTGTGCAGCGTCGGCACGAATCGACCGCACCCCGCAGCTCGTCGATCGAAGTCAGCGTCCGGCCCGTGAGAGCCTGCTCTTCATCGCGCTCGCCCCGTGCGCGAGATTCGCTGGTGCCCTCCGAATCCTCTGACTTCATTGGCTGATCTCGTCAGTTTTGGCGTTGATGCTCTTAATGGTCCGACCGGGGTTGTTGTTCCACGCCCGTACGGAACCGCAACGCGGATGCTTCGCGCTCGCACGTAGCGCTTGCGAAGCGCGCTACGTAAAGAAGTGTGCGCGGAATGTTTGTTGCGTCGCCGGCAGGTTCGCTTGCGCCATGCTTGGGCGTTGCAATGCAAGCGTGCGTCACCGTGAGCCTGACCGACGCACGCCGCTACCCGAGGCTCGGCGACGCGCGCATTCACCGCGTCTGTGCGTGGGTTTTCAGAAAGGTCAGGGTTCCCGGCCGGCCACCGGGACACTCCTGGAACTGGATGGTGGAGGCGGGGGAATCGAACCCCCGTCCGCAAGCGCTAGACATCCGGATCTACGTACGTAGCCCATTCATTGTTTCTCGCGCGTCGCTACCCGAAGGGCAGGGAAGACGCCACGCCAGCGGACAGTGACTCTTAACGCCGCGGCCTGTCGCACGCCGCAGCGCGATCCTGTGAACGCGTCCCCTGATTCAGTCGCACAGGCACGAGCTGCTTCAGAGGTCAGCTGCGGTTAGGCAGCTAGAGCGTAGTTGTCGTCGTTGGCAACTATGAGATTGCAGCGAGATTTACGAGGGCACTGCGCCTCGGTACGCCCCTGATGGTTTGCAACCCACGTCGAAACCGGTCGCCCCCAATAAGGACGGTCGCATGATACCTCATGTGCGGCCGCGGGCACGGATTTACTCGGCGCTCACGCGCCTCGCCCCTCCGGGGCCGCCTGAATCGCGCGCGCTGCGCGCTCCCAGTCGGACCAGGGTTCGGCCTCGCGGCCTCTCCCGTGCCCCGCATGCGGGGCACCCCCATCGGGCGTTATCAAGGATTGCAAGCAATTGTTGCGGAATCGCCCCCGGCAGCGCTGTCACCGTCGCTGATCCCCGACGCCGGGTTTCCGTGCGCGTCATCGTCCGGTAAGGTGCGCGGCTTTTGATTGGCACGCATAGGGGACCGGGGAGAGATGACGAGAACTACCTTGAGGGTGATCCTGGGCGCGGTCTGCGTAACGACAGTCAGTGTCGCGGCACATGCCGAGTCGGAGTGGGCCTCGCGCAGCCAGCTGGGATACGCGCTGGCGCGTGGCAATACCGACTCCGACAACGGCAACCTGAGATTCGACATCGCGCATCTGTACAACCACTGGATCGAAGCGTTCGGCGTGGACGGCCTTTATGGCAAGACCAACGGTATCGGAACCGCGCAGCGCCTGGACGGGCACTTGCAGGTCGACTACAAGTTCACGGACAGTGCGTTCTGGTTCGGCAAGCTGGAGTATCAGGACGACCGCTACAGCGGCTTCCAATACCAGGCGAGCGCCGCAACCGGCCTCGGTCGCATCTTTCTGCAGTCCGACACCGACAAGCTGACTGCACAGCTCGGCATCGGTGTCCGCAGACTGCGTCCGGAGCAGGTCATTCGCGATGACACGGGCGCGGTGCTCGACCGGATCCCGGGGGAAAGCTCCGAGGATACCGTGGCCGCGGGCGCGGTGACTTGCGAGCACGACTTCAACACCTCGACGAAGCTGCTGGAGTCGCTCAGCGTCGAGTCGGGCAGGGCGAATACCCTGGTGAAGAACAACCTCGGTATTCAAGTCAAGATGAGCACGTCGCTCGCGCTGGCGATCTCGTACAGCTACATCCGTAACAGCAGTCCGCCGCCGACGACGGTTCTCAGCAAGACAGACCAGCTCACCACGGTGAATCTCGTCTACGAGATCAAGAACGACAAAGTGCCGGCGATGCCCGTCGCACTGCTGGATCATCAACTCAACAGCGCGAACTGAGGGTGGGGCGGCGCGGCTTCAGCCGCGCCGCAACAGCCTTGCCTTGTCGCGTTGCCAGTCGCGGTCCTTCTCGACCGCGCGCTTGTCGTGTTGTTTCTTGCCCTTGGCGAGGCCGACCTGGAGTTTGGCGCGGCCGTCCTTCCAATACAGCTCGAGCGGAACCAGCGTGTAGCCGCGGCGCTCGACCGCGCCGATCAACCCATTCAACTCGCTGCGATTGAGCAGCAGCTTGCGGGTACGGATCGGGTCGGCGACGACGTGGGATGACGCGGAGGTGAGCGCCGAAATGTGCGCGCCGAAGAGGAATGCCTCGCCGCCGCGGATGAACACATAGGCTTCCTTCAGCTGCGCCCGGCCGGCGCGCATCGCCTTGACCTCCCAACCCTGCAGGGCAATGCCCGCCTCATAACGCTCCTCGATGAAATAGTCGAAGCGCGCCTTGCGGTTCTCGGCGATCAGGCGGGGGGTGGCATTTTCGGGCTTGGCCATCGGCATATTGTAGCGTTTCTGACAGTCGCGGCTGGCTGGCCGTACAATCGCTGCATGAGGGAGATCAAGCATTCGGCCATCATTGCCCAACCCCCAGGCAGGGTCTTCGAGGTCATCAACGACATCGAGAGCTACCCGCGCTTCCTGCCATGGTGCACCCACGCGAAGGTCCTCTCGCGCAGCGAGCGGGAGATAGTGGCGACCGTGGGGGTTCGCAAGGGCCCGCTGCACGGGGAGTTCACGACCCGTAACGAGCTCGACCCCGACAGGCGCATCTCCATGCAGCTCGTCAGCGGACCGTTCCGCACCCTCGAGGGCGAGTGGCTGCTCAGTCCCATCGGCGAGAACGGCTGCCGCGCCGAGCTGCACATGCGCTTTGCGTTCAAGAACGCCCTGTCTGCTCTGCTGTTCGAGCAGAAGTTCGGCGAGACGATGGCCTCTCTGGTCGATGCGTTCGTGACTCGCGCGCGAACCTGATGCCGTGGCCGCTCCCGGTGCGAAGAGATGTCTCGTGGCCTACGCCACACGGGAGCGGCAATATCTATGGCCTGTTGAGCTGGCGCCGGGGGCGACCATCGGCGATGCACTGGCCGCTGCGCGCCTCGCTGCCAATCTCGACACGGTGCCCTGGGACGAGGCACCCGTAGGGATCTTCGGGGAGTTGCGCGAGCGGACCGACGTGCCTCAGGAAGGCGATCGCATCGAGATCTATCGCCCGCTCGCCAGCGATCCGCGCCAACGTCGCCGGGAGCGCGTGCAGCGACAACGCAAAGACTCGGGGCGCGCCAAAGACCCGGGGCGGGCGGGCTAGAGCAAGAGGCCGCAGCGTGTGGGCGGCCCCGCGAGCGGCGCTCGGCTCAGCCTCCTCCCATTTTCGGGAAGCGCGCGACGGGGGCCGTCTTCTTCTGCTGTTTCGCCTCGGCGGGTGCGAGGGCGCTCAGCTGCTCGTCCGTCGCATCGGTGCGGTCGAACTTGCTCACCTTGTCGTCCTGGAAATAGACGATGAGGTGCCATTCCTGCGGTGTCTTGATGTGCCCCTGCTTGAAATACAGCAGGTAGTCCCAGCGCTCCTTGTTGAAAGAGTCCGGGACCATGGGGGTGCCGAGAAGATAGCGCACCTGGGCGCGCGTCATGCCGACCTGCAGCTGATCGATGGTCTTCCCTTCCATGAAGTTGCCCTGCACGATGCCCATGCGGTAGACGCATCCGCAGCAGAGGGCCGCCACCGCTGCCGTCAGCAACACCACCCCCGCCGTCGTTGCCCGCAAGGATGTGTGGTGGGTGCTTTTCGCAAAACCGTTGCCGCCCGTCAAAATTGGTCGCATGCTTGAGTCTTCTCGGTCCCTAGGTGGACGAAACTGCGGCGCGCATCATAACCTGCCCCCGGATCGCCGGAGAACATCGTGGAAGGCAAGGATCTTCGCAAAGCCGGCCTGAAGGTAACGCTCCCCCGCCTGAAGATTCTCGAAATTCTCGAGAACAGCTCCACGCGGCACCTCTCGGCCGAGGACATCTACCGTTCGCTGCTCGACTCCCAGGAGGACATCGGGCTGGCCACCGTGTATCGCGTCCTCACGCAGTTCGAGGCGGCCGGGCTCGTCACGCGCCACCACTTCGAGGACGGGATGGCCGTTTTCGAGCTCAACCAGGGGACCCACCACGACCACATCGTGTGTCTGGACTGCGGCCGTGTCGAAGAGTTCATGGATTCGGGCATCGAGGAGCGCCAGAATGCGGTTGCCCAGCGCCTGGGGTTTGCCATCCGCGATCACTCCCTGATCCTTTACGGGCACTGCCGGCGGACCAACTGCGCCTACAAGAGCAAGAAAGCGAGCTGATCCGGACCCCCCCGCAACCCCGCGCGCGGCATCGATCGGGAGCCGGGTGATCTTCGCTAGCCGGAGCGCTTGCGTGCCGACCCGGAGGAGGCCTTCGGTGTCGCGTTCGCCACGCCCCTGAGCATCTCCCTGGCGTGGTCCCGCGCTTTGGACGTCACTTCGATGCCGCCGAGCATCCGTGCCAGCTCCTCGATCCGGTCGCCTTCGGAGAGCTCCGTCAGGGAGGTACGCGTAGTGCGCCCGTCCGTGAGCTTCGCTACCCGCAGGTGGTGGTGTCCCTGCGATGCCACCTGCGGCAGATGAGTGACGCAGAGCACCTGGCCCTGCTCCCCCAGGGAGCGCAGCTCTCGCCCAACGATTTCCGCGACCGCACCCCCGATGCCCGAATCGACCTCGTCGAACACCATGCAACGCGTCTCGCGCGCGGCGCAGGACACCTGCACTGCGAGGGACAGGCGTGACAACTCGCCCCCGGAGGCCACCTTCGCCAGCGGCCGCAGCGGCTGGCCCGGGTTCGCCGTGACCCGCAGCTCGATCTGATCGAGCCCGTGCTGGGCGGGCTCAGTCCTCTCGTCCTGGCTGACGTCCACCTGAAAGCGGCCGCCGGACATCCCGAGCGTCTGCATCCGCGCCGTGATGTCTTTAGCGAGTGCGCGTCCCGCTGTTACACGGCGCGCCGACAGCTGCTGTGCCTGAGTGCGATAAGTATCGAGCGCCGCCGTCAGCTCTTTACGCAGCACTGCGAGATCGAGCTCGGCGCGCTCCACGCTCTCGAGCTCAGCTGCCAGCTGGGCGCCGCGTCCAGGTAGCTCATTCGCGGGAATGCGGTGTTTGCGGGCCAGCTCCTCGATCCCCGCCAGCCTGCGCTCCACCTCATCCTGCCGCGCCGTATCCACTTCGAGGCTGTCGCAGTAATGCTCCAGCTCCCGGGCCGCCTCCTTGATCTGGATGGCTGCCTCCTCGATGAACGGCAACACGGTGCTGAGCTTCGGGTCGACATCCGCAAGCCCGCGCAGGGCCTGCAGAGCACGGCTCACGCCCGCGTGCGCACTGCCGTCCTCGCCTTGATACAACTGATTCAACGCGGTCTGGGCGGCCTCTGCGAGTCGCCCTCGATTGGCGAGCCGGCCACGCTCCTCGGCGAGCGCGGCAACTTCGCCGTCCTTCAAATGCAATGCAGTCAACTCTTGAACCTGGTATCGCAGCAGCTCGAGCCGCGCATCGCGGTCACGGCCCTTGCCTTCCAGCTCCACAGTCCTGTTCACGAGCTCCAGCCACACCCGATGCGCGATTCCGACCTGCGAGGTCAGGGGCTCGAGCCTGCCGTAGGCATCCAGCAACTCTCGCTGGGCAACGTTTCGGGTCAGCGACTGGAATTCGTGTTGGCCGTGGATGTCGATGAGGATGCTCCCGGCCTCGCGCAGTTGCTGGACCGGAACTGACTGTCCGTTCAGATAGGCCCGCGAGCGTCCGTCGGTGCCGATGACCCTGCGGATAATCAGCTCATCGCCGCCCGCGATGGACTGCTCGTCCAGCCAGCGTCGCAATTCGCGGGGTGCCTTGGCTAGTTCGAACGTCGCGGAAATCTCTGCTCGCTCAGCGCCGTGGCGTACAACCTCGGCGCCCGCTCGGCCGCCGGCGATCAACTGCAACGCGTCCACGAGGATCGACTTGCCTGCGCCAGTCTCGCCGGTCAGCACCGTGAGCCCCGGCCGCAACTCCAGCTCGATGGCGTCGATAATGGCGAAATCGCGTATCTGCAGGTGCGTGAGCATGCCGGTGTGTCAGCGCTCGAAGCTGCCGCGCCCCCAATGGAGTTTCGATCGTAGCAGGCGGTAGTAATCGTGGCCTACGGGATGCAACAGGGTGATGCGCTCGCTGGCCGCTTTCACCTGCAGACGGTCGCCGGGCTCGATCTCCCCGATGACAGTCCCATCGCAGGTCACCTGAGCGCGGATGTCCGGCCGATCCAGCAGTTGGAATTCAAGGGTCGAGTGGGAGGACACCACGATCGGGCGGTCCGAAAGGGTGTGGGGACAGATCGGCGCCACGACGAATACATCCAGGCTGGGCTCGACGATCGGCCCGCCGCAGGAGAGCGCGTAGGCCGTCGAGCCCGTCGCGCTGGCCACGACGATCCCGTCCCCGGCGTGCTTGTTGACATAGTTCCCGTTGACCATCGTCGAGAAGTCCACCATGCGACCCGTGGCCAGTTTCTGCAGCACGACGTCGTTCAGGGCGAGCGACTCGATCGTGCCACCGTCAGCGGATTGCAGCCTGGCTGCCAGGAGCGGCCGCTCATCTTTCTGCAGATTGCCCTGCAAGGCGACGTCGATGCTGGGGAACATGTCGTTAGGCATGACGTCGGTGAGGAACCCGAGCCGGCCGCGGTTGATCCCCAGCAGGGGGACTCCGTGTCTGGCCACCAACCGGGCGGCGTACAGCAGTGTGCCATCGCCACCGATGGCAATGACCAGGTCGGCGCGCTCCCCGATTTCCCGTTCCGGGACGCGCGCGACCCGCGGCGGCTCCTCGGCGATGGGCGCGTCCTCGCTCATCAGTACGTCCACCTGCCTGGACTGCAGGTACGGTATGAGGGCGTGCGCGGACTCGGCCACACGAGCGTCCGTAAACTTGCCGATCAACGCACACACCCGAACCGGAAAGGCCATGTGAGCCCCGCAACGAACCCTCGCCCACTGCGAGGCGCGTCTTTGTAGCACGTGCCGTTGCCCGTTGCTTGACGGTCGGCGCGCCCGTCGCTAGCGTGGGCCCCGGAGGGTTCTACTTGACGGCCATGGTTCACGAAGCCCCGGAGGACGCCCTCGGCGAGCGCGCCCGGCATCTGCTGCGGTTACTCGTCGAAAGCTACATTCGTGACGGGCAGCCGGTCGGCTCCCGGGTCCTGTCCCGCGAGTCGGGGCTGCAGCTGAGCTCTGCGACCATCCGCAACGTCATGGCCGATCTGGAGGAGTTGGGCTTCGTCGCCTCCCCGCATACCTCCGCCGGCCGCATCCCTACTGACAAGGGCTATCGCTTCTTCGTGGATACGCTGCTGCGCACTCAGCCGCAGCTGACCGACGAGGTGGCGGCCGCCGAGATACGCAGGCAGGTGGATAGCAGCCGCGAGACCTCCAAGGAACTGGTTGCCTCCGTGTCCCAGCTGCTCTCCACGGTCACCCGCCTCGCCGGCGTCGTGACGTTGCCGCTGACACAGAAAGCCTCCATCACCCAGATCGAGTTCGTCGCCCTGTCGGAGAACCGCGTCCTGGTCGTGCTGGTGTTCGATGACCGCGAGGTCCAGAACCGCATCATCCAGCTCGAGCGGCATTACTCCTCCGATGAGCTCAAGCGCGCCGCGAACTACCTCAACGAGCAGTTCCGTGGACGCACTCTGTCGCAGGTGCGCCAGGACATCCTCACGCAGTTGCGCGAAGCGCATGCGCATCTGAACAAAGTGATGCTGGATGCGATCTCGGTCGCGCAGCATGTCTTTGAGGCCGAGAGCAGTGGCGGG
>Ga0207695_10003212_pt1 | contig 23276 bp, 26 predicted proteins | sample KBSC54metaG_FD_184354 | JGI IMG/M metagenome (GOLD analysis project Ga0207695, IMG submission 184354) | Corn rhizosphere microbial communities from Kellogg Biological Station, Michigan, USA - KBS C5-4 metaG (SPAdes) (version 2) | ecosystem: Host-associated > Plants > Roots > Rhizosphere > Soil...
GCAGGCCAGGTCCTACGACGCCCTCCTGGACGCCACCGCCGAGCTGCTCGACACCTACGCACCAGACGAATGCCGCAACTACTTCGCCAACTCAGGCTATGGAGTCGTCTAAATCCAATCCGCTCTAGCGTCAGCTGCCTCCGCGTCGGCCCCCCTCATTCAGCGAGCAAGGAGGGCCTCAAGGACGGCGGCAAGCGGCCCATGGCCTCCCAGACGGCGCTCGATGAAGGATGCCCGGCTTCTTCGCGGCATTTGCGCGCCAGATAGGGATCGCCGATCCGTTCGAACTTCGCCGCCGCCACCAAGGACCAACTCAAACTGTCGGCTGGCGTCTCGGGGCCGTCCCAGGGCGAGGCCCGAAGGATGCGCGCCCGTTCCCGAAAGGCGCTCGCCGACCCGTGGTCCGCGCCAGTTCGGCCGAAGATTGCGATGGCCCGCAGATTGTACCAGCGGGCCGCCCGCAGGCGCCGATCGCGCCGGTGCGTCTCCTGTTCGCTCTGGGCCAGCTTCACATTAGCCATCCCGCGGGCGAGCAGGCCGACCTGATCCAGGAAGTTGTAGTCCGAGTGCTGGCAGATACGCTCGTCGAACCGGTAGCCCTCGCTGCGCAGACGCCGAAGTGATTCGAGCAGAAGGGTCTCCGCACGTCCCACGCGACCCTGCGCGATGCTGGTCGACGCCGCGCGATAGCGGCAGTCGTTCGCGGCGTTCAAATCACCCAGCCGCTCGAACCGTGCGGCAAGGTCCAAGAGGAATTCGTAGTCGTCGTCCGCAAGGTCCTCTTTGCGCAACCGTTGCTCGAACGCCCGATATTCCATGATCGCCGCGAGCTCCGGCAGCTTCGCGCCGATGCGTCCGATGGCATCAAGGTAGAACGCCTCGTTCGCGCTCACAGCCCCGGCGAAGCGCTCGAACCGGGCCAAGATGATGAGAGCGCGGAAGTTGCCGACCGTTGCATGACGGCCAAAGCGCTCCAGCGCGATCCCTTGCAGCTCACGCCTGACGGAGGGCCGGTCGATCCCCATGTGGGTCAAGACCGTCGCCGACGGTTTGCCGGCATGGAGGAAGGCGGCCAGCACGAGCAGCGAGAAGAGCTGCGCATCGACCGAAAGCTCCTTGAGCAGGAGGTCTTCCCATTCCGACGCGGACCGCTCCCGATGCCGATCAGGCGAGCTGCGCTCGTTGTGATCGGCCCAGCCGAGTCTCAGGCGCTTGATCACCTGCAACGCGATCGGACCCAAAGGCCCCGCGATCTGAGCGAGCGTACCGAGCGCCACCTCGCGCATCAGCGCGCGGGTGTCGAATTCCAGCTCCAGTCCCTTGAGGACTTCCACGGCCGGGCTCCATCGTCACCCGGAAGATGGTTTCCGACATCTTCTCCCACAAGGCCACGTTGGCGATCGCGTGGCGGCGCTGAGCCTGTCGCGCGATGACGTCAGACCGGGGTGGCGCGGCGCTGCGCTGGAGGTGAAGGGGGACGTTGGAAAGGAGTCTGCCGCAGGAATGCAAAGCTCGGCAACCGCTTCGGTGTGACCTCGCCCCAGACCGAGTTCTCCAATCCCTCAAAGGAACGAACCGCGTCCTGAAGGGTGAAGAAGACCCGACGCTGCTTGCGTCCATCACCGGCGACGAGGAACCGCGTTCCACGCCTACCCTCAAGCTTCACCAACAAGCCTCGGCGGCCGGGTCTTAGAAGCGTACGCATCACACAACCCTCGCTTGCCCGTTCCCAGTATGTTCACGCTGGCGCAGCTTGCAATGCCGGTCCTCTGCCGCCCTTTCGATAAGCCAAGGGCTGTTGCAGTCAGGCCACCTTCGACGTCGCCGCTGCGCTTGGCGAGCGGCCAAGGCGCAAGCGCGCACGCGATTCCCGGGACCGCTTCGAAGGCTGAAAACTGCCCGGCCCGTGGCGCGAACCCCGCTCGCCATCATCTGCGCGGAGCCGCACATTGCCCACCATCCAATCCCCTGCCCTCTCCTCCCTGAGACTCGCACCGGAGAACGCCCGCCACGCCTGCAAGGCAGACGTGCGCAACCTGATGCGGTCAATCGCGACCGAAGGGCTGCTGGACCCGCTGCACGGCTATCAGGACGGCAAGAGTACGCTGATCTGGGATGGCGGGCGGCGGCTGAGGGCCATCAAGGCGCTGGCCAAGGTGAAGCAGCTGCCGGAGAGCCTGCGCAGGGGTGTGCCGGTGCTGATCTCTGATCGGGACGCGGCGCGACTGCATTCCCTCATGACCTTCGTTCGTGAGGACATGCACCCGGCGCAGGAGTTCCGGGCCTACCGCAAGCTTTTCGACGAAGGCGAGAGTCCCGATCGCATCGCCGCCCCCCTCGGCGTCGACAGCCGCCGTGTGGCGCAGCTCCTGAAACTCTCCAACCTCGCGCCGGAGATCCTCGAGGCCTTCGAGGCAGGCGACTTCGGGCTCGACACCGCCCAGGCCTTCACCCTGACCGACGATCACGAGAAGCAGCGCGCCGCCCTCGCCGCCTGCGGCGGCTGGATCGACGCCGGCCGGGTGCGTCAGTTGCTGCGTTCGGGCATGACGGGGCCGCGGGACCGCCTGGCCAGGTTCATTGGGCGGGAGGCCTACGAGGCCGCCGGCGGCGGCTTCGTGACCGATCTCTTCGCCGTCGCCGATGACAACGAGACCTGGACAGACAGCGGGCTCGTGGAGCGCCTGGCCGCCGAGAAGATCGAAAACGCTGTTGCCGAGATCAAGGCTGAGGGCTGGGGGTGGGTCACGGTGGTGCAGCCGGACGATTACGCCTGGAGCCGGGGCTTCGAGCGCCTCAAGGCCGATCCGGTCGAGCTGAGCGCCGTAGAGGCGGCCGAGTTCGATCGGGCGGCCGCCACACTGGAAGATGAGAGCGCCGATGCCGCTGAGGTCGACGCCGCCAGCGCGGTCATGGCCCGCCTCGAGACCGTGATGGAGACCGCCACCTTCACGGCGGATCAGAAGGCGGCTGCCGGGGTGTTCGTGCAGCTCGGCTACGGCGGCGCCCTTGCCGTACACCGGGGCTATGTCGCCGCCAGCGCGGGCTTAGGGGCCACGCCTGCGAAGGTCGCCGTCAAGGCCGATCCGGCGCTCTACGGCTGGGGCCACACCGGTCACTGGTATATGACCCACATCGCCACCGCCGCCGTCCGCCACGGCCTCCTGCGCGCTCCTGACGCGGCTTACGACATCCTGCTTGCCAGCTTGGCGTGGACGCTCGCGGGCGGCGGCAGCGACGGCGCCCTGAGGCTGCGCCCTGGCGGCGTCGAGCCGCGCGCCATCCCGTCCGAAGCGCGCCTGCGGGGAGAGGCGGCGTGGGAGGCCGCCCGCCTTGTCTGGCGACAACGGATCCCCACCGACAGTTTCGCCGAGTGCTTTGCCTTCGTCGCTGGCCTGGCCGACGCGGAGAAGGCCGGACTCTTGGCGATCGCCGTCGGGGCCGCGCTGGACGGTGTCGAGACCAGGTTCGACCACCGCCACCACGCCGGGTGGGAACAGCTCACCGAGTTCGCCAGACGAGCCGGCGTGGACGTGGCCGCCGCCTGGAAACCGGATCGGGCGTTCCTGGCCAAGGGCTCCAAGGCGGCGCTGCTCGGCGTGCTCGCCGAAACCGGCGGCGCGGAGGCTTATGCAAAGGCCAAGAAGGGCGAACTCGTTGGGGCGATCCTCAAGCGCCTGGAAACCCAGACGTGGCTACCGAAGCTCCTGAGATCCATTTCAGACGCCGATCGGGCCATGAAAATCGCCGCGGAATGACCCGCTCCGGGCGTGAGGCTGACGTGCGCCTGACGCCCGGAAGGTGGCCCCGGAAAAGTGCAAAACGGAAAGTGCAAAAAAAGTGCAAAACGCCCTTCCGCCGGCAGCGGGGGCGCTCCTCGTAAGTGGCTGATTTTGTGGGACTTGCGATGGTACCGCCTCCCCGGATCGAACGGGGGACCTCCAGAGCCACAATCTGGCGCTCTAACCAACTGAGCTAAGGCGGCGTATCGCGAGGGGCTAGGGTTTAGGCGGGCGGGGCCTTGCGATCAAGGGGCGGCCCGAAAAGCAGGGAGCCCCGGGAGTGACCCGGGGCTCTGAAGTTTGTCGTCCGTGGAGGATCACTCCGACGGCGGCTGGAACACGATCGGGATGTTGATCCGACCACCGCCCACCGGCACCCCGTCGCGGGACATCGGCCGCATCTTGAAGAGCTTGGAGATCTTCAAGGCGGCCGAGCCGAAGCCCTGATCGCCGGGTGACTCGCTGCCCACCGAGCAGCTCAGCGTACCTGAGTCGCTCACGACGCAGTTGAGCGTCACGCGGCCACCGACCGACATCCGGGCGGCGCGCTCCGGATAGTAGTCGGCGTAGTCGTCCGGGCCCGGACGGCGCACCCAGTCGGGGTTGGTGACCACCGTCGGCTTCGGCGGCGGCGGCTTTTCGGGCGCGACCACCGGCGGAGGCGGCGGCGGCGGCACGGGATGCTCCACCGGCGCGATGTTCAGCGGCGGCGGGGCCGGGATGTTCACCGGCACGTTGGCCGGCGGACGCGGCTGGATCTTCGGCGGCTCCGGCTGCGCCTTGGGAGGCGGCGGAGGCGGCGGAGGCGGCGGCGGCGGCGCCGGAGGGTGGAAGATCTCCGTACTCATCTTCTCGTCGTTGTAGCTCTTGTAGTTCGGTTTGAACTTAGAGGTGGCGACGAAATAGAAGATGGCGCCGTTCAGCAGCGCAGCGCCGAGGAACGCGATCAGGAATGTCGTGAGCGCATTCTTGCTGCGGACCGGAACGTCGAAGGGGTTATGCGCCGGGTGGGCGATATCGATTTCGGTCATGGCGTGTGACGAGCTCCACCTACGCCGGAGCGGTCCTCACCCACCAGCGCCACGCTGTAGAACCCGTTGTCCTGCAATGTGTTCATGACATCCAGGAACTTGCCGTATTCCACATTCTCGTCGGCGCGGATGAACACGCGTTCGTTGCTGGTTTCCCCGGTGCGCGTGCCCATCGCCAGCCGAAGCCCTTCGGGCAGATCGGCCAGGTCGGTCGGGAAGTCGCCGATGTAGAGATTCCCGTTCGGCTTGATCGAGATGTAGACGACCTTCGGCGGCTTGGTCTGCGGCTTGGCGGTCGAGGGCGGCAACGCGATTTTCACGTTCACGGACGCCAGAGGCGCCGCCACCATGAAGATGATCAGGAGCACCAGCATCACGTCCACGAAGGGCGTGACATTGATGTCGTGGTTCATCTCGACGTCGTACCTGCCCCCGCCTGATCCTGCGAGTTTGGCGGCCATCTAGATCCTCACGCCCCCTTGTCGAGCTGGCGCGAGATGGCGTTCATCAATTCGGCGACGAAGCCTTCCGTACGCGAGCCGAACGAAGTGATCTGGGTCTGGAAGTAGTTGTAGAACACCACCGACGGGATGGCCGCGAACAGGCCGAGACCCGTGGCCAGCAACGCTTCGGCGATCCCGGGCGCCACGACGGCAAGGTTGGTGGTGTTCGAGTTGGCGATGCCGATGAAGCTGTCCATGATCCCGTAGACCGTGCCGAACAGGCCGATGAACGGGCCGGTGGAGCCCACCGTCGCGAGGAACTGCATGCCGCTGGAGAGGCGGCGTGACAGCGAGGCCTGCACCGCGCCGACGGCGCTCTGGGCGCGCATTACGGTGGTGTCGCGGTGCTCGCCGGCCACCTGCAGGCCGGCCTGACGCGACAGCTCGATTTCGGCGGCGGCGGCGGCGGCCATGTCAGCCAGCGGGTTGCCGGCGAACTCCTCCGATTCCGCGATCTTGCCCATGTCGGTGATCGACTTGGCGCCGCGGAAGGTTTCCAGGAACCGGTTCGACACCCGGTTCATGGCCGAGAACTCGAAAAGCTTCAGGATCAGAATGGTCCAGGAGAAGAGGGAGCAGATCGCCAGGCCGACCATGACCACCTGCACGATGATCTTGGCGTCGAGGAACATGCCCAGGACGTTGAGCTTGCCGGCATTCTTGCCGCCCACCCGTTCGGGCGTGGCGTCGGCGGCCGGGGCGGCCGGGGCGTCAGCCGGCGCGGCGGCGGCGGAATTGTCAGCGGGGGCGGCGGCGGCCGCATTGGCGGCCTCCGGCGCAGCCGGCTGCGCGAAGGCTGGGGCGGCCGTCATCAGCGCCAGGGCGCCGAACAGTGCCACGATGGGAGCGGTTCTCTTGGTGTGAAGCATCTTGTCGCCAGTTCCTGCTTGGTCTTGCTCGCTCTAGGCCCGACTGGGGCCTTTGCACGGGGCGCTCGTCCGTACGAGCGGGTGAAGGCCCGGCGCGGACCCGCTGATCGCGGAACCGCAACTCCAGAACCCAAGGCGCCGCGCCTGACGCATCATACTCCTCCCATCCAATCTCATTCGCCGGCCTTTGGAAGCTGCGTGTCGAAGGCGCTAATCGCGACCGGCCTTCAGCCAGGGCCAAAGGCAAGCCTCTTGCCGCTCGCCAGGGCTTGCGGCTCCGGTCCTTTGGCAACCCTCAATCAGACCGTCAAGAGGCTGCTCCGACCGCTGGCGCGGCGAAAATTCCGGCGAAATCGGATGGGTTGCGACGCAGCATGCCCGCTAGCTTTTATCCTTTATAGAGATTCAGAGATTCGCCGACGGCACGATGTTGCAGCGCAGCATGTCAGAGCGTTTGGCTTTGGCGAGAAAAAGCCGCCCGGCGAGAAGAGAACAACGATCCGCTAGCGGCTTGATAAATGGACGCGATAGTCAAAACGGGTCGCGAGCGCTGGACGCCAGGGTCAAAAAACACGCCCTTTCTCGGGCCAAGACGCGTGACGCGGGCGCGCAATATTCAACTGATCGGCGTGCGGACACTTATACTGCACTTACACGCAGCCGCCGGCCTGTGCCGGAGCAGCGAACGCTGAGAGGCAAATCCACCCGTGGCGGGCCGGCCCTGTCATCGCGGGACCGGTGGTGCCTGGGGGCGGAATCGAACCACCGACACGCGGATTTTCAATCCGCTGCTCTACCAACTGAGCTACCCAGGCCGAGCCCCGGCGAGAGGAGCGCCGTCTATAGGGAGCAGCACGGGCGATGTCCAGCCGGAGGCGGGCGGACCAGCGCGCCAAAAACGGACGCGGTCAGGCCTCCGCATCGGAGTCGGGATCGACGCCGTCGGTCCCGACATCGTCCTCCTCCGCCGCCGGCACCGCATAGGCGCCTCTGAGCCACCGCTGCAGGTCGACGTTCGCGCAGCGCCCCGAGCAGAACGGCCGGTGCGCCGGGGCCGGAGGCTTGCCGCAAATCGGACAGGCGCGGCCCGGATCGCGCTTGCTGGTCATGAACCACTGACCTCAAACGACTCCCGGGCGCGGCCGGCGTCGGCCTCGAGCCGTAGCCGTGCGCCGAACCTCGCCGCCAGCGCCGTCAGGCCCGGGCTCGCCGCCGCCGCGACATCCGGCGCGGCGACCGCCGCGATCCGGCCGCCAGGATCTGCCAACGCAGCCCGTTCCAAGGCGCGCAGCAGGCGCAGCGCCACGCTCCCGACCGTCAGCCGCCCGTCGGCGCCCAGCAGCCGGTCGAGCACGCCGCGGCGGCGGCGCGGCGCCGTCAGCTCCAGCGTGCCGAACCGGCTGATGGGTCCGAGCGCGATCCCCGGGTTATCCGGTGCGAAGGCCGCGCGGGCGGCGGCAATCAGGGCAGGGCCATCATGGCCTCGGCCGGCCAGGTCGATGACCACCAGGCCTCCCTCCCCCTTCAGCCGCAGCACCCGCGCGGCGGTCGCCAGAGCGGCAAGGTTGGCGGCGCGGGCGGCCCGCTTGGACTCCGTTCCCGCCCGTTCGCCGACGTCGACGTCGACGGCGATCAGGGCGCGGGTCCGCTCGATCGCGACCGTCCCGCCGCCGGGCAGGGCGAACACCGTCTCCAGCGCCTCCGCCTCAGCCTCGTCCGCCGCGTCGCGAGCCGCCGCCCCAGTGGTGACCGGCCCGGCAAGGCTAAATGCGGCCAGGGTCTCGGCCAGGCCCGGACCGGGCTCCAGCACGCGCGGCGCGCCGTCCGTCTCGCCGATCACCCGCACCGCCGCACCCTTGTCGCCCCGGGGCTCGCCGCGTATCTCCACCGCCAGCGCCTGCCCCTCGACCAGGCGGCCGAACTCGGGCCGCAGGTTCAAGACTGCGTCAGGCCCCGCCCCCAGGTCGAGGAAGGCCAGGCCGAGGGCGCGGTCGACCTTGCGGAGGCGCGCCGCCACGTGCGCGCCAAGGCGCTGGCAGGGCAGATCGCCGTCGCGCTCCACGATCAGGCGTTCAGGCCGGCCATCCAGGGTGATCACGGCGCGGGTCTCGCCGACGCCGACGTCGAGGAAGCCTTCGCGCCGGCTCATGGGACCGCAAACCCGAGGCCCGCCAGCAGCGCGCGCGTCTCGTAGAGCGGCAGGCCGACGACCCCGGTGTAGGAGCCGTTGAGCGCGGTCACCATGGCCCCTGCGCGGCCCTGGACGCCATAGGCGCCGGCCTTGCCGCGCCACTCCCCGCTCGCCAGATAGGCGTCGATCTCGTCCGGCGTGAGGCGCTTGAACTGCACCCGGGTCTCGCTGAGCCGCCCGCCCGTGCGGCCGGACGGCGCGGCGGCGGCCACCGCGGTGAGGACCCGGTGGGCTCGCCCCGACAGCAGGGTCAGCATGCGTCGCGCGTCGGCCTCGCCCTCCGGCTTGCCCAGCAGCCGGCGGCCCACGGCGACAACGGTGTCGGCGGCCAGCACGAAGGCGTCCGGCGCCTGGGGGCGCACCGCGTCCAGCTTTGCCCGGGCGAGGCGCCCGGCCAGTCGGCGCGGGGTCTCGTCCGCGAGCGGCGTTTCGTCGATGTCTGCGGCGAGGGTGAGGTCGGGCGTCAGGCCCATCTGTCCAAGCAGGTCGAGGCGGCGCGGACTGGCGCTGGCGAGGACGAGCCGAGACGGGCGCGGCTGGGCGACTGCGATGTTACTTGAAGCGATAGGTGATCCGCCCCTTTGACAGGTCATACGGCGTCATTTCCACCAGGACCTTGTCGCCCGCCAGCACTCGGATGCGGTTCTTGCGCATCTTGCCGGCGGTATGCGCGATGATTTCGTGTTCGTTGTCCAATCTCACCCGGAACGTGGCGTTCGGAAGCAGTTCACTGACCGTCCCGGGGAATTCCAATAGCTCTTCTTTCGCCATTCGGCCTCTCAGGCAAGGGCGACCCGCCCTGAAAACGGCACGGCCCGGCCTGAGTTCTCTGGACTCAGGTCACGAGCCGCGAAAGCCAAAGCATAGCGGATCGGCGCCGCGCCTTCACCCCCCGAACGTCGCGGTCTGGCCGAATCGGGCGCGGATCCGGGCCGCCAGCGCGTCCCGCGTTTCTCGGTAGGCGGCCAACACCTCCTCGCGGGGCCCGAGCGCCAGGGTGGGGTCGTGGGTCGGCCAGTAGTCGAGATCCACCGCCCGTCCCCGGGCCAGTTCCACGGCCTGGTGCTGGGCCTCGGGCGTCAGCGAGATCACCAGATCGAAGGAATCGTCCTCCAGCTGATCGAAGGTCTTGGGCCGGTGGCGCGAGACGTCCGCGCCGAGTTCGTCCATCACCGCGACGACGAACGGATCGGGCTCCCCGTCGTCCTCGTCGCGCCGCACGCCGCAGCTGTCCACGTAGATCCGATCGCCGAACATCAGCTTCAGCAGCGACTCGGCCATCACCGAGCGCACACGGTTGTAGTTGCAGGCAAACAGCACCGCGCCGGGCAGGTCCGCCACCCCTCAACCCCGCCAGTGCAGCGCGCAGATCAGCGTGAACAGCCGGCGCGCCGTGTCGAGGTCGGTCTCGACCTTACCCTTCAGGCGCGCCTGAAGCATCGCCGAGGCCTCGTTGTGGAGGCCGCGCCGGCCCATGTCGATGGCTTCGATCCGCTGCGGCGTGGCGTTGCGGATAGCCGCGAAATAGCTCTCGCAGATCATCGCGTAATCACGGACCAGCCGCCGCAGCGGGGTCATGGAGAGGATGTGTCGGTGTTCGAAATCCGGGCCGCGGATATCGAGCACCAGGCGCTGGTCCTGCAGCGCGATCCGCAGGTCGTAGGGGCCGCCCGCCGCGCCGTCGGGCGCGAAGTGGTTCTGTTCGAGCAGGTCGAAGATGGCGATCTGCCGCTCCTGCTCCTGGTCGCGGGAGGCGGCCGCCAGGGACTGATCGTCGAGCACGACGGAGCGCAGGCGGTGATCGCCGGTCATGCCCTGCCGCTACCTCGGCGCGTTCCTGCGGATGCTGATCGAGCGCGCGTGCGCCGGCAGCCCTTCGACCTCGGCGAGCGTCTGGGTCGGCCCCGCCAGCGCCGCAAACGCCGCCGCGTCGCAGGCGACGATCGAGGTGCGCTTCAGGAAGTCGTAGAGCGACAGCCCCGACGAGAACCGGGCGGCCCGGCTGGTGGGCAGCACATGGTTCGATCCGGCCACGTAGTCGCCCACCGCCTCGGGCGTGTAGCGTCCCAGGAAGATGGCGCCGGCGTGCCGGACCCGATCGGCCAGGGCCGCCGGCGCCTCGACGGCGAACTCGACGTGCTCCGGGGCGATCCGGTTCACCAGCCCCGGACTTGCGTCGAGAGGAGCGATCACCACCGCGCCGTGGTCGCGCCAGGACGCGCCGGCGGCTTCGCCGGTCGCCAGGGTGACGAGCTGCGCCTCGACCGCCGCGGCCACCGCGTCGGCGAACGCCTCGTCGTCGGTGATCAGGATCGACTGGGCGGCGGGATCGTGCTCGGCCTGGGACAGCAGGTCGGCGGCGATCCAGGTCGGGTCATTGGCCGCGTCGGCGACCACCACGATTTCCGAGGGCCCGGCCAGAGCGTCGATGCCGACCACCCCATACAGCCGTCGCTTGGCCGCGGTGACGTAGGCGTTGCCGGGCCCCACGATCTTGTCCACCGGCCGGATCGGCCCCGCGCCGAACGCCAGGGCGGCGCAGGCGTGCGCCCCGCCGATGCGCCAGATCTCGGTGACGCCCGCCTCGCGCGCCGCCGCCAGCACGGCCGGCTCCAGCCGCCCCGGCGGGGTGACCATGGCGACGCGCTCGACCCCGGCGGCGCGCGCCGGCACGGCGTTCATCAGCACAGTGGAGGGATAGGCCGCACGCCCACCGGGCACATAGATCCCCACCGCCTCCAGCGGCGTCCAGCGCCAGCCCAGTTCCACGCCGGCCGCGTCGGTGAAGCGCAGGTCGGCGGGGCGCTGGCGCTCGTGATAGGCGCGGATGCGCGCCGCCGCAAAGGCGATCGCCTCGCGCACCGGCGCCGGACAGGCCCGGGCGCCCGCCTCGATCTCCGCCTCGGAGACCCGGATCGTATCTTCGGTCAGCTCGACCCGGTCGAACTCTCGGCTGAACCGCAGCACTGCCGCCAGCCCTTCGGTCCGCACCGCCTCGATCACCGCCGCCACCGCCGCATCCACGTCCGGCGGCGAACCGCGCCGCTCGCCCAGGAAGGCGTCGAACGCGGCGTCGAATCCGGGGTCCTTGGCGTGGAACCGTCGCATCGGCGCTACATGGCGGCTCGGGGCGCAAACTCAAAGCGGATTGTGCAGCGCAGCGGCGTCGACGCCCGCACGTCCCGCAGACGCTGATCTTGCATCGTTCGACGTTTTTGTTTAAATGTTCAACACATGACCACGCCCCAGGAGCCGTCGCAAGCCTCCGGCGAGAGCTTGCAACGTCAGCGCCGCCAGACCGTGCTGGATACAGCGCGTTCTGCCGGGCTGCTCGCGGGAGAGAGCGGCCGGATCGGTGCGCGAATTCGCCGGGGCCTGCTCGAAGCCGCCAAGCAGCGATCGGGCTTATCGTCAGACACCGAATTGCTGGAGTACGCACTTGCGCAGGTCGCGTTGGAAGACGACTTCGCCAGCGCGCTGTTGTCGCTCAAAGGTTCGGTTCCGCCTGATCTAGATCTCGATCCTTGAGCTTCGATCTGCCGCTGGCCCTGCGGCGGGTGCGGCCGCAACGCAGCAGTGATCGTTTGCTCCGACGCGCTGACGGCCTGCTCCCGTTTGTCGAAGATCAGACCGCACTCGGCCCTGGCCTCATGCTGGACAGCTGCGTGTACGTCGATGTGCTGCAGGGGCGCGCGCCCTCGGCGCTTGAGCGCCTTTTGACGGCGCGGCTCCTGAACCATTCGGCCGTCTGCCTGGCGGAGCTCACGCATCTTATGGGGCGTCTGGATCCGGGGCATCCTGCAACTCGAACGGTTGTGGACCGTCTGCGAACAACGATCTCCCGTATTCCTGGGCATCGGCTGACCAGCCCCAGCGAGCAGGCGTTCGGCCAGTCCGGGATGCTGGCGGGGCTTACCATGCGCCTCGGAGGCGAAGGCGCCCCCCGCACCTTGCAGAACGATGCAGCCCTCTACTTCCACGCGCTGGAGCAGGGCTTCGTGCTGGTCACCCGCAACCTGCTCCAGTTTGACCTGTTCGACCAACTCTGTCCCAGCGGCCGCGTGCTGTTCTACCGGCGCACGTAGCGGGAGCGTCTATCCTTCGTGCGCCGGGGTGTTGGCCGTCGGCCAGGGGATCGAAACGTCGGCCAGGGCGGCGTCCACGCACTCGACGGTCAGGGCCAGGTCGCCGCCGCCGGCAAAGGCGAGGCGGATCTCGCCGCCCGGCGGGTCGCCGGCCTCGAAGCTGAGCGCCAGCAGCTCGACCACCGCATCGGGCGCGTCGCGGCGCAGATTGCGCGCCTTCACCGCCAGCACCGAGCCGAACTGAAGGCCGGCGCGGACGCGCTCGCCGATCAGGGCGCCAGGCGCCTCCCAGCGGAAGCGGTTGAGGGCGACGGTCAGGCGACGGCCGCGCGCGTCCCACTCGATGTCGCCGATCCGCGCCACGGCGTCCTGCAGGGCGGCCGAGATCACCGCCAGGTCGTCCTCGTCCTCAGCCAGCAGACGCAGGGGCTCGGGCCGGGCCATCAGTCGGCCTCGACGCCGTCGTCGTGGCCGGCGCGGATGCGGCGCACCTGGGCGCCACAGGCCGAGAGTTTCTCCTCCAGCCGCTCGAAGCCGCGGTCGAGGTGATAGACCCGGTTGACCACTGTCTCGCCCCGCGCCGCCAGTGCGGCGATGACCAGGCTGACCGAGGCGCGCAGGTCCGTCGCCATCACCGGCGCGCCGGCCAGGCGGTCCACCCCGCGCACCCGCGCCTCGCCGCCCGAGACGGAGATGTCGGCGCCCAGCCGGGTCAGCTCCGGCGCGTGCATGAAGCGGTTCTCGAAGATGGTCTCTCGGATCACGCTCTCGCCGTCGGCGAGGGTCATCAGGGCCATGAACTGCGCCTGCAGGTCGGTCGCGAACCCCGGGAAGGGGTCAGTAGCGATCTCGACGCCCCTCAGGCGCGCGCCGTTGCGCTTGATGGTGACCGCGTCATCCCAGCGTTCGACGCCGACGCCGGCCTCTTCCATCTTCAGCAGCAGCGCCTCGATCGCGTCGGGGCGGGTTCGGGTCAGCTTGACCTCGCCGCCCGCCATGGCCGCCGCCAGGGCGTAGGTGCCGGCCTCGATCCGGTCGGGGACCACGGCGTGCTCGGCGCCCGTCAGCCGGTCGACCCCGACGACCCGGATCACCGGCGAGCCTGCGCCCTCGATCCGAGCGCCCATCTTCCGCAGGCACTGCGCCAGGTCGACGATCTCCGGCTCGCGGGCAGCGTTGGAGATCACCGACTCGCCCCGGGCCAGCACTGCGCTCAGCAGGGCGTGCTCGGTGGCGCCCACCGACACCGAGGGAAAGGCGATCTCGGCGCCCTTGAGGCCGCGCGGGGCCTGGGCGTAGACGTAGCCCTCGTTCAGGTCGATCCGCGCGCCCAGGGCCTCCAGCGCCATCAGGTGCAGGTCCACCGGGCGCGCGCCGATCGCGCAGCCTCCCGGCAGCGAGACCTTGGCCTGCCCGGTCCGGGCCAGCAGCGGCCCCAGCACGTTGAACGAGGCGCGCATCTGGCGCACGAGGTCGTAGGGCGCGATCGCCGAGACGATCTCCGGGGTGGTGAGCACCGTTTCCGGCCCGTCGGCGCCCTCGCGCTCCTCGACCTGCACGCCCAGGCGCTGCAGCAGCCTGGCCAGGAAACGGGTGTCGGCCAGCCGCGGCATGTTGGTCAGGCGCAGCGGCTGATCGGTGAGCAGGCTCGCCACCATCAGCTTGATGGCCGAGTTCTTCGCGCCGCTGATGGGGATTACCCCCTCCAGTCGAACCCCGCCGGTGATGGCGATGCGATCCATTCCCAGCCCTCGAGTCCGCCGCCGGCCGATCCGGCGCGATGTGTCAGGACGGATTAATAGCCGCCCGCGCGGCGGCCGATAAGGGGCGCCCTGTCCAGCCGGAGCGGTAAGTTGTGGAGCGCCGGTCTCAGCCCTTCTCGGGCCGGGCCGGCGCCTTGCGGCGGCGCAGATTGGCCCGCAGCGCTGCGGCCAGGCGGGCCTCACGCGTTTCCCGGGCGTTGAGCGGCTTCGCGGACGGCGCTTCAACAGAGGGACGGGGTTGGTCGGGTTCGTCCGGCATCCGTCGCCCGGAGGAGAAGGTGGTGCCGCCGCGCAGGATTGAACTGCGGACCTCACCCTTACCAAGGGTGCGCTCTACCACTGAGCTACGGCGGCCAAGCCCGACGCGGCGGTGCGCGTCAGGGAGCGCCAACCGCCAGACCTGACCCTGAATGTCAAGTCGCCAGTAGGCCGCGCCGACGCGCCTGCTTCCGGAACCTGTGGATGCCTGGCCTACTGCTGCCGCGGCAGGTTCAGGACGCGCTGGGCGACGATGTTGTGCTGGATCTCGTCGCTGCCGCCGGCCACCGTGCTGGCGAAGCCGCGCAGGTAGTGTTCGGAGAAGTCGTTCATCAGCACCGCATCCGGGCCCAGCAGCTCCATGCCGACGCGGTGCGCCTCGAGGTGCAGCTTGGCCAGCAGGATCTTCAACATCGAGCCGTCGGGACCCGGCGCATTGCGGCGCACGTTGCGCGCCACGGCCACGTAGGTCATGGCCCGGAGGGCCGCGACCTCGGCGCGCATCCTGGTGAGCTTGCGGCCGATCTCGCTGTCGGCGAAGGCCAGCTTGCCATCCGGTCCGGTACGGGTCTTGGCGCGGTCGATCAGCTCGTCGATCTGCTTGGCGAGCGCCACCTGGGCCTGGGTGAAGGCCGTGCCCCGCTCGAACGACAGGGTGCTCATGGCGGTCTTCCAGCCGCCGTTGATCTCGCCCACCACATTGGCGATCGGGATCCGCACCTCGTCGTAGAAGACCTGGTTGAAGTGGTGCACCCGGTCGACGAACGGCACCGGCCGGATGGTGATCCCGGGCAGGTGCATGTCGCAGATCACCCAGGTGATCCCCGCGTGCTTCTTGCTGGTGGGGTCGGTCCGGACCAGCAGCTCCTGGTAGTCGGCGATGTGGGCGTAGCTGGTCCAGATCTTCGAGCCGGTGACCACCAGATCCTCACCATCGATCTCGGCGCGGGTGGAGAGCCCGGCCAGGTCGGAGCCGGCGCCCGGCTCGGAGAAGCCCTGGCACCAGATCACCTCGCCCTTGAGGATTTTCGGCAAATGGAACGACTTCTGGGCGTCGGTGGCGTTGGCGATCAGGGTCGGGCCGCCGTGGTTCAGGCCCACGAAGCAGGATCCGGCCTGCGGCGCGCCGGCCTTGGCCGATTCCTCGAACCAGATCAGTTGCTCGACGGTGGAGAGCCCCCGCCCTCCGTACTCCTTGGGCCAGGAGATGCCCGCCCACCCGCCCTCGTACTGCTTGCGCTGCCAGGCGAGGTCGTACTCGCGCATCGCCTGGCCTTCCTCGGGCTGCCCCTCGCGAGGCTTGTTGGCCTCGATCCAGGTGCGGACCTCGTCTCTGAATTCAATTTCCGCAGGGGAAAGATCCAAATTCATCGCTTACCTGCCATCTCAAAAATGCAGTCAGTATGGTCGGCGGCGTGGGAGCAGCTAATTCGCTTCGCCGCAAACAAGTTCGAAGGTCTCTATCTCTACCGATCCCGCTATCGCTTCGCCAGCGCGGCCTTGAAGCCGGCGATCGCGTTGCGGTACGCGCCTAGCAGGGTCTGGCGCACGCTCTCGGGGTCGACGCCGTCGAGAACGGCGAAGTGGCTTCGCCACATGAAGTTGCAGGCGTCCGGCCCGGCCGGCGTCAGGTGCATCTGAGCGGTATAGTGGCGGAACATCACGGTCTCGTGCCAGTTCACGACCGAGTAGATGACCCGGTGGGCCTCATGATCCATCAGTTCCAGCCGCTCGTCGGTGAAGCGCTGATCCACCGGCACGTGCCGGATCATCCCCTCCCCCGAGCCGGTGGCGGTCACGTCGTAGCAGCCCGCGACCACCTTCGGCATCCCTTCGAAGTCGGCGAAGAGCGGCCAGGCCTTCTCGATCGCACAGTCGAACCGATCGTCGATGCGCACGCTGGTGAATGTCGGCATGGTCTCCTCCCTCCCGCTCCTCGCCGAGCGAGATTTGAGATTGACCTTACCCGCAGCAGCGCCGACGCCAAGGGCCTGCGCGTCGGCCTCCCTCGCTGCTGGTCGCCAACCTCCGGCAGGGCTTGCCAGACGCCGCTGGGCGCCCGCCCCAAAGACCGGCGGTCCCGGTTAGGATATCGCACCAAACCGTGTTCGGTGGGGGCCAAGGGGGACGGGCGTGGGATCGGACGGGGTGCAGGGGGCCGAGGCTGCGGCGATACGCGGCTCGCCGTGGGAGGTCCTGCTGGTCTTCCTGAGGCTTGGCCTGACCTCGTTCGGCGGACCGGTCGCCCACATCGGCTACTTCCGCCACGAGTTCGTCTCCCGCCGCCGCTGGCTTGGCGAGCGGGCGTTCGCCGACCTGGTGGCGCTCTGCCAGTTCCTGCCTGGGCCGGCCAGCAGCCAGCTCGGCTTTTCAATCGGGCTGCTGCGGGCGGGCTACGCCGGGGCGCTGGCGGCCTGGACCGGCTTCACCCTGCCCTCCGCCGTCGCCATGACGTTGTTCGCAGCCGGCGCCGGGGCGCTGCGCGGCGCGCCGGCCGCCGGCCTGCTGCATGGCCTGAAGCTGGCGGCCGTGGCGGTGGTCGCCCAGGCGGTGTGGGGGATGGCGCGCAGCGCCTGCGCCGGCTGGGCGCGCGCCGCCATCGCGGTGGCCGCGGCGGCGGCGATCCTGCTCATCGCCGACCCGCTGACCCAGATCGGGGTGATCGTCGGCGGCGCCCTGGCCGGCCTCGTGGTGTGCCGCGAGATCGCGCAGGCGCCTGTGAGCGGGGAAGCGCTGCTGGTGTCCCGCCGGACAGGCCTGATCGCCGGGGCCGCCTTCCTGACACTGCTGGTCGGCCTGCCCGTTGCAGCGCAGATCAGCCGCTCGCCGACGCTTCGGCTGTTCCAGGCCGTCTACCATTCCGGCGCCCTGGTGTTCGGCGGCGGCCATGTGGTGCTGCCGTTGCTGCGCCAGCAGTTCGTCGACACCGGCTGGATGGACAACGGGACCTTCCTGGCGGGGTATGGGGCCGCCCAGGCCATGCCCGGCCCGTTGTTCACCGTCGGCGCCTACCTCGGGTTCGCAGGTCGGCCGGTCCCTGGTCCGGTTGGAGCGGCGCTGGGTTTGGTCGGCCTCTTCCTGCCCGGCCTGCTGATCCTGCTGGCCGCCCTGCCCTTCTGGGCCCGGCTGAAAGCCGGCGCCGGCGCGCAGGCGGCGATGCGCGGGGTCAACGCCGCCGTGGTCGGCCTGCTGGCGGCGACGCTCTACAGCCCCTTGTGGACGACATCGGTGCGCGGTCCCGCCGACGCCGCCGTGGCCCTGGCGGGCTTTGGCCTGCTGACCTTCGTGCGCCTGCCGCCTATCGCCGTCGTCACGCTGTGCGCCGGCGCCGGCATGTTGCTGGGCTGACGCGCCCGCTTGCGGTCAGCAGCGCCGGGTGAACCCCCCGGTCGCCAATACGTTGACAACACATGCCGGGTCGCTCGCGGCCCTTCACTGGAGTTTGGTAGGTCATGGGTATCATCGCATGGCTGGTGCTGGGCCTGATTGCCGGGTTCATCGCCAGCAAGATCGTCAACCATCATGGCTCGGGCGTGATCATGGACATCATCCTGGGGATGATCGGCGCGATCGCGGGCGGCTTCCTGTTCAGCTTCTTCGGCGCCGCCGGGGTGACCGGATTCAACATCTATTCGATGCTCGTCGCCGTGGTCGGCGCGGTCGTGGTTCTGTGGGTCTTCCACATGCTGCGCGGCCGCACGACCATGTAGCCGTCAGGCGTCGTCTGCGACATGCAAGCGCCGGCTGCCGCAAGCAGCCGGCGCTTTTTTTGCCCGCTTACCTGACCTCGGCCGGCAGGCTGACCGAACAGGCCGTGAAGTCGGGTCCGAGCGTCGCGCGCAGGTAGGCGACCTGGGCCTTGAACCAGGCCCCGTTGGTATCGATCACCCGCACGTTTGGCCGCTCCGCCTGTGGAATGTCCGCCAGCACGCGCACGGTCATCATCCGGTCCTGGGGCTGAGGCACAGGTTGCCCCGTCTTGATCGAGTCGATCACGTCCTGGCCGACCAGGGTCCGTCCGAAGGCGGTGTAGCGCTTGTCGAGGGCGTGATTGGCGTGATCGACCGCCGACGCGTTCGTCCGCATCAGGAAGAACTGGCTATTGGCGCTGTCCACGTCTTCCCCGCGCGCCATGCCGAGCACACCGGCGCAATAGGCGCCCCAGGCATCGACCTTGTGGTCGGCCGTGAGCAGGCCGAGATCGGTGGCCTGGCTGATCACCGGCAAGCTGCCGACGAACCCCTGCTCAATGCCGCCGGTGCGGTCGACCGAGGTGAAGGGCGTGTCGGTCCCACGACGGAAGGTCATCTCGCCCTTCAGGTTCGGCAGCGATGAGGTGCCGGCGCCGCTGTCGATCGGATCGCCGGTCTGGTCCATGAAATTGTCCAGCACACGGAAGAAGGCGCGTCCGTTGTAGAGGCCGGCGCGGGTCAGCTCGCGGACGCGGGCGGCGTGGTTGGGCGTTGCGATCGGGCTCAGCTCGACGATGATACGGCCGCGGTTGGTGTCGATCACCAGGACGTTCTGCGGGTCGGGCGTGCGCCAGTCAGCCTCGGTGGGCGGGGGCGGCGCGGCCGGGGGCGGCGGAGGCCGGGGGGCCGCAACGACAGGCGGCGCGACCAGGATCAGCAGGGCCAGGACGGCCGGGCGAAGCGTCTTCATGGTCAATGGCTAACCCGCCCCCGAAAAGCTCACAAGCAAGCCCGGATTAAGCTTCGTACAGCTCAGCTACGGCCCGCCTTGGCCAGCAGGCGGCGCTTCACCGCCGGTGTGACAAAAGGCGTCACGTCACCGCCCATGGCGACGATCTCCTTCACCAGCCGCGAGGCGATCGCCTGGTGGCGCGGGTCGGCCATCAGGAACACGGTCTCGATCTCGCGGTCGAGCTGCTGGTTCATGGCGGTGAGCTGGAATTCGTATTCGAAGTCCGAGAAGGCCCGCAGCCCGCGCACCAGAATGTTGGCGCCCAGCGAGCGGGCCGCGTTGATGGTCAGGCCCTGGTAGCCGTGCACGACGATCTCGGCGTGCTGCCGCATGGCCTGGGTCTCCTCACGGAGGATATCCATCCGCTCCTCGAGCGAGAACAGCGCGGCCTTGCCGGTGTCCACCGCCACGCCGATCACCAGCTTGTCCACCAGCTTCACCGCCCGGCCGATGATATCCAGGTGACCGTTATGGATCGGGTCGAAGCTACCGGGATAGAGGCCGGTGCGAGTCATGGGTTCATCCTCACGCGCGGGGCGACGGACCGCTTCGTGCTTCGAAATGGAATCCGCGCCCCTGTCAATCGGCGTATGGCCACGGTCGGCGCGCCCACGCCGGCGAAAGCCGCCGATGCGGCCCCCCTAGTCACCCGCGCCCACGTCGGTGAGCTTCCAGGCGCCGGCCCGCTTGTAGAAGACGTAGACCCACGCTCCGCACTGGGCCGAGTAGTTCGCTTCACCCTGCCCATCCACGTCGCGCACAGGCCGGGCCCGGGCCAGGCACCGGCGCTGGCTGGGCTTCAGGTCGGCCGCATGGAAGGCGGCGAAGCTTGCCTGGTCGTCGAGGCCGGGCCCTACGATCGTCATCGAGGCCAGCGCCGTCTGGTCGTCGCGCGCGACGGCGGCGGCGAAGCCCTTCCAGAAGGCCGCGAAGCCGTCGTTCGGCGCCGCCGCCGCGGGCGCGGCCGCGAGCAGCGCCGCCATCACGAGACCTGCGATCGAACGGCGCGTCATCGGGCAGTTCCCATCAGGCGGCCCGCCGGCCCAGGATGTCGTCGAGCGCGCCCCGCACCCGCGCATGACTGTCCACCAGCGAGACCTTCTCGGCCGCGCGCTGCGCCCCGTGGGCCACCAGGGCGCGCGCCTCGCCGGGCGTGATCGGCGAGAGCGTGCGCGTGGCGCCCACGATCCGCTCCGTCGGCACGATCAGCACGTCGGCGGCGTAGCGCTGGCTGGCGATGGCGTAGGCGGTGCGGACCAGCCATGCCGCCCGCGGATCACAGCTGGTCAGGGCGCGGGCGAAGGGCTCGGTGAGGCTCACGTGGGCGCGGAACAGCACGCCGTTCCAGTAACGGGCGGCGGCGGTCAGCGGGGTCTGGTCTGCGCGGTCGTCGAGCGCCCAGGCCACCATCGGGTTGACCACGCTGGCGATGAAGTGGCGCGCCCCGAACCGCTCGGCCAGCGCCTCGGTCGGCAGATCGCAGCCCAACGCCCCGTCGACCCAGAGCTGGCCGCCGGCGAACGCCGCCCGGCGCCCGCCCGGCCGCTTCTCGCGCAGCGGCCAGGGCGCGAACGCGCCCGGCACCGCGCACGACGCGCGAACCGCATCCCGCACCAAGACGTCGGGCGTCGTCTCGGGCCCCAGCATCAGCGCCGGAGCGTCGACCATGGCCGGCGTCACTGTGATGTTCACCGCCATCCCGGAGCGGGCGAAGGCCTCGGCGAAGGTGAGGTCCGGGATGCGCGAGACGATCCGCGCCTCGAGCTCTTCCGGCGACAGCCGCCGCCACCGACCCGCGCCGTTCCCCGCCAACACACCGGCCGCCTTGGAGACTTCCTCTCCGAGCCGGGCATCGCGCAGGAAGGCCGCCAGCTCCTCGGGCCGGCGCGTCCCCAGGGTGGCCGCGACGTGGGCGCCGCCGCTGGCGCCGGAGACGATGTCCGGCAGCAGTCCGCGCGACCACAGTTCGCGCACGACCCCCAGGTGGAACGGCGCGAGGGTCCCCGAGCCGCTCAGCATCAGGGCGGTGCGGCCGACCGCGCGATCGGCGAAATCGAAAAACCTCTCCCGGCGGCGCTCCGACACGTCCGGGGCGTCCGACTCCAGCAGCTCGAGCGCCTCCACCACCAGACGCGCCCGGGCCGGCGCGCGGCGCCGCTCCTGGCCCACCCCGGCGGAGACGCCTGCCTTCAGATCCTGGGCCAGCCAGTCGAACACGCCGACGGAGTCGCGCCGGTCGAGCGCCTGTTGCAGGGCTTCGATCGGAGGACCTCCGGCCAGCGCGGCCAAGCCCTTGTTCCAGCTGTCTGCGGCCATGGCCGCGTCCGCTCCTATCCGGCCGCCGGGTGCAGCCGCACGATGTTGGATCGGATCACCTGGATCTGCGGCTTGCCGGCCTGCAGGCGATCGGCCACCACCACGCTGAGATAGGCCCCCGGATCACGGGCCCGCTCGGCAGTCAGGATGCGCGCCTGGATGCGCCGCTTCTCCCACTCCATCAGCTTGCGGCGGCGCGCAACCTGGGCTGCGTAGACAACCAGGGCTGCCCCGATCGTCGCCAGCGTGGCGATCGTGACCGCCCGCAGCACTTCGTCTTGAGCACGCGACCTCGGCACGGCGCCCTCCCCGACGCCCATTCGACGCGGCGCCGAGGTTATCTATGCCTCAGACGGCGGAGGATCGCCACCGCCGGATGCGTCGGCCTCGCCTTCATCTGCATCCTCGCCCCCGTCGCCCTCGATCCGCTCCACCGAGACCACGTGCTCGTCGTCGGCCTTGCGGAAAATGGTCACGCCCTGGGTGTTGCGAGCGGCGATGCGGATCTGGCCCACCGGCACGCGGATCAACTGGCCCTGGTCGCTGACCAGCAGGATCTCGTCGCTCTCCTCCACCGGGAACGAGGCCACCAGCCGGCCGCCGCGCTTGGTGAGGTCGTGGGCAATCAGGCCCTGGCCGCCGCGGCCGGTGCGCCGGTAGTCGTAGGCCGACGTGCGCTTGCCGAAACCCTCCGACGAGACGGTGAGCACGAACTCCTCGGCCGCCCCCAGTTCGGCGATCCGCTCGAGGCCGAGGCTGACGACGCCGGTCGGCGCCTCCTCCTCGTCGTCGGCGGGAGGCGCGACGGCCTCCTCGGCTTCGATCCCCTCCCCGATGGCGTCGGCATTGGCGGCCGCGCGCATGGCGTTGGCGTGCTTGAGGTAGGCTTCGCGCTCCGCCGGCGAGGCGTCCACCGAGCGCAGGATGGCCATGGAGATCACCGTATCGCCGTCGGCCAGGCGGATGCCGCGCACGCCGGTGGATTCGCGCCCGGCGAACACCCTGACGTCGTCCACCGGGAAGCGGATGCAGCGGCCGAGCGCGGTGGTCAGCAGCACCTCGGCGTCGGGCGCGGCCAGCGCGACCCCGATGATCGAGTCGCCCTCGTCGAGCTTCATGGCGATCTTGCCGTTGCGGTTGACCTGCAGGAAGTCGCTCAGGCGGTTGCGCCGCACCCCGCCCGAGCGGGTGGCGAACATCAGGTCCATGCCCTCCCAGGCCGCCTCGTCCTCCGGCAGCGGCAGGATCGAGGTCATGGTTTCGCCCGGCTCGATCGGGAACAGGTTGATGAAGGCCTTGCCGCGCGAATTCGGCGCGCCCACCGGCAGCCGCCAGACCTTCAGCTTGTAGGCCTTGCCCCCGGACGAGAAGAACAGCACCGGCGCGTGGGTGGAGGCGGAGAACACCCGGGTGACCGCGTCCTCGGCCTTGGTCGACATGCCCGAGCGACCCTTCCCGCCCCGCCGCTGGGTGCGGTAGGTCGTCAGTGGCGTGCGCTTGACGTAGCCGCCGTGGGTGACGGTGATCACCATCTCCTCGCGGGCGATCAGGTCCTCGTCCTCGAGGTCGGCGTCGCCGTCGACGATGATGCTGCGGCGCGGGACGGCGAAGGCCTCCTTCACCTCGATCAGCTCGGCGCGGACCACGGCCATGATGTTGTCGCGCGAGGACAGCAACTCGAGGTGGCCGCTGATCACGTCGGCCAGCGTGCGCGCCTCGCCGTAGATCTCCTCCTGCCCGAGCCCGGTGAGGCGCGAGAGCGTCAGCGCCAGGA
>Ga0207695_10003213_pt1 | contig 23268 bp, 18 predicted proteins | sample KBSC54metaG_FD_184354 | JGI IMG/M metagenome (GOLD analysis project Ga0207695, IMG submission 184354) | Corn rhizosphere microbial communities from Kellogg Biological Station, Michigan, USA - KBS C5-4 metaG (SPAdes) (version 2) | ecosystem: Host-associated > Plants > Roots > Rhizosphere > Soil...
CGCCGCGGCCCGCGCGCCGGCTGCCCCCGCGCCGACAGCGCCGGAGGCCAAGGTGGCTGAGGCCCCCGCCGCCCCGGCGCCAGCCCCGACGCCGGCCGCCGCGGCGCCCGCGCCCGCCGCCCCCGTCGCCGCGGCTCCGGCCGCCGCCCCGCGTCCTGCCGCTCCGGCCGGTCCGGGCCAGACCCGCACCTATCAGCCGTCGGCCGACCGCCGCGACGACCGGGCGAGCACCACCACCTACCGGCCCGCGCCGCCCTCGGCCCGCTTCGAGGGGGCCAACTTCGGCCAGCGCGCGCCGCGTCCAGACGACGATCGCCGCCCCGCGCGCGACGACCGCGGCCCGCCGCGCGACCGCGACGCCCGCCCGGCTCCCGGCGGCGACACCGTGCGCTATTCGGCCCTGGCCCCGCGTCCGGCCGGGCCGCGGCCGGGCGGTCCCGGCGCCCGAGGCCCCGGCGGCCCGCGCATCGGCCCCGCCGCCCCGCCCGCCACGCCGGAGATCCAGCGCGCCACCCGCCAGGCGCCTCGGCCCGGCGGCGCGGCCATGGACCGCCGACCTGACGACGACGAGGGCGGCCGCAAGGGCGCGCCCGCCTCCAAGGCGATCAGCCGCGCCAAGGGCGCCCCGCAGCGCCGCGAAGGCCGCCTGACCATCCAGGCCGTGGCCGGGGACGACGAGGGCGCCGTCGACCGGATGCGCAGCCTCGCCTCGGTCCGCCGGGCGCGTGAACGCGAACGCGAGAAGCGCAAGGGCGGCAGCCAGGAGCAGGCCCGCGCGGCCCGCGAGGTGGTCATCCCCGACGTCATCACCGTGGCCGAGCTGGCCAACCGGATGGCCATCCGCGGCGCCGAGATCATCAAGTTCCTGATGCGTCAGGGCGTGATGCTGAAGAGCGGCGACGTCATCGACAACGACACCGCCGAACTGGTGGCCACCGAATTCGGCCACACCGTGCGCCGGGTGTCGGAAGCCGACGTGGAAGAGGGCTTCATCGGCGCCGAGGACGTCGACGACCATCAGGTCACCCGCCCGCCGGTGGTGACCATCATGGGCCACGTCGACCACGGCAAGACCAGCCTGCTCGACGCGCTGCGCTCCACCGACGTGGTGTCGGGCGAGCACGGCGGGATCACCCAGCACATCGGCGCCTACCAGGTCCGCCTGGAGAACGACCAGCGGGTCACCTTCCTCGACACCCCCGGCCACGCGGCCTTCTCCGCCATGCGCATGCGCGGCGCGACGGTGACCGACATCGTGGTGCTGGTGGTGGCGGCCGACGACGGGGTGATGCCCCAGACCATCGAGGCCATCAACCACGCCAAGGCGGCCGGCGCGCCGATCATCGTGGCCATCAACAAGATGGACAAGCCGGGCGCCGACCCGACCCGGGTGATCAACGAGCTCCTGCAGCACGAGATCGTGGTGGAGAGCCTGGGCGGCGACACCCAGGCCGTGGAAGTCTCCGCCAAGGAGAAGACCGGGCTCGACAGCCTGCTGGAAGCCATCCTGTTGCAGGCCGAGGTCCTCGACCTGAAGGCCAACCCCGACCGCGTCGCCGACGGCGTGGTCATCGAGGCCAAGCTGGACCGCGGCCGCGGGGCCGTCTCCACGGTGCTGGTCAAGCGCGGCACCCTTCGCCGTGGCGACATCGTCGTGGCCGGCGACCACTGGGGCAAGGTCCGCGCCCTCTTGAACGAGCGCGAAGAACAGGTCGCCGAGGCCGGTCCCTCGGTGCCGGTGGAGATCCTCGGCCTAGACGGCACGCCGGCGCCGGGCGATCCCTTCGCCGTGGTGGAGAACGAGGCCCGCGCCCGCGAGCTCACCGCCTACCGCGTCCGCGTGAAGCGCGAGAAGGCCGGGGCGCCTGCCCAGGGCAATTCGCTGGCCGAGATGATGGCCAAGATCACCGACAAGAAGGCGTCGGAACTGCCGCTGGTCATCAAGGCCGACGTGCAGGGCTCCACCGAGGCCATCGTCGGCGCGCTCGACAAGATCGCCACCGAGGAGGTCCGTGCACGGATCATCCTCTCCGGCGCCGGGGCGATCAGCGAGAGCGACGTCATGCTGGCCAAGGGGGCGGGCTCGGCGATCCTCGGCTTCAACGTGCGCGCCTCGAAGCAGGCCCGCGACCTGGCCGAACGCGAGGGCGTGGAGATCCGCTATTATTCGATCATCTACGACCTGATCGACGACATCAAAGGCGTGCTCTCGGGCATGCTGGCGCCGATCCAGCGGGAGACCTTCCTCGGCAACGCCGAGGTGCTGCAGGCCTTCGACATCTCCAAGGTCGGCCGCGTCGCCGGCTGCCGGGTCACCGAGGGCGTGGTGCGCAAGGGCGCGCGGGTGCGGATCGTCCGCGAGGACGTGGTCATCCTGGAGCTCGGCGTACTGCAGACGCTCAAGCGCTTCAAGGACGAGGTCAACGAGGTGCAGTCCGGCCAGGAATGCGGCATGGCCTTCCAGGGCTTCCAGGACATCAAGGCCGGCGACACCATCGAGTGCTTCAGCCTCGAAGAGGTCAAGCGCACGCTCTAGGGGCGAGGTTTCGCCAAGCGATCAAAGCCCCGGAGCGACCCTCCGGGGTTTTTCTTCCGCGCCGGCCGCGCAACTTTCCCCATCTTTCCGCCGCCGGCAAACCGTGGTTCGGTCCCGCCCGGTTTCGGGGAGCAGACCATGACCACCCTATCGGAGGCAGCGCCGGCCCGGCGCAACGTCCTGGGCGCCATCCTGGCTGGCGGCTTCATGGCCGCCACCTTCGACTTCTTCGCGGCCATGCTGATCTACGGCGGCACGGCCAGCGGGGTGGCCCACGCCATCGCCCGGGGCTGGTATGGCGACGCGGTGAAGACCATGCCGCCGATCGTCGACGTCGTCGGGATCGCCTCGCACTACATGATCCTGCTGATCGCCGCGGCCATCTTCGTCGCAGCCTCCCTGCGTTTCCCGGTCCTGCGCCGGCGGGCCTGGATCACCGGGCCGCTGTTCGGGGTCTGCATCTATGTCGTGATGCACTTCGTCATCGTGCCGCTCTCGGCGGTGCACAAGATCAGCAACCCGCACGGCATCCAGTTCGTGGAGGAGTTCGCCGGCCACATGTTCGTCATCGGCCTGCCCATCGCGCTCTGGGCGCGAACGATCCTCGGCCGCGACTGACGACGATCCAAGGGGCCGTGAAGTCGCCGCGCTTTGGGCCTATCTAGGCGGGCGTCAAGGAGCCGCCGATGCGCCGTCTGATCCTCGCCCTCGCCGCCACCCTGGCGCTCGGCGCCTGCGCCACCGCCCAGAAACTGGGCGCCGCCAACGACGTCCACGCCCTGCTGATCTCGATCCGCGACAACGACAGCGCCGCCTTCGACGCCCACGTGGACCACGCGGCCCTGAAGCAGGAACTGCAGGCGAGGCTGGGCGACGCGCTCGGCAAGAACAAGAAGACCCGCGACCTCGCCGCCCTGCTTGGCCCCTCGGTGGTGGATTTCGCCGACCAGGCCCTGGTGCGGCCGCAGACCTTCCGCATGGTGGCCGAGCAATACGGCTACCGCCGCGACACCCAGATCCCCAATTCCATCGCCATCGCCCAGGCCCTGAAGACCCTGCCGGACGGCCGGGTCTGCGCCACGCGTAAGAAGGACGGCCCCTGCCTGCTGGTGTTCACCAAGGAGCAGGGGGTCTGGAAGCTCACCAGCTTCGAGGGCGATTCATCGATGCTGCGCCTGAAGCTCTGATCGGTCTAAGCTCCCGTCCAACGGGATGGGGACGGGCATGGGCTACGAAGCCGCGCTGGCGGATTATCAGAAATTCGAGTTCACGGACGGACCCTGGACCCGGCCGGTCTACCGCAAGGGTTCCGGCCCCGCGGTGATCGTCATCCACGAGATCCCGGGCCTGCATCCGCTGGTGATCCGCTTCGCCGACCATGTGGCGGAGGCGGGGATGACGGTCTTCATGCCCAGCCTGTTCGGCACGCCCGGCAAGCCGATCAGCCGGCCGTACGCCACCGCCTCGATGCTGCAGGCCATCTGCATCCGCCGCGAGTTCCACGTCTGGTCGACGCAGAAATCCAGCCCCATCGTCGAATGGCTGCGGGCGCTGGCGCGGATGGCCCATGCGGAGTGCGGCGGCAAGGGCGTGGGCGCGGTGGGCATGTGCTTCACCGGCGGCTTCGCGCTCGCCATGATGACCGAGCCCGCCGTGGTGGCGCCGGTGCTGTCGCAACCCTCCATGCCCATCGCCGCGGGTTCGAAGAAGCGCGCCGCCGGCATCGACGCCTCGCCCCGCGAGATCGCCTGCGCCAAGCGCCGGTTCGCGGAGGAGGACCTGTCGATGATCGCCCTGCGCTATCCCAGCGACACCCTGGTGCCGGACGCCCGCTTCGACATGCTGCGCCGCGAGTTCGGCGAGCGGGTGGAGATCATCGAACTCGGCGACGAACACGCCGCGCCCGCGCAGATCCCGCCGCATTCGGTGCTGACCCTGCACCTGCTCCCCACCGGCCCGTCGAAGGCCGCCGAGCAACGGGTGATCCAGTTCTTCAAGGAACGCACGGGCGCCTGAGGGTCCAGGCTGCGCCCCGGCGTCCGGGATCAGTTCGTGGAATTGGCGGTGAACGCCGCCTTGAACTGCTGCAGCTCGGCGGGCTCGATGTCCGAGACCGCCGCGAACCTCAGGCCGCCTTGCGTCCATTCGGCGAGGCTGTAGCCGTCCCGGCGCACCGACCGCGTCTCGTTCAGCAGGCGGCCCTCCGCCGGCCAGACGAAGAGGTTCACCGTGTGCAGCCGCCGCTTGTAGACGATGGCCGGCACCACCCGGCCGCCGATGTAGTCCAGCCGCCCACCCACCAGCGGGAAGCCCTGCGGCGCGAGCTCTGGGACCGGCGGGGCGATGTCCACCTTGCCGTTGAACCACGGGCGGACCACGTGCTGGTTGGAAGTCGCCACGTCGGTGAGATGGTTGGCCAAGAGCGAGCGCACGTGGCTGGCCACCAGTTGCCGCTCCACTCCGCTTTCCGCCACCTGCGGGACCACCAGCACCGCCGCCAGGCTGGCCGCGAGGAGCGTCCCGAAAGCCCCGGCGGCGGCATAGCGCACGCGGGGCGCGCGCGCGGCGCCGGCCGAAGGTGCGTCTTCCGCAGCGATCATCGCCTCGATGCCGGCCCGCAGCGTATCCGGAGCCCGGTGGCGGACCCCTGGCGTTGAGAGCTCGTCCCGCAACGCCAACAGGCGCAGGTATTCGGCGTTGCAGGCGTCGCAGGTCTTCAGGTGCGCCTCGCAGGCCGCGGCGTTGACGGCGTCCAGCTCGCCGTCGATCAGGCCCTGCAGCAGCGGGGTCTTGTCGGGGCAGGCGCTCATCGCTGGATCTCCCGCAGTTCGGCGACGCCGCCCGTCTCGCCCTGCGGCGCCAGCATCTCGCAAAGCATCTGCCGCGCCCGGGCCAGGCGCGACATCACCGTGCCGATGGGGGCGGCGGTGAGCGCGGCGATCTCCTTGTAGGACAGCTCTTCCATCTCGCGCAGCACCAGGGTCTCGCGGAACGGCTCGGGCAAATCCTCGAGCACCGCCCGGACCGCCTCGGCGTCGCGCCGCCGCAAGAGGGCGGCCTCCGGCGTGTCCTGCTCCGGGTCGGCGACGTTGGCGAGCGCCAGCGACTGGGCGTCGGAAAGCGCGCCCTCGTCCACCAACAGGCGCGCCGAGCTGGCTCGCCCCGCCGCCCAGGTCAGGAAGCAGTTCCTCACGATGGCGAACAGCCAGGCCTTCGGCGAGCCTCCGCGGTAAGCCGGAAAGGCCCGGAACGCCCGCAGGAAGGCGTCCTGCACGATGTCCTCGGCGGCCACCGGGTCGCGGGTCAGGTAGCGGGCGAAGTTGTAGGCGCCATCAAGGTGGGGCAGCACCAGTTCGCGGAACTGCCGGGCCTGCGCGCCCTCATCGGCGCGGCTTGGTCGGGCGATCCCGCCGCTGGCCGCCAGCCGCGGCCTGAAGAAGGGCTTTTGCGCCGCCATCGTCCGCCCGTGCGTCCCTGCCCCTAAGCCGGCCTCACGATCACCTTGCCCACCATGTGCGGATGAAGCGAGCAGAAGTAGGCGTACTCGCCGGGCCTGGTGAAGGTGAAGGCGAAGCGTTCGTCGGAGTCCAGCACCCTCGACTTGAAGCTCTTGTCGTTGGCCACCACCGTGTGCGGGATGTCGTCCTGGTTGATCCAGGTGACCGTCGTGCCGACGGTGACGGTGAGCGCGGCCGGGCCGAAGACGAAGTTGTCGATCTTCACCGTCGGTCCGGACGGCGCAGGGGCGGCCGCCAGCGTCGGGGCGGCGATGACCGCGTCGGTGAGAAAGACCAGGCTGAGGGCGAGCGACAGGGCGCCGGCCCGGAACAGGCGTTGGGACATGACGAGGGTTCCGTTTGGGTTGGAGGGTCAGGCGGCCAGGGTCGAATCGACCAGGGCGATGGGCGCATGGCCGGGCACGAAGGTGGCGCTGGTGATCCCCAGCATCGCGTGCAACTGCCCGGTGGGCGCCTTCAGCGGCCCGGGCGAGGGGCCCTGGCCGCCCACCGGCTGGGGGAAGGCGGTGGAGCGGGCGGTGTGGAAGGCGATATTGCCCTCCACCTTCTGGACGATCTGGTGGATGTGGCCGTTCAGCACGGTCACCGAGCCGAAGCGCTTCAGGTGGCCCAGCGCCTGGGCCGCGTCGTCGGTGCCCCAGCCCCAGTCGGCGTAGACTGTCCAGAGCGGGATGTGGGCGAAGACCACGATGGGCGTGGAGGCCGGCCGGGCGGCCAGGTCCTTCTGCAGCCAGGCCAGCTGCTCTGGCCCCAGGCTGCCCATGCCGCCGGCCTTCAGGTTCACCACATTGACCAGGGCGACGAAGTGGACGCCCCTGTGGTCGAAGCTGTACCAGCCCGCGCCCTTGGTTCCCTTGCCGAAGCGGTCGAGGTAGGCCTTGCCGGCGCCCTCATCCAGCATGTCGTGCTCGCCGGGGATGTGGAACACCGTCAATCCCGCCTGGCGGATGATCTGCTCGGCGTCGTCGAACTCCTGGTCCTTGGAGAGCTGGGTGATGTCGCCGGTGTGGATGATGAAGTCGGGCTTCACCGGCATGGCGATGATCTTGCCCACCGCCTCGCGATAGGTGGCCGCCGCGTCCGGGTTGGCGGGCTTCGAAAAGCCCACGTGGCTGTCGCTGATCTGCAGGAAGGAAAAGCCCTTCGCCGCGGCCGGCGCGGCCACCGCCTGGTCGAGGCTGACGGAGGCGGCGACGCCGCCGCTCATGGTCCAGAGCGCACCCGTACCCGCCCAGGCCATGCACTTCAGGAAGCCGCGGCGGTCTTCGCCGGTGGAATGGTCGTCGCTCATGAGGCTGCTCCTGCAATCGGTTCGGGAGCTAGACCGGGGGCGGCGCGGGTTTATTCCCGGCCGCCGAAACTCAGCGGAAATTTTCCGGCGCCATTCGGTCATCAGCCTGACATGGCTCATGGGCATCCCTGCCGCCCGCACGGGAGTATTCCGATGAGTTTGACCATCTCGATCACCGCCTCGCCGGCCGGCTGGCGCGTCCAGGGCGACACCGTGGAAAACGGCATGATGTTCCTGAGTGGGGCCGAGGCGGAGAACGCGGCTCGCCTGCTGGCTCAGCGCTATTCCGACGCCGGCCAGTTCACCGAGATCGAGGTCTTCCTGCGCGACGGCAGCCTCGCCGGGCGCTACGTGAGCGTGCCGGACCTGCAGGCGCTTGGGGCGCCCGGCATCTAGAGGCCCAGGGTCAGCCGGGCGGCGGCCAGCGCGGCGTCCAGGGCGGCGGGGGCATAGGGCTCAGCCACGCCGAAGCCCCACACCGGCGCCGGCCAGGCCGCGTCGTCCGGGCGGCGGGCGATGACGTGCACATGCAGCTGTGGCGTGACGTTGCCGAGCTGGGCGACATTGAGCTTCGCCGCCGGTCGGCCCAGGGCGTCAGCCACGGCCCGGACGGCCTCGCCCGCCTGCAGGATCTCGTCCATCAGCACGTCCCGCTCGCCGGCCGCCAGGTCCTCCAACTCCCGGGCGCCGGGACGGCGCGGCAGCAGCACGATCCACGGGAAACGCGCGTCCGACTGCAGGCGTACGTGGCTCAGCGCCAGGTCGCCCAGCGGCGTCGAGGTCGCCACGAAAGCCGGGTCCATCTCGAACATGGCCAAGCTCACCACGGCGCGGGCCATGCGCCTAGGCCTGTTTGACCCAGGCTTTGCGGACGGGGCATTGCGGGCGGAGCATTGCGGGGTCCGTCCCGGTGGGCTACGCACCCGCCGAAAGAGGCATCAGGAGCGAAGAACATGGCGAAGTCCCCGATCCGCGTGGCGGTCACCGGCGCCGCGGGCAACATCGGCTACGCGCTCCTGTTCCGCATCGCGTCGGGCCAGATGTTCGGCGCCGACCAGCCCTTGATCCTGCAGCTCCTGGAAATCCCCGTGGAGGGCCCGCAGAAGGCGCTGAAGGGCGTGGCCATGGAACTCGAGGACTGCGCCTTCCCGCTGCTGCAGTCGATGGTGCTGACCGGCGAGGCGGACGTGGCGTTCAGGGACGTCAACTGGGCGCTGCTGGTCGGCTCCAAGCCCCGCGGGCCCGGCATGGAGCGGGCCGACCTCCTGAAGGACAACGGCAAGATCTTCATCGCCCAGGGCCGGTCCATCGACAAGGTGGCCGCCGACGACTGCCGCGTGGCGGTGGTGGGCAACCCCTGCAACACCAACGTCATGATCGCCGCCAGCCAGGCCAGGCGCCTTCCGAAGGACCGCTTCACGGCCATGGTGCGCCTGGACGAGAACCGGGCGCGCGCCCAGCTCGCCCAGAAGGCGGGCGTCGCCATCGACCAGGTCACCGAGACCTTCATCTACGGCAACCACTCGCCCACCATGTTCGCCGACTTCACCCACGCCAAGATCGGCGGCAAGCCCGCGGCCGAGGTGATCGGCGACGAGGCCTGGCTGAAGACCGACTTCCTGCCCGCCGTGGGCAAACGCGGCGCGGCGATCATCGAGGCCCGGGGCGTAAGCTCGGCAGCCTCGGCGGCCAACGCCCTCGTCGACCACGTGCGCGACCTGACCACCCCCGGCAAGGTGCACTCCGTGGCCGTGGAAAGCCTGGGGCGCTACGGTTTCGCCGATGGGGTCTGGGCCGGCATGCCGGTGCGCAGCACGGCCAACGGTCACGAGGTCATCGACAGCTACCAGATGGACGACTTCGCCAAGTCGAAGATCGCGCTGACCAACGACGAGCTAGTGGGCGAGCGCGACACGGTGAAGGACATGCTCGCGTAGCGCGCCGCTTAGCCGGGCCCGTCGTCGGCCAGGTCATTCAGCTCGTTGATCCGCTGCTCGTAGATGTCGGCCACCGCGCGCGGTGAGCGGCGGGCGGCGTCTTCCCGGATGGCCAGCCAGTCGCGCTGCTCCTGCCGCAGCTGGTCCGGCGGCGCGCCCGAGCGCATGGCCCGGCGGTAGGCGCGGTTCAGCTCGCGGTCGGCGGCGGTGAGCTCGGGGTCGGAGCAGACCATCTGGGCGGCGCGGCTGCGGGCGCCCGCGCAGGCGGGGTCGAGGCTCGCCACCTGCGGCGCGCCCGGAGCGTAACGGGGGGCGTAGCGGGGCGACGGCTGGGGTGGCGTGATCAGCGGCGGCGCGGTGATCCTGGGCGTGCTCAGCGGCGCGACCTGCTGCGTGGCGGGGGGCGGCGGCAGGTCGGCGTAGGCCGGCATGGCCCGGGGGGCGTTGCGCGCCATCTCCGGCGGCAGCACCTCCAGCTTGCCGGCTGACTTCACGGGAGCCGGCGGCCGGGGCGCGTTCACCTCGATGGCCATGGTCGGCTGCGCCGTCGCCGCGGCCGGCGTCACCGCCCGCATCGGCTCGCCCAGGTGCGAGCGCCCGAGGTCGGGCTTGGCCAGGAAGCCGAAGGCCAGGCCCAGCACCAAGGCGCCGCCGACGCCGGCCGCCACCGTGGCGGCGCGGGGCGGCTTCCAGGCCCGCGCGGCCCCGGTTGGGGCGACCGCGTGCGGGGGAGCCACGGAGAAGCCGTGATAGGCGCCGCCGGCCCCGGGCTGTCCCCAGAGCGCGTGCTGGCGGTCGGTGGTCATGGCGCAAGTCTCATCTGCAGCGTCCCTTTCCGGGGGCCTAACCCCTTGGGCGACTCTGCAGTTGCATCCGCTGATCCGGCTTTCAGTCCTCGGGGTTGGCGTCCCGGGCCTGGCTGTTCAGTTCCGCGATCCGCGCCAGGTAGACGTCGTGCACGGCCCAGGGCGCCTCGCGCGCGGCCGCGGAGCGGGCGGCGAGCCAACGCTGCTGCTGACGCTGCAGCTGGGCGTCCGGCACGCCGGCGGCGCGAGCCCCCTGGTAGGCGCGGGCCAACTGCCGGTCGGCGGCGCCAAGCGCGGGGTCGGCGCAGACCAGGGCCTCGCCGGCGTCACGGTTGGCGCAGCGCGGGGTCGAGACCCTCATCAAGCCCGAGGCGTGCGGCGGAGGCGCGACCGGCGCCGCACGGGGCGCCGCCGCCAGCCGGGACGCCTTGTGGGTCCGCAGCGAGGCCTGCTCCACCCGCGCCTCGTGGCGGGTCTTGCCGTGCCGGCGATCCAGGCGGGCCAGTTCGGCGGCCTTGGGAGCCGCCGGGGCGGCGTGCGGCTTGGCCTGCTGGGCCATGGCGCGCTGCACGGCGTGCACCAGGCTGGCGAGCCGCACCTGGTTGCGGGCGTCGGCCTTGGCCTGGGCGATCGCCTCCGCGCGGGCCTCCGCGCGGCCCTTGGCCTCGGCCTTGGCGAGCAGGACCTGCTGCTGCCGGGCGGCCTTGGCGAGGCGGTCCTTCTCCTGCCGGTGGACGAGAGCCAGGCGGACCTGCTCCTGCTTCTGGGCCTTGGCGAGCCGCAGCGCCTCCTGTTTCTCGGCCCTTTGCTCGGCGCGAGCCTGCCGGGCAGCTTCCACGGCCTGGGCGAGCTCGATCTTGTGGGCCGCGGCCTTGGCCGCCGCGGCGCGGGCGAGCTCGGCCCGGCGTTCGGCCGCGCGATCGACCCTTGGCGGGGCGGCCTTGGCCAGATGGACCGCGGCGGCCACCTTGGGTGAGGCGGCCTTCGCCTTGGCCATCAGCGTCTGGCCAGCCGGCTCCTTGTGCGCGGCGCGGTCCCGGACGGAGACGGCCTCCGGCTTCGCATGGTCCTCGGGCTTGGCGGCCAGGGCCGCCACCACCAGGGCGGCCAGGTCGCGGACCGGGTGCGCCTTGATCGGCGCAAACGCCGTCGTCGCCGATGGCGCGGGGGCCGGCGGCGCGGAGCGCGGCGGCGGCGCGACCGGGGCGGGCGGCGGCTCGATGGGCATCACGTCCTGCACCCGCATCAGGCCCTGCGGCGGCCGCGTCGGGGCGAACAGGGGCGCCGGCGCGGCCGGCGCGGGCGGGCCGAGTGCGCGGGGCGCGGCCTGCGGCGAGGCGGGCGAGGTCTGGGGCAGGACGTCGATCGGCGCGCCGAGGGGCGCGGGGCGGTTGTCCACCACGATTTCCAGCTTCCGCGAGGCGGCCGCGGGCTGCGGCGCTGGGGCCGCCACGGCCGGCTTGGCCGCCGCCGCCTGCCGCTCGTTCACGGCCGGGCGGGCCCAGAGGCCCAGGCCGACCCCAAGCGCGCAGGCCCCGGCGACACCGGCGAACAGGATCTGGCGGGTTCCGGGCCCGGGACGGCGCGCGCGTTCAGGGATGTACACGCTGAAGGCGTCAGCGGCCCTGCGGTCTTGCGGTTTCGTATCAGGTGTCATCGAGATCCAGCCCCTACGCGGATCCCCCGAAGCACGAAGTGGTGGTCGCCCCGCCGCACCTACGGCTAAGCTAGCCCCGCTCCGAACTCTCCCGTGGCCTATATGAGCCTGAAATATGACGATTAATCCAGCGCCAATTCTTGAGACAGAACGCCTCATTCTGCGTGCGCCGGCCGCTGAGGACTTCGAGGCCTGGGCGGCGTTCGCCGCCGACGAGGAGACCATGCGCTATCTCGGTGGCCCGCAGGCCCGCTCGGTGGCCTGGCGCGGCATCTGCACGATGCTGGGCGCCTGGACGATCCGCGGCTTCGGCATGTTCTCGATGATCGAGAAGGCCACCGGCCGCTGGGTGGGCCGGCTGGGCCCCTGGCAGCCGGAGGACTGGCCGGGAACGGAGGTGGGCTGGGGCCTTTCCCGCGACTGCTGGGGCAAGGGCTATGCGACCGAGGGGGCGGCCGCGTCGATGGACTACGCCTTCGACGTCCTGGGCTGGAGCGAGGCGATCCACACCATCGAACCCGGCAACGCCGCCTCCCAGGCGGTCGCCAAACGCCTGGGCTCCACGCTCTGGGGCCCGTCGAAGATGCCGGCGCCTTACGAGGACGCCGTGGTCGAGACCTGGGGCCAGACCCGCGAGCAGTGGCGCGCGCGACGGGAATCGCGCAGCGATTCCCGCACCTAGGTCTTCGCCAGATCCGGCTCGGCTTTGGCGCGCCCCAGCCGCCCCGCTAGAGCCAGTTCCGTTCGCGCAGGACCCGGGCGTAGGTGCGGCTGACCGGGACCTCGGCGCCGTCCTTCAGCGTCAGCGTCGCCCGGCCGTCGCCGCGCACCGCCTCGGTGATGGCGTCGCGGGCCACCCACCAGGAGCGGTGCACCTGGGCGCCCTCGATGCCCTCGAGCTCGGCGATGGCGTCGGAGAGCCGCATGAGGATCAGATCCTGACCCATGGAGGTGTGCAGGCGCAGGTAGTGGTCCTCGGCCTCCACCGCCCAGACCTGCGCGCCACGCAGCTTGGCCGGCAGCCGCTCGAGGAACTTCGCCGGCGTCGCCGATGCGGAGGTGGCGGCGCCCGTCTGGCGGCCCACCAGTACGTTGAGGACCATCATCACCGCGGAGATCAGGGTCACCGAGACGACCAGGTCGGCGATGTCGGCGGGCGACCAGAAGGGCGATCCCCGGGCGAGCCAGGTGACCATGCCCACCACCACCGAATAGGGGATGGAGATCGCCAGCGAGGTCACCAGGATGCGCCGCCACAGCCGGACCCCCGCGCGCTCCGTGGGCCCGAAGAGGTAGCTCGAGACGAAGAGGCCCCAGAGCCAGCCGAGGATCATCAGGCCCAGCCAGTAGGCGAACCGCAGCGGCGCGGCGAGCCGGTCGGAGCCGAACGCGCCGGCGTAGGCCATGAAGCCGGCGGCCACCACGGCGATGGCGAGGCCGCGGAACCAACTGCCCCAGGTGTCGTAGGGCCCCCAGCGCAGGCGCTTCGAAGGCGAAGCCATCAGTGGTCGACCCCGGGGCTGCACACGTGCTCCCGCAGATAGAGGATGTCGGGGGTTTCGCAAACGGCCGGCCGCCTAGCTTCGGCCATCACGGCGAGGCATAACAACGGCGATTCACCCTGGGCCCGCCCGCTCCCGAATGGCCGATCTCGTCTTCCACGATCCCACCGGACGCCGGGCCAGGCGCGTGCGCTTTCTGGGCGGGCTGGTGGCGTCGTTCATCGCCCTGATGGTGGCCGCCTTCTTCGCCACCCTGGCCTTCGCGCCCCGGCTGCCGACCGTGAACCTGAAGGACCCCTCGGCGCTCTCGGCCCTGCATGTGGAGACGGCGCGCAAGATCAAGGGCCGGGCCCAGTGGAACCGCATTCCGCGCCCCCGCGCCGGCGCCGCGGCTGGCGGACCGGCGCGGCCCCTCGCGGTGGGTTTCTACGTTTCTTGGGACGAAAGCTCACGCCAGTCGCTCGCCGACCATGTGGACCAGCTGGACGTGGTCTCGCCGCAGTGGGTCGCACTGGCCAGCTCGCAAGGCGCCCTCTCAATCACCTCCGACCCGCAGGCCCGCGCGATCATGGCCTCGGCCAAGAAGCCGCCGTCGATCCTGCCGGGAGTCTTCAACTACGACACCGCCGCGCGCGCCTGGAACGGCCCCATGGCCGACGCCCTGCTTGAGAGCCCCGCCTCGCGCGCGGGACTGGTCAGCAACCTGGTGGCGCAGGCCCAGAAGCGCGGCTACGCCGGCTACGTCTTCGACTTCGAGAACCTGTCGGCGGCCGGCGCGCGGCTCTATCCGGGGTTCGTCGCGCAGGCGCGGGCGGCGTTGAAGCCGATCGGCCGCGAAGTCTGGGTCACCACGCCGTTCGCGGACGACAGCTTTCCCGTCAAGGCGTTGCAGGATGTCTCCGACGCCGTGGTGCTGATGGCCTACGACCAGCACTGGGGCGGCGGCGAGCCCGGACCGGCGGCGGCGCAGGACTGGTTCGAGACCACGCTCGCCAAGCGGATGGAAACCCTGGACCCGGCCAAGACGGTGCTGGCGCTCGGCGCCTACGGCTACGACTGGACGCTGAAGGGCCCCAAGAACGGGGCCGCGGCCGAGACCATCCTCTTCAACGAGGCCACCCAGAAGGCGCACGACGCCGAGGCCCAGGTGGAGATGGAGGAGAACTCGCTCAACCCGACCTTCGGCTACCAGGACGACGCCGGCCTGAAGCACGTCGTCTGGTTCCTCGACGCGGCCACCCTGTTCAACCAGATCAAGGTCGCCGACGGCTTTAGGCCGCTGGGCTATGCGCTCTGGCGGATGGGCGGCGAGGACCAGCTCGATTACCAGGTGCTCCGCCACAACTACGGCCAGGGCAAGCCCGACGGGCTGGAAATGCTGAAGCCCGGCGTCGACGTGGACTTCGACGGCCGCGGCGAGGTGCTGCACGTGGAGTCGATCCCGACGCCCGGCCGCCGATCGCTGGAGATCGATTCCGACACCGGCCTGATCAGCGGCGAGAACTACGAGGTGATGCCGACCTCCTACGTCGTGCAGCGCTACGGCTTCCATCCGGGCTGGGTGGCGATCACCTTCGACGATGGGCCGGACGGGCGCTGGACGCCGAAGATCCTCGACATACTCAAGCAGAAGAACGCCAAGGCGACCTTCTTCGTGATCGGCAAGAACATGGCCAGGAAGCCCGGCCTGGTCTACCGCGAGGTGGCCGAGGGGCACGAGGTGGGCAACCACACCTGGACCCATCCCGATATCGCGTTCACCCCGGCGGCGCAGACCGCCGTGGAGCTGTCGGCGACCCAGCGCCTCTTCGAGACCATCACCGGCCGGTCCATGCGCCTCTTCCGCCCGCCGTTCTTCGGCGACGCCGAACCCTCGACCCCGATCGAAGTGTCTCGGGTCATGGTGGGGCAGATGCAGGGCTATCTGACGGTCGGCCTGAGGATAGACCCCGACGACTGGGACCACCCCAACGCGGCGACGCCGGCGCACATCATCGATGTCGCGCTCACCCGGCTGAAGGACACCACCCGCCCGGGCCAGGTGATCCTGCTGCACGATTCCGGCGGCGACCGCAGCCGCACCGTGGAGGCGCTGCCGATGCTGATCGATCAGCTCCGCGCCCACGGCTACAAGCTGGTGACCATCGGCGACCTGGCCGGCATGACCCATGAGGAGGTCATGCCCCCCACCAGCCGCAACTCCGTGGAGCTGCTGCTCGACCGGATGGGCTTCGGCTTCTTCCACGGCATGCAGATGGCGCTGGAAGCCCTGTTCATCGTGGCCATCGTGCTGGGGGTGGCCAGGCTGCTGCTGCTGGGCGTGCTGGCGCTGGTGCACCGCTTCATCGCCGGCCGCCGGACCCCGCCCCTGCCAGACGCCGCCCACGGCCCGCTGATCAGCGTCCTGATCCCCTGCTTCAACGAGGAGAAGGTGATCGAGAGCTCGGTGCGCCGCATCCTGGCGTCCAACTGGCCGAGGCTCGAGGTGCTGGTGCTGGACGACGGCTCGACCGACCACACGGCCGAAGTGGTGCGCCGCGCCTTCGCCGACGAGCCGCGCGTGACGCTCATGGCCTTCGAGAACGGCGGCAAGGCCCGCGCGCTGAACCGCGGCCTCGCCAAGGCCAGCGGAGACGTGGTGGTGGCGCTGGACGCCGACACCCTGTTCCCATCCGACACCCTGGCCAAGCTCGCCCGCTGGTTCGCCGATCCCAGGGTGGGCGCGGTGGCCGGCAACGCGCTCGTCGGCAACCGGCGCAATCTGATCACCCGCTGGCAGGCCCTGGAATATGTCACCGCCCAGAACCTGGAGCGCCGGGCTCTGGCGGCCCTGGGCGCGGTGACCGTGGTGCCGGGCGCGGTCGGAGCCTGGCGGCGCTCCGCCCTGGAAACGCTGGGCGGCTATCCGGACGATACGCTGGCCGAAGACCAGGACCTGACCATCGCCATGCAACGGGCCGGCTGGCGGGTGGAGTTCGATCCCGAAGCGCGGGCCTATACCGAGGCGCCGGAGACGGTGGGCGGCCTGCTGAAGCAGCGCTTCCGCTGGTCCTTCGGCACGCTGCAGTGCATCTACAAGCACCGCGCGGCGCTCTTCAGCCTCAAGCGCCCGGTGCTGGGCTTCGTCGCCCTGCCGCAGATCTGGCTGTTCCAGATCGTGCTGACCGCGGTGGCGCCCCTGATCGACCTGGCGGTGATCTGGAGCCTGATCTCGGCGCTCTACGGCTGGAGCAACCACGCCACCGAATGGTCGCCGGACGACCTGACCCGGCCCTTGTTCTACTGGGCGGCCTTCATCTTCCTGGACCTGTCGGCCGGCGCGCTGGGGATGGCGCTGGAGCGCCGCGCCCCTTGGGGGGACCTGGTCTGGATGCCGGTGCAGCGGTTCGGTTACCGGCAGCTGATGTACTATGTGGTGGTGAAGTCGATCGACGCGGCCCTGCACGGCGCCCGCGTCGGCTGGGGCAAGCTGGAACGCCGCGCCACCGCCGCCTTCGAAGGCGCGGGCTAGAGAGCATCGTTTTACCGCCCTGGCGCGGTTGTCTTAAGGGGGAGCGGCGCCTATAACCGCGCCCACTCGCCGACCGGGCGAGGCGACAGTCAAAGCGCGCCCGCGAGCCTCATGAACATCCACGAACACCAAGCCAAGGCCGTCCTCGCCGAGTTCGGGGTCGCGGTCCCCAAGGGCTATCCGGCCTTCACCGTCGACGAAGCCGTCGACGCCGCCAGGAAGCTGGGGGGTCCGGTCTTCGTGGTGAAGTCGCAGATCCACGCCGGCGGCCGCGGCAAGGGCCGCTTCGAGGGCCTGGGCCCCGACGCCAAGGGCGGGGTGCGGGTCGTGAAATCGGTGGACGAGGTCAAGGCCAACGCCGCCGAGATGCTGGGCCGCGTGCTGGTGACCCACCAAACCGGGCCCAAGGGCAAGCAGGTGAACCGCCTCTACATCGAGGAAGGCGCGGCCATCGCCCGCGAGCTCTACCTCTCCCTGCTGGTGGACCGCGAGACGAGCCGCGTCTCCGTCGTCGCCTCTACCGAGGGCGGCATGGACATCGAGGAGGTCGCCCATTCGACCCCCGACAAGATCGTCACCTTCGGCATCGATCCGGTGACCGGCGTACGTGGCTTCCACGGCCTGAAGCTGGCGGCGGCCCTGGGCCTCTCCGGCGACCTCGCCAAGCAGGCCGGCAAGCTGATCGGCCAGCTCTACGAGGCCTTCGTCGCCAAGGACATGGCGATGCTGGAGGTCAATCCCCTGATCGTCACCGCCGACGACCAGCTCCGGGTCTTGGACGCCAAGGTCTCCTTCGACGACAACGCCCTCTTCCGCCACCCGGACATCAAGGCCCTGCGCGACGAGACCGAGGAGGACCCCAAGGAGATCGAGGCCTCCAAGTTCGACCTCTCCTACATCGCGCTGGACGGCGAGATCGGCTGCATGGTCAACGGCGCGGGCCTCGCCATGGCCACCATGGACATCATCAAGCTCTATGGCGCCGAGCCCGCCAACTTCCTGGACGTGGGCGGCGGCGCCGACGAGGCCAAGGTCACCGCGGCCTTCAAGATCATCATCGCCGACCCCAACGTGAAGGGCATCCTGGTCAATATCTTCGGCGGCATCGCGCGCTGCGACATCCTCGCCCAGGGCGTGGTGGCGGCGGTCAAGCAGGTGGGGCTGAAGGTGCCGCTGGTGGTGCGCCTGGAAGGCACCAACGCCGAGCTCGGCAAGAAGATCATCAACGAGAGCGGCCTGAACGTCATCGCCGCCAACGACCTCTCGGACGGCGCCGAGAAGATCGTCAAGGCCGTGCGGGGCGCTGCTTAATCCATGTCGATCCTGATCAACAAAGACACCCGGGTGATCTGCCAGGGCTTCACCGGCGCGCAAGGCACCTTCCACTCCGAGCAGGCCATCGCCTACGGGACGAAGATGGTGGGCGGGGTGACGCCGGGCAAAGGCGGCACGACGCACATCGGCCTGCCGGTGTTCAACACCGTGGCCGAGATCATGCGCACCGAGCGGGTCGACGCCTCGGCGATCTACGTCCCGCCGGCCTTCGCCGCGGACAGCATCCTGGAGGCCATCGACGCGCAGGTTCCCCTGATCATCTGCATCACCGAGGGCATCCCGGTGGCCGACATGGTCAAGGTGAAGCGGGCGCTCGACGGCTCGAAGTCGCGGCTGATCGGGCCCAACTGCCCGGGCGTGCTGACGCCGGACGAATGCAAGATCGGCATCATGCCCGGAAACATCTTCAAGAAGGGCTCGGTGGGCGTTGTCTCCCGCTCCGGCACCCTTACCTATGAGGCCGTGTTCCAGACCACCCAGGTGGGCCTCGGCCAGACCACGGCCGTGGGCATCGGCGGCGACCCGGTGAAGGGCACCGAGTTCATCGCCATGCTCGACCTGTTCCTGCAGGACCCGGCGACGGAGTCGATCATCATGATCGGCGAGATCGGCGGCTCGGGCGAGGAAGACGCCGCTGAGTTCATTAAAAATTCAGCAACCAAGAAGCCTATGGTCGGCTTCATCGCGGGACGCACCGCGCCGCCCGGCCGGCGCATGGGTCACGCGGGCGCGATCATCTCCGGCGGCAAGGGCGGAGCTGAGGACAAGATCGCCGCGATGGAAGCCGCGGGCATCCGCGTCTCCCCCTCGCCGGCGAAACTCGGCGAAACCCTTCTTGAGGTCCTCAAAGGTTCTTGAGCCGGTAACTAGACGTAGAGCGGTCCGCGCTCGGCTCCTTTCCTTGAGAAGCTCCGCGGTCCCGGCTCTGGGAAAGCGGACGACATGGCGGACGACGCAGGTCTGATCAACGAGGTCTTGGCGGAGACCTCCTTCCTCTACGGCGGCAACGCGGCCTTCGTGGAAGACCTCTATGCGCAGTGGTCGGCCGAGCCCAATTCGGTCGAGCCGTCCTGGCGCGCCTTCTTCGCCTCCCTGCACGATAGCGCGAGCGACGTGAAGCGCGCCGCCGCCGATCCCGCCTGGACCCAGAAGGCGGCGCCCACCGCGCGCCCGGACTGGCTCTCGGCCATCGACGGCCTGTGGCCCGCGGTGGAAGCCAAGCTGGGCGCGAAGATCGCCGAGCGGGCCCCCGCGGCCGCCGCGGACATCGATGCGGTGCGCGCCGCCACCCTGGATTCCCTGCGCGCCATCATGATGATCCGCGCCTACCGGATGCGCGGCCACCTGAAGGCCAAGCTCGATCCCCTGGGCATCGCCACCACGCCCGGCGACGCCTCCGAGCTCGATCCCGCCACCTACGGCTTCTCGGAGGCCGACTACGACCGGCCGATCTTCCTGGACTTCGTGCTGGGGCTGGAGACCGCCACGGTCCGCGAGATCCTGGAGATCGTGCGGCGCACCTACTGCGGCAACGTCGGGGTGCAGTACATGCACATCTCCGACCCGCGCGAGAAGGGCTGGCTGCAGGCCCGCATCGAGGGCCGCGACAAGGAGATCGTCTTCACCAAGGAGGGCAAGGTCGCCATCCTGAAGAAGCTCATCGAGACCGAGGGCTTCGAGAAGTTCCTGCACCGCCGCTTCCCCGGCACCAAGCGCTTCGGCCTGGACGGCGGCGAGAGCCTGGTCCCGGCGCTGGAGCAGATCATCAAGCGCGGCGGCGCGCTGGGCGTGAAGGACATCATCATCGGCATGCCGCACCGCGGGCGCCTGAACATCCTGGCCGCGGTGATGGGCAAGCCCTACCAGGTGATCTTCCACGAGTTCCAGGGGGGCTCGTCCCTGCCCTCGGACGTGGAGGGCTCCGGCGACGTGAAGTACCACCTGGGCGCCTCGTCGGACCGCGAGTTCGACGGCAACTCGGTGCACCTGTCGCTCACCGCCAACCCCAGCCACCTGGAGATCGTCAACCCGGTGGTGATCGGCAAGGCCCGCGCCAAGCAGGCGTTCACCCTTCGCCAGAACGCCAGCGCCGGGCGTGGCCACGTGCTGCCGCTCCTGATGCACGGCGACGCGGCCTTCGCCGGCCAGGGCGTGGTGGCCGAGTGCTTCGCGCTCTCCGGCCTGCGCGGCTACGGCGTCGGCGGCACCATGCACTTCGTGGTCAACAACCAGATCGGCTTCACCACCAGTCCGAAGAATTCCCGCTCCTCGCCCTATCCGTCGGACGTCGCCCTGATGGTCGAGGCGCCGATCTTCCACGCCAACGGCGACGACCCGGAGGCCGTGGTGTTCGCCGCCAAGGTCGCCACCGAATACCGCCAGCAGTTCGCCAAGGACGTGGTGGTGGACATGTTCTGCTACCGCCGGTTCGGTCACAACGAGGGCGACGACCCGACCATGACCCAGCCCTTGATGTACGCGAAGATCAAAGGTCACCCCACGGTCCGCGACCTCTACGCCCAGCGGCTGATCGACGAGGCCGTGGCGACCCGCGAGGAGATCGACGGCTGGATCGCCGAGTTCGACAAGTTCCTCGACGCCGAGTTTGACTCAGGCAAGAGCTACCACGCCGACAAGGCCGACTGGCTGGACGGCAAGTGGTCGGGGCTGAAGCTGCCGGGCGCCGAGGAGAGCGGCGTCACCGGGGTGCCCAAGCAGAAGCTCCTCGACCTCGGCCACAAGATCACCTCCATCCCGGAGCGGGTCGCCGTCCACAAGACCGTGGAGCGGGTGATCGCCGGCCGGCGCGAAGCCATCGAGAAGGGCGCGGGCCTGGACTGGTCCACGGCCGAGCACCTGGCCTTCGCCACCTTGCTGGACCAGGGCTATCCGGTGCGCCTCTCGGGCCAGGATTCCATCCGTGGCACCTTCACCCAGCGCCATTCCGGCATCGTCGACCAGAACACCGAGGAGACCTACTTTCCCTTGCGCAACCTCGGGCCGAACCAGGCCCACTTCGAGGCGCTGAACTCGGCGCTGTCGGAGGAGGCGGTGCTGGGCTTCGAGTACGGCTTCTCGCTCACCGACCCCAATACGCTGGACATGTGGGAAGCCCAGTTCGGCGACTTCGCCAACGGCGCCCAGGTGGTGATCGACCAGTTCATCTCGTCGGGCGAGCGCAAGTGGCTGCGGATGAGCGGCCTCGTGCTCCTGCTGCCGCACGGCTACGAGGGCCAGGGTCCGGAGCACTCCTCGGCGCGCCTGGAGCGCTTCCTGCAACTCTGCGCGGAGGACAACCTGCAGGTCGTCATGCCCTCGACGCCGGCCAACTACTTCCACGCCCTGCGCCGCCAGATGATCCGCGAATTCCGCAAGCCGCTGGTGGTCATGACGCCCAAGTCCCTGCTCCGGAACAAGCGCGCGGTCTCCGACCTCGCCGACCTCGCCGAGGGCACCGGCTTCCACCGGGTGATGGTGGACGGCGCCGAAGCCGGGGCCGATGTCGGCGGCGTGGTGCTGAAGCCCGACGACCAGATCACCCGGGTGATCCTCTGCTCGGGCAAGGTCTACTTCGATCTCACCGACCAGCGGGCCAAGGCCGGCCGCGACGACGTCTATGTGCTGCGCCTGGAGCAGTTCTATCCCTGGCCGCTGAAGTCGCTCACCCACGAGCTGAAGCGGTTCAAGAACGCCGAGCTGATCTGGTGCCAGGAGGAGCCGAAGAACATGGGCGGCTGGACCTTCGTCGACCCGTGGCTGGAGCTGACGCTCGAGCGGCTGAACATCAAGGCCAAGCGCGCGCGCTACGTGGGCCGCCCGGCGTCGGCCTCCACCGCCGCCGGCCTGATGGCCCGCCACCTGAAGGAACTCGAGGCCTTCCTCACCGAGGCCTTCGCCTAAGAGACCGTCGCCGCCCCAACTTTGTTTGTGTCTTTGAGAATCTAAGGAGCTCTTCCCCATGGCCGACATCATGACGCCAGCGCTGGGCGAGTCCGTCACCGAGGCCACGGTGGCGCGCTGGACCAAGAAGGCCGGCGACGCGGTGCGCAAGGACGAGATCCTGGTGGAGCTGGAGACCGACAAGGTGAGCCTGGAGGTGGCCGCCCCGTCCGACGGCACGCTCTCCGAGATCAACGCCGAGGAGGGCGCCACCGTCGAGCCGGGCGCGGTGCTGGGCAAGATCACCGAAGGCGCCGCGGCTCCGAAGGCCGCGCCCGCGAAACCGGCCCAGTCCGCCGCCGCTCCCGCCGGCGAAGCCCAGCCCGAGCCTGCGCCGGGTAAGCCCGCGCCGAAGTCCGCGCCCGTCCCCGACACCAGTGCGCCCGACACCGGCAGACAGGCGGCCAAGGCGCCCTCCAAGGCCGCCGCGGAACCGGTGCTGGCGCCGTCGGCCCAACGGGTGGTGTCCGAGAACAGGCTCGACGCCGCCGCCATCCCCGGCACCGGCAAGGACGGCCGCATCACCAAGGGCGACGCCCTGGCGGCGTTGGACGCCCGCGCCAGGGCGCCGGCCCCTGCGCCGAGCGGCCCGGCGCCGGTCCGCGAGGTGCACGAGCGCGAGGAGCGGGTGCGCATGACCCGCCTGCGCCAGACCATCGCGCGCCGCCTGAAGGAGGCGCAGAACAACGCCGCCATGCTGACCACCTTCAACGAGGTGGACATGAGCGCGGTGATGGCCATGCGCGCGCAGTACAAGGACGCCTTCGAGAAGACCCACGGCGTCAAGCTGGGCTTCATGAGCTTCTTCGTCCGCGCGGTGACCCACGCCCTGAAGATGGTCCCCGACGTCAACGCCGAGATCGACGGCCAGGACCTGATCTACAAGAACCACTACGACATCGGGGTCGCCGTCGGCACCGAGAAGGGCCTGGTGGTGCCGGTGGTCCGCGACGTCGACGCCATGAGCCTGGCCGAGATCGAGAAGGCCATCGGCGCGCTGGGCAGGAAGGCCCGCGACGGCCAGCTCGCCATCGAGGACATGCAAGGCGGCACCTTCACCATCTCCAACGGCGGGGTCTACGGCTCGCTGATGTCGACGCCGATCCTGAACGCGCCGCAGTCGGGCATCCTCGGCATGCACAAGATCCAGGAGCGGCCCATGGCCATCGGCGGCCAGGTGGTGATCCGGCCGATGATGTACCTGGCGCTATCCTACGACCACCGGGTTGTGGACGG
>Ga0207695_10003218_pt1 | contig 23245 bp, 21 predicted proteins | sample KBSC54metaG_FD_184354 | JGI IMG/M metagenome (GOLD analysis project Ga0207695, IMG submission 184354) | Corn rhizosphere microbial communities from Kellogg Biological Station, Michigan, USA - KBS C5-4 metaG (SPAdes) (version 2) | ecosystem: Host-associated > Plants > Roots > Rhizosphere > Soil...
TCGAATCATGTTAGTTTAGTAGATTCCGTAAGTATTTCAACTACAAAGCAAGTTAAAACTATTTATGATATGAGTGAATAAAAAGGCCTCTAAATGGAGGCCTTTTCCAAAAATGAGTGACTTTACGGGCTTTTGGCCGGCTTTAATTAAGATTTTCAATAATACCAGCTATTCCCTGTCCACCGCCCACACAAGCGGTGACTATTCCATATTTTTTGTTCAATCTTTTCATATCATTCACCAGCTGAATGGTCAGCTTGCACCCGGTACAGCCCAAAGGATGGCCAAGGGCAATGGCGCCGCCATTGATATTTACGATATCCGGATTGATCTCCAGCTTCCGGATGACGGCCAGCGCCTGCGAAGCAAAAGCCTCATTCAGCTCGACCAGATCGATCTGACCCAGGTTCATTCCCGCCTGACTCAGCGCCTTTGGAACGGCCTCTACAGGGCCGATGCCCATTATACGCGGATGTACGCCGGCTGCTGTGCAGGCCACCAGCCGCGCGATGGGTTTTAGTCCCAGCTCATTCATTATCCGCTCACCCATCACGACCACAAACGCCGCCCCATCGCTGGTCTGCGACGAATTACCCGCCGTAATGCACCCGCCTGCCGCGAATACCGGCTTCAACCTGGCCAGCGCGTCGAGCGAGGTATCGGCCCTGGGTCCCTCATCGGTATCGACCGTGAAGCTCCTTTTCTGACGCCGGCCCTTTTCGTCAACATAAACTTCTTCAACTTTCAGCGGCAGGATGCCGGACTTGAAATAGCCATTCTCAATAGCCCGGATCGCCTTCTGGTGCGACTGGAAGGAGAACATATCCTGGTCTTCCCGGCTGACGCCGAACTCCTTGGCAACGGCCTCGGCAGTAAGCCCCATATTCAGATAATAGTCGGGCTCCTCGGAGGCGATAGAGTAGGCGGGTACCGTTTTCCAGCCGGCCTGGGGAACCATGGTCATGCTTTCTGTCCCCCCGGCAATGATACAGTCTGCCATGCCCGTCCGGATCTTAGCCGTAGCCATGGCTATCGTCTCCAGCCCGCTGGCGCAATAACGGTTGACAGTCACCCCCGGGGCATGGATGCCGACGGCGCGGGCGGCAATGATCCGTCCCACCTGCAGCCCCTGCTCAGCCTCGGGGACCGCATTTCCCACAATGACGTCATCGACCCGCAACGGGTCCAGCTGGGGTACGGATGCCAGTAATCCGCGGATAACGTCGATCGCCATATCATCCGGGCGATAAAAACGGAACTTGCCTCTCTTGGATTTTCCGACCGCCGTGCGATAACCGGCGACAATATATGCTTCCTGCATAGCTGATTTTTTTAGTTGTTTATGCAACTTTCGTCCCTAAAGTTACGGGTTTTAAGTCGTATCTTCTACTGTTTTTGGACCGCATCTTTCTTTTGAAGTGTATCTTCGCGGCCATGTACAAGATCCTCCGGACAGTCCTGTTCTTCTTCCCCCCCGAGGGAGTTCACCATTTTTCGATGAAGATGCTCAAGCTTGCCTGCAGCCTTGGCCTTTTCAGAAAGCTGGTGGAGTGGGGCTGCCGGCCCGATACGCACGAAACCCCGCAAAAAGAGGCTTTTGGCCTGAGCTTTCGCAACCCGGTTGGCCTCGGAGCCGGCTTCGACAAGAACGCGCTCTACCTCCGCGAACTGAAAGCCCTGGGCTTCGGCTTTGTCGAGATCGGGACAGTCACACCCAGGCCCCAGGCCGGCAACGAACAGCCACGTCTCTTCCGCCTCCCGCCGGACCAGGCGCTGGTCAACCGGATGGGCTTCAACAACGACGGCGTAGACGTTATAGCTGAAAGATTGAAAGCCTGGCGCGCATCGGAGGCCCGCCAAACTTCCCGTCAACCGGACACCAGCCCGACCGTCAGGAAGACCGCTCCCCTCATTATCGGCGGCAACATCGGGAAGAACAAGGTCACACCCAACGAGGAGGCCTGGAAAGACTACGAGACCTGCTTCACCGCGCTATACGACGTGGTCGACTATTTCGTGGTCAACGTCAGCTCGCCCAATACCCCCGGCCTGAGAGCCCTGCAGGAAAAAGACTCGTTGCACAAGATATTGACCAATCTCCAGTCGATCAATGGCAGACTCTCCGCCCAAAAAGGCATCCGCCCCAGGCCACTCTTGCTCAAAATAGCTCCCGACCTCAACCAGCAGCAGCTGGACGACGTCATCAGCCTCGCGCTCGAGATCAACCTCGACGGCATCGTAGCAACCAATACCACCATCTGCCGGGAAGGACTGGTCACTCCACAGGAGAGACTGACGGCCATCGGCGCCGGCGGGCTCAGCGGCGCCCCTCTGCGCGCACGATCGACCGAAGTCGTAGCCTACTGCTGCGAAAGGATGCGGGGACGCATACCCGTGATCGCCTCGGGCGGCATCTTTACCGCGGCCGACGCCAAAGAAAAGCTGGACGCCGGCGCCGCGCTGGTACAGGTCTGGACAGGTTTTATTTATGAAGGACCGTTCATCACGCGGCACATCTGCGAAGGGCTGTGAGTCGCATTAACTTATATTTATAGCACTAATTGACAATCTATGACCTCCCTTTTCTCGCTGGCCTCTCTCGTTAGTCTGTTTACCCTTACCGTGCTCGAAATAGTATTAGGCATTGACAATGTGATCTTTGTATCGATTCTCATCGGCCGCCTGCAACCCCGGCAGCAGCTGCAGGCCCGCCGGGCCTGGATGCTCGCAGGCATCCTGATCCGATCTCTCCTGCTTTTCGGACTCGGCTGGCTGGTAACCAACGGCAACAAAGCGCTCTTCGCCGCTTTCGGCTACCCCTTCACCCTTCGCAACCTGATCATGCTGGCCGGCGGCCTCTTCCTATTATATAAGACGGTAAAAGAGATCCACGAAAAGGTCAGTGGCGAAAGCTCGGAAGGCGAGATGGTCACCGAAAGCAAGGCCACTTCGTTCACCGGGATCGTAACCCAGATCGTGCTGGTAGACACCGTTTTTTCCTTTGACAGCGTCATCACCGCGGTAGGGCTGGCCCAGCAGGTGGCCGTCATGATAACAGCCGTCATCATCGCCATGATCATTATGTTCTTCTTCTCCCAGAAAATAGCCGATTACATCGATAAGCGCCCGACCCTGAAAATGCTGGCCCTCTCCTTCCTGCTGATGGTGGGCTTCAGCCTGTTCTTCGAGGGCCTGGAACCCTTGCATCGCACGCATATCGACAAAGGCTATATCTATTTCTCGATGGCCTTTGCCTTTGCGGTCGAGCTGCTGAATACAAAAGCAAAGAAGAAGGCCAGGCATTGAGCAAAATGCTTAAATTTAGCCAACCCCGGGCCGCAGGCCCGCTATAAAACTTTTGCTATGCCCACCACCGCTGCACATACCCACGACGATCGGGTCGACGCCTACATCGCAAAGTCCGCCGACTTCGCCAAACCCATCCTTGAGCGCATCCGCAAGCTCGTCCACAACGCCTGTCCCGATGCGACTGAAACGATAAAATGGGGCATGCCTTTCTTTGAATTCAACGGCTCCCCGCTCTGCAATATGGCCGCCTTCAAAGAACACTGCGCCTTCGGTTTCTGGAATGCACCCCTTCTCAAAGACCCGGAAGGTATTCTCCATGTAAAAGACAAGAACGCAATGGGACACCTCGACCGGCTCACATCGGTCAAAGACCTGCCTGCCGATAAAATACTCGTAGCCTATCTCAAAGAAGCAGCCCAGCTGATCAAAGAAGGTAAAAAAGTCCCGGCACGCGCCAAAAAAGAGCCGAAGCCTGAACTGCCCATGCCCCCCGCGCTGACAGCAGCGCTAAAGAAGAGCAGGAAAGCCCAGGCTACCTTCGAAAGCTTTCCGCCAAGCCACCGCAGGGAATATATTGAATGGATCACCGAGGCGAAGTCCGACGCCACACGGGACAAAAGAATAGAGACGACGATCGAATGGCTGCTGGAAGGGAAATCGAGGAACTGGAAATACCAGAAAAAATAACCGGCCCGGACGGTCTCCCGGTCAAGCTTAGCCGATACATAGCAGGGTCGCCGCTACCACTCCCGCAGTCTCGGCACGCAGGCGATTCTCACCCAGGGTCACCGGCAAAAAACCTTCCTTCAACGCAACCTCGACCTCCTTTGGTGAGAAATCGCCCTCCGGTCCGATCAGGATAAGTTGCGAAGGGACTCCATTTCCGGGACCGCCATTATCCAGGGTCCCTGCTGCGCCGCTACGAGACAATATTTCCCTCCGGTCCGCAAGCGAGTCCGTAGGCCGCGGAGCCTCCAGGCAATGCGCTATATATCTCTCCCCCAAAGCCGGTCGCCCCACGAGCTCGGAAAACACTATCGGTTCGGACAATTCGGGTAGCCAGGCCTGTTGGGACTGCAGCATGGCGCTGACAAGGATGCCCCTGAGCCGGTCGATACGGGCGTGCTGTTTCTCTGTCCGCTCGCATAGCAAAGGCACAATGCTGCCCACTCCGATCTCTGTGGCTTTTTCCAGGAACCATTCAAATCGGGACGCGTTCTTCAACAAGGAGATGGCGACCGTCACCTTCCTCGCCGGCGGCGGCTGGTCGAGAACAGACTCGATCCTGACCCGGCATTTTTTCTTATGATCGTCGACAATAACGGCCCTCAGCAAAACGCCCTTCCCATCGGTCAGCTGAAGGGCCTCTCCATTCTGCATACGAAGGACCTGGACGATATGTTTTGAAGTCTCCTCACCGAGCAGCAGCTCAGGCGCATCTCTATGGAAGACAGGGATATAGAAGAAAGGCAGCATAGAATTGCCGTAAAGGTAGGGAATACCCGGTTGACCTCCTCCACCGGATCTCTTATAGAACCCTAAAAAAACAAAGCTCCCGTGAAGGAGCCCTTGTTCTTGTATGTAATTAGCAAACCTCAGACTGTATAATATGGCGCAACATCATCAGAAGGCGCCCCGTCATCAGAACGGCGCTTCATCATCATCCATTGGCAGGTCCTTCATCCGGCTGCCGGCCTGGATATAAAGACGGGCTCCGCCGCCAGCCCCGTCATCATCCTGAACGGGCTTCCAGCTGCCCCCCTGAGGTAGCCCGATGCCCCCGAAATCGTCTTCTCCATATTCGGTGAACTTCTGGATATGCAGCAGCGCGCGCAGCTTGACGGTGTCCAGAGATCCATTACGGTGCTTGGCTATCTTGACGTGGGTCTCACCCTTATTGCTTTCACCCATCTCGTTGGCGGTGATCCCATAGTACTCGGGACGATAGAGGAACATGACCATATCGGCGTCCTGCTCGATAGCACCCGATTCACGAAGGTCACTCAGCTGGGGGATCTTCTCCCCGTCTTTCCGCGATTCTACCGCACGGCTCAGCTGGGAAAGGGCGATTATGGGTACCTGTAGCTCTTTGGCAAGCCCCTTAAGCGCACGGGATATCTGGCTGATCTCCTGCTCACGGTTACCACCCTTATTGTCGCCTGCTCCGCTCATCAGCTGCAGGTAGTCGATGATGATAAAGCCGATATTGTGCTTGTTCTTCAACCGGCGGCACTTGGCCCGCAGCTCGAAGATATTCAGCGCCGGGGTATCGTCGATAAAAATGGGCGCCTTGGCAAGCCTGTCGATCCCTTTTTTGTACAGCTGCTTCATCTCGTGCTCCTCTAATTTCCCGCGGGCGATCTTTTCCATGAATATCTCGGCTTCGGCGCTGAGGATACGCTGTACCAGCTGCGCCGAGCTCATTTCAAGGCTGAAAAAGGCAACCCCTGTCGGCTTGGTGGGATTGAGCGCCGCATTCCGGGCCAGGTTGAGTGCAAAGGCCGTTTTACCAACCGCTGGACGGGCAGCGAGGATGATAAGGTCCGTCGGCTGCCACCCATAGGTGATCTTGTCAAGCGTTGGGAAACCGCTGGGCACGCCAGTGATCTCATCCTGCTTGTGCCGCAGGTCCTCGATGCGCTGGATCGTCTTGACCAGGACACTGTCGATGCTATCAAAATTCTTGCGAAGGTGATTGTTAGTGATCTCAAAGAGTTTGCTCTCTGCGTCGTCGAGCAGGTCGAATACGTCCGTGCTGTCCTCATAGGCGTCTCCGATGATCTCGCCGCTGATCCGGATCAGCTCGCGCTGAATGAATTTCTGAAGAATGATGCGGGCGTGCGTCTCGATATTTGCCGACGAGACAACAGAATTGGTCAGCTTGGTCACGGCATAAGGACCACCTACCATCTCCAGCTCTTGCCTCACCTTCAGCTCTTCAACTACCGTCAGGATATCGATAGGCTGGCTTTTATGCGCCAGGCTTTGCATGGTCCGATATATCCGCTGGTGCCCTTCCAGGTAAAAACATTCCGGTTTCAGGATCTCCACGACAGTATCAAAAGCGCTTTTCTCCAGCATAATGGCGCCGAGTACGGCCTCCTCCAGCTCTTTTGCCTGGGGAGGTATTTTACCATATACCATGGTACTAAGGTCCACCGAAGGCTTGCGCCTCATCTTATTGCGGTCCTTATTGAGATTAAGGTTAGTGAGATCCATACAAAAACCGTCCAGAATAAAAATTAAAAAAAATGTACCCAGACCTGACTCTTCGGCTCCATCCACTTTAAGGAATTGTTACGCCAACATGAACAGAATGTTACCCCTTTGAGTCAGGAGGGCGAATATAGAACTCCGCGTGCCGACGAAAAAAATTTTTCTTTTTGTATATTTTTCCTTTAGAAATGCACATGGTTATCCACAGCGACACGGGCATTATACACAGCCCCTTCCCAGCTATCCACAATTTAAAAAAGTTTTCAGCTATTTCCTTATTAAAATTCACACCTATTGTGCACAAAGATTTAGCCGTAAATATTTTGTGGGGATAGCCAAACCACAGAATGCGGTTTAGCCTCATTTCGGTCACCCGCCGTCCCCCATCGCAAGAACCAAACGCCCGTCAGTAGGGCCTTTAGATCAGACCCGACCGCCGGTCCTCCTCCCCATCGCGGACCGGATAGACCAGACTTTGCACAGTCAAAAGCCCACCTGCAGCGGATTACGCCGGCAAACGCCCGCATTTGACAGATCCCGATCCAAAAAAAACGTCCCGGAGATCATCCGGGACGCCGTATCCAATGCGCATTTAAGCTGTTTTCTAAGATCTGCCAGGCCTGCCGTTGTCGTCCTTTTTGTTGTCATCCCTTCTGGCTGGAGGAGGCGTAGCGGGCGGCGGCGTGGGCCTGGGCTGGTTGACTACCGGTCTCGGCTGCTGGCTGGCTGCCTGCTGCGACGGACGATTGGTCTGAGGGAAGCCCGGACGGCCCATGACCGGGCGCGGCTGCTGAGCTGGCTGATTGACCGGCTGATTGTTCACCGGCTGTTGCTGTTGCACCGGCTGTTGCTGCACCGGCCGACCCATCGGCTGACTCTCCGCCGGCTGCTGCTGAGCAGGCTGATTATTAGGGTTGGCCTGACCCGGCCTGACAACTGGACGACCAAACGGATTGTTCCGCGGCTGGTTCTGGACCGGCTGGCTCTGCGCAGGCTGGCTCTGGAAGGGCTGGTTTTGCGCAGGCTGGTTTTGGACCGGCTGATTCACAGGTGGATTCCCTTGCGGATAGCCGCCCCTGTTGGGAAAGCCGTTGTTCGTCCGGTTATTGTTGTTATTGTTATCCCGGCCCCACGCGTTGCCATTACCGCGATTGTCATTTCCATTATTGCCATTCCCGCGGTTGTCGTTTCCACCGTTGTTATTTCCGTTATTCCCGTTAATATCCCTGCCCCACGCGTTACCATTCCCACGATTGTCGTTGCCACGGTTGTTATTTCCATTATTCCCGTTGTTATCGCGTCCCCAGGCGTTACCATTACCACGATTATCATTCCCCCGGTTATCATACCCGTTGCCATAGATGGTCCTGTTGACCGGTCTGGCGTTCCCCAGCGTTTGAACGCGGGTCGGGGCGATCTGACGGCCACCGGAGGGCGCGCTTCCCGGCCTGTTCTCGATGGCCCCATTTACACGCGGACGATAGACGGTGAAGCTTCCGTTATCCGAACGATCCCCGGGATTACGCCCGTTGCGGATCGACATTGGCCGTATCGAAGCCCCGGAATACCTTCCTACTTCGCCGGCATCGGGACCCGCACTATAGCGGACATTCCGCGTATTGTTCACGATGGTCGTATTATTTATGACCGTAGTCCTGTTGATGATGGTGACATTATTCGTCTCCCGGACATAGTAATTGTTCACCTGCGGACTCGCGATATACTGGTGCGGAACAAAGCACCAATAGTGAGGGGGAGGAGCATAGCCGCCGCCGTAAGCAGCACCATAGCTCACATTGGGCCCCATCGGCGCCCAGCCATAGTACTCGTCGCTATTGCGCCAGCTCACCCAGGCCGGAGCCCATTCGTTGCCTGGTACCCACATCCAGCCATAGCCATCCTGGAAGAACCAGCGGCCATAGTGAAAGGTAGCCCAGCCCCACGGATAGCCGGAATCCCAGGCCCAACCTTCATCGGTATACACCCAGTGACCGTTGGTGGCATAGGGCTTGAAATCGGGCCCGACATCAGGTAACCATACATATCCGTAATTCGGATCATCGATCCACTGCCCGTAAGGACTCAGATCATCATAAAAATTCTGATAGGTCACCTCGGACGGATCGACCTGTGGCGGGGGCGGGGGCGGTGGAGGCAGCGGCGCAGGAGCCTGCGCCGGCGGCGGGTCCTGGTGTACTACATATACAGGTCCGCATGCGGCAAAGCCAATGGCCGCAAAGCTCAGAATATAAAGGTGCTTTTTCATAAATCAGCATTTGAGTTGTTTATAGGACACTCTTCCGGCCCCAAAGTTAAAGTCTTCCAAAGGCTTTAACATTTGATTATCATTAAAAAAGATATTAAAATATCGGCTCTGGTCAGAGCCCTGGCCGAAAAGAGCCCGCCTCCATTTGTTAACGAAGGATTAGCCGAAATATTTCCGCAGCCCTTCCCGTGAAGCCACCCTTAAGAGTAAAAAATTTATCTTTGCCGACCAGACCGGGAATAGCCCGCAGGAAATAAAAAAAGACCCATGACCATCAGTTATAATTGGCTTTGTGAATATTTGCCCGTCAAGATCGAAACAGAACGGCTCTCCAGGATATTGACCTCCGTCGGTCTGGAAGTAGAACATATAGAGAAATACGAGTCCGTAAAGGGTGGACTGAAAGGACTGGTCATCGGAGAGGTCCTGGAATGCATTCCCCACCCCAACGCCGACAAGCTGCGACTCACCAGGGTCAACGTGGGAGGCCCCGAGCCCCTTTCGATCGTATGCGGCGCACCCAATGTCGAAGCCGGGCAGAAAGTAGTGGTGGCAACCCCGGGAACGACCATCTATCCCCTCAAAGGCGACCCCATAACGCTGAAAATAGCAAAGATCAGAGGAGTGGAAAGCCACGGGATGATCTGCGCCGAAGATGAGATCGGCCTTGGCGAAAGCCACGCCGGCATCATTGTCCTGCCATCGACGGCCAAAGTCGGCACTCCGGCCTCGTCCTTGTTCCAGCCCTATTCCGACCATCTGATCGAGATCGGCCTTACCCCCAACCATATGGACGCCATGAGCCATCTGGGAGTGGCACGCGACGTCTGCGCCTGGCTGTCCCACCATGAGAACAAGGAATACCGGCCCAAACAACCTTCCATAAACGCCTTTAAAATTGACGGCAACAGCCTCCCCATAGCAGTGAGCATCCTCAACCAGCACAGCTGTGAGCGCTATTCCGGGATAACGATCAAGGGGATCACAATAAAGGAATCGCCCCGGTGGATGCAGGATAAGCTAAAGGCCATCGGCATCCGGAGCATTAATAATATCGTCGATATCACCAATTTCGTCCTGCATGAAATGGGACAGCCTCTCCATGCTTTCGACCTCGAGGCCATCAAAGGGGCAAAGATCATCGTAAAGAACCTGCCGGAAGGCACTTCCTTCGTGACACTCGACGAAAAGGAAAGAAAATTATCCGCCGAAGACCTCATGATCTGCAACGCCGAAGAAGGAATGGCCATCGCCGGCGTATTCGGAGGCCTTCACAGCGGTATCCACGAAGGCACAAAGAATATTTTCCTCGAAAGTGCCTGGTTCAATCCAACCGATATCCGTAAAACTTCCTTCCGCCACGGCCTCCGAACAGACGCCGCGACGCATTTTGAGAAGGGAATGGACATTTCCGGCACGGTAAATGCGCTGAAAAGAGCGGCCCTGCTGATCAAAGAGCTGGCCGGCGGAGAGATCGCCTCGGAGATCGTGGACGTCTATCCCGACCCGCGTAACAAGACCCAGGTCATCCTTAAACACCATTACCTGAAAAAGCTGAGCGGGAAGAACTATCACCCCGATACGATAAAGAACATCCTGCTGAGCCTCGGGTTCGAGATCATAAAGGAAGGTATCGACGCCATCCACGTAGCCGTACCCTGGCACAAGCCGGACATTTCGCTGCCGGCCGATATCGTGGAAGAGATCATGCGCATAGATGGTCTGGACAATATCCAGATACCTTCTGCCATCACTATCTCCCCCTCCGTAGAAGCCGACCCCACCAGGAGCGCCTGGAAAACATCCGTGGCCAGCTACCTCGTAGGACAAAGCTTCAACGAGATACTGACCAATTCGATCACCAACAGCGCTTACTACAGCGACAGCGAGCTGGAGACGGCGGTAAAAATGATCAACAACCTCAGCGCGGAGCTGAATATCCTTCGGCCCTCGCTGCTGGAGACCGGACTCGAATCCATCGCCTGGAATCTCAATCGAAAGGTCGACATGCTCCGCTTCTTTGAATTCGGCAAGTCCTATAGCACCGGGGGCATAGGGAAATATACAGAGACTAACCACCTCTGCCTCTATCTGACCGGCCCCCTCAGCGAAGACGGCTGGAAAGGCAAAGGAAAACCTGTCGACTTTTATTATATAAAAGGCCTGTGCGACCGCATCTTTCAGCTGCTGGGTATGGACCTGCCCGGCTGGCACCCCCTCCGGCACCCCAGGCTGGGCTCCGGACTGGAGATCAGGACCGACAGCCAGCTCGTGCTGGAAGCCGGTTCCGTAAACCCGGCCCTGCTAAAACAGTTCGACATTAAACAGGAAGTCTTTTTCGTCGACCTCAACTGGGATGTGCTCATGGAGATGGCCTCCGGAAAGAACATTGAATTCAGGGAACTACCCCGCCAGCTGCCTGTCTATCGCGACCTGGCAATGATCGTCGACAGATCACTACCCTATGAGAAAGTAGAAAAAGCTATCCGCAGCACACGCCTGGACAAGCTGCGTGAAGTAAAGCTCTTCGATATCTTTGAAAGCGAAAAGCTGGGAGCCGGCAAAAAATCCCTGGCCGTAAGCTTTACCTTCCTGGACGAAGAAAAAACACTCACCGACAAGGAGATTGACGGGATGGTCAATAAGATCATGGGAGCGCTCGAAAAAGAAGTACAGGCAGAGATCAGGAAATAATGGCAATGAGCGAAGATAGCAACAGTACGGGACAGCCTACCCCTCCGGAAGAAGGCATCGAGCTTCGGGTCAAAAGGATCCAGGAGAAGCTGCAGCTGCTGCTGCGGCAACGCGACCTGCTACTCAAAGAGAACGGAAGGCTGAAAGACGAACTACAACAGTTGCAACAGACACAAAATGACCAGTCGCTTCGGCTGGATCAGCTGCAACAGCAGGTAGAAGTGCTGAAAGTGACAAAAACGGCTATGAGTGAAGGGGAGAAAAAGGCGTTGGAAAAAAAGCTTGGCCAGTACATCCGGGAAATTGACCGGTGTATTACGCTTCTGGGGCAGTGAGACCGGTCAGACCCTTTTTACGAGTCTCAGTTTCATCTCATCCTTTCCCCGGGAGATTTCCAGGGTATAAACACCATAAGGCAGATCGTTGAGCCCATTCCAGTCCAGCTGCTGCTGGTCCTTTTCAACTTCGGTCTCCAGGGCGCCGCACACGAGGCCGGCATCGTCCCTTAGGATCGCCTTAAAATAGCTTTTTTGAGGATCTTCGACCTGGAAGGTCAGATGGTCGATGAAAACGGGAGATTTGACTTTTAGGAACATGGCTGGTAGTTTTTAGATAGGGTATTGGTGCAATCTTGCATGTTTATTCGAAGGGTTGGTTTTTCTATTAATTGAGCTCTAGCAAAAAATAGTCAAAAAATGCTTGACCTTATCCAGAATCAAATTCCCCGATGTGAAAAAGGTGTGAATAAATTTAAAACAAGTATTTGAACTATGCAAGACCTGATGGCAATAAATGTTGTGATCGGCGACCGGACCTACCGGATCAAGATCGAACCCAGGGACGAGGAGGTCGTCCGACGTACCCTGAAGGCCATAAATGACAAGATTATTGAATATAAGACCCAGTTTGCCGGCCGGGACATGCAGGACTATGTAGCCATGGTCGTCCTCTGGTACGCTACCCAGCCCGCCACCGGCTCTGCCCTGAGCCCCGGCCTCCTGGACGCCCTTACCCGCATCGAAGGACAGCTGGACAGGGCTCTGTAGGCGCCCGGCCCCCCATTGCACCCCCGGCCGGTCCACACACCATCCTGCCCACCGAAAAGGACGCCCACGGCGGCCCCCGGGGACATTTTCAGCCAAAAAGGCGCTCCCATCGCAGTTACAGGTTTGATGTTGAACCTTATTTTCCATAACTTCGCCAACTAACAATTTTTCATACAATCATGAATTTCATAGCATCATGAACCTGAATAAGAAATATATGATTGTGAACGCTTTAAATTCAACAGTCAATGATAATTACTATAGTAGGGATACTTGTCGCACTAGTGGTCGGGATATTAGGAGGTAAGGTCCTGTTTGCCAAAAACACACAAGGCAAGATAGAAGAAGCTGAACAACAGGCTAAAAAGATCATCAGCGACGCCACGACAGCAGCCGAGAACATGAAAAAGGAAAAGCTGCTGGAAGCCAAAGAGAAATTCGTCCAGCTGAAGGCCGAACACGATAAAGAGGTCCTCGAAAAGAACAGGCGGGTCAACGACAGCGAATCCCGGATCAAACAGAAAGAGCAGAGCATCAACCAGAAACTGGAGAACCTGGACAAACAGGCAAAGGACAACGACGCGATCAAGGAGAACCTCAACCGCCAGATCGAAGTCGTCAGCCTCAAAAGGACCGAACTGGAAAAACACCAGGAAGAACATATCCGCCGGCTGGAAAAAATAGCCGGCCTGACCGCCGAAGAGGCCAAATCCCAGCTCGTCGAAAGCCTGAGACAGGAAGCCCAGACCCGGGCGCTGGCCGTACAGCAGGAGATCATCGACGACGCCAAGCAACGCGCCAATAAAGAAGCCCGCAAGATCATCATACAGAGCATCCAGCGTACGGCCGCAGAACAGGCCATCGAGAACTCGATCACCGTTTTTAACCTGGAAAGTGACGAGATCAAGGGCCAGATCATCGGCCGCGAAGGCCGTAATATCCGGGCCATAGAAGCCGCGACAGGCGTAGACCTCATCGTAGACGACACCCCGGAAGCCATCGTCCTCTCCTCCTTCGACCCGCTGCGCCGCGAGATCGCCCGCCTCTCCCTGCAACGCCTCGTTACCGATGGCCGCATCCACCCCGCACGTATCGAAGAGATCGTCGAAAAGACCCGCAAACAGATCGAAGAGCAGGTCATGGAGATCGGGGAAAGGACCGTCATCGAGCTGGGTATCCACGGCCTGCATAAAGAGCTGGTCCGCATCGTCGGAAAAATGCGGTTCAGGTCTTCCTACGGCCAAAATCTGCTGATGCACAGCCGCGAAGTTGCCAACCTCTGCGGGATCATGGCCGCCGAACTGGGGATGAACCCCAAGCTGGCCAAACGCGCCGGACTGCTGCACGATATCGGCAAGGTACCCGACGAAGAGACCGAGCTCAGCCACGCCCTGCTGGGCATGAAGCTGGCCGAAAAATATGGCGAGAACCCCGCCGTGGTCAATGCCATCGGCGCCCACCACGACGAAGTAGAGATGCAGTACGTGATCGCCCCTATCATCCAGGCCTGTGACGCCATCAGCGGCGCCCGTCCCGGAGCAAGACGCGAGATCATGCAGCAATACCTGCAGCGCATCAAGGACCTCGAGAACCTGGCCCTTGCCTACCCCGGTGTCGAAAAAGCCTACGCCATCCAGGCCGGCCGTGAGCTGCGCGTCATCGTAGAGGCCGACAAGGTCACCGACATGGACAGCGACAAGCTCAGCTTCGAGATCGCCCAGAAGATACAGACGGAAATGACCTACCCCGGCCAGATCAAGGTGACGGTCATCCGGGAAAAACGCGCCGTAAACGTCGCCCGATAAGAAGGTTAACCTTACCCGATAAAAAACTTTGTTCTTATCGGAAATTGACATACCTTTGCCATCCTTTAAAAGACAAGCCCCTGGGCTTATTAAAAATAGAAGTTATGAACGCTGCTGTAGCTTTTGTACACGAGCAACTGACGGGAAAAAAAGAATTCCCCAAATTCAAAGCCGGTGATAATATCACTGTCAACTATAAAATTATCGAAGGCAACAAGGAGCGTATCCAGAGCTTCAAAGGAGACGTGATCAAGCGCCAGGGTGAAGGCCAGACTGCCACCTTCACCGTTCGTAAGATCTCCGACGGAGTAGGCGTGGAAAGGACTTTCCCCCTGTTCTCCCCCAATATCGAGTCCCTCGACCTGAATAAGGTCGGTCGCGTACGCCGCGCCAAGCTCTACTTCCAGCGTCAACGCAGCGGCAAGAGCGCTCGTATTAAGGAAAAAAGAATGGCAACCGAATAGTTCTGAACTGATTATAAGGAAAAGGTCCGCATTAGCGGGCCTTTTTTGTTTTTCCCCGGCCCACTATCCACAGCCTGGCCCCCAGTTCCCGGCCAGGCCTGCCCCATCCCCCTCTCTCTAAGTTTTTCCTGTAATAACAATTAATTACCGGGGGAAACCGGGCTTTCTATTCATAAAGAATTAACTTTGATGTTCTAATTCTTAAAGACTTTGATTATGGTTACTAGTTTCCTGATTTCGATGCCTGGTGGAAGTGAGTGGATTCTGATCATCCTCGCTGTGCTGGTTTTATTTGGCGGACGTAAGATCCCTGAGTTCATGCGTGGACTGGGCAAGGGTATCCGTGAGTTCAATGACGCAAAGAACAACGTCAAGAAAGAGCTCGAAGAAGGAATGAACGAGAAGGACACCAAGCCCGCCGGCACGACCACTCAGCAATAATCTTTGATCGACGACCGAGCCCTGTTCTCCTTTCACTCCATACAAGACTATCATAAAGCCTTACAGGACGGGACTGCTTCTTGCGAAGAAGCGGTCCTTTACTATTTAGACCGGATAAAAGCAGAAGCTCACCTCAACGCCTATGTGCATGTGTACGGCGAAGAAGCGCTCGAAAAAGCCCGGAGCCTCGACCAGCAACGCCGCAATGGACAGCCAACCGGCCGGTTGCACGGAGTGATCATCGGTATCAAGGACGTCATTTCCTACAAAGACCATCCGCTGACCGCCGCCTCCAACATTCTAAAAGATTTTGTCTCCATCTATGACGCCACGGTAGTCAAAAAGATGCTCGAAGAAGAAGCGATCATCATCGGTCACCTCAACTGCGACGAGTTCGCCATGGGCTCTACCAACGAGAACTCCGCCTATGGACGCGTGCTGAATGCCCGCAACAACGACCACGTGCCCGGCGGATCTTCCGGCGGCAGCGCAGTTGCCGTACAGGCCGACCTCTGCATGGCAAGCCTGGGCAGCGACACGGGCGGCTCCGTACGCCAGCCCGCCGACTTCTGCGGCATCATCGGCCTCAAACCAACCTATGGACGGGTCTCCCGCTACGGACTGATCGCCTATGCCTCCTCCTTTGACCAGGTGGGCATCTTCGGCCGGACCGTCGGCGACGTCGCCCTTGTCCTGGACGTCATCGCCGGCGAAGACGAGTTCGACAGCACCGTCAGTCGCCAGCCCGCGACCGGCGCAACCTCCGAAAACCCGGATTCTCCCGACCGCAGGTACAGGATCGCCTATTTCAAAGAAGCCCTGGAACACCCCGGACTGGACCCCGAAATAAGAGACACCCTTCTGCAACGGCTGGATGGACTCCGCAAGGCTGGCCACACAGTCGAAGCCATCGACTTCGAGCTGCTGGACTTTATCGTCCCGGCCTACTACGTGCTCACCACAGCAGAAGCCTCCTCCAACCTCGCCCGTTTCGACGGCGTCCGCTATGGCTACCGGACAAAGACCAGCAACCTCGATCTGACAGAGTTTTACAAGCGCACGCGCAGCGAAGGCTTTGGACGGGAAGTAAAACGGCGCATCCTTCTGGGAACCTTCGTGCTGAGCGCCGGATACTACGACGCCTATTTCACCAAAGCCCAGCAGGTAAGAAAATTGGTAGTAGATCGCACCAATTTGATATTCAAAGACTTCGATATTATTATCCTCCCCACAGCTCCAACCACCGCTTTCAGACTTGGAGAAAAAATGGACGACCCCATCGCGATGTATCTCGCTGATATATATACAGTTTATGCAAATCTGACCGGGATTCCCGGCATCTCCCTCCCACTTTTACCCACACAAATGGCATGCCTTTTGGTATGCAGGCTATGACAAGTCGGTTTAATGAGTTATATTTGCTTCAATTCTCGCGTCTGATGATGCAACAGTAAAGTCCTACGAAAATCCTACTCTATGCGACTGAGAGATCTGAAGCGATTCACCTGTTAATGATTTGGGCCAATTTATGCGTCAGGCCCCAATTCTGCTGCTAATCCGTTTTCTGGTTGATGGCTTGAAGTTATCTCCCGTACTCCGTTACCTATGAAAGATTGTAAAGGCCGATAACGGCGCTTTACCATCTTAAATCGTTGGACAATGTACAACAAAAGGCTTTTATTGTTGGGCATCACCATCATTGGTTCCGGATGGATGTACCCTGATCGCGCTGACTCTTCTGTAATCTCCAGGGACGCAGTGATCCTGCCCCGCCTCGCCGGAGACACAGAAAAAATTGCCGCTACCTCCTTTTCTGCTACCACCATTACTAATTCCACTGCTCAGGATGTTCTTTCCAGAGAGCTCTTTATGGCTACGACCGTAGGGGGCAGCAATGGCGTGCGCTTGAATCCCAAGGCCCTCAGCTTTGTCCAGGACTACATAAAGGACAACTGGGATGAGCTGCAAAACGTCCGCAGCTATGGACAACCCTACTTCAACCTTATCGAGAATATACTCACCCAATATGGCCTTCCCAGGGAGCTGAAATACCTGGCGGTCATCGAATCCAACCTGAGATCCTCCGCCGTCTCCCGGGTAGGCGCCAAAGGCCCTTGGCAGCTAATGCCCCAGACAGCCCGCGAGCTGGGACTGAAGGTCAACCACAACGTCGACGAACGGAAGAACTATACCAAGAGCACCCGCGCAGCCGCACTCTACCTGAGGGACCTCTATAAAGAGCTGGGAGACTGGCTGCTCGTGATCGCCGCCTATAACACCGGGACCGTCAAGGTCAACCAGGCCATTCGCCGCAGCGGCAGCCGCAACTTCTGGGACCTTCAGTACTTCCTCCCGGCCGAATCCCGCAACCACGTTAAGAAATTCATCGGGACCCAATATACCTTCGAAGGTCAGGGCAGCGTCACCACACTGACCAGGGAAGAGGCCAGACAGCAGCTGCCCGGCTCGGCTATGTATGTCTTCCAGCGCAAGCTCACCGAAGACGAGCTGAACAACGCCAGGACCGTCGCCGTCACGGGAAAATACCACTCTGCCGTGATCGCCCGCTATACCCTGCTGGACCCAGCCACCTTCAACCGGTACAATCCGGACTTCGACAAAGTAATGGCCAGCACCAACAATAGCTACGAGCTCAAGCTGCCGACAGACAAAATGGACCTATTCATCGCCAATAAATACCAGATCCTCAACGAATCCATCGCATTGCTCACCAGCGAAGGTACGCCAGACAGCAGCCTTCAGCAGGTGGCATCGAAATAAGCGCTTTTTCACCTTCAGACCTTACGCTGCCGGCACAATGCCGGCAGCTTTATTTATACCTACTTCTCCCTCGCGATCAGCTGCTTCACCAGCGCCTTCAGCTCGTTGATCTCCTTCTCCCGTGCCTTCAGCGCAACAATCTCCTTCTCCTGTGCCGCCAGCTTCTTGTCCTGCTCCACAGCATAAAGCGTCAGTTCCTCGATCTTTTTCAAAAGCTTCGCCTGGTTGTCCCCCAGATCCAGCCCCTTCTCCTGAACCTCCTGGGCGCTGGGAACATCCGGCAAATGGTGATACCGGTCGATATAAGCGCGTACCCCTGCCAAAGAAGGCAGACGATATCCTTTGTCAAATACATAGTCGGACCAGGAAGCCTGTGTCACCACCACCTTCCTGGCGCCCACCGTCCCCTCGACAGCCAGTTTGTAAGAGCCGGGGGCAGAAGTACCGATGCCGACATTACCCGACTTATCCAGCCGGATACCTGAGGTGGTTGAATTCCAGGGAGTTATTACAAAACCATTATTGGTAGTACCATTCGCAGTTCCGTAGATTATACCTGCATCTCCATTTAACGTGATCCCATTCCAGCTACCCTGGGAAAGAGAAGGGCCATGTATCTTGACAATCCCGGAATAGCCTCCGTAGCTGGAACCATCATGACTAAGATATATACCATCCGAAGGGGCACTGGTCCAAACCGCAAGCCTGGCTCCGATTGTTCCCGCGGCCGCATTGCCGACACTGAGATTGCCACCGGTCCCAACGTTGGACCCCAGCAGATTAATATAATCAATATTGCCGCCCCCCGCCTTTTGGAGATAGATAGCATTTGTGGTCGAATTGTTCACCGTTAGCGAAGCCTTCGTAAATCCATCCATCCTGTTTAGGCTCACATCATTTGCCAGATGGCTTACCCCATTAACGGTCAAAAGCGCATCCGGGGTCTGCGTACCGATGCCCACGGATCCCCCATTGTTGTTGTAGATAGGTGTACCTGCCGCCGGCGCTGCGGGAAGCCACGGCTGGGCATTTGCGTGGAATAAAAAGACTGGAATAGCAATCAGAAAAATTGCGGCTAGCCGGACTCGTCCGATGGACAGCATAAAAAGTTGGTTTAACGGTTATACGATGGGGTTACTCTTCAAATATAAAAAATATGATTTACCCCACAATACACCAACCACCCATACTATGCAATTATTTCCAGCGCCTTCCGGATCCCTTCCGCCTTGACCAGGCATTCTTCATATTCTGCAGCCGGATCGCTATAAAAAGTGATGCCCGACCCCACCTGGTAGGAGAGATACCGCGTGCCGCTGTTGTACATCAGGCTGCGGATAACCACGTTGAAGTCAAAATCCCGATTGGGAGTAACATAGCCGACTGCTCCGGAGAAGATCCCACGACGCGAACGCTCATAGCGGGCGATAAGCTCCACTACCTTGTTTTTTGGGGCCCCGGTCATGGACCCCATCGGAAAGGTCACCCGAATGGCCTCCGTCCAGTCAAGGCCGGGAAGTAGCCGCCCCGTTACGGAAGAGATCATCTGGTGTACCTGGGGGAAAGGGTAGACGCCAAACAGCTCCGATACCCCAACCGTCCCCGGGACACAAACCCGGGAAAGGTCGTTCCGGACCAGGTCGACCACCATGACGTTCTCAGACCGGTCCTTAGGGCTATTATACAGCCTGTCGTGCTGGAGAAGATCGGCATCCGGGTCCTGCAGCATCCGCGGCGCAGTCCCCTTTATGGGCTGGGAAACAAGCTCATCCCCCGTTTTTTTCAGGAACCGTTCGGGACTGGCGCACAGCAGATAGCTGGAATCGACCCGGTAAAAGGCGGCAAAAGGATTGGGTGAGGCTTCGCTGAGAGAGAACCAGGCAGAAAGGGGATTGATAACCGCGTCCCGCGAAAAGAACTCCTGACAAAAATTGACCTCGTAGCAATCACCCCGGAGGATATGTTCCTGCAGCGCAACAACAGCCGCAAGGTACTCCTCCCGCGTAAACCGGGACGTAAATGCCGGCGGCGCCCAGCCGCTGCTGTCGCTGGCCTCTCCCCTTCGTCCAGCCCCTCTTTCCCCGCCAGTCGCATCCTCCCTGGCAGTCATATCTTTCCCGACAGTCATATCCACCCCTCCATCAACATCTTCCCCGCCAGCAGGAATAACCCGCCGTATCTGCTCCCAGATCGCCTCCTGATCCATCCCAAACGAGCCGATGCGAACAGTTGCCTGGCTCAGCTCAATAACAACCTTCGGAACAAAGAATAAAAGATCGGGAAACCCAATAGGATCAGCGGACTCACCGGATCCGGGCACGCGCCCCAATCCCCCCTCACCCTGCTGCCCTGCCGCACCATGAACAGGCTCCGTCTCCTGCGCCAGGTCGTAGGCAAAATGACCAAATAGCCAATCCTGCCGGGCATCGGCCCATTCCCTGAGCCGGTCAAAAGCATCCCCGGCCGAAGCAGTGACTATTTCCACCGCGCCGGCAGCCAATAAACATTCAACAGAATGAGCAGAAGACGAATGATGATAAGAGTGGTTATCCAAAAAACAACAAATGTTGAACGGGACGGCCCATGTCAACATTTGCTGCTTGATAAATTGAATATCCTGATCGGTCGGTATCGGGAATGAAACGTAGTTTCTCGGGCGTGGCGATCGCCCTTCTTTAAAAATCGTCTTCTTCCTCTTCAAAACCGCTGTCATTGAAAAGGTCGAGGTCTTTAAAATCGTCGTCCAGGCCAAGATCATCTTCGTCGCCCTTGGTAGCTTTCTTGGACGTGTTCCCGCCTGTGGTCTTTTTGGTTTTAGACTTGGGAATGTCGAATTCGTCGAAGTCAGGATCCCACTCGTCCTCTTCGTCTACCTTTTCCCACTCATCTACCTCGTCGACGTCGCTGTCGTCGTCGTCATCATCATCATCGTCATCGTCCTTCTTGCTCTTGGAAGATGCCTTTGAAGAAGATTTCTTGGCAGAAGATTTTGGGGTATCGTCGTCATCCTCCATATCGTCATCATCGTCGTCATCCACTTCCTTCTTGGATTTCGAAGATGGTTTCTCAGGAGTTTCCTTTGGTTGAGGCGCGGATTTCTTTGAACCCTTTCCCTCCTTATCAGATTTTGGTGCCATGTCCAATAAGATTGTTATGTAAATTTTCAGCGAAGTTTTTAATCCGCCAAATTTTTTTAAAATTAATTTATTTTACGGTTTATGCAGGATTTTCTATCAGCTGATCCCGTCCCGGACCATTCGAAATATAGGCAATTTTTACGCCCAGGTATTTGTTGATAAAGTCTACATATTCCGACATTTTTACAGGCAGGGCGTCGTATTTTTTTATCTGCGTGGTATCCGCATTCCAACCCTTAAAGGACTCAAGAACAGGCTCGATCTTTACCCGGTTCATCTGGAACGGCACTTCGAGGGTCTCCTCTCCGTTGACCTTATATGCCGTACATACCTTCAACTCTGAAAAAGCATCCAGCACATCTGCCTTCGTCATAACGATCTTCGTAACGCCATTGATCATGCACGCGAACTTCAGGGCGACACCGTCGATCCAGCCACACCGGCGGGGCCGGCCCGTGGTTGCACCAAACTCATTCCCCGTCTTGCGCAGCTCTTCCCCGATAGCGTCTTCCAGCTCAGTAGGGAATGGTCCGCTGCCTACCCGGGTGCAGTATGCCTTGCTTACGCCGATCACGTCGCGTATCTTCTGGGGAGCCACGCCAAGACCGGTGCAAACACCTGCAGAGATCGTATTGGAAGAGGTCACGAACGGGAAGGTACCGAAGTCCACGTCGAGCATGCTTCCCTGCGCGCCTTCCGCCAGCACCTTTTTGCCCTGCGATATCTTGTCGTTGATGAAATATTCGCCGTTGACGATCTTGAACTGACGCATGAACTCCAGCGCCTCGAAGAACTCCTCCTCCCACTGGGAAAGGTCCTCGTGAAAATTTAGGCTGTCCAGCAACTTCTGGTGTTTGAGACGCAGCCTGATATACTGGGTGGTAAAGCTCTTGTCGAGCAGGTCGCCGACCCTGAGCCCATTACGGCCGGTCTTGTCCATATAGGCGGGGCCGATACCCTTCAGGGTGCTGCCGATCTTTTCCTGTCCTTTTGACATTTCTGATGCCTTGTCGAGAGCGCGGTGTGTCGGAAGGATCAGATGGGTACGCTGGGCAATATATAGATTTTTTCGGTAGTCTACGCCAAAGGACGCGACGGACTCGCACTCCCGCCTCAGCGTGACAGGGTCCAGAACGACGCCATTACCGATGAGGTTAATGGTATTCTCGTGGAAGACGCCGGAAGGTATCTGGTGCAGAACGATCTTCTTGTCGTTCACATACAACGTATGACCGGCATTCGGGCCACCCTGAAAACGGGCGATAACGTCATAGCGGGGAGCGAAGTAATCCACTATCTTCCCCTTTCCTTCATCCCCCCACTGGAGGCCTAATATTACATCAACCATTAATACTTATTTTGAGGCGGCAAAGGTAGGTGATTTATCTGGTTTCTCCATTGAAGCTAACTGGTTTCTGCGTCATACCGCACGACCGAATGGATGCCGCTCAGCTGTTTGAGTCTCGTCACCAGTTCTTCCAGCTCTTCCTTGTCGTGCACATATATCCGGATATTCCCCTCGAAAAGGCCGTCTTTCGCCTCGATGGTGATCGCATTGATGTTGAGCCGCAGCTCCCCCGAAATAAGATTGGTGATCTTGTTGACGACCCCCACGTCATCCATGCCCACAAGACGGATACCCGTAAGAAACGATATTTCCTTGTTCTTCGCCCATTTCGTCTTGACCACGCGATGACCATAGTTGGCCATCAGCTTGGCCGCATTGGGACAGTTGGTCCGGTGAATGGTCAGCCCCTTACCTATTGACACAAACCCGAACACGTCGTCACCGGGGATAGGCTTGCAGCAGTTGGCCAGCGTATAGACGATACGGTCACTGCTTTCGCCGAAAATGATCAGCTCAGTGTCCTTGCGCGGCACCGCCGAATCATGCTGCTTTGCCTCCGTAACAGGCTTTACCGGCCTGGGCGGCTCCAGCCTGTCGCCCAATAGCTGAAACTCCTTCAGCTCTTTCAGGTCTATATTCCGCACCGACACCTGGTAAAAAAAGTCCAGCGAAGAGCTCAGCTTGTAGTACGCCGTCAGCACGTCGATATTGTGCTGATTATAGGCCGCCCCATAGTTC
>Ga0207695_10003219_pt1 | contig 23241 bp, 20 predicted proteins | sample KBSC54metaG_FD_184354 | JGI IMG/M metagenome (GOLD analysis project Ga0207695, IMG submission 184354) | Corn rhizosphere microbial communities from Kellogg Biological Station, Michigan, USA - KBS C5-4 metaG (SPAdes) (version 2) | ecosystem: Host-associated > Plants > Roots > Rhizosphere > Soil...
GCCGGCGACCTTCTTCGTGATCGGCAAGAACATGCAGCGGTTCCCGGGGCTGGTGGCCCGCGAGGTGCGCGAAGGTCACGACGTCGGCGGCCACTCCTGGACCCATCCGGACATCGCCTACGTCCCGACCGCGCAGACCATGGTGGAGCTGACCGCCAGCCAGCGGCTGTTCGAGACCATCACCGGCCGCTCCATGCGGCTGTTCCGGCCGCCGTTCTTCGGCGACGCCGAGCCCTCGACCCCGCGGGAAGTGAGTCGCGTGCTGCTCGCGCAGCACGAGGGCTACCTGACCGTGGGCCTGCGCATCGATCCGGACGACTGGAAGAAGCCCGACCCGCAGCACATCATCGTGACCACGCTTTCGCGCCTGCAGGACACCGTCCGCCCAGGCCAGGTGGTGCTGTTGCACGACTCCGGCGGCGACCGCAGCCGCACGGTTGCAGCGCTGCCCGCGCTGATCGACGGGATCCGGGCGCACGGCTACAAGCTGGTCACCGTCGCCCAGCTCGCCGGCATGACGCCGGAGCAGGCCATGCCGCCGACCCCGCGCTCGTCGGTCGAGCTGCTGCTCGACCGGCTGGGCTTCGGCTTCTTCCACGACGTGGAGATGCTGCTCTCGTGGCTGTTCATCGGGGCGATCGCGCTGGGCGTGGCGCGGCTCCTGATGCTGGCCCCGCTCGCCCTGCTGCACCGCGCGCGCAGCGCCCGCCGCACGCCCCCCGACGTCGATCCGGAGACTGAGCCGCGGGTCAGCGTGCTGATCCCCTGCTTCAACGAGGAGAAGGTCATCGTCGCCTCGGTGCGCCGGATCCTGGCCTCCAACTGGAAGCGGCTTGAGATCCTGGTGCTGGACGACGGCTCGCGCGACCGCACCGCCGAGGTTGTCAGGCGCGCGTTCGCCGAGGAGCCGCGCGTGCGGCTGATGAGCTTCGAGAACGGCGGCAAGGCCCGCGCGCTCAACCGCGGCCTGGTGGAGGCGACGGGCGATGTGATCGTGGCGCTGGACGCCGATACGCTGTTTCCGCCCGACACCATCGGCAAGCTCGCCCGTTGGTTCGTCGATCCCCGGGTGGGCGCGGTGGCCGGAAATGCGCTGGTGGGCAACCGCCGGAACCTGATCACCCGCTGGCAGGCGCTGGAGTACGTCACCGCCCAGAACCTCGAGCGGCGCGCGCTGGCGGCGCTGGGCGCGGTCACCGTCGTGCCGGGCGCGGTCGGGGCCTGGCGCCGCTCGGCCCTGGAAGAGCTCGGCGGCTATCCAGCGGACACGCTGGCCGAGGACCAGGACCTGACGCTGGGCGCCCAGCGCGCCGGCTGGCGCATCGCCTTCGACCCCTCGGCGCGCGCCTACACCGAGGCGCCGGAGACCGTCTCCGGCCTGCTGAAGCAGCGGTTCCGCTGGTCTTTCGGCACGCTGCAGTGCCTCTGGAAGCACCGCGCGGGCCTGTTCGACCTCAAGCACCCGGTGCTGGGCTTCGTCGCCCTGCCGCAGATCTGGCTGTTCCAGATCCTGCTCACCGCCATCGCCCCGCTCGTCGACCTGGCCATCGTCTGGAGCCTGATCACCTCGCTCTACAGCTGGGCCTTCCACTGGCAGGAGTGGTCGCCGGACGACCTGATGCGGCCGGCCTTCTACTGGGCGGCGTTCATCTTCCTCGACCTCTCGGCGGGCGCGCTCGGCATGGCGCTGGAGCGGCGCGCGCCATGGGGCGACGTGGCCTGGCTGCCGGTCCAGCGGTTCGGCTACCGCCAGCTGATGTACTCGGTGGTGGTCCGCTCGATCGACGCGGCGCTGAACGGCGCGCGGGTCGGCTGGGGCAAGCTGGAGCGCCGCGCCACCGCCGCCCTGGAAGGCGCGCACTGAGCCGATCCGCCGCGGATTCGCAACACACCGTTTTACGGACTTCACGCGGTTGTCATCGCCGGATGCGGCGCCTATAACCGCCGCCACTCGCCGCCGGGCCCGCCCTGGCGGCGAGGCGATTTTCGGCACGCCCTCAAAGGCCTCATGAACATCCACGAACACCAAGCCAAGGCCGTCCTCGCGGAGTTCGGCGTGGCGGTCCCGCGCGGCTTTGCCGCCTTCTCTCCCGAAGAGGCCGTCGCGGCGGCCAAGAAGCTCCCCGGCCCGGTCTATGTGGTGAAGTCGCAGATCCACGCCGGCGGCCGCGGCAAGGGACGCTTCGAGGGTCTCGGCCCGGACGCCAAGGGCGGCGTGCGGGTGGTCAAGAGCGTCGAGGAGGTCGGCGCCAACGCCAGGGAGATGCTGGGCCGGGTGCTGGTGACGCACCAGACCGGCCCCCGCGGCAAGCAGGTGAACCGGCTCTACATCGAAGAAGGCGCGCAGATCGCCCGCGAGCTCTATCTCTCGCTGCTGGTCGACCGCGAGACCAGCCGGGTGGCGGTCGTCGCCTCGACCGAAGGCGGCATGGACATCGAGGAGGTGGCCGCCAACACGCCCGACAAGATCGCCACCTTCACCATCGACCCGGCGACCGGCGTGTGGCCGCACCACGGCCTGATGCTGGCCAAGGCGCTCGGCCTGTCCGGCGATCTCGGCAAGCAGGCCCGCACCCTGCTCGGCCAACTCTATGCGGCGTTCACCGCCAAGGACATGAGCCTTCTGGAGATCAACCCGCTCATCGTCACCGCCGACGATCAGCTTCGCGTGCTCGACGCCAAGGTCTCGTTCGACGACAACGCCCTCTTCCGCCATCCGGAGATCCGCGAGCTGCGCGACGAGACGGAGGAGGACCCCAAGGAGATCGAGGCGGCCAAGCACGAGCTCTCCTACATCGCCCTCGACGGCGAGATCGGCTGCATGGTCAACGGCGCGGGCCTGGCCATGGCCACCATGGACATCATCAAGCTCTACGGCGCCGAACCGGCCAACTTCCTGGACGTGGGCGGCGGGGCGACGCGAGAGAAGGTGACGGCGGCGTTCAAGATCATCATGGCGGACCCGAACGTGAAGGGCATCCTGGTCAACATCTTCGGCGGCATCGCCCGCTGCGACGTGCTGGCCGAGGGGATCGTGGCGGCAGTGAAGGACGTCTCGCTGAGTGTGCCGCTGGTCGTGCGGCTGGAAGGCACCAACGCCGAGCTCGGCAAACAGATCATCCGCGACTCGGGGCTCAACGTGATCCCGGCGAACGACCTCGCCGACGGCGCCGAGAAGATCGTCAAGGCCGTGCGGGGCTGAGATGGCGGATCTGGCGATCACGGCTGCCATGGCGATCTCAGGACCGGCCGCTGCTGACGCCTTCCGAAACTTTGAGGCGCTATGCGTCGAGACCAAGGCCCGACCGGCTGTCGCCCTGGCCAGAGCTGGTCGAGATGGATGGCATGGCGCTGTCTCGACCAGTAATGCGTGCGGAGTGACCTTCGAGGGCGTGTCCTACGGGTCCATTCTGCCCCAGGGGGCGAAATGGGCAGCGGCGCCTCCGCTCTCGCAGGAGGTGCGCGGGACGATATTTGTCTTCAGTGATGTGGGTGGGCGGCACGGTCCTGTCAGCAGCGCTGAGCTGGACAAGGCGACTCCCGACCTGGTTCGCACCAAGCGCATTACGCAATTCGACGTACACAACCTGAGCCGCGGAAGCGCGCTTGAGGTGGTCGTCCCTGTTCGGTGAGCCCACCTGAATGTCGATCCTGATCAACAAGCAAACCCGCGTCATCTGCCAGGGAATCACCGGCGCGCAGGGGACTTTCCATTCCGAGCAGGCGATCGCCTACGGGACCAAGATGGTGGGCGGCGTCACCCCCGGCAAAGGCGGGACCAAGCACCTGGGCCTGCCGGTGTTCGACACCGTCGGCGAGGCGGTGAAGGCGACCGGCGCCGACGCCTCGGTGATCTATGTGCCGCCGGCGTTCGCGGCCGATTCCATCCTGGAGGCGATCGACGCAGAGATCCCGCTGATCGTCTGCATCACCGAAGGCATTCCGGTCGAGGACATGGTCAAGGTGAAGCGCTCGCTCTCCGGCTCGAAGTCGCGGCTCATCGGGCCGAACTGCCCGGGCGTGCTCACCCCCGACGAATGCAAGATCGGCATCATGCCCGGCAACATCTTCAAGCGCGGCTCGGTGGGAGTTGTCTCGCGCTCCGGCACGCTTACCTATGAGGCGGTGTTCCAGACCACCCAGGTGGGCCTCGGCCAGACAACGGCCGTGGGCGTCGGCGGCGACCCGGTGAAGGGCACGGACTTCATCGAGGTGCTGGACGCGTTCCTGAAGGATCCGGAGACGGAATCGATCATCATGATCGGCGAGATCGGCGGCTCCTCCGAGGAGGACGCGGCCGAATTCATTAAAAATTCAGCAACCAAGAAGCCAATGGTGGGCTTCATCGCGGGACGCACCGCGCCGCCCGGCCGGCGCATGGGTCACGCGGGCGCGATCATCTCCGGCGGCAAGGGCGGGGCTGAGGACAAGATCGCTGCGATGGAGGCCGCGGGCATCCGCGTGTCTCCCTCTCCGGCGGCCCTCGGAACCACCCTGGTCGAGGTGCTGAAGGGCGCTTGAGGCACAGTTCGTAGCGTAAGGGCGGTCCGCGCCCAGCTCCTTTTCCAGAAGCTCCGCGGCCCGGCCCGGGAAGACGGAAAATGGCGGATGACGCAGGTCTGATCAACGAGGTGCTCGCCGAGACCTCGTTCCTCTATGGCGGCAATGCGGCCTTCGTGGAGGACCTCTACGCCAGGTGGGCCGCCGATCCCAATTCGGTCGAGCCCTCGTGGCGAGCGTTCTTCGCCTCGCTCCACGACCGCGCCGACGACGTCAAGCGCGAGGCCCAGCGCCCCGCCTGGACCGCCCCGTCCGCGCCGGCCGCACGCCCGGAATGGCTCTCCGCGCTCGATGGCATGTGGCCGGCGGTGCAGGCCAAGACCGAGGCGAAGATCGCCGAGCGCCGGCGGGGGGCCACCACCGACGAGGTGCGGGCGGCCACGCTGGATTCGCTGCGCGCCATCATGATGATCCGGGCCTACCGGATGCGCGGGCACCTGAAGGCGAACCTCGATCCGCTGGGCATCGCCAACACGCCGGGCGACGCCTCGGAGCTCGATCCGGCGACCTACGGCTTCTCGGAAGCCGACTTCGATCGACCGATCTTCCTCGATTACGTGCTGGGGCTGGAGACGGCGACCATCCGCGAGATCCTGGAGATCCTGCGGCGGACCTACTGCGGCAACGTCGGCGTGCAGTACATGCACATCTCCGATCCCAAGGAGAAGGCCTGGCTGCAGGAGCGGATCGAGGGCCGCGACAAGGAGATCGTCTTCACGAAGGAGGGCAAGGTCGCGATCCTGAAGAAGCTGATCGAGACCGAGGGTTTCGAGCGGTTCCTGCATCGCCGTTTCCCCGGCACCAAGCGCTTCGGGCTGGACGGCGGCGAAGCGATGATCCCGGCGATGGAACAGATCATCAAGCGCGGCGGCGCGCTCGGCGTGAAGGACATCATCATCGGCATGCCGCATCGGGGCCGACTGAACGTGCTCGCCGCGGTGATGGGCAAGCCCTACCACGTGATCTTCCACGAATTCCAAGGCGGCTCGTCGCTGCCCTCCGACGTCGAGGGTTCGGGCGACGTGAAGTACCATCTGGGCGCCTCCTCAGACCGCGAGTTCGACAACAACGCCGTCCACCTGTCGCTGACCGCCAATCCCTCGCACCTGGAGATCGTCAATCCGGTGGTGCTGGGAAAGTCGCGCGCCAAGCAGGCCTTCACCCTGCGCGAGACGCCGACCGCCGGGCGCGCCCACGTGCTGCCGCTGCTGATGCACGGCGATGCCGCCTTCGCCGGCCAGGGCGTGGTGGCCGAATGCTTCGCGCTCTCCGGCCTCAAGGGCTACGGCGTGGGCGGCACGATGCACTTCATCGTCAACAACCAGATCGGCTTCACCACCAGCCCGAAGAACTCGCGCTCGTCGCCCTACCCCTCCGACGTGGCGCTGATGGTCGAGGCGCCGATCTTCCACGCCAACGGCGACGACCCCGAAGCCGTGACCTTCGCCACCAAGGTGGCCACCGAGTACCGACAGCTGTTCTGCAAGGACGTGGTCATCGACATGTTTTGCTACCGGCGGTTCGGCCACAACGAGGGCGACGATCCGACGATGACCCAGCCCTTGATGTACCAGAAGATCAAGGACCATCCGTCGGTGCGGCAGCTCTACACCACCCGCCTGATCGGCGAGGGCGTGGTCACCCAAGAGCAGGTGGACGGCTGGATCAAGGCGTTCGACACCTTCCTCGACGAGGAGTTCGAGGCCGGCAAGAGCTACCACGCCAACAAGGCCGACTGGCTGGACGGCAAGTGGTCGGGCCTGAAGCTGCCGGGCGCCGAGGAGAGCCGGGTCACCGGGGTGGCCAAGCAGAAGCTCATCGACCTCGGCCACAAGATGACCTCGATCCCCAAGCGGGTCAGCGTCCACAAGACGGTGGCCCGAGTGATCGCCGGACGCCGCGAGGCGATCGATTCCGGGACCGACATCGACTGGGCGACCGCCGAGGAGCTGGCATTCGCCACCCTGCTGGACCAGGGCTATCCGGTGCGTCTCTCCGGCCAGGACAGCGTGCGCGGCACCTTCTCCCAACGCCACACCGGCATCGTCGACCAGAAGACCGAGGAGACCTACTTCCCGCTTCGCAACCTCGGCCCCAACCAGGCGCACTTCGAACCGCTGAACAGCGCGCTGTCGGAAGAGGCGGTGCTCGGCTTCGAGTACGGCTTCTCGCTCACCGATCCCAATACGCTGACCATGTGGGAAGCCCAGTTCGGCGACTTCGCCAACGGCGCCCAGGTGATCATCGACCAGTTCATCTCCTCGGGGGAGCGCAAGTGGCTGAGGATGAGCGGGCTCGTCCTGCTGCTGCCGCATGGCTATGAGGGCCAGGGGCCTGAGCACTCCTCGGCGCGCCTGGAGCGCTATCTGCAGCTCTGCGCCGAGGACAACATGCAGGTGGTCTATCCCTCGACGCCGGCCAACTACTTCCACGCCCTGCGTCGGCAGATGCTGCGCGAGTTCCGCAAGCCCCTGATCGTGATGACGCCCAAGTCCTTGCTCCGCCACAAGCGGGCGGTCTCGAACCTGGTCGACATGGCCGAAGGCTCCAGCTTCCACCGCGTGATGGTCGACGGGGCGGAGGCCGGCTGCGACGTCGGCGGCGTCGCGCTCAAGAGCGACGACAAGATCCGCCGGGTGGTCCTCTGCTCGGGCAAGGTCTACTACGACCTCATCGATCACCGGGCGAAGGTCGGGCGCGACGACGTCTACGTCCTCAGGCTCGAGCAGTTCTATCCGTGGCCGCTGAAGTCGCTGACCAACGAGCTGAAGCGGTTCAGGAACGCCGAGCTCGTCTGGTGCCAGGAGGAACCCAAGAACATGGGCGGCTGGCAGTTCGTCGACCCCTGGCTGGAGCTGACGCTCGAGCGGCTCGACATCAAGGCCAAGCGCGCCCGCTATGTCGGCCGCCCAGCCTCCGCCTCCACCGCGGCGGGCTTGATGAGTCGGCATCTGAAGGAGCTGGAGAGCTTCCTCACGGAAGCCTTCGCCTGAGCGGCGGGTTTGTGTGTTGAGGACCTAGGGAGCGCATCGAGATGGCCGACATCATGACGCCGGCGCTTGGCGAGTCCGTCACCGAGGCGACGGTGGCGCGCTGGGCCAAGAAGGCCGGCGAGCAGGTGCGCAAGGACGAGATCCTGGTCGAGCTGGAGACCGACAAGGTCTCGCTCGAGGTCGCGGCCCCCGCCGACGGCGTGCTGTCGGAGATCGACGCGGAGGAAGGCGCGACGGTCGAGCCCGGCGCGGTGCTCGGCAAGATCACCGAAGGGGCGACGGCCCGGCCGAAGGCGAACGGCGGCGGCCAGGCCGCGGCGCCTGCCCCGGCGACGAGCTCCAAGCCCGCCCCTGTCCCCGCTGGCGAGCTGCAGTCAGGGCCGCAGCCCGGGAAGCCTGCGCCCAAGTCCGCGCCCGTGCCCGACACCGGCCCACCCGCCCGCGCCGCCGCCGAGCCGGTGCTCGCGCCTTCGGCCCAGCGGATCGTGGCCGAGAACCGGATCGATCCTGCGGGCATTTCCGGCACCGGCAAGGACGGCCGGATCACCAAGGGCGATGCGCTCGCGGCCCTGGAATCGCGCGCCAAGGCGCCTGAGGTTCCGCCGGCGCCGGCCGGCCCCCGTCCGATCCACGAGCGCGAGGAACGGGTGCGGATGACGCGGCTGCGCCAGACCATCGCGCGCCGCCTGAAAGAGGCGCAGAACGCCGCCGCCATGCTGACCACCTTCAACGAGGTGGACATGAGCGCGGTGATGGCGCTGCGCAGCCAGTACAAGGACGCCTTCGAGAAGACCCACGGCGTGAAGCTCGGATTCATGAGCTTCTTCGTGAAGGCGGTGATCCACGCCCTGAAGCTGGTGCCCGAGGTCAACGCCGAGATCGACGGCGCGGACATCATCTACAAGAACCACTACGACATCTCGGTGGCGGTCGGCACCGAGCGGGGCCTGGTCACGCCGGTGGTCCGCGACGCGGACCAGATGAGCCTGGCCGAGATCGAGAAGGCGATCGGCGCGCTCGGCAGGAAGGCGCGTGACGGCCAGTTGGCGCTCGAGGACCTGCAGGGCGGGACTTTCACCATCTCCAACGGCGGGGTCTATGGCTCGCTGATGTCCACGCCGATCCTCAACGCCCCGCAGTCCGGGATCCTTGGCATGCACAAGATCCAGGAACGACCGATGGTGGTGGCGGGCCAGATCACCGCTCGGCCGATGATGTACCTGGCGCTCTCCTATGATCACCGCGTCGTCGACGGCCAGGGCGCGGTCACCTTCCTGGTGCATGTGAAGGAAGCCGTCGAGGAGCCGCAGCGGCTGCTGCTCGACCTCTAGCCGCCCGCCTGGCCCGGCGCCCGGGCGAGGAAAAGGCCGGGCTTCGGAACGGCTGCGCTCCGCGGCGGGTTCACGCGCGGACGGCACGGAGCCGTCGGCTGCACGAGGTTTGCGCATGTCCATCCTCAAGACTGCGACTCTGGCCGCCTCCGCGGCGGCGCTGACGCTGGCGCTCGGCGCCTGCGATACGATGGGGAGCGGCGGCGCCGCTCCGCGGACCGGCGCCCAGGCGGAGATCGACAACGCCAACAACCAGAACTCTAACGGCTCGGCGCAGCCGGGCGGGGCGGGCCCCTCGCCCAACGGCGGGGTCAGCAATCCGGGGACCAGCGGCTCGGTCAGCAACACGCCCGGCCCCGGCCCGCACTGACCGGCCTCGCCGGTTGATTTCGGCCAAGCCCAGAATAGGGTGCGCCCCCACCTGATCTGAGCGGGCGCATCCATGGCCGAGACCAGCTACGACGTCGTGATCATCGGAGGCGGCCCTGGGGGGTACAACGCCGCCATCCGGGCGGGCCAGCTGGGCCTGAAGGTCGCCTGCGTGGAGATGCGCGCCACGCTGGGCGGCACCTGTCTCAATGTCGGCTGCATGCCGTCAAAGGCGCTGCTGCACGCCTCCGAGCTGTTCGAGATAGCCGCCGACGACTTCGCGGCGCTCGGCATCGAGGCGTCGCCGAAGCTCAACCTCGGCCAGATGATGAAGCAGAAGGACGAGTCGGTGACGGCGCTCACCAAGGGCGTCGAATTCCTGTTCCGGAAGAACAAGGTCGACTGGATCAAGGGCGCAGGGAAGATCGCCGGCCCGGGCAAGGTCGACGTGACCGGAGCCGACGGCAAGACCATGGCGCTGGAAGCCCGGAATATCGTCATCGCGACAGGCTCGGAGCCCACGCCTCTGCCCGGCGTCACCGTCGACCAGCAGCGGATCGTCGATTCCACCGGCGCCTTGGCCCTGCCGCAGGTTCCGGAGAGTCTGCTGGTCATCGGGGCCGGGATCATCGGCCTGGAGCTCGGCTCGGTGTGGCGCAGGCTCGGGGCCAAGGTCACGGTAGTCGAATTCCTCGACCGGATCACCCCGGCGGCCGACGGCGAGATCGCCAAGGCGCTGCAGCGGTCGCTGACCAAGCAGGGCGTCGAGTTCCGGCTGGGCTCGAAGGTGACCGCGGCCAAGACTTCGAAGAGCGGCGCGAGCCTCACGGTCGAGCCGGTCGCCGGTGGGGCGGCGGAGACCCTGCAGGCCGACCATGTCCTGCTCGCCATCGGCCGGCGGCCGTACACCAAGGACCTCGGCCTGGAGAGCGTCGGGATCACCCCGGACAAGCGCGGCTTCATTGAGACCGACCACCTGCGGACCAGCGCGCCCGGCGTCTGGGCGATCGGCGACGTGACGCTCGGGCCGATGCTGGCGCACAAGGCCGAGGAGGACGCCGTGGCCTGCATCGAGATGATCGCCGGCAAGTACGGGCACGTGGACTACAACCTCGTGCCCAGCGTCATCTACACCTATCCGGAGGTCGCCTGGGTCGGAAAGACCGAGGAGGAGCTGAAGGCTGCGGGTCGGGCCTACAAGACCGGCAAGTTCCCGTTCACGGCCAATTCGCGGGCCAGGATCAACCACGAGACCGAGGGCTTCGTGAAGGTGCTGGCCGATGCGGCGAGCGACGAGGTGCTGGGCGTGCACATGATCGGCCCCGACGTCTCCGAGATGATCGGCGAATACTGCGTCGCCATGGCCTTCCGGGCGGCGTCCGAGGACGTGGCCCGCACCTGCCACGCCCACCCCACGCGCTCCGAGGCTCTCAAGCAGGCGGCCATGGGCGTGGAGGGGTGGACGATGCAGGCCTGAGGGGTCGGCTTGCGCGGGGGCCTGGAGATCCGCCGGATGCGCCCCGAGGAACGGGCCGCTTGCGCCGACCTCTACGTGCGCGTGCTCAAGGAGACGTTCACCTGGCAGCCGCCGGAGCGGCACCGGCGCGCCGACTTCCTGCTGGCCGCGCGCGAGGAGGAGGTCTACGTGGCCCTGGAAGACGGGCGCATCCTGGGCCTCGCCGCGATCTATCGGCCGCAGAAGTTCCTGCACTCGCTCTATGTGGCCGAGCGCGGACGCGGCGTCGGCAAGGCGCTGCTCGATCACGTGGCGCGGATCGTGGGCGGGCCGCTGTCGCTGAAGGTGCAGGAGCCCAACGCCCGCGCCCAGGCCTTCTACGCCCGCGAAGGATTCCGCTGCGTCGAGCGCGGCCGCGATCGCGGGAGCGACGTGCCGTGGCTCAGGCTGGTGCGCGATCCGCCGAGTTGAATTGCGCCGGACCAGCTGCGGCGCCAGTATTCCCGCCGCACGCGAAAGGAGGCCGAAATGCTCGCTCTTCTGCTCGCCTCGACCATGGCTGCGGCGCCGACCGGCGCCGTGCATCCCTTCACGCCCGACGGGACACTCCTGAAAGCGCCCCCGGCCTGCCTGCGGCACGTGACTGAGCTCACCAAAGCCCCGCCCAATTCTCGCCTGTTCCACAAGCTGGGCGACCTGCCCAAGGCGCACGAGGAGATCGCGGTCGAGCGCAGCATCGGCGGCTGCCCCGCCCCGCTGATCGTGCGCTACGACGTCGAAGGCGACGGACGCGCGGCGGATGTGCCGGAGAAGTAGCCCTCAGGCGTGAGGATGGGCCTTGGAATAGGCGCTGAGCAGCGCGGCGGCGTCCACCTGGGTATAGCGCTGGGTCGTGGAGAGCGAGGCATGGCCCAGCAGCTCCTGGATCGCGCGCAGGTCCGCGCCGGCGCCTAACAGGTGCGTCGCAAACGAATGGCGCAGCGCGTGCGGCGTGGCGCTGGCCGGCAGGCCGAGCCGGCTGCGCAGCGCCTGGAGGGTGGCTTGCACGTGACGCGGGGTGAGCGGCCCGCCGCGCTTGGCGCGGAACAGCGGCTCCTCCGGCGCAAGGACGAAGGGCGCGGCTCTCAGATAGGCCTCCACCGCTTCGCGGACCGCCGGCAGCACCGGCACGATCCGCGTCTTCGAACCCTTGCCGGTGATCCGCAGGCTGTCCGGGATCGGCGCGTCGGCCCGCCTCAGGGACAGGGCTTCGGAGATCCGCAGCCCGCAGCCGTAAAGCAGGGTCAGCACCGTCGGGATCGAGGGCCGGCTCGGCGATCAGGCCGAGCGCCTGGTCTTCGCTCACCGGGCGCGGCGCGCCGGATTTCACGCGCGGGCCGCGGACCAGGGCGAGGCCCGCGTTCGGCGTTCCCAGACGCCGATCCAGGAACCTGTGGAAGGCGCGGATCGCAGAGAGCGCCTGGCTGAGTGAGCGGGGCGACAGCGGCCGCTCGCCGCCGCGCAGGTGCGCCAGCCAGGCGCGGACCTCGCCGGCGGTGACATCGGCGAGGCATGTCAGCGTGAGGCGCTCGCCGCGGTGCTCGGTGAGGAAGCCCAGATAGCGGCGCGCGGCGAAGCCGTAGGCCTCCAGCGTCCGGGGCGAGGCGCGCCGCTCATGGGCCAGATGCTCCAGCCAGAGCGCCAGCGCCTCTTCCGCGGTCACAGGATCGGCCACCGCTCGGCGGTGCGCTCCACGACCCGCGCCAGGAAAGCCACCAGCTCGACGCCCATCTCCTCGGTGAACCCCTGGGGATCGGCCGAGCCGAAGGCGAGCAGGCCTTGCCGCGCCGGCTCCCACATGGCCACGCGCACCATGGCCATGGAGCGGACCTGGTCGCAGCGGGCGCCGAACAGCGGCAGGGCGGTCGGGGCGAAGCCCATCCGGGCGAGCCGCTGCGCGCCGCCGAGGATGAGGTCCACCTGCCCCTCCACCAGCCGGGTCCAGCCGGCCGGCGCGCGCGCCTCGGCTTCGAGCGCGACCACGGCGGCGGTGAGCCCGAAGCGGTGCTGGGCGAGTTCGTCCAGCCGCCAGGCGAGGTCGGAGTGATTGCGCGCGTCGAGCAGGTCGATCACCGCCCCGTGGGTCTGGGCCTGGGCGGAGAAGTTGGCGCGGGCCACGGCCTCGATCTGCTGACGCTGCATCGCCTCGCGCTGATGGGCGGCGTGCACGCGGGCCAGCGCCGCGGGCGCGAAGTCGACGACGTTGCCGGCGGCGACCCGCAGGCCGAGCTCATCCAGCAGCCCCGCGTCATCGCGGATGAACTCCGGGTTGTCGGACAGGAACCGGCGGACGGCTGCGGGCTCCAACGGCAAGCCGTCCATCCCGCCTTGCGATCCGTCCATGTCCCGCCCCCGGAAGCGATCAGCTCACAGAATCGACTGGCCCGTCTTGGCCCAATCGCTCAGGAATGTTTGGAGACCCTTTTCGGTTAACGGGTGCTTGAAAAGGCTCTCAAAAACATCCGGCGGGATGGTGGCGCAGTCGGCGCCGGCGATCGCGGCGGCCGCCACGTGGCCCGAATTGCGAATCGAGGCGGCGAGGATTTCGGTGTCGAAGTCGTAGTTGTCGTAGATCGCGCGGATCTCGCTCACCACCTCCATGCCGAGCGCGCCATGATCGTCCAGCCGGCCGACGAACGGCGAAATGTAGTTGGCGCCCGCCTTGGCCGCGAGCAGCGCCTGGGCGGCGGAGAAGCACAGGGTGACATTCGTCTGGATGCCTTCGGCCGCGAACTGGCGCACCGCGATGAGCCCCTCGCGGGTCAGCGGCGCCTTGACCACCACGTTGCTCGCGATGGCGGCCAGCTTGCGGCCCTCGGCCAGCATGGCCTGCGATTCCACGGCCGCCACCTCGGCGCTGACCGGCCCCTCGACGATGTCGCAAATCTCGGCGATGACCTGCAGCATGGGGCGTCCGGTCTTGGCGATCAGAGTGGGATTGGTGGTCACGCCGTCCACCAGACCGGTGGCGGCCAGGTCCTTCAGGACGGCCACGTCGGCGGTGTCGAGGAAAAGCTGCATCCGAAGACCTCAGGGGTGGCTTGCGCCGCTTGTAGCGGTTGGCCGCCCGAGCGCAATCGTCCGCCCATGAGCCGAATCGCCTCGGTCCTGCTGCCGCTGCCCCTGCCGGAGGCGTTCGATTACGCCGAGCCGGAGGGGATGGCGCTGGCGCTCGGCGATCAGGTGGCCGCGCCGCTGGGTCCGAACCTCCTGCGGGGCGTGGTCGTGGGTCTGCGCGAGGCGGCCGGCGGCAATCGGGCCCTGAAGCCTGTGCAAGGCCGGCTCGAGGAGGCCGCGCTTCCTGCGAGCACGCTGGAATTCGTGCAGTGGGCGGCGCGCTACGCCGTCGATGCGCCGGGCCAGCCGCTGGCGATCGCGCTCAGGGGCGCGCGGGCGCCGAAGCCCAAGCCGCTGCGGGTCATCGAGCCGACCGGACGGGCGCCGGTCCGCCCGACGCCGGCCCGGACGAGGGTGCTGACAGCCGTCGGGGCAGGGGCCGCGAGCGGGGCGGCGCTGGCCCGCCTGGCCGGCGTCTCCGCCGGCGTCGTGAAGGCGCTGATCGATGAGGGCGTGCTGGCGTTGCGGACGGCGGCGCCGCAGCTGGGGTTCGATGCGCCCGACGCCGCGCGAGCCGGCGCGGCGCTCAACGCGAGCCAGGCCGCCGCGGCGGCCGAGCTCAGGGCCATGGCGAGGGCGGGCGGCTTCCAGGTCGCGCTGCTGGACGGCGTCACCGGGTCTGGCAAGACGGAGGTCTATCTGGAGAGCGTCGCCGCCGCCCTGGCGGCCGATCCCGAGGCGCAGGCGCTGATCCTGCTGCCGGAGATCGCGCTGACGCAGGCGGTGATCGATCGTGTCGCCGCGCGCTTCGGGGCCGCGCCCGGGGAGTGGCACTCCGACGTCGTTCCGCCGGCGCGCCGGCGCGTGTGGGAGGGTGTGATCGGCGGCGGGTGCCGGATCGTGGTCGGCGCGCGCTCGGCGCTGTTCCTCCCGTTCCGCAGGCTGAAGCTGATCGTTGTCGACGAAGAGCACGACGCCTCGTTCAAGCAGGAGGAGGGGTTCATCTACCACGCGCGCGACATGGCGGTGGCACGGGGCAAGATCGAGGCCGCGCTGGTGGTGCTGGCCTCGGCGACGCCGTCGCTGGAGACCCTGCGCAACGCCGAGACCGGTCGCTATCGCTGGCTCACGCTGGCCGACCGGCACGGCGCCGCGCGGCTGCCCGCGATCGACCTCGTGGACCTCAGGGAAACACCGCCGGAGCCCGGCCGCTGGCTCTCGCCGCCGCTGGTGACGGCGATGGGCGAGACCCTGGCCGCGGGCGAGCAGACGCTCCTCTTCCTGAACCGCCGGGGCTATGCGCCGCTAGTGCTGTGCCGGGCCTGCGGCGAGCGGATGACGGCCCCCGACACCGACAGCTGGCTGGTGGAGCACCGCTACTCCGGCCGGCTGGTCTGCCACCTGACCGGCTTCTCCATGCCGAAGCCGACGCAATGCCCGCACTGCGGCGTCCGGGACAGCCTGATCTCGATCGGCCCCGGCGTGGAGCGGGTGGAGGAGGAGGCGCGCCAGCTGTTTCCGGAGGCGCGAATCGCCGTCTTCTCCTCCGACACAGCGTTCGATGCGCGTGAAGGCAAGCGGCTGATCGAGGCCATGGCGGCGGGCGAGATCGACATTCTGGTGGCGACCCAGGCGGCGGCCAAGGGACACAACTTCCCGAAGCTCACCCTGGTGGGCGTGGTGGACGCCGATCTGGGCCTGCGCGGCGGTGACCTTCGAGCGGCCGAGCGCACCTACCAGCTGCTCGCCCAGGCCACGGGGCGGGCGGGCCGGCGCGAGCGGCCAGGGCGGGCTCTTCTGCAGACCTATGCGCCCGACCACCCGGTGATGCAGGCGCTGAAGGTCCAGGACCGCGACGCCTTCGTGGCCGCGGAGATGGCCGAGCGCGAGGCTGCGGGCCTGCCGCCGTTCGGGCGGCTTGCGGCGGTGATCGCCTCCGACGTGGACGCCGCGCGCCTGGACACCTTCATGCGTCGAATGGCCGAGGCGGCGCCCAATGCGCCGGGCGTCGAGGTCTATGGTCCTGCCGATGCGCCTCTGGGCCTGGTGCGTGGCCGGCGGCGCAAGCGGTTCCTGGTCAGGGCCGACCGCGGCGTCGACCTCTCGGCCTACATGGCCGCCTGGCGGGCGCGGGTGAGGCCGCCCGGCGCCCTGCGGCTCTCCATCGACATGGACCCTTACAGCTTCCTCTGATCGGGCGCCGCTTTCCGCGCCGCCCTCCGGCGCGCGGCGATGTTCAGACCCTCCACCGCGCCCGAGAACGTCATGGCGGCGTAGATGTAGCCCTTCGGCACATGCATGCCGAAGCCGTCGGCGATGAGCGTCGCGCCGATCAGCAGCAGGAAGCCCAGCGCCAGCATAACCACCGTCGGGTTGTCGTGGATGAAGCGGGCGAGCGGGCCCGAAGCGACGAGCATCAGCGCGACCGCGATCACCACCGCGGCCATCATGATCGGCAGGTGCTCGGTCATGCCGACGGCGGTCAGGATGGAATCGATCGAGAAGACCACGTCGAGCGCGAGGATCTGGACGATGGCTGCGGCGAAGCCGAGCGAGCCCGCGGCTCGCTTGTCGAGCAGGTCGTCCGAAGGCGCGGGATCGACCGCGTGGTGGATTTCGGTGGTCGCCTTCCACACCAGGAACAGCCCCCCGGACAGGAGGATCAGATCGCGCCAGGAGAAGGCGAGGTCGACCACCGGCTGCCCCTTGGCGTCCAGCGGCGCGGCGAACGGAAGGGTCAGGACCGGCTGCGTCAATCCCACGATGAAAGCTATGCCGGAGAGCAGGGCGAGCCTCAGCAGCAGGGCCAGGCCGATGCCCAGCCGGCGCGCGCGCCCGCGGTCGGCGGGGGGCAGCTTGTTGGAGAGGATGGCGACGAACACCAGGTTGTCGACACCCAGCACCACCTCCATGACGATCAGGGTGAGGAGCGCCGCCCAGGCCTCCGGGCTGGCGACGAGCGCCGCGATATCCGCCATGTCCTCTCCTGTCCGCCCCGAACGCCGCGGCGACCCGCTCCGCGGCCAAGCTCGCATTTTTGTGAAGCCGGTGCGGCATCCCGTCCAGCCGCGCTGAATAGCGTGGCTTTTGGTCCCGAATGCGACTGTTTCAACGCGTTACGTACTTGTGATCTCAGGTAACCAGAACCGATGGTTAGGTGAAAAATAGAAATCCGTCATTCAAGAAACAGATGATTTTCAGTACTGTACGGGAACTTAGGTGTGTTGCTTCCTTCCTCGCGAGGAAAATAGCAAATCTGTATCGATCTAATATGAACCAAGGAATCGATATTCACCTTGCCCGTAGCTTGAGCCCTCGGAATGACGCACGGCAGGCGTGAGCGAATCAATCTAAACGCTCTTTTCACCGTTGCCGCGTAAGGGTTATGGCTTAGCCCGTAGTCGGGAGTGCCCACAACATGCTGAAGCGACCGAGGACCCTCTGGGGCTCTCTGGCCGTCGCGGCCGTTCTGAGCCTCGCGCCGTCAGCGGGCGCGATCGCGGAGACCTACTGGCAGTGCGCCCAGTTCGCCCGCGTCATGTCCGGCATCCAGATCTTCGGCGACGCCTATACCTGGTGGAAGCAGGCCGTGGGCCGCTACCAGGAGGGCTTCCAGCCCAAGGCGGGCGCGGTCCTGTGCTTCAAGCCGACCCAGCGGATGCGGCTGGGCCACGTGGCGGTGGTCACCCAGGTGCTGACCGACCGCGTCATCCAGATCACCCACGCCAACTGGTCGCCGATCGACGGCTCGCGCGGCAAGATCGAGAAGGACGTGACCCTGATCGACGTCTCGCCGGCCGGCGACTGGAGCATGGTGAAGGTCTGGTACGACCCTAACCGCGACATGGGCGGCTCGACCTATCCGACCTACGGCTTCATCTATCCGGACGCCCAGGCGCGGGTGCTGGCCTCGACCGGGTTCACCAAGGCCGAGAACGCGGCGATCAACATGGCCCAGTCGGCGGCGAGCCAGATGGCCGCTGCGGTGCGGCCGGGCGCGGGCCCGATGAACATCCTGAGCCAGGCGGCGGATTCGACCGACCGCATCGGCGCTCTGATCGCGGCCGCCACCCGAGGCGATTCCACCTCGGGCAAATAGCTCTCATTGCTGAGCGCCGCTCGCAGGCACGCCGGCGGAACGTGGTTATTTCCGGCCGTGGGGCAACCGTTCCTTAAGCGCGCGAGCGGCAGTGTCGGAAGCTGAAGGTTCCGATGTCCTCGCAAGCTCAACCCTACCATCTGGCGCTCGACCCGCAGAACCTGCGTGAAGCGGTCGAGGCGCATCAACGTTACCTGGCCGGGCGCTCGGGGGCGCGGCGCCTCAGCCTGACCTACGCGGATCTCTCGAACTGCTCGCTGGAAGGGCTCGACCTGCGCGAGGCCGACCTGGCGGGAGCGAAGCTCGCCGGCGCCTCGATGGCGGGGGTGAACCTCGCCCGCGCCATCCTGTTCGGCGCCGACCTCAGGGAGGCCGACCTCAGGCGCGCCAGCTTCAAGCGGGCGGACCTGCGCGGCGCCTGCCTTCGCGGCGCCAACCTCGCCGGAGCCGAGCTCGCCGGCTGCGACCTTCGCGAAGGCCGCATCGCGCTGCAGGACAAGCTCGACGGCTTCCGCATCCTGCGTCACGAGCATCGGCCGGGCGAGCTGACCTACGCCATCCTGCACGGCGCCAACCTCGCGGGCGCCCAGATGACCTCGACCATCGCCATGGCCTGCGACTTCACCGACGCCAACCTGGCCGGAGCGATGCTCTCGGGTGCGCGCCTGGCGCGGGCGGTGCTGGACGGGGCCGACCTTTCGGGTGCGGACCTCGGCGGGGCGGACCTGTCGGGCGCCTCGATGAAGCGGACCGTGGTGGCCGGCGCCAATCTGGAGCAGGCGCGCCTCGACGACGTGGACATGACCGAGGTGCTGCGGGGCCCGCCGCCGATCGTCTACGTGGACGACCGCGCCCTCGACGAGGTGCTGGCCGATCACGAGCTCTATTGCGACACCCAGGCGCGGCAGGGCGCGGTGGTCGCCATGGAGACGGTGGACTTCCGGCCGATACGCTCGCTGCGCGGACGCAGGCTCACCGGCCTGATCGCCCCGGGCTCGGTATTCTTCGGCCTCGACATGCAGCGGGCGGAGCTGCAGGGCGCGGACCTCTCCGGCTGCGACTTCCGCGGAGCCGACCTCAAGGAGGCCGACCTGCGCGGCGCCAAGCTGATGGACGCGCAGTTCACCCGCGCCGATCTGCGCGGCGCCAAGCTAGGCCCGTTGATGATTTCCGAGGGCCGCTTCGTGCGCACCGATCTCACCCGCGCCTGCCTGCGCGGCGCCGACCTGCGCGGCGCCCAGGCGCGCCGGGCGCGGTTCCTGGAGGCCGACCTCAGCCAGGCCAAGCTCGCCGGCTGCGACCTCGCCGGGGCGGAGCTGGAGCTTTAGCGGACCGACAAGTCAGAGATTCTCGATCCGGCAGCCGGTCGCCGAGCGGATCTCATGCGCGACGATGGTGCGGTGGCAGTGGGCAGGATCGGCCTCGTAGCAGAGCAGCGCGGCCTTGCGGTCCTTGGCGATGTCGACGGCCTGGGCCAGCTGCAACTGGGCGGCCGGCTCCTTAAGGTGCGCCGCGTAGATCTGTTCCATCTCGCCTATCCGGCCGTGGCGCACGGCGTCGCGGCCCGGCTTCGGGGTCCCGAGCTCGCGCAGGTGCACGTAGTCGATGCCGGCTTCGGCGAGGCTGGCGGCCAGGACGGTCTTGGAGAACCCGGCACGTCGCGAGGCGGCCACCGCGCGGACGTCCACCACGACCTCGACCTTGGCCGTCTTCAGCCGCGCGATGACGTCAGGCTGGGTGGCGTGCTCGTAGCCGATGGTCGCAAGCGGTTTCATGGGTTTTCCTCCGCAGCGTCAAACCTATATGGGGTCCGGGGTCGGAGGGTCCATGGACGCCAAGGTCGACTGTGAGCCGCGCGAGCGGCGGGTGAGCCTGCCCAGCCGCGGCGGCGAGATGGCGTTCCTCGACTTCGGGCCGCCGGCCCGGCCTGTCGACATCGTCTTCTCCCACGCGAACGGCTTCAACGCCCGCACCTACCGCAGCATCCTGAGCCCGCTCGCCGCCGAGCTGCGCATCCTGGCCATTGACCTGCGCGGCCATGGCCTGAGCCGCCTGCCGACGGTGATCGAGGGGCGCGACGGCTGGAGCGAGTTCCGCGAGGACCTGCTCGCCTTCCTGGAGGCGGCCACCGACGCGCCGGTGGTCCTGGCGGGTCATTCCATGGGCGGGACTTCGAGCCTGCTGGTCGCGGCCCAGGCGCCGGCGCGCGTGAAACGGCTGGCCTTGTTCGATCCCGTGATCATGCCGCGCGAGGCGCTGCGCGAGATGGCCGAGCCCGTGCGCTCGCCGCTGGTCGAGGGCGCACTCCGGCGGCGCGCGAATTTCCCGAGCAAGGCGGCCGCCCGCGAGGCTTACGCCGGCCGCGGCGCCTTCCGGACATGGAGCCCGGCGCAGATCGCCGATTACGTGGAGGCGGGATTCCGCCAGGCGCCCGAAGGCGGCGTGACGCTCTCCTGCACGCCCGAGTGGGAAGCCTCGAACTTCCGCACCCACAATTATGATCCCTGGACGGCCTTCCGGGAGAGCCGCTGTCCGATCGACATCCGTCGCGCGGCGATCGCTTCCACCTGCCGTATCGAGGGCGAGGAGGCCGAGCTCGCTGAGACAGGGCGGATCTTCATCGAGGTCGTCCCAGAGACCACCCATTTCCTGCCCATGGAGCGGCCGGACGTGGTCGCCCACACGCTGCGGTTCGCCGCGATCGGCTAGCGGCGCTTGCCCTCGGCGGGATCGCCCTCCGGACCCTGCGGGCCCTGGTTCGTCGCCGGCGCGACCTTGCCGTCGGGCTTGGACTCGCGGCCGTTGGGAGTGGGCGCATCGGCGCGCGGATCGTACGTCCGGCGCTCGCCGGCAACTTCCTCGCCGCGTCCCGTGCGCTCCACCGCCTCGTCCTGGCGGACCGAGGGATAGCGCTCCGGCTTGGGCTGCGAGGGCTCCGGGTATTTGCGGTCTTCGGCCATGCTGCTGGTCCTCCAGGTTCACGGAAAATCGCAGCCGACGGGTCGCGTTCCCTCAGGCGTGCATCCGTCCGAGCAGACCAGCCGTATGTCGCCTCAGGGACAGGTCGCCCGCGGAGATCGCCTGTGCCACACTGCCGCGGGGGAGGATGCGATGACGGCGATGACGGCCACGCCTGCGGGCAGACGTGCGAAGCTCCTGGTGCCGCGGCATGCGCTGGTCACCCGGATCACCCACTGGATCAACGTGCTGGCGGTCAGCCTGATGCTGATGAGTGGGCTGCAGATCTTCAACGCCCATCCGGCGCTCTACTGGGGCGCCAAGTCCCACTTCGACCGGCCGTGGCTCGCCATGGACGCCGGGGAAAGGAACGGCCAGCCGATCGGCGTCACCACCATCGCCGGCAAGCGGTTCGTGACCACCGGCCTCTTCGGGTTCTCGGGCCGCGGCGACAAGGCCGAACCGCGCGGCTTCCCCGCCTGGGCGACCGTGCCGAGCTACCGCGACCTGGCCGACGGGCGGCGCTGGCACTTCTTCTTCGCCTGGCTCCTGGTGATCAACGGGCTGGTGTATCTGGCGCTGAGCTTCCTCAACCGGCACATCCCGCGCGACCTGTGGCCGAGGGCCTCGCAGCTGAAGCCGGCGCACGTGTGGCATGAGATCCTCATCCACGCGAAGCTGAAGTTCCCGAAGGGCGAAGAGGCCAGGACCTACAACATCCTGCAGAAGGGCGCCTATCTCGGGGTGATCTTCATCCTGTTGCCGCTGATGGTGGCCACCGGACTCACCATGTCGCCGGGCTTCGACGCCGCCGCGCCATGGCTGCTGGATCTGTTCGGCGGGCGCCAGTCCGCCCGCTCCATCCACTTCATCACGGCCTCGCTGATCGTGCTCTTCGTCCTCGTCCACCTGGCCATGGTGGTGGCCTCGGGCACGTGGAACAACATCCGCTCGATGATCACCGGCCGCTACGCCATCGAGGTCGAGGGAGACGCGGAATGACCCGGGAAACCGACCGTCGCAGCTGGCTCAGGGGCGCGGCCGTCTCGCTCGGCGGGCTGTGGCTCGCGGGCTGCGACAGGCTCACCGAGAACCCGAAGTCGCTGGCGGTCCTGCAGGGCGCTGAAGGGCTGACCCGGCGCGCCCAGCGGCTCATCCTCGACCGCAAGGCGTTGGCCCGGGAGTTCACGCCGGCCGACATCTCCAAGGTGTTCAAGCCGAACGGCTCGACGAATCCGGACGATCCGGAGTACCTCGCGCACAAGGCCAACGGATTCGCCGACTGGAAGCTCCTCGTCGACGGGCTGGTCGACAAGCCGCTCTCGCTCGGCCTGGCCGATCTTCGGAAGCTGCCCGCGCGCACCCAGATCACCCGCCACGACTGCGTGGAGGGCTGGTCCTGCATCGGCAAGTGGACCGGCGCCCGCATGGGGCCGCTGCTCGATCTGGCGGGCCTGAAGCGCAACGCCCGCTACATCGTGCTGCACTGCGCCGACACGCTCGAGCAGACCCTCGACGGCACGGGGCAATATTACGAGAGCATCGACCTGATCGACGCCTACCATCCGCAAACCCTGCTGGCCTATGAGCTGAACGACCGACCGCTGCCGGTCGAGAACGGGGCGCCGGTCCGTCTGCGGGTCGAGCGCCAGCTCGGCTACAAGCAGGCCAAGTACGTGATGCGCCTGGAGGCGGTGGAGGACTTCTCCCACATCTCCCGTGGCCGGGGCGGCTTCTGGGAAGATCGCGGCTACGAGTGGTACGCCGGGATTTGAAGCGGGGCCGGCTTGCGCCGCCTGGTGACTGCCCGCAACCTCACCGCCGGAGCGAGTCTTGGCGGGGAGAACCGCATGACATCGGCAAAACGTCAGGTCCAGCCCGGTTGAGCCGGCGCCGCGCATCCGGCCGTACCCGGAACCGGGTGCTGCGCGTGTTCAGCCGCCTCGGGCCCGGTCTGATCACCGGCGCCGCAGATGACGATCCGAGTGGCATCGCCACCTATTCCCAGGCCGGCGCACAGTTCGGCGTCAACATGCTCTGGACCGTGGCGCTCACCTATCCCCTCATGGTGGCGATCCAGTCCATCAGCGCGCGGATCGGCCGAGTCACGGGCCACGGTCTGGCGACCAATCTCGCCGAGGTCTTTCCGCGACCGCTGGTGATGGGGCTGGCGCTCCTGCTGTTCGTGGCCAATACGATCAACATCGGTGCGGACCTGGCGGCGATGGGCGCGGCCGGCCGGCTCGTGAGCGGTCTCGACCAGCACCTCCTCACGCTCGCCTTTGCCGCGGTGTCGCTGATCCTGCAGGTGTTTGTGCCCTACCATCGCTACGTCAGCTTCCTGAAGTGGCTGACCATGTCGCTGTTCGCCTACGTGGC
>Ga0207695_10003220_pt1 | contig 23235 bp, 18 predicted proteins | sample KBSC54metaG_FD_184354 | JGI IMG/M metagenome (GOLD analysis project Ga0207695, IMG submission 184354) | Corn rhizosphere microbial communities from Kellogg Biological Station, Michigan, USA - KBS C5-4 metaG (SPAdes) (version 2) | ecosystem: Host-associated > Plants > Roots > Rhizosphere > Soil...
GCATTCAATTTCATGGCGAGGGAGTTCTCCTTGCGGTAAAACGGGTTTCAGACTGCTTGTGCCGGTTCTTGTACGTCACAAGATTGTACCGGCAGAATGGCTGATATTACCAGCGTCGCTGCGGTATTTACGAGTAATGCCGTACAGAAGACGCTAAGACGAGTTTCGTTTAAACAATTCTGCCGTCGCGCATGTGAATTGAACGGGCGGCGTAGGCGGCTGCCTCGGGGTCGTGCGTGATCATAAGAATGGTCTGACCGGTGCGCTGGTTGAGATCTTTGAGTAAGCCCAGCACCGCGGCGCTATTTTCGCTGTCCAGATTGCCGGTCGGCTCGTCCGCGAGCAGGATTGCGGGCTTCTTGATGATGGCCCGGGCGATGGCGACCCGCTGCTGCTGGCCGCCGGACAAGGCGCGCGGCTTGTGCTTCAGGCGGTCCTGAATTCCGAGCAGTTTGAGAATTTCCACGAACTCGGGAGTGAACTCGGTGGGGCGGCCGCCGATGTACTCCACCAGCTTAATGTTGTCTTCCGCACTCAGTGTAGGCAGCAGGTTGTACTTCTGGAAGACGAAGCCGACGGTTGTCTTGCGCAGCTCGGTCCGCTCGTGATTGGTCATACCGGTGACGCTCCGCCCGTCGATCAGGATTGTGCCGGAGGTGGGCGGCGTAAGCCCGCCCAAGATATGGAAGAGGGTGGATTTACCGGACCCCGAGGCACCGACAAGCGCGACAAACTCGCCAGCAGCGAGATCCAGATCGACCCCACGCAGGGCATGCACGTCCACATCCCCGACCCGATAGACCTTAGTTAGGCCACGGACGCGGATGATGGGTTGCGAAAGCGACGTTGCGCCGGGGCTGTCCAGGGTCGGACCGGTTCCATTACTCATAGGAGAGCGCCTCGGTGACATCCTGCTGGACTGCCTTATAGCCGGGAACGATGGCGCCCAGCAGCGCGCCCACTATAGCGATGACTCCTGCGATGGGCCACCAGGTGTAGACCGTCTCCTGGGTGAGGTTGGAGGGAAGCGCATGCATCAGAAGCTGGGTTCCGTAGGTGAGGAGGATGCCGACCAAGGTCCCGAGGACCGCGAGCAGGAGGGTTTCGCGGAGCAGGATGCTTAAAACGAGTCCGGCGGAGCCGCCCACGGCCTTGATGGTGCCGATCTCGCGTGTACGCTCCAGCACCGCGGTGTACATGGCCATGAAGACGACGATGAACCCGACGATCACGGCAACGCCGATGACGACTCCGATGAAGTCTTTCAGCATGCCGACATTGCTGATGGAGTAGAGGGAAGTGAGCTCATCCATGGTGTAAATCGGATAGCCCTTCAGCTGGGTTTTGAGGTCCTTGGCGACGGTATCGGCTTGCCTGGGATCGTCGAGTTTTGCGTAGAGCACGGTCAGATAGCCGGGGCGATCCATGACCTGTTGCAGCACCGGGAGCTTCACCATGATGCGGGCCAGCTTGCCGCCGGAGAAGATGCCGGAGATCTTCCAGTCGTGATTGATGAGGTTGATGTGGCTGCCCACCTGCAACTTGTGCTGGCGGGCGTAGTAGTCATCCACGATCATGTCGTTGTCGTCGACAGGCGCGCCGCCGGAGGCGAAGTCGAATTTGCCGCTCATCCGCTCGAATACAGGGAAGTCGACGCCGGTGATGGAATCGAATCCGGAGAGACCCTGGACGACGGTTCCCGTCGCGAGCGAAATGTGTGGCTGCTGCATGAGCCAAGCGATGTACTTCTGGCTGATGGGGGCGGAGCTGAGGCTCGACATCACCGAAGAACCTGGAGGGCGGATGATGATGTCCGCGCCCACGCCTCGCGCGCGCTCGGCGGTGGAGTCCAGGGTACCGTGGCTGACTCCGACGAGGGTGAGGATCATGGTGACCTCCACCGCGATGGCCAGCACGCTCAGGATGGTTCGCACCGGACGGTGACTTAAGTTGGCAAGGATCAGCTTATTGAGCACGCATGTTGTAGTTTACTGTACGGACGCTATGGTCTTGTATGATGAATCCTCGATCTGAGGGAAGTTGAACGTTTTTGAATGCCCAGGCTGGTTGGGCTGCTAACGCTTTTTTTTTGACGGCATCGCAAGGACGGTGACGAGCCGCAAAAATGCCCGCGCCTGGGGAAGTCCTGCAACGTTTGCCGTGCTCGTGGTACTTCGAGTCGGCCTTGGAATTCAGGAGCTGTTCGATGCCAGGCTTGGAGGCCGCAAACCCGTCCGCGCATCCCGCGCAGATCCCGGTGCGCCGGCAGATCGTTCTGTATGCCGCGGCGGTCTTCCTTCCGTGGCTGGCAGCCTACCTGAGCATGCATGTGCAGGCGCTGCACGCTACGCCTCTGGCCCTGAACTTCGCTGCGATCGTAGCCGCGGCGGCCTTCTTTGGGGAGAAGCCAGCGATTGCCGCGGTGTTCGCCTCGGCGCTTGCGTTCCAGGTATATCTGCCCAGTACCATGCGTGCGGGACCGGCCGATACGCTGATCCGGCTGGCGGTGATCCTGCTTGCGGGTGGTCTGATCACGCTGATGATCAACCAGAGGTACACAGCGCTGGAGCGGCTGCAGGCGGCCATGGTGGTGCTGCAGGAGCAGAAGGACATTCTGGCGCAGGCACAGCAGGCCAGCAACTCCGCCGCTTGGAGCTTCGACGCCCGCACCGGGCAGACGCAATGGTATGAGGGCGGCGCGGAGATCTTCGGGCGTCCCCATACGGAGATTTCGGCGGTCGGGTCTCCACGGCAATACATCCTCGAAGAGGACTTGCAAAAGCTGGACGAGGCGGCCGCGCACACCATGGATACCGGCGCTCCTTTCAACGTGGAGTTCCGGGTGATGTGGCCCAACGGCGAGGTGCATTGGCTGGAGGCGCGCGGCACTCCGGTGGTACGCGACCGGCACCTGTGGCGGGGAGCGACGATCGACATTACACATCGCAAGCAGGCGGAGACTGCCCTGCTGCGTTCAGAGAAGCTCGCGGTGGCAGGGCGGCTGGCCACGTCGATTGCGCATGAGATCAATAATCCGCTGGAGGCGGTGACGAATCTCTGCTATCTGGCCAAATCCTGTTCCTCCCTGGAAGACGGGAGGGTCTATTTGGAGATGGCGGAGCGCGAACTGATTCGCGTGGCGCAGTTCACCAGCCAGACGCTGCGTTTCCATCGTCAGCAGAGCCATGCCACCGAGCTGGATCTGGTGGAGCTGGTGAGCTCAGTTCTCTCGACCTATGAGGACCGGCTGGCACAACGGGATATTGAGGTGCAGGTCGAGTCGGAGCGGCTGCCGGCGCTGGTGTGTTACGGAGGCGAGATCCGGCAGGCGCTGACCACGATCGTGACCAATGCATTCGACGCCATGCCGAACGGGGGCGTGCTGCGCGTCCGAGTGCGGCCGGGCAAGGATTGGCGCACGGGGGAAGAGGCCGCGCGGATTACGATTGCGGACAATGGGCATGGCATGTCTCCCGAGGTCCAGCGCCGGATGTTCGAACCGTTTTTCACGACGCGCGGCGAGGTGGGCACCGGATTGGGACTGTGGGTGACTGCGGGAATTATCGAGAAGCACAACGGAAGCGTGCAGGTGAGAAGTTCGACTACGTGCGGCAACTCCGGGACGGTGCTCTCGCTGCTGCTGCCCTATGAGACGGGGCACCAGGCTATTGCCGTCAGCTAGTGCGAGTGGGAGTGGCCGTGATGGTCGTGATGCTCGAGCTCGAGTTCGAGCGGCGGCGCGGAGCAGCCGTGCGTCGTCTCGCATCCGCGAATCTCAAACTGGATGGTGGTGTGGGTGATGCGGAAGCGATCCCGAAGCGCGCAGTTGATGGCATCCAGAATCGATGAGCACTCGGAGAGCGGCATCTCCGGGATGAGCACGTGGCTGGCGAGCGCGTGCGAAGCAGAACCTAGAGACCAGACGTGCAGGTCGTGGACGTCGAGGACTCCGGGAACGTCGCCGATTGCGCCACGGATTTCGCCCAGTTGCAGCGAACGGGGGGTGCCTTCGAGCAGGATGTTGAGGGTCTCGCGCACGATGGTCCATGAGCTCCAGAGGATCATGGCAGCGATGACGATGGAGAGCACGGGGTCGATCCAGGCTGCTCCGGTGACGGAGATGACCGCGCCTCCGACGATGACAGCGGCGGTGGAGGCGGTGTCTCCGAGCATGTGCAGGTAAACCGAACGGATGTTCACGTCGCCGGATGACTTCCAGAGCAGGGTGGCGATGGCGCCGTTCATCAGCACACCAGCGGCGGCCACGTACATCATGATGCGCGGATCGACCTGGACCGGCGCATAGAGCCGATGGACCGCGGAAATGGCGATCCAGGCGGCGAGCACCATCAGCGTAAGCGCGTTGATGAATGCGGCGAGCACGCCAGCCCGCTGGTAGCCGAAGGTCTTCTCGTCGGTCGCGGGACGCCGCTGGAAGTACACGGCGACAAACGAGAGCGCAATCGCCAGCATGTCGGAGACATTGTGTCCGGCTTCAGAGATCAACGCGAGCGAGTGGGCGCGCAATCCGAAGAAGAAGGTGGCGAGAACGTAGAGGAAAGTGACGGTGAGCGATAGGGTGAGTACGCGCTGCATCTTCCCGGAAGATGTGGCCACCATATGCATCCTGTTCAGTGTAGACCACCGCAAGGGCTGCGGACGATATACTAAAGAAAGCCCATGAAATCGCGCGCAACGCCTTCCCAAGCCGTCTCCAACACTGCCAAACAAATTCCTCTTGAAGGCCATCCGCTCGATCTGGGTGAGTCGCGCCGGGTGCGATCGACGACAGTGGTCTGTGTTCGCCGGGGCGACTCGGTAGTGATGGCTGCAGACGGTCAGGTGACGCTGGGCGCGGCGGTGATGAAGCACTCCGCCAAGAAGATTCGCCGGCTATACCAGGACAAGGTGCTGGCCGGGTTCGCCGGATCGACGGCAGATGCCTTTTCGCTCTTCGGGCGCTTTGAAGGCAAGCTGGAGCAGTACGCGGGCAATCTGGGCCGCGCGGCGGTGGAGCTGGCGAAGGAATGGCGCACCGACCGCATGCTGCGCCACCTTGAGGCGCTGCTGATTGTCTGCGACGTCAACGCAACGTTTGTGCTCAGCGGGAACGGGGACGTGATTGAGCCGGAAGAGGGGATTATCGCGATCGGTTCGGGCGGGAGCTACGCGTTGGCTGCAGCCAGGGCTCTGATGGAGAACACGGAGCTGAGCGCGCGTGAGATCGCCGAGAAGGGGCTGAAAATCGCCGGGCAAATCTGCATTTACACCAATGACCAATTCACGATTGAAGAGTTAAAGAAGTAGGGCAGGCTCGGCCCGGACGTGCGAGTTACGTTCGGAAACCAAACAGGAGATTCCGCCGGGCGGGCGGGATCAGCAAGCCGCTCTTTCTATCAGGGCAAGAGTCAGCAAAGGATTGGCATCATCATGGCGATTTATTTACCGGGAACGGCGGAAGACCAAGCGCTGGCGCTGGATGACATGACGCCGCGCGAGATTGTGGCGGAGCTGGACAAATATGTCGTGGGGCAGGGTGCCGCGAAGCGGGCGGTGGCCATCGCGCTGCGCAACCGCATGCGGCGGCAGAAGCTGGCGCCGGAGCTGGCGGACGACATCATGCCGAAGAACATCATCATGATTGGTCCGACCGGAGTGGGCAAGACGGAGATTGCGCGCCGGCTGGCGAAGCTGACCAACTCGCCGTTTTTGAAGGTGGAAGCCTCGAAGTTCACCGAGGTGGGGTATGTGGGCCGCGACGTCGAGTCGATTGTGCGCGATCTGGTGGAGATCGCCATCGACATGGTACGCGAGGAGAAGATGGAGGACGTGGAGGATAAAGCAGAGCTGAATGCCGAGGACCGGCTGCTGGACCTGCTGCTTCCGCCTCCGACGCATGCGGCCCAGCCGAAGCCGTCGTCCAGTGCAGGTCCCGCCGCGGTCATGATGACTCCCAGCGGGCTGCGCGCCATGCAGGTGCTGCATGTCCCGGGAGCGGGCAAGACGATTGATGCCTCCGCCGAACCGCCTGCGCCGCCTAAGGTGGATCCGGAGGCGCAATCGAACCACGAGCGCAGCCGGGAAAAGCTGCGGCAGCAGTTCCGCGAGGGCAAGCTGGACGACCGCATGGTCGAGCTGGATGTGCGCGATCGCAATCAGCCCAGCTTCGAGTTCATGCCGGCGCAGGGCCAGGAAGACATGGAGATGAACCTGAAGGACATGCTTCCGGGTCTCTTCGGGCAGCGCACGAAGAAGCGCAAGATGAAGGTCTCTGAGGCGTTCGAGTACCTGGTGCAGGAAGAAGAAGGCCGCCTCGTCGATATGGACCAGGTGACCCGGCTGGCGGTGGAACGGGTGGAAGACTCGGGAATCGTCTTCCTGGACGAGATCGACAAGATTGCCGGGCGCGAGGGCGGGCATGGCCCGGATGTCTCGCGCGAGGGCGTGCAGCGCGACATTCTGCCGATTGTGGAAGGCACCACCGTGAATACCAAGTACGGCATGGTGTCCACCGATCACATCCTGTTCATCGCGGCGGGCGCTTTCCACGTTTCGAAGCCCAGCGATCTGATCCCAGAGCTGCAGGGGCGATTCCCGATTCGCGTCGAGCTGAAGTCGCTGACGGTCGAAGATTTCATCCGTATCCTGACGGAGCCGAAGTCCTCGCTGGTGAAGCAGTCCACGGCGCTGCTGGAGACTGAAGGGCTGAAGCTGGAGTTCACGCCGGAGGCGCTGGCCGAGATGGCTCAGTTCGCATTCCGAGTGAACGAGACAACGGAGAATATCGGCGCGCGGAGGCTGCACACGATCATGGAGCGGGTTCTCGATGAGATCAGCTTCCAGGCTCCGGATCTGTTCAAGAGCCCGCGCTCGGAAGCGACGGAGGAGGGCGTGGTGGCCAGGGTGACGGCTGCATCGGAGGCTCCTCCGCTGCCTGTGATCGAGCGCAGGAAAGAAGACGGCTCGGCCGAAAAGGTGATCGTGGTCGATCCGGAGTACGTGAAGCAGCAGGTTGCGAGCATCGTGAAGGATCAGGACCTGAGCCGGTACATCCTCTAGAACGCTCGCGATTCAAGAATTGTCAGGCTGCGCGCGCCTGAGTGGTGCGTGCGGTCATCTTCTCAATCTGCCGCTCGAAGGATTTGAGGCACTTCTCGGCGCGGGCGGCGAACTCGATCGGAAGCTGGGCAGAGCCGCCGAGCTGATCGCGTGCGCTTTCCGCCAGAATTAGCCAGTCATGCCACTGGCCGCCGGCCTCCTGCAGGTCTTCAAAACGGGCTGCCAGGCGACGGGCGTTGCCGGCGGATTTGGGTGCGGACTCGGCGAGATAGCGGGCCAGCTTGGCGAATTTGCGGATGTCGTGGAGATGCTCGACATCGTCAATGTCAGGCGGCGCAGCAGGCGTGTGCTGGCTGTACCAGGTGTGGATGAGAGCGGTCAGATCGGACTCGGACACTGTCAGCGAACCGGCTGCTTCGAGTGAGTCGAAGAGCCGCTTGAACGCGAGCGGCAGATCAGCCTTCTCCTCCTTCAACACAGCCAAAAGCTCGTCGGCGCGCTGGTCGCGCTTCTGCTTGAGGTCCTGCTTGAGTTGGCGAGCCTCCTTGAGGGCCGCATTGTGCCCTCGGGCGTCCTTTTTCATTGCCTCTGCGATCAGGTCGCGCTGCACGTCGAGATCGCGGACGTCGCCGGCTGCCTGACGGAGCCTTTTGAGCAGCCGCAAGAGCTTTTCCCGGGGCTTACCGTGCTGAGGGAGCTCGGGGAGCATGGCGAGCAGCTGCAGCTGCGCCTCGATGCGCCGGGTCGAGGTGCGGAGTTTGTGGACGGACCGCTTGGCGGGCTTGGCGAGGCATTCCAGCATTGCGGCCTCGAGGGCAGTGGCCTGCTCGCGCAGGGTTTTGAGGGGTTGAGCGGTAGAGGTGCTTCGTGCCATGAGGTTTAGATGCAGGCTTCGGACCGGCAATTAGCTATCGACGATCCACCTCCTCTGGGATTGTCGCTCTTGTTCGGCCCAGAAATCTCATACACAAAACAAGGGCCACCCACTTGGGGCGGCCTTTGTTCGAGAGTGTTTTGTCCGCAAACGCCTGTTTCCGAGACTCTTGTCGCCAGACAGAACGAGTGAGGTATCAATGGGCGCCGACGGGCTGCTTCTGGCCGATCTCGCTGAGGCGCTTCTCGAGGAGTTGTTCGAGCTCTTCGAGGGCCTTGGAGAAGCCTTCGATGCCTTCCTTGAGCTTGTCGTGGGCCATGCGGTCCTCGGCGTGCATCTTCTCGAAGGTCGCCTTATCCATCGGGATTTTTTCGATGTTCATGGTCGCGGCTTTGGCGGGGTCGAGTTTGCGCTCCAGTGTGCCTTGCTTGGATTCGAGCTCGGCGAGCAGCTTGGGTGCGATGGTGAGCAGGTCGCAGCCGGCGAGCTCGATGATCTCACCGATATTGCGGAAACTGGCCCCCATGACCTGCGTCTTGTATCCGAACTTCTTGTAATAGTTGTAGATGCGGGTGACTGACTGTACGCCCGGGTCTTCGGCGCCGGTGTAGTCCTTGCCCGTGTCCTTCTTGTACCAGTCGAGGATGCGTCCGACGAAGGGGCTGATGAGGGTAACCTTGGCCTCGGCGCTGGCGACGGCCTGGTGCATGCCGAAGAGCAGGGTCATATTACAGTGGATCCCTTCGCGCTCCAGCACCTCGGCGGCCTGGATTCCTTCCCAGGTGGAGGCGAGCTTGATGAGCACGCGCTCACGGGAGACGCCGGCCTTCTCGTATTGCGCGATGATCTCGCGGGCCATGGCGATGGACTTATCGCGGTCGTAAGAGATGCGGGCATCCACTTCGGTGGAGACGCGGCCGGGAACAATTTCCAGGATCTTGCGGCCGAAGGCGACAGCGAGGGATTTGAAGGCGAGTGCGGCGACTTCTTTGTCGGAGGCGTTAGGGCCGGCGTCTTTGCGGGCCTGGGTGAGTACGTCGTCCACGATGGGTGCGTAGGCCGGCATGCCTGCGGCGGCAGCGATAAGCGACGGGTTAGTGGTGGAGTCCGTCGGCTTGAACTGCACGATGGAGTTGATATCGCCGGAATCCGAGACCACCGTGGTCATTCCGCGAAGCTGTTCGAGAAAGTTTGCCATTTTGGCTCCTGTGCGTCTTCGTCCAGGATCAATTTTATCAGCGTGGAGCCTGCGGAGTCCTGCTCCGGGTTGATGGGGTAAAACGTACGAGCTGAATCGGCAGCCGGTTCGAAGCATCTAGAAGAGAGGCGAATCCCGGGAAGCAGGAAGCTATTGCGGCAGAAGAGTATCCGGCTGGCTTTCGCCGCGGGGCGGAAAAGCGTCCTCCTTGCGATTGGCCGAGCCAATGCTCTGTGCAATACGATGGATAGGACGCACGGCACGGATGCGATGGGGCTGCGGCGATGTCTGTAGCCCTGCAGGATTCAGAGGGATGAGGAGAAAACGATGAGCGTAGCGGAACTGACGGGCACCGATACATTGACGGGCGAGATGCTGATTGGCGGACGGGCTGTTCGGGGAACGAATGGCAAAGTACGCGCGATCAATCCTGCGACGGGCGAGCAGATGGATCCGGAGTTTGGCGAGGGATCGAGCCGCGAAGTGGATGAGGCGTGCCGGCTTGCGGAGGAGGCATTCAATCCGTACCGGGCGCTGCCGCTGGAGAAGCGCGCCCAATTTCTGGAGGCGATTGCGCAGGGCATTCTGGATGTGGGCGATGCTCTGGTGGAACGGGTAATGGCGGAGTCGGGGCTTCCGCGGCCTCGCATTGAAGGAGAGCGCGCGCGCACGGTGGGGCAGCTTCGGCTGTTTGCGTCCCTCGCGCGGGAAGGCCGTTGGCTGAACGCGACGATCGACCCGGCGATGCCGGATCGTAAGCCGATGCCGCGCTCCGATCTCCGGTCACAGAAGATCGGGCTGGGCCCGGTGGCGGTATTCAGCGCGAGCAACTTCCCGCTGGCGTTCTCGGTGGCAGGCGGCGATACGGCTTCAGCGCTGGCGGCCGGCTGTCCGGTGGTGGCGAAGTCGCATTCCTCGCACCTGGGCACGTCGGAGATTGTGGGCCGAGTGATTCAGGGTGTTGTGAAGAGCATGGGGCTGCCGGAGGGCGTCTTCTCGCTGCTGGTGGGCGGAGGCAGGACCGTAGGCGAGGCGCTGGTGAAGCATCCTGCAATTCGGGCGGTAGGCTTTACGGGGTCGCGAAAGGTGGGCCAGGGACTGGTTGCCGTTGCGGCCGCACGCGAGATCCCAATTCCGGTGTATGCAGAGATGAGCAGCATCAACCCGGTGTTTCTGCTGCCGGGAGCGCTCGCGGAGCGCGCAGAGAAGATCGGGCAGGGCTTGATCGATTCGGTGACGCTGGGCACGGGGCAGTTCTGCACGAAGCCGGGCATTGTGATCGGAGTTAAGGGAGCTGATTTCGATAAATTCCGTGCGGCGGCACAGACGGCGGTTGAGACCAAGGCTGCGACCACGATGCTGAATCCGACGATCCACAAGGCCTACTGCGAAGGCACCACCGAGTGGGGCAAGCACAAGGTGCTGAAGCCGCTCTCGCGCGGGGGTGCTGCGGCGCCGGGCAGCTATGCGGGGCAGCCGATGATTTTCGGCGTGGATGCACAGGACTTTATCAACTCGCCGGAGCTGTTGGACGAGGTGTTTGGGCCGGCTGCGTTGATTCTGGAGTGCAAGGATGAGGCACAGATGTTCTCCGTGGCGGAGCACCTGAACGGGCAGCTTACGGCGACGATGCATATGTCGTCGAGCGACGCCCCGATTGCGCGGAAGCTGGTGCCTACGCTGGAGCGCAAGGCAGGCCGCCTGATCGTGAACGGTTTCCCGACCGGCGTCGAGGTTAGCTATGCGATGGTGCACGGCGGGCCTTCGCCTTCGACCTCGGACAGCAGAGCGACTTCGGTCGGCGCGATGTCGATCGAGCGATTCCTGCGGCCGGTGTGCTATCAGGACTTCCCGCAGGAGTTGATGCCGGAGGCGCTGAAGGACGGCAACCCGCTGCGTCTGTGGCGGCTGGTAGATGGGAAGCTGCAGCAGGCATAAACGCCGTTTGCTAGCGCGGAGGTAAAGGCGGGAAGAGCTTAGAGACTCCTCAGGGAGTCTCGGGTTCTTCCTGCTGCTGTTTTGCGGCGATGTGTTCGAGCTGACGGCGCCAGTCCAGCTCCTCGACGAAGCCGCGGCTGGAGCGCCAGTCCTCCTGCACCTTGACGAAGAGTTCGAGGAAGACGCGGGTGCCGAGCAGGCCTTCGATGTCCTTGCGAGCGGCGGTGCCGATCTGCTTGAGCATGGACCCTTGATTGCCGATGAGGATGGCCTTCTGCCCTTCGCGCTCGCAGTAGATGGCGGCGGAGATCCGTGTGAGAGGAAGGCGGCCGTCCTTGAGCTTTTTGACGGACTCCGGTTCCTGAAAGCGCTCGATGACCACGGCGGTGGCGTAGGGAACCTCTTCGCCAGTGAGCAGCAGGATTTTCTCGCGGATGAGTTCGGCGACGAGGAAGCGCTCGGGCTGATCGGTGACCTGATGCCGCGGGAAGTAGCGCTGACCTTCGGGCAGAACGGCGACGATCTTTTCGAGGAGCAGATCGAGGCCCTCTTTCTTACGCGCGGAGATGGGCACGACGTCGGCGAAGGTGTGCTGCGCGCTCCAGTGCGCGATGAGCGGAAGGAGCTCCTGCTTGCGGACGGCATCTATTTTGTTGAGGACGAGGATGACGGGGCAGTCGAGTTTTTTTACGAAGGAGAGGGTGAACTCATCTTCGGCGGAGCTCTTGGCCATTCGGCCGGTGAGTTTGGCTCGTTCGCCCTCTTCGGTTCGAGGCAACTGGTGGGTGACATCGACGAGGAACAGCACTGCATCGCGCGACTCGAGCGCGTCCTGCACCTCCTGCATCATGCGGCGGTCGAGTTGGGTGGCGGGCTTGTGCACGCCCGGGGTATCGACAAGCACGACTTGGGCGGCTGGGTGGCCGGGCTCACCCTTGGATTTCTTCTTGGTTGGAACTTCAAGCACGCCGTGAATGCGCGTCCGGGTGGTCTGCGGCTTGTGGGTGACGATGGCCAGCTTCTGCCGGAGCAGCGCATTCAGCAAAGTGGATTTGCCCGCATTGGGGCGGCCGATGATGGAGACGAAGCCGGAGCGAAACGCCATCCCTTGATTATCTACTCAGTAAGACGAATGACGGTGGTTGTGAGAAGCGCGTTCGTGTGACGGCAACACTCATGGAGCGACGCGCCAGGGTGAGCTTGTCTTCCACGCTGCCAGTTGGTCCGCAGCCCACGCGGTGGATTTGTCGGTATGGCACGAGGTACAGGGATTGGGGATTTTGTATTTGTCGGTCATAGCAGGTGGGATGAAGCGGAAGGTGTGAGAGCGGACGAACGATCCGGGTACACCTTCGCTCTCGATTTTGGGCATGTGGCAAGCGATGCAACTACTCCCCTGACTCCCGGCTTTGTGGTGGGTGTGTTCTTCCAGAGTCGCGGTATGCGGGCCGTTGGGAGAGGCTGGCGAGTGACAGCCGAGGCAGATTTTGTCCCCAGGTTCCCTCAGCTGGGCATAGTTTTCCGTTCCGTGAACATCGTGACAGGATGCGCAGGTTACGCCGTGGCGGTACATCACGCTTTGGACGAAATCGTTTCCCTGCATGCGATTCTTGTGTGCGGTCCCATCGGGGAATTGCAGAAAATCCGTTTGGCCGAGCGTTCCGGAATCGAGCTTCCAGAAGTCTGCGAGCCGGAGCCCGACATGGTAGCCGACCGGCCAGTCGTAGGCTTTCCCCTCGATCAGCCCGGTGCGAGGACGTCCCTGGGAATGGCATTGAATACAGGTGTCGTTGGAGGCGACGTCATCCATCTCAGACGGATTCAGGATGTTGTTGCGGGCGGGGTGCGCGACGTGTTCGCTGCCCGGGCCGTGGCAGCGCTCGCAGCCAACATTCCATTCCGCAACCTGTTTGGTGCGGATGTCGTAGTTGACCGAGTGGCAGCCATCGCAGTTTGGGCCGGTGGGCCGCTGCATGTTGTCCGATGGATAGAATGCGGTCCACCAGTCGGCGCCTGTGTCAGGAACGTGGTATTTGAGCCACTTCTTGTTGCCGATGTCCCACTGCACGGGCAGCGGGTAGTAATCATCACCGACGCGGGTAAAGTATCGCTGCTTCCACTTGCTGCCATAGACGAAGGCGACCTGATCGACGGTAAATGGGGCGACGTTGTTGGTGCGGAGATCGGGAATGATCGCATCGGGGTGTGTTCTGGGATCGCGCACCACATTGGCCATGGGCGTCTTCTTCCAGCGGTCGTAAATGGAAGCGTGACACGAGCGGCAGGATTCGGAGCCTACATAGCGGGCTGAGCTTGAGACCTGCTGCTGGACGGCTGCCTCTCGGGGCGTGGTGGAACGGAAGTTGCGAATATAGGCAACCAGCTTCCAGCTTTCAGACGAAGACTGCGAGTGCATGGCCGGCATACCGGTAAGTTGCACGCCATTCTCAATGATGTAGTGGATGTCGCCATCGCTCAGGCGTTGAGTGGCTGGCAAGCGCAGATCAGGAACACGAGGATACTGATTCGTTCCGATGGGGGTTGCGCCACGCCCATCCACACCGTGACAAAACGCACATCGCGCGAGAAAGGCCTCGCGCCCCTGCTGCAATGCATTCGGATCGCCGGCGAAGGGATTCGCTCGGCTACGTTCGGCGCGGGGAATGGTAAAGTCGCGCAGATAGCGTGCCAGCCCAGTCTCCCATGTGCCCGGGGTGGACGAGGCGCGAAAGCCACGCGAGTAAAGGATCCCGGCGGCCAGCGCACATACAGCCAAGACACACACGAATCCGAGGGCGATCACTTTCCTTGCATTCACGCGGTTCTCTCCAGGCGTACTGTTTTTCGAAGCGGACGGTTCGGCTGGTTCGGCGAATGGATGGAGCCTGACGCGCTGCGCTGCGCAAATAGAGCGGCGGCGCCGATGAACACGACCGGGAAGAACTCCAATGTGTATCTGGGCTCGGAGTTATCGATGGTGAGCAGGAGGATGCAGCGCAAGACCACGGTTGCGATCATGGCCCATGCGAGTGCGGGGTCGGGAGCGAATCGGGATCGCCTCCACTGAAGGAATCCTGCCGCGGCCAGAGCGAGATAGAGCAGATTGAGCGCGGCGTATCCGGCTGCCATGATGGAGGTGCGCAGATGTCCTCGCCAGCGCCACCACTCGAGAGGTATGGCCATCATTTCGGTTCGGGGGCGGAGAGCCATATCGGCGAGACGGGCGAGCGGCAGGCCAAAGTAGTAGCGGAGCGGATGCGAGCGGATACGTTGTTCAGCCAAGGCTGCGAATCCCGCCTCGGTTGCCGGCGTCTGCACAGCGCTCTGATTATAGCTATTCAGGAGTTCGACAGTCTGGCGGCGAACGCGGCTGGTATCGTCTTCCGAACCTGCGTCCAAGGCACGGGCAGGCAGCGTACCGGGGTCGATCCGGTCGGTGTTGTAGTTCCAATAGACCTCGTCGGTGGAAGAAAAATCGATGGCCCAGGTGCGATACCATCGCGCAAATCCGAGCGGCGGCGACTCGCCCGGATCGTTGGCGTAGCGCGGAGCGAGCGGCTGGAACAGGTGGAAGGTGCGCCAGTTCCGTACCGTCCAGGGGATGAGCGGAAGCAGGACACAGGCCGCACACGCAAAGAGGGGCGCGAAGCTGCGATGTTTGTGCCGTAGGACCCAAGCTGCCGCGGGCAGCATTGCTGCTGCAAGAAGGCCCTGCTCCGGACGAAGCAGCAGGGAAGCGGCCATCAAAGCGCTTAGAAGCCATAGCCAACGATTGAAGTCCGCGCCGGCCTGATGCCAGCGCAGGAATGTGTAGAAGGTGGCGGCGATGGTGAGGAGCACCAGGCTTTCCGTGAGGATGGCCGGGGCATAATTCGCCGTAAAAGGGCACAGCGCCGCAAGGCAAAAGGTGACGACTCCTGCGCGTTGTCCTAACAACCTTCGCGCGGTAGCGGCGCAGAACGCGCAGGTGACGAGGTCGGTCAGCACCTGCAGATAACGGATAGCCGAATAGTGTTCCACGCCGAAGAGTTTGAAACAGAGGGCGAGGAAGATGGGATAGCCGGGGAGGCGAATCAGGGTGGGGCTGACGGAGCCCTCGACGTTTGTATCGAAGCCGTAGACACCTCGGGTGAGCCAGTTTTTCGCGATACCGCCATAGACCAGTCCGTCACCGCCGACTGGCGGCGCATGGCGCAGGAACCAGAGGCGAAGCAGCAGACCGGCAGCGAGCGCTGCCAGGACGATGGCTCTCCAGCGGGTCCGTTCGTTTTCCATTCAGCGGTCATGATACCCGGCACAGCATTGCTCCGCCCGCATCCTATCCAACAATCGGCCGCTCAGCCATTTATCCGTGTAGAACGCGGCTGTTAGGATGAGCGATGGGACTGGCCAACCTGTGGTCGTCCATGGAGTGGAACACCTCAACCGCTTATGACGCAGCAAGTTTTCTACGACCCACAACGGAAACGCTGGAAGCGCCTCCGCAAGATTTTCGATCTTCTGGCGATGGCGGGGTGTGTCATAGGTGCGATCTTCGTCGTTGGGCTGGTGCGGATGACCGCGCTGCCGGAACTGTTCTTCAATACGCCGAGACATACGTACACGCCGGCGAGCAGTTATGCGGCCAATCAATCCAAAGCAGCTCACAGGCGCAGCACTCGGCGTAAGAACGGCTTGAAAGCTTCCGATATCACCCTGAACTCCGGACAGGGGCTTCGGGCGGCCTATTACGTCGAAGATGACCCCGCCAGCTACTCCTCCCTGAAGCAGCATATCCATCAGATCGACCTGCTGTTTCCGGAGTGGCTGCATGTGGTTACGCCTGACGGCACGCTGACCTCTTACTCGATCGACAACCGCCCGTTTGAGGTCGTGAACGGCTCGAATATCCACGCGGTCGATCACGAGGGCCGGGTAGCGCACGCGATCAAGGAGGCGAACGAAGACACCGAGGTTTTCCCGCTGGTCAATAATTTCGATCCCGTCCGGAACGAATTTATGTCCGGGATCGGAGACTTTCTGACCAATGCAGACTCCCGGGCAAACTTTATCCAGCAGGTGGAGAAATTTCTTGAGGCCAACCCGGGGTATCGGGGCATCTCGATGGATTTCGAGGAGATTCCTACCCAGGCACAACAGAGTTATATTTCGCTGGTCACCGATCTGTATCGCGCGCTACACAGCCGCAACCTGAAGCTGTACATCAACGTTCCGGTGGGCGACGACGATTATGACTTGAAGGACATGGCCAACAACTCCGACGGTCTGCTGCTGATGAACTACGACGAGCACCAGACCGGGAGCGCGCCCGGACCGATTGCGAGCCAGGACTGGTTTCTGGACAATCTGCGGGAGGTGCTGAAGACCATCCCGAAAGAGAAGGCGATCTGCTCAATCGGCAGCTACGGGTATGACTGGACGACGACCATACCCGACCCGCCGAAAAAGGGGAAGAAACCTGCGGAACCGAAGGTTCTGAAGGTGCAGGAGATCTCCACGCAAGACGCATGGCAGGCAGCGAGCGACGCGGAGGCCGAGATCCAACTGGATCCGGACTCGTTGAATGCACATTTTGCATACGACGACGATGACGCTCATGTTCGCCACCAAGTCTGGTTTCTGGACGGGGCCACGGTGCTGAACCAGATGCGGGCGGCGCGTGCGCTTGGAATTGAGAGCTTCTCGCTGTGGAGGCTGGGGCAGGAAGACAACTCCCTCTGGAAGATCTGGGACAAGCCCGTGAACTCCGATCCGGTAAAGGACCTGGCTGCCGTAGAGCCCGGCTTCGACGTGGATACCGAGGGCGAAGGCGACATCCTGCACATTGATCGAAAGATGCAGAATGGGCGGCGCGAGATCACGATGGATGACGATGACTCCGTCCCGCCACAGTTCCGCAACATCACCGCGGAGAAGATGATAACCATTCCGCTGTCGTACCGGGTGGAACAGACGGGCTACCATCCGGGAGAGGTCGCGCTGAGCTTCGACGATGGACCGGACGCTACATGGACGCCGCAGATACTCGACATCTTGAAGAGGAAGAATGTCAGCGGCACGTTTTTCATGATCGGTGCGGCTGCCCAGAATAATGCCGGTCTGGTTCGGCGGGTGTACCGCGAGGGGCATGAGATTGGAAACCACACCTGGTTTCACCCGGATATCAGCGAAATCTCAAACGCGAATGTCGATTTCGAATTGAACATTACGGAGCGGCTGTTCGCTTCGATCTTGGGCGTGCAGCCGTTGTACTTCCGGCCACCCTACTCCATCGATCAGGAGCCGGATACGAACGATCAGGCAGCTCCGGCCTCGCGCATTCAGGACCTGGGGTACCTGATTGTAGGAGACAAGATCGACACAAACGATTGGGACGAACATCCGCGCAAGACATCACAAGAGATCACCGACAGCGTTTTTCAGCAGATTGAATCGATGAAGACACGGCCGTGGGTGCGTGGCTCGATCATTCTGCTGCACGACGGTGGCGGCGACCGCTCCGTAACGGTGAAGGTCTTACCGGTGCTGATCGATGCGCTTCGCGCGCACGGCTATAAGATCGTGCCGGTCTCCGAGCTGATGGGCAGGACCCGCGCAGAGGTGATGCCACCGCTAAAGGGACACCAGGTATGGCAGGCGCGAGTGGATGGGGTTGCCTTTGCGATCTGGGCCTTCTTCAACCACTTTGTGATCGCCGTGTTCTTTGTCGGAGACATCCTGATGTCGGCGCGGCTGATCATCATCGGTGTTTTCGCCGTGATCGACCGGATGCGCAAGCGGAAGAACTATGCCACGCCGGACTATGCTCCGCGGGTTGCCGTGCTGATTCCGGCGTATAACGAGGAGAAGGTGATCGTGCGGACGATACGGTCCGTCATGATGTCGAATTACAAGCACATCCGGGTTGTGGTGATCGACGACGGATCCAAGGACAACACCTATCAGGCAGCGGTGGATGCGTACCCGGCCGATATTGCCTCAGGACGGCTGACGGTGCTGAGAAAGGCGAATGGAGGCAAGGCAGACGCGCTGAACTATGCCCTGGAGAGAACCAACGAGGAGGTCTACATCGGCATTGATGCCGACGGCGTGATTGCGCACGATGCCATTTCGAACCTGGTCTGCCATTTTGCCGATCCGAAGATTGGAGCGGTAGCCGGCAATGCGAAGGTGGGAAATCGCGTGAACCTGTGGACGCGATGGCAGGCATTGGAGTACATCACCAGCCAGAACTTCGAACGCCGCGCACTGGACCTGTTTGATGTGGTGATGGTGGTTCCGGGGGCGATTGGCGCATGGCGCACGCGCGCTGTGAAAGACGGCGGCGGGTACCACACCAACACCGTCGCTGAGGACGCCGACCTGACCATGAATCTGCTGGAGCAGGGGTATTCCGTGATTTACGAGGATAGGGCGCTCGCATTCACCGAGGCTCCGGTCGACATGGACGGGCTGATGCGGCAGCGGTTCCGCTGGTCCTTTGGCATTCTGCAGGCGGTGTTCAAACACATTGGAGCGATCAAGCAGCGGCGTGCGATGGGGTACTTTGCGCTGCCGAACACGATCATTTTCCAGATCCTGCTGCCGCTGGTTTCTCCGCTGATCGATCTGATGTTCCTGGTCGCGGTGTTCGATTACTTCTGGAACAGGTATTTCCATCCGATGGCGGCGTCAGCAGCGAGTATAGAGAAGCTGCTGGTATTCTTCCTGACGTTCCTCGTGATCGACTTCATTGCTTCGGCACTGGCCTTTGCGCTGGAACGAAAGCATCCCGCGAGCAAGGGTGACGCGTGGCTGCTGTTCCACATCTGGATCCAGCGATTTACTTATCGACAGGTGTTCTCGGTAGTGCTGTTCAAAACGATCAAGCGGGCCATCGACGGCAAGCCGTTCAACTGGGACAAACTGGAGCGTACGGCGCAGATGTCCAAGCAGACGGAGCAATTAACTCAGGCTCGGTAGGTCGCGCGCTTGCCGCCCAATAGCGGCCCGTTGTGCGTCGAGACGAGGCAGTGGAATTCCGGACTGACGTGAGGCCTAAGCGGTCGCTAGTCGGGAGGATCTGCGACGGCGGCAGCGCTGCGGTGAGGCGTCCGCGGTTTCTTGGGTGCGGTGACATATGCATAAGGATCTGCCTCGGGCGGTTTCTGCCCTGAAAAGAGACGCACGAGTTTTTTCCATGCCTGGTGGAGCTTGCTTTTGGGAGACTGGCTCACGGCTTTCTCCTTTGGAGAGACCTTACCACTGGTCTAATAGCTTCGGCCTGGTTCGTGGGAAACCAGGTTCATGAGCTCGCCTTGACAGAGAGGTGGAGCGGGCATAGAGTCGTCACATGAAAAGCGAAGAAAAGGCGAATTCAGGCGACCTATTTCCAATTTTGCAGTCGAGTTTGACCGGGATCGCGCGTCTGGCGGCCGAGGCAGTACACGCCGACGCTGGACATCAGGTTGAGTTTCGGACGATTGAAGCCCGCAGCATTCTTAGCCGCGTTGTGTCTAAGAGACAGCTGCTGCTGGACTACAGCATCAACCCGTATCGAGGTTGTGAGTTCGGCTGCAGGTACTGCTACGCGAGATACACGCACGAATTCATGGCTCCCAAGAACAGTGAGCCGGGAAGCGGGTTGAGTTCGCCGGAGGCGTTCGAGCGGGTGGTCTTTCTGAAGCAGAACGCGGCCTGGATGGTGGAGCAGGAGCTGAAACGGGTGGAGAGGCGCATGTTCCTGGCCATCGGCACCGCGACCGATCCTTACCAGCCGATCGAGCGGCGGGCCGGGATTACGCGGAGCATTCTGGAGGTGTTCGCGCGGCAGCAGGGCTTCCAGCTGGGGATTGTCACCAAATCGAACCTGGTGGTGCGCGACATCGATCTGCTGCAGGAGATTTCGGCGCAAAACTCGCTGACGGTGCATGTCACCATCACGACTGCCGATGCAGCGCTGGCGCGAAAGCTGGAGCCCAGGGCGCCCCGTCCGGATCTGCGGTTTGATGCGGTGCGGCGGCTGCGCGAGAAGGGGATTGCGGCGGGGGTATTCTGCTCGCCGGTGATGCCGGGGATCAACGACGCCCCGCGGCAGATCGACGGCATGGCGAAGCGCGCGAGAGATGCAGGTGCTTTGTTCTTCTCGGCAAACCCACTGTTTCTGAAGCCGTGCTCGCGCGAGACATATTTTGGATTTTTGCGGGAGTACTTTCCGAAGTTGCTGCCGGAGTACGACAAGCGATTCGGGAAGGCGGAGTTTGCCGCCCCGGAGTACCGCCGAGAGCTGTCGGTGACGGTGAAGGATGCATGCCGGAGATACGGACTTCGGCATAAATCGGACGACGAGGCGATGACTCTGGACGGCCGAAAGAAGCCGACCCGAGCCATGGTGCCGGCTCAGATTTCGCTTCCGATCGGTGCCTGAGGAGGCAAAGCCCCACAAGGGGGCTTTGGCGGTTTACGGGTTTCGAAGGCCGGAGGAATACGATTACGCAGGCTTATAGGACGGGTGCGGCTGAAACAGAGCAATGGTTGCGCCGGTGGGATCCGTCAGTACGGTGGACCAGCCTACATTGGGAATCTCCATCGGGCCGTTGCAGACGGTTGCGCCCAGAGACTTCGCTTTCTCCGTTGAGGCATGGATGTCTTCGACTCCGACGTAGGCGAGCCAGGCGGTCGGCGCATTCGGAATCGAGAAGATGCCGCCTCCCGGGCCGCTCGAAGGATGGAAGGTGGAATAGATCATGTTACCCATATCGTTGTCGCTGAATTGCCAGCCAAAGAGGCCCGAGTAGAAGTCCTTGGCTTTTTGGGTATCGGGGGTACAGAGCTCGAGATGAACAAACGGGTTCGACATAGTGGCTCCTGTGGCGGATTTTCGAACGGAATCCATCCATCATAGCCGCGGCCCCAGCTGTTGACCGTAGCGGACAGGTTAAAGTTGTGCGCTGCAGAGCGCCATCGATGCGTGGTTCTGCTCTCTACGTTCTCGCGGAGGAGCCCGGCCGAAGTGCGGAAAGGATTGCGTCGACAGTCTCTTCGGTTGAGAGCGAAGAGGTGTCGACGGCGAGGCGCGCGAGGCGTCGATAGATGGGACGACGAGCCAGGAAACGGGCCTCGGCGGCTTCCGGGTCGGCCAACAACGGACGAAGCTCGGCTGCGTGGTTTGCGGATGCCGGGCTGTTCAGTGCCTGCAGCATGCAGCGATCGAACAGAGTGGAAAAGGGCGCGTCGAGGAAGATGGTTGCGGTGGCTGGCGTCTGCTCGATGAGGAGGCGATTCGTAAGCACCTCCGGAGCGCCTCCGCCGAGAGCGAGCAGGATGTTGCGGCGCCCGAGCGCGACGGCGAGCGCCTGCGACTCCAACTTGCGGAAGTGGGATTCGCCGTATTGCGAGAAGATAGCAGGCACGGTAAGCCCAGAGCGCGATTCGATAAGTTCGTCGAGATCGACAAAGTCCCAGCCCAGCCGTCCGGCAAGCTGGCGGCCGACAGTGGACTTGCCGGCGCCCATGAATCCGGTGAGAACGAGCCGCTCCAGGCGGCCCAGATCAAGCGGGGCGGATTGGCGGGACCGTGTCAAATGGGTATCAAAGATGGCTGGGTGTAATGCGGGCTGCGTCTCGACTTCAGCTGGCATGGTGAAGCTCCTTCGAATAGTACGTGAATGGATCCAAGCGCCCAAAACAAAACCGCGACCGTTGCGGGTCGCGGTTCAGCGGAATTTGCGGATGCTCTGAAAGGATCTTGTTTTATCGCTTCAGAGACGCTCGCACGTCCGACTGACCCGCTCCCCGCCACCAAAAGCGGGGATAGGTAAAGTAGTCGAACTGGAACGAGCGCGAGATCATCCTGCGGAAGAGAGTACAGAAGCCCGGTAGAGGTTGCAAGTGCCTTTGCGGACTACAGAACGGCTGATGGGGCGGATCGTCGAGGGCGGCAGCTAAGCGAGCTCCTGTTCCTCATTCTCCTCAAGACCGCCCTGCTCGAGTTTGTTCTGGATGTTCTGCCAGACCTTATCGCTGGGATCCGCGGCGGCCTGGAAAAGGCTGCGGGCGTGCTCAGCGATGGTTTCCAGATCGTTAACGAGGGCCGCGCAATCTGGGTGGTTGTCGAGGAACTGCTTCAGCCGCGGGTCCTCACTGACCTTTCCGCTTCCATTGGCAAAGAGGTCGGGTAGATATTGTTCGAACTCCTCCGGCTTGAGGGTATCGAAATTGATATCGGTGGGCAGGGGCATTATGCGGCCTCCCCCTCCGTCAAGGCGACTTCGCTGTTTTCGCGCAGCAGTTCGCGGAGGCGCAAACGGGCCTTGTGGAGCTGCGACTTGCTGTTTCCGGTAGAGCAATTGAGCATGGTCGCGATTTCGTTGTGCTCGAATCCTTCAACGTCATGAAGGACGAACACCATGCGATAGCCGGGAGGAAGTGATGCCACCGCCCGCTCCAGGGCAACTCGGTCCACGGAGCTGGCGAGCACCGGGTCACGGCTGCCGAAGTCGCGCTTTGGCGCATCTTCTTCAGAGGGATTGATGGTTTCCTCAAGGGAGACAAGGTTCAAACCCTTCTTGCGCAGGTGCATCAGCACGAGATTGACGGTGAGGCGATGGAGCCAGGTCGAGAAGGCCGATTCTCCGCGGAAGCTTCCCAGCTTGCGGAAGAGGTGCAGGAAGGCTTCCTGCGTCATATCCTCGGCTTCCGAGACGTTGCCGAGCATACGCAGGCAGAGGGTATAAACGCGCCGCTTGTGCAGGGTATACAACTTCGAGAAGGCTTCGGGATCGCCGTTCTTCGCGGCCTCAATGGCCTCTGCTTCGCCGGCGATTGGTGGATTGCGCTTGAACAGCCCGGGAGTTGATTTTGCTGGGGTCGCTGTTTGCGTCATCAGACGTCCTTCACGTAGTGGTATTACTCGCATCGAAGCTTCCTTGAAAGGAGACAGCTCCTGTGAGAGTGGCTCCGGAATCGTACCAAGCCGGACGTGCGCCTGCATTCAGCCTATCGCAAATACCGGGGAAGAGTGGTACTCCACGTATGAGCACCGGACCGGCGGAAAGGTTGTGCAGTGGGTTGACTTTACTTGGTTGCTAAGTCACTTTCAATGCTTACTTTAGTTTCGATAAGCAGGTTATCAGGCACCGATGAAACGGGCGTAAAGCGAACGGGCCAGCATGACATCTGTCGTCCC